>Ga0070679_100002302_pt1 | contig 17268 bp, 23 predicted proteins | sample KBSC63BmetaG_FD_65652 | JGI IMG/M metagenome (GOLD analysis project Ga0070679, IMG submission 65652) | Corn rhizosphere microbial communities from Kellogg Biological Station, Michigan, USA - KBS C6-3B metaG | ecosystem: Host-associated > Plants > Roots > Rhizosphere | place: USA: Michigan... | reverse complement strand
TTCGCGGCCACGGACGTGATGGACCGGACCGCCAGCGAGGCCGCGGCCACCGAGGTGGTCACCGTGACGTCCGACGATCGGCTCGCGCTGGCGGCGCGGCTGATGACCGAACACGACATCGCGCACCTGGTCGTGCTCCACGCGGAGACCGGCAAGCCGGCGGGCGTGGTGTCCACGCTGGACGTCGCCGGCGTGATCGCCTGGGGCGAGGCCTAGACGGGCGCTTCGCTGCGGAAGGTGTTGCGCAGCGTGCCGATCCCCTCGATCTCGACCTCATAGACGGCGCCGTCCGTGAGGTAGCGCGGTGGATCCATCGCGTCGCCGACTCCGGACGGTGTGCCCGTTAGCACCAGATCGCCCGGCTCCATCGTCATCGAGGTGGTGATGTACTCGACCAGCTCCGGCACACCGAAGATCAGGTCGTCCGTGCGGCTGTCCTGCATCGTCTCGCCGTCGAGGCGGCCGGTGATGGCCAGATCGGGCGCCGTGCCGCCCAGCTCGTCGGCGGTCACGATCACCGGGCCGAGCGGTGTCGCGTGGTCCCACGCCTTCCCCGCCGTGAACTGTGCGGTGTGGCGCTGGAAATCGCGCATCGACACGTCGTTGGCGGCCGTGTAGCCGAACACGTAGTCGCCCGCGTCCTCGGCGCGCACGCGGCGCGCCGCCTTGCCGAACACGAACGCCAGCTCTGCCTCCCAGTCCACGCGGTCCGACTCAGGCGGCAGGGGAACGTCGGCAAACGGACCGGTGAGCGACGTGTGCCACTTCGGGAAGAGCATCGGGTAGTCGGGAGGCGGCCGGCCGGTCTCCGCCGCGTGCGCGCGGTAGTTGAGGCCGACGCAGATGATCTTGCCGGGGCGGCCGACCACGGGCAGGAGGTCGCCGGGCTCCACTGTCTCGCCCGCCTCGATCCGGCCGGCGGCGAGGAGCTCGGGCAGGTCCCAGAACTCGCGCCCACTCGCCATCGCCAGCGCGTACGACCCGTCCTGCTCCACGAGCACCTTGGGAGAGCCGTTAACCACTGCTCGCGCGAGCCGCATACCGGCAGTTTCCTACGCTTTGACGATCGAGGTCGGCATCTACACGTTTGGCGAGGTACGCGGCGAAGGCGTGAGCGCGGCGGAGCGTATCCGCGATCTGATGGAGGAGATCGAGCTGGCCGACCAGGTGGGGCTCGACGTGTTCGGGGTGGGCGAGCACCACCGGGCCGACTTCGCCGTGTCGGCTCCCACAGTCGTGCTGGGCGCGGCGGCCGCGCGCACCGAGCGCATCCGCCTCACGAGCGCGGTCACGGTGCTGAGCTCCGCGGATCCCGTGCGCGTCTTCCAGGAGTTCGCCACCGTGGACCTGCTGTCCGGCGGCCGGGCGGAGATCATGGCCGGGCGCGGCTCTTTCATCGAGTCGTTCCCGCTGTTCGGCTTCGACCTCGAGGACTACGACGAGCTGTTCGCCGAGAAGCTGCAGCTGCTCCTGAAGCTTCGCGGGTCCGAGCGGGTCACCTGGTCGGGCGAGTTCCGCGCGCCGCTTGACGACCAGCCCGTCTACCCCCGGCCGATCCAGGAGCCGCTGCCGGTCTGGGTGGCCGTGGGTGGCAACGCGGCATCGGCAATCCGCGCCGGCGTTCTCGGCCTGCCGATGGCGCTGGCGATCATCGGCGGCCAGCCCGAGCGTTTCGTGCCGTTCGCGGACCTGCACCGCCGAGCCGCGCTCGAGGTGGACAAGCCGGCGCCGGCGCTCAGCATCAACTCGCACTCGTACATCGCCGACAGCTCGCAGCAGGCGGCGGACGAGTACTTCCCCTCCTACGCGGCGATGATGAACGCGATCGGCCGCGAGCGCGGCTGGGCGCCGATCCGGCGCCCGGATTACGACGCGCTGCGCTCGCTGCGCGGCGCGCTGGTGGTGGGCTCGCCCGATGAGGTGGTGGAGAAGATCCTGTTCCAGCACGAGCTGTTCGGGCACCAGCGCTTTCTCGCTCAGATCAGCGTGGGCACCTTGCCGCACGCCCAGGTGATGCGTGCGATCGAGCTGCTCGGCACTCAGGTGGCGCCACAGGTGCGCGCCGAGGTGGCGCGGCGGGAGGCCGAGGCGGCCTAGGTCTGGGCTGGGCGCGGCCGCCGCGATGTACGCGGCTTGGCGGCCAGGCCATCGCCGTCAACCGTGGCGACGATCTCGCGCAGCGCGGCGATCTCAGCCGCGAGTGCGGCCCGGCCGGCCTTCGTCGCCGAGATCCAGGTGCGCGGCTTCTTTCCCTCGAAAGCCTTTTCGACCTTGATGTAGCCGGCCTCCTCGAGCGTGGCGAGGTGGCGCGACAGGTTCCCGTCGGTCAGGTCGAGCAGTTCCCGCAGGGTCACGAAGTCGACGCGCTTGACATCGGCGGCCGCGGTGAGGATGCCGAGCCGCGCTGGCTGGTGGATTGCCGGGTCGAGGCGCGTGGTGGGATGGGTCATGAATCGTGAACGCTGATTGCGATCGCCGCGAGGCCGAGTCCGAACACGATCAACCCTATGCCGGGTCGGCCGCCCTCGAGCACGAGCGCCTCGCTCAGGCCGCCGGCGAGCAGCGCCGCGAGGCCCACAGCCGGCAGCCCGGACAGGAACGCCGCGAGAGCTGTGATCGCGGCGACGGCGAGGATCAACGCGCTTGCGCCGGTGACGATCGCGATCGCGACGGCGAGCACAGCAGCCGCGGCACGGAGCATCCTCAGGCGCGGCGACACCTGCACGCCGCGGCTGTGCACACGACGCACGAGGGCCAATCGCGCGAGCACGAACAGTGCGAGCCACGCAAGCCACGGCAAGCCGGGGTGGGGCCAGGCTTCCATCACCGCCCCGCGCGCGGCAATCACGAGCCCGAGCACGAGCAGTGCGGTTGCCGGCAGCAGAGCGGCGCGCCGAGCGCGGCGGCGGACGTCCGCTACCAGGCGCAGGCGGGCCTGAGCAGGCGTGTGTGAAATCTGACCTTTGCGTTGCAAAGTTCTTGGTAGATTAGCCGAGTAATGACTTTGTATTACAAAGTTCTCTGCATTAGGAGATGAATCACATGCTCAACCTGCTCGGCATCAACTCCAGCACCCCCATCAAGTTCATCCTCGGCGCACTCCTGCTCGGCCTTGGAGTAACGCGCCACGCCGTGGTATTGATCGCGATCGGGGCCCTGCTGCTCGCCTTCGCGCTGGCAACCATGGGGCGGGCCAAGAACGCCTAGCCCGCCTTGTCCCAAGACCAGCGCAGGAGTAGGCTCGGTCGTGGCTCGGTCGGAGCCTGCGCGACGCCCGAGCTGGCTTCTGGTCCGAACGGACTCGCTGCGTTCCTAGCGTTCCGGCCGCGACGCTCGGGCCTCTCGACTCGCCGGAGGTGAGGCATGCGCGAATTCAACGTGCGTAGCCGCGAGAGCAACGGCGACCTGGTGCTCACGGTCGTCGGGGAAGTGGACATCGCGACCATTGGTGGCCTGCACCGCGCACTCGAGCGAGCGCTGCGGACAGCCGCGCCTCGGATCGTGGTCGACCTCGGCGAGGCCGGCTTCATGGACGCGTCGGGTGCCGCTCTCCTGCTGCGCTACGACGCGCTCACCCGCGCGTACGGCCGGACGCTCGTGGTCGTGCGAGGAGCACCCTGCATCGACCGGCTCCTCGAGCTCACCGGGGTGGCCCACCGGCTCGTGATCGTCGATCGGGCGCCGACGCAGGCCGCCTAGGCGCCGTTCTCCCGCCCATCCTCGCTCCACATCAGCGGGAAGAACGCGTCGTCCATCTCGGTCTCCCCCGGCCGGCGGTACTTCGAGTAGATCGGGTGCGGGTGGTCCGGGTTCCAGCGCGTGTCGGCGGCGATCATGTGGCTCACCACCGAGCGCCGTTCGCGGTCCGACCGCTCGTTCTTCGGGCTGCCGTGGAACGTCCAGCCGTCGTGGAACGCGGCGCCGCCCGCGGGCACCTCGATCGGCACGAGCTCAAGCTCCGCGTCTGACGGCATCGACGCGCGCACGTGCGCGAGCCAGTCGTCGGGCGCGTGGAAGTCGCCGCCCAGAGGCGCGTGCGGCCAGTGGTTCGAGCCCTTCACGTAGTAGATCGTGCCCGTGTCAGCGCTCGTGTCATCGAGCGCCATCCAGCACGTGGTCATGTTCGGCGGGTCGAGGTGGTCGCAGTACGCCGCGTCCTGGTGGCAGAGCAGGGGCTTGCTCGACGGCGGCTTCCAGATCAGGTTGTCCTGCGCAAGGCGGAGGCCCGGTAGTCCCGCCAGCCGCGCGCCGAACTCGGCGTTGCGCTCGGCGAGCACCGTGGCCGCCACGGTGCGATCCGACTTCCACGCGTTGCAGAGCTGGCGCGTGAGGTCCGGCGGCGTCTCGCCGGGCACGTAGTTGACCTCGTCCGGCCGCAGGCCCGTCTCCCACCGGTGCTCGAAGCAGGCGGCGAAATGCTCGCGCAGGCGCTCCACCTCATCGGGATCGAGAAAGTGCTCGAGCACGACGAAGCCGTGGCGCCGGTACGCCTCGATCTGCTCGGTAGTAGGCCGCATGAGGCGACCTTAATGCCTGCGGAAAAACCACATACATGCTGCGGATCACCTCCGATGTCCAGATCGCTCCAAAAGGGTGAACTGGACGAAAGCGAACTCAGGAGGATTGGGATGGGTAAGAAGCGAGTGTTCAGTTGGGGTGGGATCGTGGCGAGCGCGATTCTGATCGTCTTCGGCATCGCGACGATCGTGATCGCCGTGAACGGCCGCTCCGAGGTCCGCAAGGACATCAAGCAGGAGGCCGTGGTCGGCTCGCCCGACATGACGCCGAAGGCCATCCAGGCCGAGGCGCAGAAGGCGGGGCTCAAGAACATCACGGTCCCGAGCTGCTCGGTGGCAAACCAGGCCATCGACACGGGCCAGAAGGCTCATTGCTTTGCCAAGTACATGCGCATTCACGCGCTCGAGGCGACCGGCGGTCTGACCTACGCCCAGATGCCGCGCTACGCGACGGCTGACGGCAAGGGAACGAACGACGCTGCCGCGGCGGTGAAGGATCCGAAGACCGGCCAGCCGCAGGACAACGGGGCCCGCACGGTGTGGATCAACGAGACGGCCCTTTCGACCGCGCTCAACACGTCGTACTTCGCGGAGCAGGTGTCGCTGTTCTCGATCGTGATGGGAATCGCACTGCTGCTCACAGGCATCGGCTTCATGGTCCTCTGCATCCGCCTGCTGATGCCGGCGGAGAAGGTGGAGCATGACGTGGCGCGGACTTCCCCCGACCGGGAGAAGGTTGCCGTCGCCTAGAGGACGGACGTCCCATCCCGTCCGCGAGCGCGCCGGAGACATCTCCGGCGCGCTTCGCTTTCAAAATGGGGATTTGCGGGCGCGGTGGTGGGTAATCGGCCATTCACATGCGCATCGCGCCGACAGCCCTCAGCTCCGACCGCCTCTCCATCTACCTGAACGACCACCTGGCGGGCGCGACCTTCGGCAGCGAGCTGGCGCGACGAGCCGCCGGTCAGAACCGGGGGACCGAGTTCGAGGCCGAGCTCGAGCAGCTCGCGACGGACATAGACGCCGACCGTGCCGAGCTCGAGCGGATCATCGACACGCTGGGCAAACCGCGCGACCAGATCAAGCCGAGGCTCGCGTGGGCCGCGGAGAAGGCCGGCCGGCTGAAGCCGAACGGCCAGCTCACGGGTTACTCGCCGCTGAGCCGCGTAATCGAGCTGGAGGGCCTCGCCAGCGGGGTGCAGGGCAAGCTGCTGCTCTGGCGCGCGCTCCGCACGATCGCGCCGCGCGAGCCCGGCCTGGGCATCACCCAGCTCGACCGGCTGATCAGCCGCGCCGAAAGCCAGCTCGACCGGATCGGCGCGCTCCAGCGGCGCGCCGTGGAGGTCGCGCTGGCGCCGGACTCCGGCGGCTAGGAAACCGGGCAATTCGCCCGGGCCGCGAGGCGCCCGGACGTCCGCAGACTGTCCACTGGGTTGGCGGATGGGTGTGAGCCCCCTAGCGTAAGGACGGCATGGCTCCGATCCGATCCTCGCGCCCCGCCCCGCCGGCTGGAGGAAGAACCTTCCGCTGCGCGAGCTGCGACTTCCCGATCACGCTGCTCGAGGCCGACGAGGCCCCCGCCTGTCCTCGGTGCGGCGGCAAGCGCTTCGAGCGGGCCTCGATGTTCTCCGACGAGACGATGGTCCTGCCCGCCCCCGGCTTCGAGGCGCGGCCCTTCTGGCTCGACGACGTGCGCGCCACGCTCGCCGGGAAGGGTCCGCACGTGGCCTGGGAGTCGGACGATGAGATCGAGGTGGTCCGGGTCGCCGACGGCATGACCAACATCGGCCGGAGCTTCCAGGCGCAGGTGCAGCTGGCCGACCCCACGGTGTCGCGCCGGCATGCGGTGATTCACCGCAACGGCGAGGAGACGATCTTGTTGGACGACCACAGCCTGAACGGCGTGTTCGTCGGTGGTGAGCGCGTGGACTGGCGGCCGCTCGAGGACGGCGACGAGATCGAGATCGGTAGTTTCCGCCTGCAGTTCATAGACGCGCGCTGAGACAAACACCGACGGACTAGATCCTGGCCAAGCGCTCCCCCTCGCACCGGCACGTCGGACGCCGCGCGCACGCCCGCCTCGGGGCCCTCCGGCGGCGCCCGCGGGTCGGCAGCTTCGCCTTGTTCGCCGCGGTGGTCGGACCCGGCCTGCTGGCGGGTCTCTCAGACGACGACCCGGCAGGCATCACCACCTACTCGATCCTCGGCGCGAAGTACGGCTACCGGCTGCTGTGGGTGCTGGCGCTCTCGACGATCGCGCTGATCGTGTTTCACGAGCTGGGCGCGCGCATGGGCATGGTCACGGGCAAGGGACTCGTCCGCCTCGTCCGCGAGCGCTACGGGCCGCGGCCCACGGTGGTGGCGCTGTCCGCCCTGCTGCTCGCCAACCTCGGCACCACCTGTGCCGAGTTCGCCGGCATCGCCGCGGGCATGGATCTGCTCACCGGCCTCACCCGCTACGTGAGCGTGCCGGTGGCGGCGATCGCCATCAGCGTGCTGGTGCTGCGCGGCTCGTTCCACCGCGTGGAGCACATCCTGCTGATGCTCAGCGCAGTGTTCGTCACGTACTTCGTGTCGGGTTTCCTGTCCCACCCGGATTGGGGCGCCACGGCGCACGGGTTGGTGGTGCCAGGAATGCCGCTCACGCGCGACGCCGCCCTGGTGGCCGTGGCGACGCTCGGCACCACGCTCGCGCCCTGGGGGCTCGCCTTCATCCAGTCCTACACGGCGGACAAGCGGCTGCCGGTCGACGAGCTGCGCTACGAGCGCATCGACGTGATCCTGGGCGCCGTGATGACCGGCATCATCGGCCTGTTCGTGGTGGTGGCCTGCGCGGCGACCCTGCATCCAAAGGGGATCGAGGTGAAGGATGCGCGCGACGCTGCGGAAGCTCTCCAGCCGCTCGCGGGCTCGGCCGCGGCGCAGCTGTTCGGCTGCGGGTTCGTGGGTGCGGCGCTGCTGGCGGCGGCGATTGTGCCGCTCTCCACCGCCTACTCCACCGCGGAGGCGTTCGGGCAGAAGGCTGACCTCGACGACTCCTTTAAGGACGCCAGGCTCTTCTATCTGGCGTACGGGCTGGTGGTGACCGTCGCCGCCGCCCTGGTGCTGATCCCCGGAGCGCCGCTCGTGCCGATCCTGTTCCTGTCGCAGGCGCTCAACGCGGTGCTGCTGCTTGCGGTGCTGCCGTTCATGCGCGGCCTTGGGCGCGACGCCGGCTTGATGGGCGCGTACCGGCTCCACGGCCTCGACTCGTGGGCCACGGGCGTGGCGCTGGCGCTGGTGGCGGCGTCCGTGGCCGGCCTCGCGCTGCTGACGGTGTTCTAGCGCGCTCAGTGCACCAGGTTCTTGAGCAGCACCATCAAGAGTCCAAGACCGACAGCCACCAGCGCGCTGATCACCGACTTGATGGTGGCCTGCCCCATCGCGCGGCCGGCCAGATAGCCCCACGCCGCCAGGTCCGCGAGGCCGACCGCGATCGACAGCGTGATCGAGGTCGAGCGCTGGAACACGCCGATTGCCCCCAGCACGAGCGGAACGAGCGGAGCCAGCGCCGCCGCCACGAGCGGCCACTCCTGGCGGGCCGCCGAGCTCACGAGCTCGCGGGTGCGCATCGTGTCGCCGGCCGTGCGGCGGCTCAGCACCTGGGCGTACACGTGCACGATCCAGAACACGAGCGACGTGGTCAGCGCACCGGCGGCGATCTCCCCGGGCCCGGCCTTCTTGTCCTGCGAGAGCGCGGCCACGACGGCCAGCACGAGGATCGTGCCGTAAACCGCATCCGCCACACGGCGCCCTTGCTCCACCGCCGCAGTGGTGCCGGCTAGGTCTGTCCGAGCGCGCAACGGCGCAAGGATCGCGTGGCGCGCGGGCGATCGCATCACCCGATCCGGATGACGCGGCTCGTCACCCCTCAATCGGCTCCAGTACCGGGCGGCGCACGTGCTCGTAGACGATCGAGGTGTTCACGTCGGCCACCTCGCGGCGCTCGGTGTGGCGGTCGATCACGAAGCCGTAGAGGGCGTTCGTGTCGGGCACCGCCAGGTGCGGCAGGAAGTCGCTCGATCCCGAGACCACGAACAGGCCGATCAGCTCGGGCAGGGTCGCGACCCAGTTGCGGAAGGCCCTCGGCCCGCAGCGAGCGCACGCGTTCCGAGGAGGTCGACGGCGACACGTGGACGGCCTCGGCCAGATCGCGGTTGCTCAGTTCCGGCGCATGACCGTACAGGTGGCAACCCCGACCCGCACCGTCATCGTGCTCGACCGCGCCCTGCCCAAGGGCCTTGCCGCGAACGCCGCGGCGGTCGTATCGCTCACGCTGGGCGCCCAGCAGCCGGCGCTCGTGGGCGCAAACTTCACAGACGCGGCGGGCGACCACCACGCCGGCCTGTTCCCCACGGGCCTGCCGATTCTCGGCGCGGTCACCCAGGAGCTCGCGGAGATCCGCGGGCTGCGCGCGAGCGCGGGCTGTTCGTGGTCGACATGCCGTCGTTCGGCCACCAGACCAACGACTACGGCGAGTTCCGCGCCTCGGTGGCCGCCACTCAGCCGGATGAGCTCGTGTATCTGGGAGTGCTGATCAGCGGACCGGCGAAGGCCGTCCGCGCGGTCACCGGCCAGTTGGGGCTGCTGGCTAGCGGCAAGGCGCCAGCCGCAGTCTGAAACAATCCGCGGACCCGGCGCGCGTATCCGGGTCGGCCGGCGGGAGACCGACCGCAATTAGGCAGGGAAGCGCTTGAGGCTAGGGGGCCCAATGCTGCGTGTCCGTCCTGCGATCGCTGCTGCGTGCGCGATCGCCGTATTCATCCTGCTGCCCGCCGCTTCGGCGAGCGCAGCCAAGCTTCCGGCCGCGGGATTGCGGCCGCACACGATCCTTCCGGGCGCGTGTTCGCTCGACCTGCGTGCGGGCTTCTCGCACTGCCAGATGAAGTTCCTCGGCAAGCCGAACAGGGAGCCGCTCGCGACGGCCGCGCCCGCCGGCGGCTACGGGCCGGCGGACCTGCAGAGCGCCTACGCGCTGCCTTCGGGCACGGCCGGCGCCGGCCAGACGGTGGCGATCGTCGACGCCTTCGACGATCCCAAGGCCGAGTCCGACCTCGCCACCTATCGCTCCACCTACAGCCTGCCGGCGTGCACGACCGCGAACGGCTGCTTCAAGAAGGTGAACCAGAGCGGCACGCAGGGCTCCTACCCATCCGGTGACCAGGGCTGGGCCGTGGAGATCAGCCTCGATCTGGACATGGTTTCGGCGGCCTGCCCGCAGTGCCACATCCTGCTGGTGGAGGCGAGCTCCAACGCCAACGCCAACCTGTACGCGGCCGTGGACACCGCCGCGCGGCTCGGCGCCACCGAGATCTCGAACAGCTACGGCGGCAGCGAGTCGAGCTCCGATCCGAGCACGAACGTGCACTACAACCACCCGGGGATCCCGATCACGGTCTCCTCGGGCGACAGCGGCTACGGCGTGGAGTACCCGGCGGCGTCGCCTTACGTGACGGCAGTGGGCGGCACGACGCTGAAGAAGGCCACGAACGCGCGAGGCTGGAGCGAGAGCGCGTGGAGTGGCGCGGGCAGCGGCTGCTCCGCCTACGAGGCCAAGCAGTCGTGGCAGACCGACGGCGGCTGCGCCAAGCGCACGGTCGCGGACGTGTCCGCGGTGGCCGACCCGAACAGCGGCGTGAACGTCTACGACAGCGACTGCTCGGGTCTGAACAGGCTGCTCGGCAACTGCTTCAGCGGCTGGGGCGTGGTCGGCGGCACGAGCGCGTCGGCCCCGATCATCGCGTCCGTATACGCGCTGGCGGGCAACGGCGCGTCGGTCACGTACGGCTCGTTCCCGTACTCGCACGCGACGGCGCTGAACGACGTCACGTCGGGCAGCAACGGCAGCTGCAGCGGGAGCTACCTGTGCACGTCCGTGGCCGGGTTCGACGGGCCGACGGGCCTCGGGACCCCCAACGGCACGGGAGCTTTCTAGCTCTCACGAGACACTGACGGCAGTGCCACGCTCGCCGCGTCGTAGCTCTAGGCGCGGCGGGCGTGGCTGTCGGTCAGGCCTGGAGCGCCTTCCTCAGCTCCTTGAGCGCGCCCACGTAGATCTCGGAGAACGTGGGGAACGGCTGGATGGTGTCGCGCAGCACGTCGAGTGGCACGCGCGCGCGGATCGCAAGCGTGGCCTGCTGGAGCCACTCGCCCGCCTCCGGGCCGAGCGCGTAGGCGCCGGTGAGGCAGTCCCCGTCGCTGAGCAACGTGAGGAAGCCGTTCGACTCCGCGTACTCGTGCGTATACGTCGAGGTCTTCGCGATCTCGGCCACCTTCGCGGTGCCGCTGAAGCGAGCCTCGCTCGCGCCCACCGCCGCCGCCTGCGGGTCGGTGTAGGTCACGCGCGGCACCGCCTCGTAGTGGATCTCGCGTGGGTCGCCGAGGATGTTCGCGGCCACGACCTCGCCCTCGTACTTGCCCACGTGCGTGAGCGGCCAGACGCCGGTGATGTCGCCGATTGCCCAGACGCCGTCGGCCACGCGCATGTGCGAGTCGACCTTCGCGCCCTTCGGGTCGGCCTCCACGCCGATCGTGTCGAGGCCCAGGCCGGCTACGCGCGGGCGGCGTCCCGCGGCGATCAGCAGGCGGTCGCCGCGCAGCTCGCGGCCGTCCTCCAGGGCGAGCACGAAGTCGCCGCCGTCGCGCCGCGCGGAAGCCACCTTCGAGCCGAGCACCAGCTCGATGCCCTCGCGCTCGAGCGCCTCGCCGAGCGCCTGGCCCAGCGGCGCGGGCTCGCGACCCAGCACGTGGTCGGCGTTGTCCACGACCGTCGCCTCACCGCCGAAGCGGCGCACCACCTGCGCCAGCTCCACACCCGCGGGGCCCGCCCCCAGCACGAGCAGCCGGCGCGGTACCTCCTTCATGCTCGTGGACTCGCGCGTGCCCCAGACGCCGTCGAGCTCGTGCAGGCCGTCGACCGGCGGCATCACGGGATCGGCACCTGCGGCGAGCACGATGTGGTCGGCGGAGTACCGCTTGCCGTCCACCTCCACCGTGCCCGGTCCAGCCAGCTTGCCGCTGCCGCGCAGCAGCGCGATGCCGTGGTCGGCGAGCCACTTCTGCTGGCCGTCATCGCTGTAGTCGGACACCATGAAGTCGCGGTACTCGAGCGCCGCCTTCACGTTCAGCTCCGCGCTCGAGCCGACGTCCCGTGCGCCCTGCACCGCCTCCCCCGGGCGCAGCAGGGTCTTCGACGGGATGCACGCGTAGTACGAGCACTCGCCGCCAACCAGCTCCCGCTCGACCACGGCCACGCGCAGCCCGCCCTCGGCCAGCTCGCCCGCGCAGTGCTCGCCGGGCGAGCCGCCGCCGATCACGATCACGTCGTAGTCGGCGCTCATTCCGGCAGCTCCTCGCCGGGCGCCTCGGCCACCATGTACCTGGCGTACCAGTCGGGCCAGTCCGGGTCCGCCTCGCCGGTGCGCTTCTCGTGCTCGCCGTGAGCCGCCTCGGCACGCCGCAGCGCGTCCGCCAGCTCGCTCGTGGACTCATAGGTCGTCGCCATCTCGAATCACCTCCCCGGGGCGCGCGTCGGGACCTCTTGGATCAGCCAGCCGTTGCCGTCCGGATCGCTGAACGACGCGAACGATCCGTAGCTCGCCCGGTCAGGAGCGGGCCCGGGTACACGTGCTTCGGCGCCGGCGTGATGGAAGATTCCGGTGGCGTCGTGGAACACCTCGCTCACGTCCACGCCTCGCTCAGCCAGGTCGGCGCGCGCCGCCTCGATATCGAGCACCGTGAGCTGCAGCCCGTCGACCGAACCGGGGGCGGCCTTGGTGATCCCCGTGCCGATGATGATCGACGCCTCCGAGCCGGGAGGCGTGAGCTGCACGACCCGGTAGTCGTCGCCACCCGGCACGAAGTCGCCGTCCATCCGGAAGCCGAGCGACTCGTAGAAGCTCTTGGCGCGGTCCACGTCCGAGACCGGCACGAGCACCACCTCGAGTTTCATCTGGCTGCGCTCGACATTGGGCGCGGGGGCGCCGGTCTCACTGCTCGCAGCGGGACTGCTCATTCTTCGGCCCTCCGAGGATCGGGTTGTCAGCTGAGGCTGGCAGGCGGGCTCGAGGCTACGGCCTGCTGGAGCTCGGCCACCATCTCGTCCGAGAGGTGCCGCCTTACAAGCTCGCCGTGCCGCTTGTCGCCCTCCAGTGCGGCCACCATCTCGTCCACGTGCTCCGGTGCCGCGAGCAGGACGATCGCCGACGACTTGACCGGGACGTCCGCGCGAACCTCGTCGAAGAACGCGCTGTGCAGATGCTTGCCGCTCTCCGCTTGCGCATGTCCCCCGACCAGGCCGCCGGCGGCAAACCCCGCCGCCATCCCTGCCGGTCCGAACAGGATCCCGGCGACCGCGCCCGTCAGGGCTCCCTCGACGGTCTTCTTCCCGATCGCGTCCTGCTCGTCGTCGGCGTCCACGTAATGGCCCGCCACCGTGCCGCGGACCTCGATGCGGTCGTGGCGATGATGTTCGACCACGGCCGCCTCGCGCAGCCATGGCGCCTCGCGGTTCGCGACCGCGGCGTCCGCGTAAGCGCCGTCCGCGTCGTCGATGTGCCGGTACACCATCACCGCTAGATCGAGGCTCATCGACGCCAAACCGTAGGGCGCGGCGGGTGGGTGCGCCTCGCCCGAATCGGGTGAGGAGTTGGCGTGGCCCGCGCCGCGTGACGGCTATCAGCGCACTGCTAGCCTCGACCAATCGGAGGGAAGTAGTCCCAACGGTGACGTTCGTCAGCACGGCCTCCCTCGTAGGCCCGGCGTCATCGGCCCGCGTGGCGGACCAAACCTTCTCCAAGAACCGAGGAGAAGATTGTGGAACCGCTCACATGGATCGTGCTTGGCGTACTCGTGGTGGCGCTGCTCGCGCTCGACCTGTTCGCGTTCGCGCGCCGCCGCCCGCCGACGCTGCGCGAGTCGGCCATCTGGTCGGTCGCGTGGATAGCGATCGCGGTCGTGTTCGGCTTCGGGCTGTCTGCCTGGCAGGGCGGCCAGGCCGGCTCGGAGTACTTCGCCGGCTACCTGCTGGAACGCTCGCTGTCGCTCGACAACGTGTTCGTGTTCGCGGTGATCCTCAGCTACTTCGCTGTGCCGCTCGACGTCCAGCCGCGCGTGCTGAGCTGGGGCATCGTGCTCGCGCTCGCGCTGCGGCTCGTGTTCATCCTGGTCGGCGCCGCGCTGCTCGACGCGTTCCACGCCACCTTCTACCTGTTCGGCGCGCTGCTGCTCTACACGGCGTACAGGCTGGCGCGCGACTCCGGCTCGGAGCCCGACCCCGACAGCAACCCGGTGCTGCGCTTCGTCACGCGCCGGGCCGGTGGCTTGTTCGCGGTGTTCGCGACGGTGGCGATCACCGATCTGATCTTCGCCGTCGACTCGATACCGGCGATCTTCGCGGTCACGCGCGACGCGTTCATCGTGTTCGCGGCGAACGCGTTCGCGATGCTCGGGCTGCGGGCGCTCTACTTCCTGCTCGCGGGAATGCGCGACCGCTTCGTGTACCTGTCGCACGGCCTGGCGGCGATCCTCGGCTTCATCGGGGTGAAGATGCTGCTCGTGGACGTCTGGCACGTGCCGATCTGGCTGTCGCTGGGCGTGATCGTGGCGGTGCTCGGCCTGGCGGCAGCGGCCTCGCTGGCCGTAGACTCGCGCTCGCCCGCCGGAAAGGAGACCCCAGATGCGTCCCGACATCGTCCCCGGAGCTCGCTTCCCTGACTACGAGCTCTCCGACACCGAGAAGCAGCGGCACAAGCTGAGCGAGCTGCAGGGCGGCGATCCGATGATCCTGATCCTGTCGCGCGGTCACTTCTGCCCGAAGGACCATCAGCAGCACCACGACCTCGTTGCCTTCTATCCGAAGATCAACGTGGCGTACACGAAGATCGTGACCATCTCCACCGACAACATCCTCGAGGGTCGCGAGTTCAAGGCGCAGGTGGGCGCGCAGTGGCCGTTCCTATGCGACCCGGGCCGCAAGATCCAGAAGGACCTCGACATCCAGGAGTACACGGATCCCCACCACGACCCCATGATCCCGTACACCCTCGTGCTCGATCCCGGGCTGGTGATCCACAAGATCTACAACGGCTACTGGTTCTGGGGCCGGCCTTCGGTGGACGAGCTGTGGCGGGACCTGCGCGAGGTCACGCGCAAGATCCGGCCGGACTGGGACATCTCGGCGCCCGGGATGCGGGAGCAGTGGGAGAAGGACGAGAAGTCGAACTTCTGGCCCTACGACGACAGGGCCGCGGCCGAGATCGAGGCGATCGTGAGCGCCAGCCACCGGTAGCGAATTGGTTACACCGGTCCGCGTCGGGGTACCCGGCGGCGTATCGACGTGCGCTCACCGGCGAAACCCCCGCACCTGCCCGTTCCCGCTGGACCACTCAGCTACGAGCTGATCTCGCTGCTGATGGGTCAACCGAACGGCGACCCGGCTCTACCGGAACCGGCCGCCGGCAGCCTGCTCGAGGACGACGACTTCCAGCTCGCGCTGTATGTCCTCTACGAGCTGCACTACCGCGGCTTCGCGGAGGTGTCCGAGGACCGGGAATGGGACCCTGGGCTGCTCGTGTTCCGGGCTCGGCTCGAGCAACTCTTCCTGGACGACCTGGTCGAGCTCGTGGGCCCGCCGGCCGAGACCGGCGACGCAGCCCATATGGACCTCCACCTGCGCGCGGTGCTGGAGGCCGACGACGGGCCGTCGCTCTCGCGCTACGTCGAAGCCCGGGCCGATCTCGCGCAGTTCCGGGAGTTCGTGATCCACCGCTCGGCCTACCAGCTCAAGGAGGCCGACCCGCATTCCTGGGCGCTGCCGCGCCTCTCCGGCGGCGCCAAGGCGGCCATGGTGGAGATCCAGAGCGACGAGTACGGCGACGGCGAGCTCGAGGCCATGCACTCGGAGCTGTTCGCGAGGACGATGGCCGAGCTGGGCCTGGATCCGACGTACGGCGCGTATCTCAGCCGGCTGCCGGGACCGACGCTCGCGACGGTCAACCTGATGTCGTTCTTCGGCCTGCACCGCCGCTGGCGCGGCGCGATCGTCGGGCACCTGGCGGCCTTCGAGATGTCGTCCTCGCTCCCCAATCGCCGCTACGGCAACGGCCTGCGCCGCCTCGGCATCGGACCCGCGGCGCGCAGGTTCTACGACGTCCACGTGACGGCTGATGCCGTGCACGAGCAGGTGGCCGCGGTCGACCTCGCGGGCGGCCTGGCTCGTCAGGAGCCGTCGGTGGCGGGCGACATCCTGTTCGGCGCCCGCGCCGTGGTGGCGCTCGACGCCGCGTTCGCCGCTTACCTGCTCGAGCGCTGGCGCGCGGGCGAGTCGTCGCTTCGCGCGGAGGGCTCCGCGTCCGCTTCGGGGCCGCTCGCCGCCGAGAAGCCGACCGTCTTGTGAGTGCCGTCGCAAAACGGGCGAGTCTGGGACCGGCCGCAGCGACAGAGGGCGATGGTCCGGGCGGGCAGGGTGATCTCGTGGCCGTCCTGGTCGACCAGCTGGAACGGCCCTCTGACCAGATACGGACCGTCCCGGTAGGGAGTGACCGTCACGTGCTCGCGAGATCGAACCGGCTTCCCGGACGCAGCCACGCCGCGCACCACCACGAGCTCCTCTTCGTCACGCTCGCCCAGGAGGCCGCGCTCGCGCAGCATCGCGGCCCGCGCGCGGAGCACCGGGCCGAGCGTGCCGGGCACCCGCCTCACCACCTCGGGCTCGAGCCCTTCCTCGCGCAGAGCAGAACAGGTCTGCTCCGTCCCGCAGATGGACGAGTGCACGACGAGCAACGAGCCGCCCGGCAGTAGGTTCCTGGGAGCCGTGTGGCAGAAACGGTCGAGCAGCGCCCGCCCGTCACGCCCGCCGTCGAGCGGCGTGGTGGACCTATGGCGCGGCAGCGAGTCGGTCTCGGCGGGGATGTACGGCGGGTTGCACACGATCAGGTCGAACATCTCGTCTCCCAGCACCTCGGCGAGATCTCCGCGACGCGTCTGCACGCTGCAGCCATTGAGGCGCGCATTGATGCGCGTGGCGAGGATCGACCTCCGAGAGACGTCGGCGGCGACGACGCGGCGCGCGCGGTGCGTGGCGGCCGCGATGGCAAGTGCTCCCGAGCCCGTGCAGAGGTCCGCCACCGCGGCACCCTCCACGCCCGTCTCCTCGAGGGCCTCCCACAGGAGCCAGGTGTCGCTCACCGGCCGATGCACTCCGGGTATGTGCCACAACCTCACTGAGCCACACGGGTTCCCCACCGGCGGTCACCTAAAACCATGAGCGCGGCGGGTGTCCCGCCGGACGCGGGTGCGATCCGGCAACTGCTCGATCACGAGCGCCCGCCGTCGATCGGGGTCGAGGAGGAGCTGATGCTGCTCGACCCCCAGAGCCTCGATCTCTCGCCACGGGCCGCCGAGCTGCTGGACCGGCTGCCGCAGGATGCGGGGTACAAGCTCGAGTTGCCGGCGGCGCAGCTGGAACAGATGACCACGCCGTGCGGGAGCGTCGGCGACGTGGTCGAGCAGCTATTCGCCCTGCGCAAACGGCTGAACGCCGCGCTGGCAGAGGAAGCGGTGCCCGTCGCCGCGGGCGCCCATGCGTTCGCCTCCGCGCTCGGCCAGCTCAACTCGGGAGATCGCTACGCGCGGATCGAGCGCGAGTATGGCGTGGCGATAAGGGCGCAGCTGATCTGCGGCCTGCACATCCACGTCGCCCTCGCCGGCGCCG
>Ga0070679_100002298_pt1 | contig 17283 bp, 14 predicted proteins | sample KBSC63BmetaG_FD_65652 | JGI IMG/M metagenome (GOLD analysis project Ga0070679, IMG submission 65652) | Corn rhizosphere microbial communities from Kellogg Biological Station, Michigan, USA - KBS C6-3B metaG | ecosystem: Host-associated > Plants > Roots > Rhizosphere | place: USA: Michigan... | reverse complement strand
CCCATGCGACTGATCGACCCATGCGACTAATCGACGCAGTACCTCGGCAGCCGACCGTCGACGATCTCGCGTCGTGCGAGGTCCAGATCGGGCTGTGGCAGGACCGGTATCGAGCCGCGGCACCGGAAACCGCGTGGGCGCACACCTGCGCCGGCATCTTGGACCAGTGGCGTGACCTGCGCGACGAGCTCTCGTCCGCCCTGGCCGACGGCGGAGGCTGCCTCAGTCGTTGAAGGCGTTCTGCGCCTGCGCGAGTCCCTGCTCGAGCAGCGTCTCGACCGCGTCGGCACCACGCTCGAACATCAGGTCGGTCTCCTTGCGCTCGGCTCCGCTGAAGTCCTTCAGCACCCAGTCGGCCGGGTCCTGGCGTCCCGGCGGACGCCCGATCCCGACCCGCACCCGGAAGAACTCCCCCGACCCGAGCGACCGGCGCAGCGACTTCAGGCCGTTGTGGCCGTTGTCCCCGCCGCCGAGCTTCACCCTCAGCGTGCCGAACGGCAGGTCAAGCTCGTCATGCACGACGACCATCCGCTCGACGGGAATCTTGAAGAAGTCGCGCAGCGCGCACGCCGGTCCGCCCGACTCGTTCATGTAGGACCGCGGCTTGGCGAGCACCACCCGGCGCTCGCCGATGCGCGCCTCGACCACGTCGCTGCGCGTCTTGTGCGACTTGAACGACGCGCCCACCCGATCGGCGAGCACATCGACCACGCGTGCACCTGCGTTGTGCCGGGTGCCGGCGTACGACGGTCCCGGGTTGCCCAGCCCGACGACGAGCCACGGCGCCCCCTCGTTCGTGGCCCTGTTCGCGACCCCATGATCGGCCGCCACGGCGGATCAGCCTTCGGCGTCGGCAGCAGGCTCGGCCGGGCCACCCTCGCCCGACTCGGTGTCGGGCACGACGTCGCCCTCGCCCGCGGCTTCCTCTGCCTCTTCGGTCGGCTCCTCGGCACCGGTGATGTCGAGGTCGGCCTCGAGCTCCTCCGCCGTCGGAGCAGAGAGGACGTGTACGACGACCGCGTCGCCGTCGGTCACCAGCTCGGTGCCGCTCGGGATGTCGATCTCCTTGGCGTGGATCGACGCGCCGATCTCCAGACCGGCGATCGAGACCTCGAAGCCGGACGGGATGTTGGTCGCCTCGGCCGCGACCGACAGCGTCGTCAGCTGCTGGTCGAGCAGGCCGCCGCTGACGATGTCACCTGTGACGTGGACCGGAACCTCGACCGTGATCTTCTCGCCGCGCCGCACGAGGATGAGGTCGACGTGCTCGATGATTCCGCGCACCGGGTCCCGCTGGATCGACTTCGGCAGCGCGAGCTCGTCGCTGCCCTCGATCGACAGGGAGAGCAGCACGTTGGCGCCCGCGTCGGTGTGCAGCGCCCGCTCGAACTCGCGCGTGGGCAGCGAGATGTGCCGCGGATCGGTGCCGTGGCCGTAGAGCACCGCCGGGACCTTGCCGGCCCGTCGGGTGCGCCGCGCGCCCCCCTTGCCGAACTCGGTGCGCGGTTCGGCGTTGATACGGACCTCGGACACGACGACGACTCCTCGAGCGGATAGGGCGAGCGACCCAAGAGTCTAGGTGACCACCGCGCCCCAGCGAAAACCGCCCGGGTTCAGGCGTGACCGGGCGCAGGAGCGGGCCCCACGGCGTCGAACTCCCCGCCATGCGTTCCCTGCCGATGCGCCGCCCGCTCGCACCCGCTCTTGCCGTCGCCGCGCTGCTCGCCGCGATCGTCCCGGCGACCGCAGCACCGACGCCGTCGCCGGTCGGCGCCGCCAGCATCTACGGCCTCGACCACAACTTCGACCTGGTCGGCTACACCGACCTGTCCAAGCGCGGGATGAACTCCCCGATCGCGGTCGCGGGCAAGTGCGTGTACGTCGGCGACCGCTACTACTCGAGCTCGTCGACCGAGAAGACGCGGCCCAATGGCGGCATCGCGATCATCGACGCGTCGGATCCGGCCGCCCCGCACCAGACCGGTGTCATCCCTCCGGTGGAGCTGTCGACGCAGCGGGAGATGCGCGCCGACGCCGGCCTCGGCATCCTCGTTGTCGAGGGCTACTCGCCTTTCATCGACGGCTGGACGCCGGGCTCACCCGCGATCAACTACCTGCAGGTGTGGGACATCCACAGCGACTGCCTGCACCCGAAGCTGTTGTCGACGTACGACTTCGGGCCGCGGGCGCCGCACGAGTTCTTCCTCTGGAAGGACCCGAAGCACCCCGGCCGCGCGCTCGCCTACGTGACATTCACGATCTACTCGCCGGACCTGATGGTGCTCGACCTCTCCGACCCCGCTGACCCGGCGCTCGCCGGCGTCTACGACCTCGGCATCGACCAGGCGCAGAAGACGCAGGACTTCGCCGACGAGTCCGGCTCCGGCTACACGCACTCGCTGACCGTGAGCGACGACGGCACCCGCGCCTACATGGCGGGATGGGACTACGGCTTCTGGACTCTCGACACGTCGATGCTCGCCGACCCGCCGGCCGGTGGTGTCGGCGTGATGCATCCGGTCGGCATCGGCAAGCTCGACTACGGGCACAACGTGCACAGCGCGGTGGTCATCCCGGGGCGCAACGAGGCCGTGTTCACCCAGGAGGACTACGCCAACGCCGGGCACGGCTGCCCGTTCGGCGTCCTGCGCACCGGGTCGCTGACCGGCGATGGCGGCGCCACGCTCGACGGCCAGTTCAGCCTGCCCGAGAACGACCCGAAGAACTGCGGTCAGAAGAACGGGACGTTCTCATCGCACAACCCGACGCTGTTCCACGACCTGGCACTCCTGACCTGGTACAGCGGCGGCCTGCGCGCCGTCGACCTGTCCGACCCGAAGCACCTGCACGAGGACGGCGCGTTCGTCCCGGACCCGACGTTCACGCCGACGCTGCGGGACAGCCGACTGTTTTTCCCGCCGAAGGCGACGGGCGGCACGCTGCCGACGGACACGACGAAGCCGGGCTCGACGGCGCCGCTGTGGACCGGCGCGATGTGGTCCTACCCGGTCGTGCAGAACGGCCTGATCTACGTCGTCGACATCGACCTCGGGCTCTACATCCTGCGTTACACCGGCCCGCACGCCAGCGAGGTGTCGCAGGCGCAGTTCGTCGAGGGCAACTCGGCGCCGTCGCGCTACACCGCCAAGACGCCGGCCATCGTGCGACCGGCCGCGCAATGGTTGCGGATCGCCGCGGCGACGTCGCACGGCCCGAGGCACATGATGTCGCCGTACCTCGCCCGGGACCGGAAGGTGCTGGCGAACAGCGGTTTCGTCTGCCTCTAGCCGAGCGGATCTACTCGGCGACGCCGGCGGCGGCCAGCCGCGCCACGAGCTCGTCGGCGATGGCGAGCGACGATGTCGCCGCCGGTGAGGGCGCGTTGCGGACGTTGACGACGCGGCCGACCGTGGTGATGCAGAAGTCCTGGAGCAGGTCGCCGTCCACGCCGACGCACTGCGCGCGTACGCCGGCGGGCGCCCGCACCATGTCGCGGCCGCGCAGCTCCGGCACGTAGCGCCGCGCCTCGGCCGCAAACGCGCGGCGGGACACCGACCGCAGAAGCTCGGCCGCACCGGCGCGCCAGTGCTGCGCCGCCATGCGGCGAAAGCCCGGCCAGCGCAACGTGTCGGCGACGTCACGGCGTACGAACCGGGACAGCGTGTAGCCGTCGCGGGCGGTGGCGAGCACCGCGTTGGGCCCGACCAGGACCTCACCGGACACGGTGCGGGTGAGGTGCACGCCGAGGAAGGGGTAGCGCGGGTCCGGCACGGGATAGACGAGGCCGCGAACCAGCGAGCGGGCTTGCGGACGCAAGGCGTAGTAGTCGCCACGGAACGGCACGATGCGCGGGTCGTCGACGTCGCCCGACAGCCGCGCGACGCGGTCCGACCAGAGGCCGGCGCAGGTGACGACCGCGCCGGCGCGCAGCTGTACGCCGTTGGCGGTGCGCAGCCTTGCACCGTCGGCGTCCGGCTCGATGGCGGTGACCTCGTGCTGGCATAGCACCTCGCCGCCGTGCGCGGTGACGTCGTCGGCGTAGGCGCGCGCAACCGCCGCGAAGTCGGTGATCGCGGTGTGCGGTGAGTGCACCGCAGCGACGCCCCGCACGTGCGGCTCGACCTCACGCAGCTGCGTCGCGTCGAGCCACTGGACGTCGGGGACGCCGTTGGCCAATGCACGCTGGTGAATGTCGCGCAGCGCGGCGATTTCGTCGTCGGCGACGGCGACGACGAGCTTGCCGCACTCGTCATACGGCAGCTTGCGCTCGGCGGCGTACACCGCGAGTCGCTCGCGGCCCTCCGTGCAGAGCCGCGCCTTCAGCGAGCCCGGCGCGTAGTAGAGACCGGCGTGCACGACACCACTGTTGCGGCTGGTCTGGTGCAGCCCGAGGTCGGCTTCCTTCTCCAGCACGGCAACATGCGCGCCGCGAATGGCGAGCGCCCGCGCCGTGGCGAGCCCGACGACCCCGCCACCGACGACAACGACGTCGTACGCCGCCGTCAGCGTCGGCCCCTATGCGTTGCCGTCGAAGAGGCTGGTGACGGAGCCATCTTCGAAGATCTCGCGGATCGCGCGGCCGATGAGCGGGGCGATCGACAGGACCGTGAGCTTGTCGAAGCGCTGCTCGCTCGTCAGCGGAAGCGTGTTGGTGATGACGATCTCGCTGATCCGGCTGTTCTTCAGCCGGTCGGTGGCGGGGTCGGACAAGACACCGTGCGTCGCGGTGACGATCACCTCGGCGGCGCCGGCGTCGAACAGCGCCTCCGCGGCCTTGGTGATGGTGCCGGCGGTGTCGATCATGTCGTCGACGACCACGCAGGTGCGACCCTCGACCTCGCCGACGACCCGGTTGGCCACCACGCTGTTCGGCACGTTGATGTCGCGGGTCTTGTGGATGAACGCGAGCGGCGTGCCGCCGAGGCGCTCGGTCCACCGCTCGGCGACGCGCACCCGGCCGGAGTCCGGCGCGACCACGGTCACGTTGCTCGAGTCGTAGCGGCTCTCGACGTAGTCCGCGAGCAGCGGCAACGCGAACAGGTGGTCGACCGGCCCGTCGAAGAAGCCCTGGATCTGGCTGGTGTGCAGGTCGATCGCCATCAGCCGGTCGGCGCCGGCGGTCTTGAACATGTCGGCGACGAGGCGCGCGGAGATCGGCTCGCGGCCGCGGTGCTTCTTGTCCTGCCGCGCGTAGGGGTAGAAGGGCATGACCACGGTGATGCGCTTGGCGGACGCGCGCTTGAGCGCGTCGACCATGATCAGCTGCTCCATCACCCACTTGTTGATCGGCGCGCCGTGCGCCTGGATGACGAAGGCGTCGCAGCCGCGCACCGACTCGTCGTAGCGGCCGTAGATCTCGCCGTTGGCGAAGTCACGGAGCTGGGTCGGGCAGACGGCGATCTCCAGCTGGGCGGCGATGTCCTCGGCGAGCTCCGGGTGGGCCCGGCCGGAGAACAGCATCAGCGTCTTCTCGCCGGTGGCCTTGATTCCGGTCACTCGTGCTCTCCCTGCTCCCCGCCCCGACTGTCGCTGTCCGCGCCAGTGGGCTCCATTGTGGCCCGTTCCTTCGCCCGACGGGCCGCCTCGGCCGACTTCGTCCCGGCGCGTCGTTTCTCGACCCAGCCCTCGATGTTGCGCTGACGCTCGCGGGCCACCCCGATGGCCCCTGGCGGGACGTCGTCGGTGATCACGGAACCGGCGGCGGTGTAGGCGCCGTCGCCGACCTCGACGGGCGCGACCAGCATCGTGTCGGAACCGACGCGCACGTCGTCGCCGATCTTGGTCTTGTGCTTCTCGACGCCGTCGTAGTTGACGAACACCGTCGCGGCGCCGATGTTGCTGCGCTCGCCGATCTCGGCGTCGCCGACGTAGGACAGGTGCGGCACCTTGGTGTCGTCGCCGACGGTTGCGGCCTTCATCTCGACGAAGGCGCCGGCCTTGGACCGGGCGCCCAGCTTGGTGCCGGGGCGCAGGTAGCTGTAGGGACCGACAGTCGCCTCCTCACCGATCTCAGCGCCGTCGCAGTGCGACTTCACGACGACAGCGCCGGCACCGACGAGGGTGTTGGTGAGCGTGCAGTCGGGGCCGACGACTGCGCCGGAGCGGATCGTGGTCGTGCCGTGCAGCTGCGTGTTCTGATGGATGGTCACGTCGGGTTCGAGCCGCACACCCACACCCATCCAGGTGGTCTGCGGGTCGGTGATCGTGACGCCCTCGCGCATCCAGTGCTCGACGATGCGGTCGCGCATCAGCCGCCGCGCCTGGGCGAGCTGCACCCGGTCGTTGACGCCGAGCGTCTCGCGGTGGTCGCCGGCGAGCTCACTCGCGACGACATCGCCGTCGGCCACCAGGAGGCCGATGACGTCGGTGAGGTACTCCTCGCCCTGGGCGTTGTCCGTCGTTAGCCGCGCGAGGTTCGCGCGCAGCTTCTGCGCGTCGAAGACGTAGATGCTCGTGCCGACCTCGTCGATCTGGCGCACGCGGTCATCGGCGTCCTTCTCCTCGACGATGCCGATGACGTGGCCGTCGGGGTCGCGTACGACGCGGCCGTAACCCGTCGGGTCGGGCATGCGGGCCGTGAGCATCGTCGCGGCGGCGAGCTTCTCGAGGTGGCAGCGCAGCAGGTCCTCGAGCGTCTGCGGAGCCAACAGCGGCGCGTCGCCGGGCACGACGACGACGGCGCCCCGGACGTCGCCGGCCGCCTCCATTGCGAGCCGGACGGCGTGTCCCGTGCCGTTCTGCTCGGCCTGGACCACCGGCCGGGCGCCGGTGCCGGCACGTTCGAGCTCCCCGGTGACCGCCTCGCCGCCGTGGCCGACGACGACCAGCGTCTGCTCGGCCTTCAGCGGCTCGACCGCCGCGAGGACATGACCGAGCAGCGTGCGACCGCACATCGTGTGCAGCACCTTGGCGGTCTGCGACTTCATCCGCGTGCCCTGACCGGCCGCGAGCACGACGACGAGCGCGGGGCTGGAGTCGGTCACGCACGCTCCGCAGGGTCAGCAGAAAGGGGCAGATCCGAGCCTACCGGCGCCGCATCATCTAAGGCATCGCTCCGCCGCCTGGACTCGAACCAGGACCTCAAGGCTCCAAAGGCCTGCGGGACTGCCAATTACCCCACGGCGGATCGTCTGGCGAAATCAGTGTGCCTCACTGCATTCCATGCCCTCTGATGTGGCGAGCACCTGCCACATGACCTCCATCAGGTCGTAGAGCCAGGTCGAGCGCCGAACGCGTACGACGAGACATCCGTGGTAGTGCTCGGCGAGGTTGTGACGACGCCAAGAACCAGAAGATCACGCTGCTTCCGCACGCCTATGAGTTCAGCGCCCTTTTGCAGCCGCTCATCGCGTTGACGGGCAGCGGCTCGCGCCCGGCCGCGGCCTGCCGCCTGAGGCCCGCTGAACGCGTGGCGGGCCCTAGCCGCGCGCACTGACGGTGCACCTTCCAGGTCGCGTAACCAAAGGCCTAGAGATCCAGCTGAGGCGCCCGTGACAGCGGCGATCTCGCTGTAGGACATCCCTTCGAGGCGCAATCGGCGACATTCCTTCCGCAACTCCAACAGCCGATGCGTCCGCCACGTCGCCTTTGGGCGCGGGATGCCGCGGAGCCAGGCCTTCAGCTGGTCGTCGCCCGCCGGACCGATCACTGCACGGATCTCGTCGTACGGGCGCGGGCCATACGGCGTTCGTGTTCGGTCATGCGTACGACGGTCGGGGCGAGGTACGACGAAACAGCAACCGTCGTCCACAAGGTGGTTAGGCCACGTTCACCCGGGCGGCCCTTGCACAACTTACGGTGGCGTAGGTTACGCTGCCGTAGGTAAGCCGGGGGGCCAGGCCAGCGAGGAGACCACTGCAGATGACCGCACCGACCACTACCCCGGCGCCGGCCGCACGCCGAGCCGCGCCGCCGGTCGTCACCGGCGGCCTCACCGGCCCGATGGCGTCCGTCCCAGGCACGCTGCGACGCGCCCGCTACGAGCAGGTCGCCCTCGCGCTGTTCATCGCGATCCCGTTCCTGGCGATCCTGGCCGCGGTTCCCGTCGCGTGGGGCTGGGGGCTCGGCTGGCACGACGTCGTGATCGCGTTCGTCATGTACGCGATCTCGGGCCACGGTGTCACCGTCGGCTTCCATCGCTACTTCACCCACGGCTCGTTCAGGGCGCGCCGCTGGGTCCGGGTGATGATGGCCGTCGCCGGCAGCCTCGCGATCGAGGGCCCGGTCATCCGCTGGGTCGCTGACCACCGCCGCCACCACGCCTACAGCGACAAGGAAGGCGATCCGCACTCGCCGTGGCGCTACGGCGACGACGTCAAGGCGCTGACCAAGGGCCTCTGGCACGCACACATCGGCTGGCTGTTCGACATCGAGCAGACCAACCAGGAGCGCTTCGCTCCTGACCTGCTCGAGGACCCCGACATCGTCAAGGTCGACCGCAACTTCATCCGGCTCACTGCAGTGACCCTGCTGCTGCCGCCGCTCGTCGGCTTCCTCTGGAGCGGCTTCACCTGGCAGGGCGCGCTGACCGCGTTCTTCTGGGGCAGCCTCGTCCGCGTCTCGCTGCTGCACCACACCACCTGGTCGATCAACTCGATCTGCCACACGGTCGGCGAGCGTCCGTTCAAGAGCCGCGACAAGTCCGGCAACGTCTGGTGGCTCGCGATCCTGTCGATGGGCGAGTCCTGGCACAACCTGCACCACGCCGACCCCACCGCCGCGCGGCATGGTGTGTTGCGTGGGCAGATCGACTCCACCGCGCGCATCATCTGGGTCATGGAGAAGCTGCGCATGGTCGACAACGTGCGCTGGCCGTCGCGAGAACGCGTCGCGGCCAAGCTGGCCGACGCCGCGTGACCGAAGCTGCTCTACCGCTCGACGCGGGCGCGACCGGCAACGGCCACGCCCGCGTCCGGATGTCGGGCAAGGAGCGCCGCGAGCAGCTCCTCGACATCGGCCGCAGCCTGTTCGCGGCCAAGGGCTTCGACGGCACCAGCGTCGAGGAGATCGCCGAGAAGGCCGGCGTCAGCAAGCCGGTCGTCTACGAGCACTTCGGCGGCAAGGAAGGGCTCTACGCCGTCGTCGTGGACCGCGAGGTGCGTCGCCTGCTCGACCGCATCACGGCGAGCCTGTCCGGCGACCACCCCCGAGTGCTGCTCGAACAAGCCGCGAGCGCGCTGCTGGCGTACGTCGAGCGCGAGACCGACGGTTTCCGCATCCTCGTCCGTGACTCACCGGTGGCCTCCACGACGGGCACGTTCGCGAGCATGCTGAGCGACGTCGCCTCCCAGGTCGAGCACGTGCTGGCGGGCCAGTTCAAGGCCCGCGGCTACGACCCGAAGCTCGCCGGCCTCTACTCCCAGGCACTCGTCGGCATGGTCGCGCTCACCGGCCAGTGGTGGCTCGACGCCCGCAAGCCGAAGCGCGACGAGGTCGCCGCGCACCTGGTCAACCTCGCCTGGAACGGCCTGTCCAACCTGGAGAAGAAGCCGCGGCTGCGCACGAACAGCAAGTAGGGCGGGTACCACTGCCCACGTGACAGTGTTCGTCGGCACCAGCGGATGGCAGTACCGCCACTGGCGCTACACGTACTTTCGCAAGGGCACACCGCAGAACCGCTGGTTCGAGCAGGTGATGCGCGACTTCCGCACCGTCGAGCTCAACGTCACCTTCTACCGGCTGCCACGCAGTGAGGTGTTCGCCGGCTGGTACGCCCGCTCCCCCGACGACGCAGTCATCACGGTCAAGGCGAGCCGCTACCTCACGCACATCAAGCGGCTGAAGGACCCGAAGCCGTCGGTCGACATGCTGCTCGAGCGCATCAAGCCGCTGGGACACAAGCTCGGCCCCATCCTCGTGCAGCTGCCGCCCGACCTGCAGGTCGACGTCGCCGCGCTCGACGAGACGTTGCGCGCCTTCCCCGCCGGCTTGCGGATCGCCGTCGAGCCGCGGCACCAGAGCTGGTGGACCGACGACCTACGCCGCTGCCTCAGCGACCACGGCGCCGCGCTGTGCTGGGCCGACCGCCACGGCGCCATCACGCCGCTGTGGCGGACCGCGGACTGGGGCTACCTGCGCTTCCACGAGGGCGACGCCGAGCCCTGGCCGTTCTACACCGACAAGGAGCTCGACGACTGGGCTCGGATCGTCACCGAGACGTTCCCGAGCGACAGCGAGGACGTCTACGTCTACTTCAACAACGACCCCGGAACCGCCGCGATCGACAACGCCATCACCTTCGCGCACGACGTCGCCGCGCGCGGCCGCACGGTGACGCGGGTGCCGTCCGAGCGCCCGGACCTCGCCGCCGCTCTGCCCTGACGGATCTACGCGTCGTCGGCCAACGTCAGCCAGCGCTCCTCGAGCTCGCCGCGTTCGGCGAGCAGCCCGCGTAGCTGCGCATCGAGGGCGAGCACCTGCTCGTGGTCGCTCGCGACCGCCGCCATCTGCTCGTGCAGCGCGCCCTCGTCGCGACCGATGCGTTCCAGCCGCCGTTCGATCCGCTCCAGTTCCTTGCGCGCTGCCCGCGAGTCGCCCGTTCGTCGAGGCCGCGTCGCTTCCACGCTCGACGTCTGGGCCGCCTGGCGCATCGCGAGGTAGTCGTCGACACCACTGGGCAGATGTCGCAACGACCCGTCTCCGGGCAACGCCCACAGCTGGTCGCAGACCCGCTCCAGGAACCATCGGTCATGGCTGACGACGACGATCGTCCCGGCCCACCCGTCGAGCACGTCCTCGACCTCCGCGAGGGTCTCGACGTCGAGGTCGTTGGTGGGCTCGTCGAGCAGCAGCACGTTGGCGCCGCCGACGAGCAGTCGCAGCAGCTGCAGCCGTCGCCGCTCGCCGCCGGACAGGTCGGCGACCGGCGTCCACTGCCGCGACGGCGGGAAGCCGAGCCGCTCCACGAGCTGCGCGGCGGTCAGCTCCCGGCCGCGGCCGACCGTCACCCGCGTCGCGACGCTCTCGACCGCCTCCAGGACCCGTTGCCCGGGATCGAGCTCGCTGACCTCCTGGGACAGGTACGCCGGCGCGACCGTCGCGCCCACCTTCACGCGACCACCGGCGACGCGCTGCTCACCGGCGAGCGTGCGCAGCAGCGTCGACTTCCCGGCTCCGTTCGGCCCGAGCAGACCGACCCGATCGCCGGGCCCGAGCCGCCACGTCACTCGCTCGAGGATCGTGCGCTCCCCCAACGCGACGGTGAGGTCCTCGACGTCGTACACGTCCTTGCCGAGCCGCGTCGCGGCGACGCGTTGCAGCTCGACCTTGTCGCGCGGCGGCGGCTCGTCGGCGATCAGCGCGTTCGCCGCCTCGATCCGGAACCGCGGCTTCGACGTACGAGCCGGCGGCCCGCGGCGCAGCCACGCGAGCTCCTTGCGCAACAGGTTGCGTCGGCGCTCCTCGCCCGCCGCTGCTTGCCGCTCACGCTCCGCGCGAGCGAGCACGTATGCCGCGTAGCCGCCGTCGTAACGATGCACCGAGCCGCCCGCGACCTCCCACGTCGCCTCGCAGACCGCGTCGAGGAACCAGCGATCGTGGGTCACGACGACGAGCGCACCGCGCCGCTGTCTCAGTCGCGTTGCCAGCCAGTCGATCGCCTCGAGGTCGAGGTGGTTCGTCGGTTCGTCGAGCAGCAGCAGCGGCGGGTTGCGCACGAGCAAGGCCGCCAGCGCGACCCGACGTCGCTCTCCGCCGGACAGGGCCCCGACCGACCGGTCCGGCGGAATTCCGACGAGCAGGCCGTCGAGCACCTCGCGGACCTGCGCGTCACCGGCCCACTCGTGCTCGGCGCGTCCCCCGACGACCGTCTCGAGGACCGTTGCCGTCGGCGGCAGCTCGTCGTTTTGCGCGAGCAGACCGAGCTCGAGCCCGGTCACATGAGTTACGCGGCCGACATCGACCGGCTCGCTGCGGGCGAGCACCCGCAACAGCGTCGACTTGCCGCTGCCGTTGCGTCCGACCACACCGACCCGGTCGCTGTCCTCGATGCCGAGGGACACCTGTCGCAGCACGACCGTGGTGCCGTGCGTGACCCCGATCGACTCGGCGTTGACCAGGTTCATCTCGACGGCAGCGTCACGCCGGAGCAGCGCTGCCCGTAACGACGCGCGCGCCGACGACCGGCCCGTCGACGCGGCGAACCGTGCGGCAGACACCGAGGCCGGACAACGCCGACGCGATCCGCACCGACTCCGGCGACGACCGCGCGAGCAGCGCCACCGTCGGTCCGGACCCCGACACGATGCCGCCCACCGCGCCGAGCTCACGCCCGGCGTCGAGCACCCGCGCGAGCTGCGGCCGCAGCACGAGCGCGGCCGGCTGCAGGTCGTTTGCGAGCGCCCGCCCCAACGCGACGGTGTCGGCGGCGCGAAGCGCAGCGAGGATGCCGTCCGGCGGGCCGATCGGAGCGGGGCCGCCATCGGCACGCATGCGGTCCAGCTCGTCGTAGACCGCGCCGGTCGACAACCCGAAGTCGGCGATCGCGAGGACCCAGTGGAACTCACCGGTCCCCAGCACCGGGGAGATCTGCTCACCGTGACCGGTGCCGAGCGCGTTGCCCCCGGCAAGCAGGAACGCGACGTCGCTGCCGAGCCCGGCGGCGAGGCCCTCGAGCACCACGCGGTCGAGCGCGCTGCCCCACAACGCGTCGGCAGCGACCAGTGCCGCGGCGGCGTCGGCGCTGCCACCGGCCATCCCACCCGCGACAGGGATGCCCTTGCGGATGGTCACGCGCAGATGCGGCTCCCGGCCCGCGACCGCTGCGGCGGCGATGATCGCCTGGCCGGCCAGGTTGTCGCGGTCGAGCGGCACCTCGCCCGCGCCCTCCCCGACGACGGCCACGGACAGCCGGTCGTCCGGCTCCACCGTGACCTCGTCGTAGAGCGACACGGCCTGGTAGACGGTCACCAGCTCGTGCTTGCCGTCCTTGCGCACGTCACGGACGCTGAGATGCAAGTTGATCTTGGCGGGCACCCGGACGGTCACCGAGCCGGGCCCGGGGAACCGCGGGCGCAGTGGTGGCGAGGGCGTCTCGGTCACGTTGCGAATGCTGTCACGCCGACCCGCTGGGTCATCGACGATGCTGGGCGAGCCGCGCGAAGTCCGCCACAGTGAGCGCCTCGCCGCGAGCGGCCGGGTCGATCCCGGCGGCGACGAGGGCGCGCTCGGCGGCATCGGGCGACCCGGCCCATCCGGCGAGCGCGGCCCGCAGCGACTTGCGCCGCTGTGCGAACGCGACGTCGACGAGGGCGAACACCTGCCGGCGGGTCGCCGTCGTCTGCGGCGGCTCGCGGCGGGTGAACGCGACCAGCGCCGAGTCGACGTTGGGCACCGGCCAGAACACGCCGCGCGGCACGTTGCCCGCCCGCTTCGTCTCGGCCCACCAGGCCGCCTTCACGGTCGGGATCCCGTAGGTCCGCGAGCCCGGGCTCGCCACGAGCCGATCCGCGACCTCCGCCTGCACCATCACCAGGCCGTGGCGCAACGACGGCAGGACGTCGAGCAGGTGCAGCACCACCGGCACCGCGACGTTGTAGGGCAGGTTGGCCACCAGCGCGGTCGGCGCGTCGCCCGGCAGCGTGCGCACCCCGAGCGCGTCCGCCGCGACCACTCGCAGCCGGTCGACGTAGGCCGGCGCGTGCTCGGCCACCGTCCGCGGCAGTGCGCTCGCTAGCGCCGGGTCGATCTCGACCGCAACAACCGTGGCGACGACCGGAAGCAACCCCAGGGTCAGCGACCCGAGACCAGGGCCGACCTCGACGACGATGTCGTCCCAGCGGAGGTCCGCCGCCCGGACGATCCGTCGGACCGTGTTGCCGTCGACGACGAAGTTCTGGCCCAGCCGCTTCGTCGGCCGCACCTCGAGCTGCGCGGCGAGCCGGCGTACGTCACCTGCCCCCAGAAGCCGCACGTCCCCGAGGTCGGCTCCAGGATCGGCGTCAGGCACCCCTCAGGTGTACAGGTAGTGCCCGCAGGTCGGCCACGGGGAGTCACCGGCGCGCCGGTAGAGCAGCTGCGCGCGGTAGGTCTGCTCGTTCGACGAGGCGTCGATCGGGTCGCCTTGCCCGCCGACGCTCTCCCACGTGCCGTAGGTGAACTGGTAGAGGCCGCGGTACTTTCCGTTGCCCGACACCTCGCGCGGGTTGCCACCCGACTCACAGCGGGCGAGGGCGGGCCAGTTGAGGCCGTCCGCCGCAGGCATGTAGCGCGGCTTCGGCTTGGTTCCGACGGCGACGATCTGCGTCGTCGGCCGGGCCCGTACGACGCTGTGCACGAGGCGTTGCCTCGCCAGCTTCTTGTTGCGCCAGGTCAGCTCGTAGGTGTTGACGCGGACACCCGGCACACCGGCACGCGTGATGCGCGACTCACCGACGTACAACGACGAGTCCTTGACGTGCCTGGTGCGGAACGCAATGGGCACGTTGCGCGTCACCGTGCGCTTCGAGATGCGGTCGATGGCGACGACGGTGCCGGCGATCGGGTACGCCGTGAGCGGCACGCTGACGTGGTCCAGTGCACGCAGCCTCACGTGCAGCTCGGCGAGCAGCGTCGTGACGTCGGGGGCCGTCGTCTGCGTCGTGAAGCGATGGCCGTCGACGAGGACCGTCACCTGCTGCGGCAGTCGCAGTGACAGGTCGAGCCCCTGACGGGGAATGGTCCGCGACCGCGACACCGACAGCCACTCGCCGTCCTGGCGCAGACCGAGCTGGTCGAGCGCGGCGTCCACCGACAACGCGGTCACCCACACCTGGCGCTGCTGCCCGTCGACGGACAAGGTGAGTAGCCGACCGTGCCGTACGACGACCCGCGCGCCGTTACGCACCGGCGCGGCGAGGTCGGGCGCGACCGTGTCGTGCGGTGAGAGCTGCAGGTGCGCCTTGCGCAACACCCCCGCGACGTCAGTCGCGAACGTGCGGACGCTGACGACCCGGCCGTCGACGTCGAGTCGCACCGTCTTGTCCATCGTGGCGAACGCCGTGACGGTCGTGCTGAGTGCGACGACGACGCCGGCGAACGCGGCGAGGCGAACGGCTTTCAGTCGCACGGGTCTCCAGGGTCGGCACGGGCGGGCAGTCGGCCGGGGACCCTAACGACGTTGCGCGGCAGCGGGCAATTCGGACTAACCCATCTTGGGTAACCGTCACAACCGCGTGGTCGACGCCTTGTGACCGGCGCGTTTCCAGTGTGACTGCCGTGACCTATTGCCCGGTTCTCGCCCGGATGTCGGTTACCAGCGGAAGGTGCGGGCCGCGGTGTCCGTGACCGCCGCGGCGACGGTCTCCTCGTCGACACCGCGCACCGCCGCGATCGCCCGCACGGTGAGCGGCACGAGGTAGGGCGCGTTCGGCCGGCCGCGGTAGGGCATCGGCGTGAGGAACGGCGCGTCGGTCTCGACCAGCGTCAGCTCGAGCGGCGCGACTTTCACCGCATCTCGCAACGGCTGAGCGTTGCCGAACGTCACGTTGCCGGCGAACGACATCACGTAGCCGGCGTCCGCGCACCGGCCGGCGAAGTCGGCGTCGCCGCTGAAGCAGTGGAAGACGACGCGTTCCGGAGCGCCCTCCTCCGCAAGCACGCGCAGCACGTCGTCGTGCGCATCCCTGTCGTGGATGACGAGCGCCTTGCCGGTGTCCTTCGCGATCGCGATGTGCCGGCGGAACGACTCCTCTTGCGCGCGCCAACCGTCCTCGCCGGTGCGGAAGTGGTCGAGCCCTGTCTCACCGACCGCGACCACCTTGGGATGCGCCGCCAGCTTCGCGATCGCAGCCCACGCGTCGCTGTCCGCGGCATGCACTTCGTTGGGATGTACGGCGACGGCCGCGAAGACGTCGTCGTGCTCTTGCGCGACGTCCACCTGCCATTGCGACGTGCCGACGTCGATGCCGACCGTGACCATCCGGTCGATACCTACCGCCTTGGCCTGCTCCACCGCGACGCCGACGGCGACGTCCATCAGGTCGAGATGACAGTGCGAGTCGATCGCCGCGACGCGCAGCCGTTCCGGTGCCGGTGGAGGGGAACCCTCGCGGTTCGTTCTTTGCCTTTTCATTCGTACCGGACGGAGTCGTGAGCGGAGCGAGCGACTTCGTCCGGAGACTCCATCCGCGCGAGCTCCTCGTCGACGACCGACGGGTCGAGCTTCGCGAACAACGGCGTCGGCGGCGCGATCGCGGTGCCGGCCGCGACATCGGTGCGCGCCCACGTCGCGCCGGTGTCGTAGTCGCCGGTGAGCACGGGGTAGGACGGACCGCCGTCGAGGTCGTCGACCTCGCGCAGCTCCGGCGACGGTGCGAGCACACCGTCGCGGCCGAGCAGTGTGTGCACCTGCTGCGCGGAATGCGGCAGGAACGGCGCGAGCATCGTGTTGCAGTCGCTGACCGCCTGCAACGTCACGTGCAGGATCGTCTTCATCCGCTCGGGGTCCGACTCGCGCAGCTTCCACGGCGCCTGTTCGGAAAGGTACTTGTTGGCCTCGGAGACAGCGCGGATGGCCTCCCCGACCGCAGCCTTCATGCGCGAGCGGTCGAGGTGCCCGCCGACGACGTCGAACGCCGCTGCGGTCGTCGCGAGCAGATCGCGGTCGACGTCCAGCAGCTCGCCCGCCGCCGGGATCTCGCCGATGTTCTTCGCGGTGAACGACAGCGAGCGGTTGACGAGGTTGCCCCACGCGGCGACCAGCTCGTCGTTGTTGCGGCGGACGAACTCCGCCCAGGTGAAGTCGGTGTCCTGGTTCTCCGGGCCGTTGGCGGAGAGGTAGTAGCGCAGCGCGTCAGGCGAGTAGCGCGACAGGAAGTCGCGGACATAGATGACGACCTGCCGGCTGGAGGAGAACTTGCGTCCCTCCATCGTGAGGAACTCGCTCGACACGACCTCGGTGGGCAGGGCGAGCTTGCCGAGCGGTCCGGGCTTGCCGCCGCGGTTGCCGCCGCCGTCGTAGCCGAGCAGGATCGACGGCCAGATGACGGTGTGGAACGTGACGTTGTCCTTGCCCATGAAGTAGTAGGACTCCGCGTCTGGGTCGGTCCACCACGCCCGCCACGCATCCGGGTCGCCCGTACGCCGGGCCCACTCGACGCTCGCCGACAGGTAGCCGATGACGGCGTCGAACCACACGTACAGCCGCTTGTCCGGCCGCCCCTCCCACTCGGGCAGCGGGATCGGAACCCCCCAGTCGAGGTCACGACTGATCGCACGCGGCTTCAGCTCGGCGGCGAGGTTCATCGAGAAACGCAGCACGTTGGGCCGCCAGTCGGTGCGCGACTGCAGCCACGAGCCGAGCGCGTC
>Ga0070679_100002296_pt1 | contig 17285 bp, 19 predicted proteins | sample KBSC63BmetaG_FD_65652 | JGI IMG/M metagenome (GOLD analysis project Ga0070679, IMG submission 65652) | Corn rhizosphere microbial communities from Kellogg Biological Station, Michigan, USA - KBS C6-3B metaG | ecosystem: Host-associated > Plants > Roots > Rhizosphere | place: USA: Michigan... | reverse complement strand
ACGATGTCATCAGCGACGATGTGCTCGACGCATGGTTCGATCCCGCACCCCGGGTGATCGATGCGCTGGCCGCGCATCGCGCCTGGACGCTCCGGCCGCTCTTTCGATGATCACACCGTACGCGTGACCGTGAAGGACGCCGCCACCAACGCGCGGATGGTGAACATTTTGCGGGAGACGCTCGCGGCGCGTCCGGCGGCAGCGATCGCCGCGCTGCGGTACGGTTGATGCGTGCTGATCAGGAAACCTGATTGCGTGGCGGACGTACGATATCCGTCCGCATGAACCTGGAGGTGTACCGGGATGCCCTGTCTGCTCGCCCTCATCGCGCTCGCGGCGCCGCGCATCGTCATCCTGCTGCTCTGGTTCTTCAGCACGTGGTTCACCGGGCTCTTCACGTCGCTACTCTGGCCGGTGCTGGGATTCATCTTTCTTCCCACCACGCTGCTCTGGTATACGGTGGTGCTCCACTGGTTCGGCGGACAGTGGACGCTCTGGCCCGTCGTGGGAATCGTGATCGCGCTCCTGATCGATCTGTCGCCCACCACGGGACGGCGACGGCGCAGGGTGGCGTGACGTCTGGCGCGCCGTCAGGGCGCGCCGTCAGGGCGCGCCGTCGTACGACATCTCGACCGGGACGCCCGCCACGAGCGTCTGGTAAACCACGCAGTAGCGCCGCGTCAGCTCGAGCAGCTTCTCCCGTTCGTTCGCTCCCGCATCGGTGTCTATCGTGAAACGCACGCGGATGCGCTGGAACCCCACGGGCACGTCCTTCGCCACGCCGAGGGTGCCGCGGAAGTCCAGATCGCCTTCGGCGGCGACCGCTCCGCTGCGGAGTGTGATGCCGAGCGCCGTGGCCACGGCGGACATCGTGACGCCGGCGCACGCAACCAGCGCCTCCAGCAGCATGTCGCCCGAGCAGACGTTGAGGCCCGTGCCGCCGGTGGCGCGGTGCAGCCCCGCCGCGGCGAGTGCGCGGCCCGTGGCGACGCTGCAGGTGACTTCTTCCCCGATCGTGCCCTGCGCCGTGAGCGTGATGAGCGCCGCTTCAGGGTGCTCACGGTAGAGCTGCTTGAGCGGCGCCTGCTTTGCCCTGATGTCGTCCGCGTTCATGAAGCCGGGTGATGGGGAGCGCCGCCGATCAGCTCGCCGGCCGGTCGCCCGACCTGAACACCGTGCGCACCAGCCAGACCACCACCACGACCGGCAGCACGATGAAGAGCAGGAACTTGAACGCCAGAATGGTGAACAGTCCCACGCCAATGATGAGCAGCAGGGGAATGCCCAGGATCGCCATGGTGAGCAGCGGGCGAAGGGCAAACAGTCGGACTATGGCGGCAATCATGGCGCGCGCTCCGGGTGAAGGTCTCCTCACGCACTACGAAATGTCGCGGTGAAGGTTTCCGGCGCTCTCTCCGTATCATACCGTGCGGGCAGCTCCCGCGTCCACTCGCCGAATGTGGTGCAGCCGGATGGTCTGCCGGATGTCCCCGTCCGCGTACGGCCGCTCCTCGGTGGACTCCACGCGCAGTCCTCTCCCGCCGCAGAGCTGCAGAAAGGCTTCCGCCGACAGCCGGCCGGGATCGGCGATCACCGCCACGCCCGACGACGCGAGCGCGCGCGCAAGGGCGCTGGCCATGAGATGCGCGTACGTGGGCTCGTACAGCACATCGGATGCGAGGACGAGATCGTAGGTGCCCAGGTCCGCGGGCAGCGCCCGCCAGTCCACGAGCCGCGTGCGCGGCTCACGGCCCATGGCGCGCCAGGCGTTCGCGCGCGTGAAGCGCAGCGCGTCCTCGTAATAGTCCGTGGCCGTGACGTCGAACCCGGCGTGCATGGCCGAGGTGGTCACCAGCCCCAGCCCGCAGCCGAGCTCCAGCGCCGTGCGCCGCGTGCCCGGCTCATGCACCACCCATTCCGCAAGCGAGCGCGCCGATGGCCACAGGTCGGCCCAGTAGGGCAGGCGGTCGTCGCGGGCAAAATCCTCCTCGCTGATGAGCGTGTCCGAATTGGCCGGCTTGAGCAGCGCGAAGTGCAGCGCACCCGCGCTCACCGGTTCCACGGCGGTCACGAACCGCCGCTCGAGCTCCGCCACGAGCGCCCCGCCCACCGTTTCCATCACGCCGTCACAGCGCGAAGTGTGTGGCGAGCGCAGCGTCTTCGGCGAGCAGCAGCGCGTGCAGCGTTTCGCCGGCCGCCACCTGTGGCTGGTCTTCGGGCACGACGAGCAGGGCGTTCGCGAGCGACATCGACGTCAGGATGCCCGATCCCTGCGGGCCCGTGAGCCGCGCCCCGAGCGAGCCATCCTCGCGCACGGTCACGATGGCGCGCAGAAAGTGCGTGAGCCGTGCGCCGATGTTCACCGGTTCCTCGAGCGTCACGGCCACCGGCCGCCGGAAGAGCCGCGTATGCCCCTGCATGCGGCGCAGCACCGGTCGCACGAACAGCTCGAAGGTGACCATGGTGGACACCGGATTGCCGGGCAGTCCGATCCATGGCATCCCATGCAATCGCCCGAAGCCGAGCGGCGCGCCGGGGCGCATGCGCACCTTCCAGACGTCGAGCGTCACGCCCAGCTCCGCGAGCACCGTGCGCACGTAGTCGTACTCGCCCGCCGACATGCCCGCCGACGTGATGAGCAGATCGCAGCCCACGGCGCGCTGCATGCGCTCGCGCAGATCGGCCGGATCGTCGCGCGCGATGCCCAGATTCAGCGGCTCCCCGCCCGCCGCGCGAATCAGCGTGTGCAGCGTGTAGCTGTTCGACGTCACCACCTTGCGGCCGGCGAGCGCCTCGTGAAACCGGTCGAGGTCCACGATCTCGTCGCCCGAGCTCATGAAGGCCACGCGCGGCCGGCGGTATACGTCCACGCTGGCCGCGCCCACCGACGCAAGCACGCCGATCTGCGCGGCGCCGAGCGGCGCGCCCCGATCGAGCACGACCACGCCGGCCTCGATGTCCTCGCCGCGCGGCCGGATGTTGCGCCGCACGTCGCGCGCGCTCGTGATCACGACCACATCCGTCGCGCCGTTCGTGTCCTCCACGCGCACCACCGAGTCCGCCCCGTCCGGCACCGGCGCGCCGGTCATGATGCGGATCGCGGTGCCCGCCTCGACGGGCCGTGATGGGAACTCCCCCGCCTGCACCGACTCGAGCACGCGCAGCGACACCGGCGCCTGTTCGCTCGCGCGCTCGATGTCCGCCGCGCGCACCGCGTAGCCGTCCATGGCGGAGTTGTCCCACGCCGGCAGCGTGAGCGGCGCGGTCACCGGCGTGGCGAGCACGCGCCCCGCCGCGTCGAGCAGCGCCACGCGCTCGACGCCAAGCGGTTCGATCCCCGCCAGAATGCGTGCGCTCGCTTCAGCGACGCCCAGCACTCAGCCCGTGCCTCCCATGGTGAACGCCGCCAGCGCCTCGGCAATCTCATCCTGCACCTGCGTCACCTCGCGCGCCGGCACCGTCCAGTTGTTGCACAGCACGCTGAAGATCAGCGTGTGCCCGTCAGCCGTCGTCACGTAGCCGGAGAGCGAGCGCGCGTTGGCCACGGAGCCGGTCTTCGCGTGCACGTTCCCCTGCGCGGGCGTGCCGCGCATGCGACCTTCGAGGGTGCCGTCCACGCCCGCCACCGGCAGTCCATCGTAGAACGGCGCGAACGAGGCCGTGTCCTTGCGGACCGCATCCAGGATGCGGACCAGCGTCTCCGGTGTCACGTAGTCGTAGCGCGAGAGTCCGCTCCCGTCGCGCATGACGATCCCGTCCGGCGCCACACCCCACGCCGCGAGCTGCCGCTCCACCACGGCGGCGCCGCTGTCGGCGCGCCCCACGCTGGTTTTCTCGAGCGCGATGGTGCGCAGCAGCAGCTCGGCGATCTGGTTCTGCGACGGCTTGAGCATCGCGTGGAGAATGTCGCGGAGCGGCGGCGACTGGTACACGAACAGCGTATCGGGCGCATTCACGCGCTTGCGGCCGCCGCACGCCGTCACCGCCGTGTGCCCTCGGAGTGTGATGCCGCGCGCCGCGATCGCCGTGCGCAGCGCGGAAACGAACGCGGACTGCTGGTCCGGATACACGATCTCCAGCGTGTCCGTCTGATACGGTGCAATGAGACCGCTCACGATCACGGCGCGCGTGAGCGTGTCGAGTGACGTCTCCAGCGCCACGTCGCTGCGCCGCCGGAATCGGGCGCGTGCCAGCGCGGCCGCGCCCGTATCGGGCGGGAATCCGGTGCGGGCCAGCAGGTGCAGGGTCGGATACTTCGCCGCGGGAATGAGCGTGGCGTGCACCCGGCTTCCGATGCGGGGGCCGCCCTGGATCACGACCTGCGCGAAGCCTTCGTTGAAGAAGAGCGCATCGACTCCCGCACTGTACGACGCGTCCAGATCGTCCCACGACCAGCCGTAGCCCAGTTTGGAACCGATGAACGGATCCGGACCCGGCACCACGTGTCCGCTAATCGCGTGAATGCCGCGCGCCGCCAGCGAATCCGCGATCTCCGCCATGGGCGCCATGGCATCGCCGCGCATGCTGTCGCTGAAGCTCGGGTCGCCCCGGCCATTCACGATGAGGTCACCGTGCAGCACCCCTCCGCACACCGCGCCCGTCGTCGTGAACGTCGTGCTGAAGTGGAAGTCCGCGCCGAGCTGAGCGAGCGCGACGGATGCCGTCACGATCTTCATGTTCGACGCCGGCATGAACAGCTTGCCCGCGTTGCGCGAGTACAGGGTGTCGCCCGTCTGCGGGTCCACCACGAGGATGCCCCAGTTCGCGTTGCGGAACTGGGACTGGTCGGCGAGCGAATCCACGGCGCTGCGGAAGAGCATCCGCGGCGACCTGCCGAGCGTGCGCGGCGCCGCGGCGTGCGTATCGGGCGTGGGCACGCCCATTGGCGGTTCGGGCGCCACGCGGCTGGGCACCGGACGCGGCGTCGCGCAGGCGGCGAGTACGCTGGTGGCGAGTACGCTGGCGCCGAGCGCGCTGGCAGTACGCGCGCACGTGGCGCGCGTGCGCACGCCTGAAGGCAGGCGCAGCTGCATCACGATCTCCGCATCACAGAGCGTTCCACCAGCTCCGCCAGCGTCGCGAGCCAGTCGGGATTGTCAAAGCGAATCACCGGCACCTCTCCGGGAAAGTCGGCCGTATCGGTGACGACGGCCAGGTAGTGCGCCGCCAGCGGCGACGCGGCATCATAGAGCGGCAGCGGACCCGCCGCCGCGCGGAAGACCTCGATCTTGGGGAGTGCAGACTGCTTGAATCCCTCGCACACGACGATGTCGGCGTCCGCCATGTAGCGCTCCGCGATCTGCTCGGCGCCCAACTCCTCGGTCCACCGCTCGATCAGCGCGAACTTGTCGGGCGACACCATCGCCACGCGTTCGGCGTGTCCTTCGTGATAGTGCCGGTACGTGTCCGTGGTGGAGGGGTCGATGTTGAACGTATGCGTGCCGTGCTTGATCGTCATCACCCGGTGGCCGCGTGCGTGCAGCTCGGCCGCGAGCCGCACGGCGAGCGTGGTCTTACCATGATGCTTGCGACCGATGATCGCCACCATCGGTGGTCGTGGCATAGCGCTCCGCGAGCGTGAGCTCGTCCGGGGAGTTGACGTTCATGAAGAGGCGCGCGGGATCACCGTATGCCCGCACCGACGCAGCGGCAAGTCGCGCGACGCGAACATCGTCGTAGAACCCGATCACGCGCAACTCACCCGCTTCGAGCCGTCGCGCGATGGGCGCGATGCACGCCGGAGCGTAATATGCGCAGAGGGGCTCCAGGCCGCGCCGGGAGTCGCTCTCCGGCACCGCGACATCCGCCGCCTCGCCGAGCGTCCTGAGCTCGGCGAGCAGCCCGGCCGGCACGAACGGCATGTCCCAGGCGACGACGATGGCGGGCGCATGGGCGTGCACGAGTGCCGCGTGGATGCCGCCCAGACTTCCGGACCCGGGATAGACGTCGCCGGCGACGGGCACATCCGGCAGCCAGCTCGACGCGGCGGGATCGTTGGCGACGAGCAGCAGCCGATCGGTGACGGCCGCCAGCGCGCGCGCCACGCGGTCGATCACGCGTACGCCGCCCACCCGCTCGAGTCCCTTGGCGCGGCCGCCGTAGCGCGACGCCTGTCCGCCGGCGAGGATCACGCCGGCGCATTCCGCGCTCACGGCCGGTGGATCTGCGGCTGACCGCTTACGGCACGACCGGCGAGCACCATCCCCGATGCCCGCGCGATGTCCACCGCAATGGTGGACGGGACCGACGGCGTCGCGACGAGTGCGATGCGCGCCCGTGCGGCCTTGAAGGCGAGCTCGCCGGAAATGCGGCCGGTGACGAGCAGGATGAGATCCGTCGGATTGCGTCCATCGAGGATGCAGGCGCCGATGACCTTGTCCACCGCGTTGTGCCGCCCGATGTCTTCAGCGTGATAGAGCAGCTCGCGTCCGTCGGTAAGCGCCGCCGCGTGAACGCCGCCGGTTTCCTTGTAGCGCCCGCCGCGCGCAAACAGCTCCTTGAACAGCGCGCGCATCTGCGCGAGCTCCACGTCGGGAGCCGCGCCCGTGCGCCGCGGGAGCGAGCTCACGGAGCCGAGGATCGTCGTCACGGCGCCGCACCCGGACGCGAGCACGCGGCGCCGCTCCGCGCTCTCCACGGCGGCGAACTTCTCGGGTGGCACGTCCACCCAGAAGCCCGGCTCCTTCGCGCAGGGACGCATGCGGAGGATGTCCTTCGTGCTGTCGATATAGCCCTCGCCGTGCAGCCAGCCGACCACCAGCTCATCGAGCTGATCGGGCGTGCACATCCACGTCACGGCGGGCGTGCCGTTCACTTCGAGCCAGACGGGGGTTTCCTCGACGGCGTCCAGTGTGGTGGCATCGGGAGGCATGTGGGGAAGATGCGGGAAGCAGCGCGGTGGGCCAAGGCCCACTGCGCTGCTTCGGGAAGCGGCGGCCTGCGGCCGCCTGCGGGAAGCGGTCGCCAAAGGCGACCTGCGGGAAGCGGCGACTGAGCCTGACGGCTCAGCGCCTGCGGGAAGCGCCTGCCGGGCCGCAGGCCCGGCGGCTGGGAGACCGCACCCCACCGCCTTTCTTTCAGCGCCGCCTCCCCCGCTCCATCATTCCCCATTCCCACGATTCCCCATTCCCGATCGCCGATTCCCAAGGGCGGGGTGGCCCGGCGGGGAGCGTGCCTCCCAGTCGCGCTCCGCGCGACGCTTCCCGCAGGTCGCCGAAGGCGACCGCTTCCCGGCGGCGCGGCACGGCGCGCCGCGCCGCGCCGCGCCGCGCCGCGCGTCAGCCGAATTCCGCGCTCAACGACTCATCCTCCCGCACCACCACCCGCTCCACCACCACGTCCTCTCCCAGTGCCTGCACCAACCGCTCGAAGATGAATCGCGCCAGGTTTTCTCCCGTCGGCACGAGCTGTCCCTCGGCGAACTCCGGAACGTCAAGATTGATGTTCCGATGGTCGAACCGGTCGCGCACTTCGCGCGCGAGCGCCTGATCCAGCCGGCTCAGGTCCACGATCATGCCGGTGGTGGCGTCGATTTCGCCGCGCACGGTCACGTCGCAGGTGTAGCCGTGTCCGTGATAGTGCTCGTTCGCGCAGGCGCCGAACACGGCGCGGTTCTGCGCATCGCTCCACTCGGGTCGGCGATAGCGGTGCGCCGCAGCGAAGGTCACGCGGCGCGTGAGCCGCGCCACCGCCGTGGCGCGCGAGCGATCGGGCGGCATGTCGCGGTCAGCGCGCAAACACGTAGGACACGCCGAAGGTCACCACGATATTGTGCGTCCACTGATTGTCGCCCGCGTTGGCCGGCAGGATGGGCGTGCTCCCCGGCGGCGCCACGAAGAACGAGTTGGGATAGTGGAGCTGGAACAAATAATCGGTCAGGTCCGCGCGCACCGAGATGTTGCCGCTCGGCACGAACCGCAGTCCCACGGATCCGTTGATCGCGAACGGATTCCCGAACTTGTAGCCGCTGGCGTCGGGCTTCGTGCCGCCGCTCGCGATGCCCAGCCCGAACCCCGCCGTCGGCACGAAGTGCCGATAGCTCTTCTGCCCCGTGAGGTTGAGCGTGATGCCCACGTCCGCCAGGTAGATCGCCTGCGACGTTGTGCCGAGGTCGCGCGCGTCATCCGGCTGGCTCGGATCCAGCACGGTCCGGCTGGACGACGCGCGCGCGAGACGTCCGACGAGCTCGGCCGGCCCGCCGACGTGCAGCGCATAGCGCACGCCGAAGAGCGCGCCGCTCTGCGGACCCACGCCGGCTGCGCCCGCGCTCCCCTTGAAGTATCCGCCATACACCGTGAAGTCCTGCTTCTGGGTGATGTCGTGATACGGGCTCTCGCTCGGCGGATAGCCAACCTGCGCCGCGGCACGCGCGGCGCCGCTTCCCATGGATGCAAGAACGAATACGACGCCAAGCACGTGCCTCACGGGCATGCTCCGGTATCTCTGAGGTCGGTTCCGGTCATCTCGGCGGGCTTTTCCACGCCGAGCATTTCCAGGATGGTGGGTCCTACATCGCGCAATGCGCCGCCGCCGCGCAGCGTGCGCGAGCCGCCGGAATCCACGAGGATGAGCGGGACAGGATTCGTGGTGTGGGCCGTGTGCGGTCCGCCCGTCTCGGGATCGATCATCAATTCGCAGTTGCCGTGGTCCGCGGTCACGATCAGACGTGCGTCCACGCGCGCCGCGGCGGCGAGCACGCGCAGCAGACACTGGTCCACCGTCTCCACCGCCTTGATCACGGCAGGCAGCACACCGGTGTGTCCCACCATGTCGCCGTTCGCGAAGTTGCAGAGAATGAAATCGTGTTCGGCCGACCGGATCGCGCGGCACAATACGTCCGTCACGCCCGCCGCACTCATCTCCGGCGCCAGATCGTACGTCGCGACCTTCTGGCTCGGCACCAGCTCGCGCACCTCGCTGCGGTAGGGCGCCTCGAAGCCGCCGTTGAAGAAGTACGTCACGTGCGCGTACTTCTCCGTCTCGGCGGTCCGGAACTGGGATTTCCCCTGGTCCGCGAGCACCTCCGCCACGATGCGCGAGAGCACGAGCGGGGGAAACGCCACCGGCACATCGAACGTCTCGTCGTACATCGTCATCGTCACGATCTTCACGGCGGGCCGGCCGCTCACGTCGAAGCTCGTGAATCCCGTCTGCGTGAGCGCGCGCACGATCTGCCGCATGCGGTCCGCGCGGAAGTTGAACAGGATCAGCCCATCGCCGTCATGGAACGGCGCCACCGGCGCGCCGTCGCACGTGAGCACCACCGGCTTCACGAACTCGTCGCTCTCGCCGCGCTCGTACGCGTCGCGAATGGCCTGCACGGGATCGGTGGCCGATGGGCCGGCGCCCCGCACCATGGCGTCGTACCAGAGCTTGGTGCGATCCCAGCGGCGATCGCGGTCCATGCCGAAGTAGCGTCCGCCAAGCGATGCGATCTGCGCCCGGTTGCGAGTGCGCTCGATCGTCTCCTGCATGAAGCGCAGCGCCGAGCGCGGCATCGTGTCGCGGCCGTCGAGCAGCGCGTGAATGGCCACGCGGGGCACCTGCTCGCGCGCCGCCAGCTCCACAAGCGCGAAGAGGTGCCGGTCCACGGCGTGCACGCCGCCGTTGCCAATGAGTCCCGCCAGGTGCAACGTCCCCCCGCTGTCCCTGACCGTGCGGCAGAGCGACACGAACTGCTCGTTGTGGTAGAAGCTGCCGTCCTTCACGGCGTCATCGATGCGAACGAGGTCCTGCGGCACCACGCGTCCCGCGCCAAGATTGAGATGACCGACCTCGCTGTTGCCCATCTGTCCCTGCGGCAGTCCAACGGCCAGACCTGACGCATCGAGCAGCGTGTGGGGATACTTATTCACGAGCGAGGTCCAGGTGGGAGTGTGCGCCATGGCGATGGCATTGCCCTCGCGTTCGGCGCGATAGCCCCACCCATCGAGAACAAGCAGCACGACCGGGCGTTTCCCCGTTGGTGACATCTTTGCTCGCAGGAACGTTCGCGACTAGCTTTCGGCGCGGGAGTGCGCCGATGAGAATGTATGCGTCCCCACACGCCCCTTCCAGCGATGCGACTGATTCCAATTCTCGCCGCGATGCTCGTACCGGCCGCGGCAACCGCGCAGCACACGACGATTCGAAGCGCCACCGACCTGCGCAGCGCGCCGGACGGGGGTGTCGTGGCGGAGCTGCGGAGCGGCACGCCCGTGGCGCGTGAGCACACGCGCGGCGCCTGGACGGAGATCACGCTGGATGGCTATCTGCACGCGAGCGTCGTGCGCGGCAAACGGCAGGAGTATCCCATTTCCGCCGCCGACGGCGCCACGCTGCGCGCGACGCCATCCCGCTCGGGCACGCCGCTGGCCCGGCTGCGGGAGGGCATGGGGCTGCATCGCGTGAGCACGACGGGCGACTGGGTGCACGTACGCCGCACGGCATGGGTGCAGACGAGCGCGCTCCGGAGCACGCAGACGACGCTGGCGGACGCTCGCACGGCGCCAGCGCGCACGGCGCCAGCGCGCACGGCACGAGCGGTCGCGCGCACGGTGCCAGCGTCCGCCCCGGACAGCGTGGTGAGCGACTCGGGATCCGGTGCGCTCGATTCCGCCGACACCGCGCCCACGCCGGCGTTTGCGCTGGAGCATCGCGCGGCGCTCCGCTTCGCGCCCGATGGCGCCACGCTCGCCACGCTCGATTCCAATACGCACGTCACCACGCTGACGCGCGATCGCCAGTGGGTGCGCGTGCGTGTGGAGGGGTGGGTGCAGGCGGCGGATCTGGTTCCCGCCGACACGAGCGTGCTCACCGCTGTGAGCGCCGCGGATCTGCGCTCCGATCCGGATCGCTATCGCGGGCGGACAGTGCGCTGGCACGTGCAGAAGATCGCGCTGCAGAGCGCGGACCCGCTGCGCAAGGGGATGGCGCCGGATGAACCCTACCTCCTGGCTCGCGGTCCGGGCACCGAGAACGCTCTGCTGTATCTCGCGCTGCCGCCCTCGCTCGTGGACCAGGCGCGGCGCATCGACCCGCTCGCGTCCATGCTGATCACCGCGCGCGTGCGCTTCGGGCGCAGCGATCCATCGGGCGTGCCGCTGCTCGACGTGCTCACGATTTCGCAGCAGTGACGTTCGGAGAGTACCGCCGCCGTCATCGCGGATTCGTATCCGTCGCGCTGCTCGTCATTCTCGCGGCGCTGGGTGCGGACGCGGTGCTGCTGTCTCGTCAGACGGCCTACGAACAGGAGATCGCGCGGCTGCGCGCGGGCATGAACGACTTCGAGAAGAAGCGCACCGACGCGATTCTCGACGCGCGCGCGCGCCAGCGCCAGGCGCAGGAGGAGGAAGTCCGGCGGCTGGCGCTCGCCGACAGCGGCATCCACATCGGTGTGGACGTGGACAGCGGACGCATCTACCTGGAACGGCGCGGCGCGCTCCTGCGGCGCAGTCCGGTGGAGGTCGGTCCGGGACGGCGCATTGGCATCCCGCCCGACACGGTGCACCTCGCCGTCCCCCGCGGCACCCGCACGGTGCAGGCCGTGCTCGGCGCGCGCGATGCGTGGGACGTTCCGGACTGGGTGTATCGTGAGCGGAAGCTGCCGGTGCCCGCAGACCGCCACGTCACGGGCGCGCTGGGTCCGGTGGCCGTCGTGCTCGATGGCGGCACGGTGATCTACTCCATGCCCGCCACGGGCCCGCTCGCCGACTCGGCGTACGTGCTTCCCGGCAGCATTCGCCTGCGCGCCGAGGATCTGGACGCCATCATGCCCAACGTGCAGCGCGGCACCGCCGTGTACTTCTACTGACGCCGTGACGCTGCTGACGCCATGACACTGCGCGCGTTCACTTCGATCTCGAACGCCTTCCGGGACAACGCCCGCCTCACCGTCATCCTGATTGCCGGTGCGCTGGTGGCGACAGCCTCCGCGGCCGCGGTGGGGTACTCCGTGTGGCAGGTGCGCTACCACCTCGCCGTGAGTCGTCTGGTCTTCAACCGGAACTGGGCGCTGCTCGATGAACTCACGCACGACTTGCATGCGTCCGACGATACGCTGCACGAGGCAGCCCCGGCCGAGGATGCGCCATCCGCCAACGCGCCCTACATCGTCGTCAGCATTGCGGACCGGCGCATGTGGTACAAGATGGGGAACGAGACGCTCTACTCCACGCGCGTGGCCGTGGGCAGTGGCAAGACGCTCGTGAAACAGAACGGGCGCGACGAATATCGCTTCGACACGCCGCGCGGACGCCTCGTGGTGCAGAGCAAGGACGTGGATCCGCCCTGGGTGCCGCCCGACTGGCACTTCGTCGAGATCGCCAGGAAGCGCAAGCTGAAGCTCGTGAAGCTCAAGAAGGGCGACAGCATACCGGCCGGCGATTCGTCGTTCATTACCGTCGCTGGCAGCGACGTGGTGCGAAAAATGCCCGACGGAACAATTGTCCCGTTCGAGACGAGCGAGGGGCACGAAATCGTCGTCGGCAAGGAACTCATCGTGCCGCCCTTCGGCACGAATCAGCGGAAGTATCGCGGCGTGCTGGGCAGCCACCGGTTGAATCTCGGCGACGGATATGCGCTGCACGGTACGAACGAGCCGGCCTCGGTGGGCAAGGCCGTCAGCCATGGCTGTGTGCGCCTTCGGAACGAGGACATAGACTATCTCTACGGCCTGGTTCCGGTAGGTACGGCGGTCTACATCTACTGATCGTCTGGTCAGTCAGAGCCCCCGTTCCAGCCCGTTCCAGCCCCTGACGCCGGTAGCGATGGACCGAAGTTTTACATAGGGTTACCGGTTGGCTGCGTCGCTCGTGTCGGGGTATGGGTCTCTGACCGGGCTGGCGTGTCGTGGAGCCGGCTCTCTTGGGGGGAGGAGTGCAGCGTGGCAGGGGAATCAGGGAGGGAAGCGTGAAGATTGTCAGGCCTCGCGTGGGAGGCGTCGTGCGCACGATCGCCCTCGTCACCGCCATTGGCGCGGTGAGCAGCGCATTTGGTGCGCCACTCAACGCCGATGCCCGTCCGGTTCCTGCTCCACATCCTGCCGTCACACGCGCCGCTGCCGCCACACGCGCGCTCTCCGGCGCCGACGTGCTCTTTCTCGATTCGCTGGTTGGCCGCAGTCGCAAGCTGCGCGCCTTTTTCGTCAGTACGGCCCACCCCTCGTTCGCCATAGACATTCTGCAGCGCCTCTTCGGGGATTCCGCCGCGAACAGACCCGGCGTGTACACCGTGAACGACAGCTCGCTCACGGATCCGATCTCGCTGATCACGCTCGTTCCCTTTGCGCAGAAGCTGCATGGCCGGATCGGTTCCTACCGGCTGGGCTTCTGGCCGTACGAGCGCCACACGCCGCGACAGGAGATGTACGCGAATCCTGACGGCTTCGTGGAAGTGACGCCGGACAACGAGGACGTGCGCGTGTCCGAGCACTTCGCGCTGCGCGACTTTCTCACGCACGACCAGGAAGATGTCTGGCCCAAGTACCTCGTGCTCGACGACAAGCTCGTGGACAAGCTCGAACTCGTCATCGAGGATCTCGAGGATCACGGCGTGCGCGTGGATCACATGACGGTGATGTCGGGTTTCCGCACGCCCGAGTACAATCGCGAGGGCGTGGGCCGCGGCCGCGTGCGCGACAGCCGCCACCAGTACGGCGACGCCGCTGATGTCTTCGTGGACAACACCGGGTCGGGGCGCATGAGCGATCTCAATCACGATGGCCGAGTGAACTGGCGCGACGCGAAAGTCATCCGCGACGCGGTGGATCGCGTCGAAGCCGCGCACCCGGAGCTCGCCGGCGGCGCCGGCATCTATCGCGCCACGTCGAAGCACGGGCCGTTCCTGCACATCGACGCGCGCGGCATGCGCACGCGCTGGGGCCGCGGATGACGGTTCCGGCGGCCGTTTCGTCGAGCGCGACCGGAACGTCCTCGCGCCATCACCGCCGAATCGCACGCCGGCTCACCTTCCTCTTCACGACCTGTTCCGCTGTCGCGTTCGTCTCGGCGTATCACCCGTCACATTCGCTCGAACACCCGCCATTCGCCGCCGACAGCGCCGTGGCCACACTTGCCGTGGACAGCGCGTTCGGCACCCTTGCCGCCGCCGTCGAACCGGCGAGCAATGCCTACGGGCGCAGCGGCGCCGTGTGGATGCGCACCGCGCTTCCGGGCGAGGCGGTGGACTATCCCATCGACCTCCACGGCGCTGACAACGGACTGCGCTACAGTTGGGAGACGGTGCCCGATCTCGTGGGCTCGGACAGCACACGCGTGCTCGACGGCGGACCGCTGGTCGCGCCGACGCAGCCCGGCTTCTACCAGCTCGTCGTCCATCGCGACAGCGCGCGCTTCGCCGTACCCGGGCCCACGCTCGCGGTGCTCGTTCCCTTCGTCGAGAAGCGCGGTCCCATGCTGGATGGCTATCGCATTGGCATGTATGACGGCGAGCGCCACAGTCGGGACCGTGCCGACACCGCCGCCACGCCCGAGGGCTTTCTCAAGGTGATGCCCGACGAGATGGATCTGCCGATCAGCCGGCACCTCCAACTCGGCGATTTCGTCACGCAGGATGGGCAAACCACGTGGCCGCGCTTCGTGGCGCTGAGCCCGCGCGTGATCGACAAGCTCGAGCTCGTGGTGGAGCGGCTGACGCGCGCGACCCGCGACGGAAACCTGCATTACACCGTCTACGTACATTCAGGTTTCCGCACGCCCGCGCACAATCGTCTCGTGCGTCGCGCGGCGCCGGACAGCCGGCATCAGTACGGCGATGCGGTGGACGTGGCCATCGACGCGAATTCGGACGGGCGGGTGACCGCCGCGGATGCGCGCCTGGTGGCGGCGGCGGTGGATTCCGTGGAAGCGGAATATCCCGAACTCACGGGCGGCATGGGGCTGTATGTGAGCGGGCGCTATCACCATCCTTACGTGCACATCGACGCGCGCGGCACGCGGGTGCGCTGGCACGGCTGACCGCGGCACTGGACGCACCGGGGCAAGTCACATGCAAGATCAGTTACGCGAACGCATTCTGCGCAAGCTGGAAACGCTGCCCGACGTGCGCGGCTACCAGGTGCTCGACTTCGTCGAGTTTCTCGAGTCGCGCTACGCTGAAAAAACGGCGCAGTCGCCCAACGTCTTCCAGCGATTCGCCGAGGGCGTGGAGGACAGTCTGCGCGCGGGGCGCGTATCGGCCAGCACGATCGCGGAAACCATGGGGCTGCTGAACAAGGCAATGGGCGTGCTCTCCGGCGTTGCGGCCGCGGGCAAGTCCGTGGCGACCGACGTCATGGATGCCGCGACGCGCCCCGCGGTGCGTCCGCCGGCGGCGCCGCCAGCGGCGCCGCCATCGGCTCCGCCGCCCACGGCGACGTCGCGGCCGCCTGTTCCGCCGCCGCCGAGCGCGCCATCGACGCCGCCGCCCTCGCCCGCCAACAACTCGGGAGGGACCAGCTCATGACCGGCATCACCGTCAATCGTGGCTTCCGTTCACGCGAGCGCCGCGCGCGCGAACGCGCACGGCGCCGCAGCGGCGCCAAGCGTACGCTCATGGCGACCATCGGGCGCATCCCGGCGTATCTGCGTCTGCTGGGCGGTCTCCTGCGCGATCCGCGTGTGTCCCGCGTGGACAAGGCGCTCGTTGTGGGCGCGATCGCCTACGTCGTCATGCCCATTGATGTCATCCCCGACTTCATTCCCTTTCTCGGGCAGCTGGACGACGTGTACGTGCTGATTTTCGCGCTGCACCGCCTCGTGAAGCGCGCCGGAATCGACGTCGTGGAGGATCACTGGGAGGGCGACCCCGCCGAACTCAGCCTCGGCAACATGCAGTCGGTGCTCGGTGCCGCCGCGCTGTTCCTGCCTCCCGCCATCCGGCGGCGATTGCGGCGAACCGTCTGGTAGCGCAGCACCCGTGCGGCGCGGACCATTCCCTATTGTCCGCCGCATATCTACCTTTCTCCATGGCTACCAGAGTTCGCCCCAACCGGCCCGCTCCGTCCACCCAGGTGGAGAGCGGGCCGTCGCGCATTACAGGGGACAGAGAGAACGGAACGGCGCGGGTTCGAGCGCAAAGCGCGCTCACCTTTGACGACGTCCTGCTCGCGCCCCGGCATTCGGTGACGCACCCGCGCGACGTGCGCACCGCATCCCGCTTCACGACCGGTATCGCGCTCAACATCCCGCTCATTGCGGCCGCCATGGACACGGTGACCGAGTCGGACATGGCGATCGCCATGGCGCGCGCCGGCGGCATTGGCGTCATCCACAAGAACATGTCCATCGACCGGCAGGCCGCCGAGGTGGACCGCGTCAAGCGTTCGGAGAGCGGGATGATCATCAATCCCATCACGCTCGCCCCCGACGCCACGCTGCGCGAAGCGAACGCGCTCATGATGCGCTTCAAGATCTCGGGCGTTCCCGTGGTGGATCGCGACGGGCGGCTCCTCGGCATCATCACCAATCGCGATCTGCAGTTCGAGCGCAATCTGGATCGTCCGCTCCACGATGCCATGACGCACGAGGGACTCGTCACCGCACCGGTGGGTACCACGCTCGACGAAGCCGAACGCATCCTCGGCAAGCACCGGATCGAGAAGCTGCCGGTGGTGGATGAGGGCGGCATCCTGCGCGGACTCATCACGGTGAAGGACATCCACAAGCGGCGCCAGTATCCCAACGCGAACAAGGACCGGCACGGACGGCTGCGCGTGGCCGCGGCGCTGGGCGCCGGGGGCGATTATCTGGATCGCGCGGCGGCGCTGATCGCGGCCGGTGTGGACGCGCTCGTGGTGGACACGGCGCACGGGCACAGCGAGGGGGCGCTGCAGGCCACGTCGGCCGTGCGCGAGAAGTTCCCGGACGTGGAGCTCATCGCGGGAAACGTGGCGACGCGCGAGGGCGCGGCGGCACTGGTCGAGCGTGGCGTGAATGCCGTCAAGGTGGGCGTCGGCCCGGGCTCGATCTGCACCACGCGCGTCGTCACGGGCGTGGGAGTGCCGCAGCTCACGGCGATCTTCGATGCGGTGGAAGGCGCGGGCGAGGTGCCCGTCATCGCGGACGGCGGCATCAAGTATTCGGGCGACATCGTGAAGGCGCTCGCCGCCGGCGCCTCGAGCGTGATGATGGGTTCCATGCTCGCGGGCACGGAGGAGAGTCCCGGCGAGTCGTTCCTGCTGGAAGGCCGCCGCTTCAAGATGATCCGCGGCATGGGTAGCCTCTCCGCCATGCAGGATGGCAGCGCCGACCGCTACTTCCAGGACGGCGAGATGTCGGCGAAGAAGCTCGTCCCCGAAGGGATCGAGG
>Ga0070679_100002294_pt1 | contig 17296 bp, 15 predicted proteins | sample KBSC63BmetaG_FD_65652 | JGI IMG/M metagenome (GOLD analysis project Ga0070679, IMG submission 65652) | Corn rhizosphere microbial communities from Kellogg Biological Station, Michigan, USA - KBS C6-3B metaG | ecosystem: Host-associated > Plants > Roots > Rhizosphere | place: USA: Michigan... | reverse complement strand
GAAGTCGAGGCCGTGCGCCTTGCAGATGTTCCGCCAGCGCTCGCCGAACTTGCCGCCGACGACGCAGAGCGCCTTGTCGCCGCGCTTCATGGTGTTGACGACGGCGGACTCCATGGCGAGCGTGCCCGAGCCCGACAGCATGAGGACGGGCTGCTTGGTCTGGAAGATCCACTGCAGCCCCTCGGCGGCCTCGCGGAAGATCTTCTCGAAGTCGGCGGTGCGGTGGTGGACGATCGGGCGGGCCATCGCCAGCATGACGCGCTCGGGGACCGGCGTCGGACCCGGCGTCAGAAGGTACGTTTTGATGGGCATGGGCGACACTATAATGCGGCGTGCAGCTGCGTGCATTCGAGGTCGCGGGATATCGCTCGCTCAAGCGGATTTCGCTGGAGCTGGCGCCGCTCACGGTCGTCGCTGGGCCGAACGGCGCGGGCAAGACCAACGTGTACCGCGCGCTGCACCTCTTGCACGCGGCGGCGACGGGCACGCTGGCGCGCACCGTGGGCGAAGAAGGCGGAATGCCGTCGCTGTTGTGGGCCGGCAAGCGGCCGAAGAAGGAGCGCGCCCGCGTCGAGCTCGAGGTGCGCTGGGACGAGCTATCGTATGAGCTCGCGGTCGGGCTCGAGCCGGCTGCCCCATCGGCGCGCCAGCTCTTCCGTTTCGATCCACACATCAAGGTCGAGCGCGTGTCGTGGCAAGGGGTCGAGCTCACGCGGCGCGCGGAAGGCTCGGCGACGTCGCGTGACGTGGACGGCAACCGCATCACGCTGCCGTTCATGCTCGAGGAGAACGAGTCGCTGATGGCGCAGCTCGTCGAGCCGCATCGCTTCCCCGTGCTGTCGACGCTCAAACAGCTGCTGAGCGGCTGGCGCTTCTATCATCACTTGCGAAGCGACGCGGAAGCGCCGTCGCGGAAGAAGCGCCTCGGCATGCGCACGACGGTGCTGGCCGCCGACGGACGCGATCTGGCGGCCGCGATCGCGACGATTCGCGAGATCGGCGATCGCGCCCGCTTCGACGCGCACATCGAGCGCGCGTTCCCCGGCTCGCGGGTCGACATCATCGACGACGACGCGTCGCAGTTCACGCTGCAGATGAACGTGCCGGGCGTGTTTCGACCGCTCGAAGGTGCCGAGCTCTCCGATGGGACGCTGCGCTATCTGTGCCTGGTAGCCGCCCTGCTCTCGCCGCGGCCGGCGCCGCTCCTCGTGCTCAACGAGCCGGAGACGAGCCTGCATCCCGATCTGTTCGCGCCGCTCGGCGAGCTCATCCTCGACGCCGCGACGCGCTCGCAGCTCCTCGTGACCACGCACGCCGAGCCACTCGTGCAGATCCTGTCGAAGGCGCGCGACGTCAAGCTGGTGTCGCTGCGCCGCGACGCCGCCGAGACGCTAATCGCGTAGGGCGTCGAGCGAGGCGATCGGCAGCGCGCCTTCGGCCACCAGCTTGCGCGCCATGCGCAGCTCGATCGCCACGTACATCTTCCAGCCCTCGGACGTATCGAGCGCGACGATGCGCCGCTGCCGCCCGCGCGCGCGCAGCTCCTCGTTGAAGCAAGCGATGACGTCGTCGAGCGTGCGCGCCTCGATGGTCTTGCGCACGCCGTCGTCGCGCTCGAGCTCGATCGCCTGCACCGTCTCGCGGAAGCGGCGCGCGGTCGAGATCTTCTCGACGATCGCGATCTGCCGGAAGAGCGGACGATCGTCGTGGAGCATGCCCGCCACCTCGGCGACGGCGTCGGAGGTCTCCATCCAGAAGCGATCGTCGTGCCACAGAAAGCCGTCGCGCATGCCCTTTTCGACGGTCTCGTAGAACGAGGTGAGGATGCCGAGGACGCCGGCCTCCTCCATCTGTTCTTCGTCGCCGTCCCAGCACTCGGCACGCAGCGCGTCGAGGCGGGCGGCGTCGAGGCCGCGGACCAGGCCGGCTTCGACCAGGCGCAGGATGGCCGCGCGCGGCGGCATGTAGACTTGTGTGATCGGCGTCTCGCCGTTGCCCATCTGCCGTTTCCACTATACGTTGACGTGACGTGACGCGCGACGAATTCGAGCACCGTTTGTTGTCGCTGTGGATGACGACGCGCATGCCGCTGACGCGCGCCAATCTGCAGTTCGTGACCGGCGTGCCGCGCGGCAAGCTCGGCAAGTGGCTCGATCAGCTCGTCGCCGACGGCGTGCTCGACGTCGACGCCGACGACGACGGCGAGATGATCTGGGGCGTGCGCGGCGCGGCGCGCGCGGCGACCGGCCCCGAGAAGCCCGAGGACGTGAAGAAGCTCGCCGATCTCAAGCGCGAGGTCTCGACGACGGCGGGCGCGACGGCCGGCGCCGGCATGGCGCTCGTCAAGTACGGCGGCAACGCGGCGCACTCGCTGCTCGCGTCCGGCGGCGAGGGCAAGAAGTCGATGATCGCGTCGGGCCTGCTCTCGTTCTTCTTCGGACCGCTCGGCTGGCTCTACGCCGGGTCGTTCAAGGAAGCGGGCGTGGTCGCAATCGTCTACTTCGTGTTGTGCGCGATCATCCCGCACCTCTTGCTCGCGCCGCTCTTGGCCGTGGCGCATCCGCTGTCGGCGGCGATCGGCCTTCTGTACGCCTGGAAGTACAACCAGAAGGGCGAGCGGCAGTCGCTGCTCCCGAGTGATCCAGGTCGCTCGCTGCCTCCGCGTCGATAGTCTATTAATGGTGGATGCGCTCGTGGATCGCGTTCGTGGTGCTCGTCGCGGTCGCGCTCGCCGGGGGGCGTGCGCGCGCGGATGATCCGAAGCAGGCCAAGCAACACTTCGAGGACGGCTCGCGGCTGTACGACCTCGGCAAGTTCCGCGACGCCGCGCGCGAGTACGAAGAGGCCTACAAGTACAAGCCCGACCCGGCGCTCCTGTTCAACATCGGGCAGGCCTATCGCGGCGCAGGCGCGACCGGCGACGCGCTGACGGCGTACAAGTCGTATCTGCGCCGGCTGCCCGACGCGCCGAACCGGCGCGAGGTCGAGGGCATGATCGAGAAGCTGCAGCGCCAGCAGGAGGACGAGCGGCGCGCGCAGGAGGAGCGGCAGCGGCAGGAGGAGCTGCAGCGCCAACAGCAGCAACAGCAACCGCAGCGCGAGGTGACGCAGCGACCGGATCTCGTCACGACCGCGCCGCCGCCGGAGAAGAAGCCGCTCTACAAGCGCTGGTGGCTGTGGACCGCCGTCGGTGGCGTGATCGTCGCCGGCGCCGTCGTCGGCATCGCCGTCGCGGCCACGACGCCCAAGGACGCCGCGTCGCCGCCCAACACCTTCGGCGTGAGCCTCCAGTGATGCGGGCCGCCAACCTCGCGCGCCTCGCCGCGTTCGGGCTCGTCGTCGCGCTCGCCGGCTGCGCGCCGGGCAAGAGCATCGTCACCGTCACGCTCGACGCCGACAGCCCCACGGCGATCATCGATCACCTGACGGTCATGGCCACCGACACGAACAGCCACAAGAGCGGCAGCGTCGGCTCGATCGCCGTCGGCGCGGCGATCCCGCCCGCCTACACCTTCTCGCTGCGCTTCGACGCCAGCGTGCGCTCGACGGTGCACCTCGCCATCACCGCCGTCGACGGCAGCGGCACCGCGATCGGCACCGCCGGCGGCGACGTGGCCGTCAAGCCGTCGGCGACGGCGCACCTCGGGCTGACGCTGACGCCGGTGGTCGCGCCACCACCCGGCTCGACGCTGGCCTTCATGGCCCAGCCGACCGACACGCTGGCCAAGGCGACCATTCCGACGGTGAGCGTGGTCGTGCAGGATGGCAACGGCGCCACCGTCACCACCACGAACATTCCGATCACGCTCGCCATCGGGATCAATCCGGCGTCGGGCACGCTCGGCGGCACGCTCACGGTCAACGCCACCGGCGGCGTCGCCAGCTTCGGCGACCTGTCGATCGATCAGCCGGGCATGGGCTACACGCTCGTCGCCACCGCCACCGGGCTCACCGACGCGACCAGCATGCCGTTTGCCATCCGCACCACCGGCTGGGTGCCGGTCAACGCCGGGCTCACCGGCGGCGTCATCCACGATCTGGTGCTCGATCCCAAGCATCCGGCGACGCTGTATGCGGCCACCGAGGACAACGGCGTGTGGCGCACGCTCGACGGCGGCAGCAACTGGACGCGCGCCTCCAGCGGCCTGCCGGCGCGCCATCCCGTCGACGCGCTCGCCGTCGATCCGGTGACGACGACGACGCTGTGGGCCACGCTCGGCGACCAGGGCGTCTACAAGTCCACCGACGGCGGCAACAGCTGGACGCAGTCGACGTCGACCGTGGTGCACTCCGGCGACACTGCGGCCATCGCGGTCGACCCGGCGCATCCGAGCAACGTCTACGCCGCCGCCAGCCGCGCGGTGGTGCGCACGCTCGACGGCGGCGCCACCTGGAACAGCCTCGGCAGCGGCGCCACGTACGCCGACGGTCCGCGCTCGATCGCCATCAACCCGACGACGGGCGACGTGTGGCTGGCCCAGTTCGGCGACGGCCTGTGGAAGCTGACCTACGGCGGCGCCGGCTTCACGCTCGCCGACGGCACCGGCGGCAACATCATCCCCGGCACGCACCCGTACATGAAATGCATCGCGTTCGATCCGAACGATCCGGCCAAGATGTACGCCTCGGGCGACCTGCAGCCGCAAGCGACGGTCTACGTCTCGAGCGACGGCGGCGCGAACTGGACCCCGGCGGCCGCCGCGCCCGCGACCGCGCCGGTCAAGATGCGCGGCTTCGTCGGCCCCGGCGGGGTCGTGCGCATGTACGGCGCCATCCCCGAGAGCGGCATCATCTCGACGCCGACGGCGACCAACCGGTGGGACTACAACTCGGCCGGCATCACCAACGCCAGCGCCGTGGCCGTCGATCCCACGACCGCCAACCTCGTCTACGCCGCGACCAAGACCGGCGTCACGCGCTCGACCGACTCGTTCAACTTCACCGGCGTCAACAACGGGCTCGTCGGCTACGGGCTCTACTCGCTCGCCGTCGATCCCAAGAACGGCACCAAGATCTACACCGGCGGCACCAACGGCGTCTTCCGCTCGAGCGACGGCGCGCAGAGCTGGAGCGCGCCGTCGAGCCCGATGCCCGGCGCCGTCAAGATCTACGGGCTCGCCGTCGACTACACCGACGACAAGATCTACCTCGGCACCGACAACTACGGCTTTTTGTCGGCCGACTTCGGCGCCAACTGGAGCTCGGTCACCTACGGCACCACGATCAATCCGCTCTACTCGCTGGCCGCGTCGCCGAGCATGTCCAACACCTTCTGGGCCGGCGGCACGGGCGGGCAGGCGTACACCACCTCCGGCGGCGCGACCTGGACGGCCGCGGGCGCGGGGCTGCCGGCGTCGAGCCGCATCAACGCCATCGCGGTGCACCCGACCGACCCCATGACCGTGTTCGCCGCCACCAGCGCCGCCGGCGTCTACAAGACCACCAACGCCGGCGCCATGTGGACCGCGTCGTCGACGGGCCTCGGCAGCATGAAGATCGCGGCGCTGGTGATCGATCCGTCCGACGGCAACAACCTGCTCGCCGCCACCGCCGACATGGGCGTCTACCGCTCGATGGACGGCGGCGCCACCTGGAGCGCATCGTCGTCGGGGTTGACCACGATGAACACCATCGCCATCGCGGTGGCGCCGTCCCAGACCAACACGCTCTACCTCGCCACCGATGCCGGCGTCTTCCAGACGCTCGACGGCGGCAACAGCTGGGCGGCCTACAGCGCGGGCCTCGCCGGCGCCGACATCGACGCCATCGCGGTCGATCCGACCGATCCGCTCACCGCCTACGTCGCGACGTGGAACGAAGGCGTCTTGAAGAACGTGACGCAATAGATGTGCTAGAAAACCGCGCGTGTTGGTTCAGCTCGCAGACGCGCACTTCGGCTATCCCGGCACCGAGCTCTTCACCGGCCTGACCTGGCAGGTCAACCCCGGCGATCGCATCGGGCTGGTCGGGCCGAACGGCTGCGGCAAGTCGACGCTCTTGCGCCTGCTCGACGGGCGCCTCGCGCTCGACTCGGGCACCGTGGCGCGCGCCCGCGGCCTCACGATGTCGTACTTGAAGCAGTCACAGGAGTTCGTCGGCAGCGGCAAGATCTTCGACGCGATGCTCAAGCCGTTCGAGAAGCTCCTGGCCATGCACGACGAGCTGCTCGCGCTCGAGAACCAGCTCACCGACGAAAAAGCGCTGGCGCGCTACGGCGAATTGCAGGAGCGCTACGGCCACGAGGGCGGCTACTCGCTCGAGTCACGGGTCAAGGCGCTGGCGCAGGATCTCGGCTTCACCAACGCCGACCTCGAGCGCTCGGTCGACACGCTGTCGGGCGGCGAGCGCGGCCGCCTCGAGCTGGCCAAGGTGCTGCTCGAAGAGCCGGACCTCCTGCTCCTCGACGAGCCGACCAACCACCTCGACGTCGAAGCCACCGAGCACCTCGAAGAGCGCCTGCGCGAGTGGCCCAAGGCGTTCGTGCTCGTCTCGCACGATCGCTACTTCCTGCGTGCGGTGTGCCGCGACATCGTCGAGGTCGAGAGCGGCAAGGTGGTCGTCTACCCGGGCGGCTACGATCGCTACGTCGTCGACCGCGAGGAGCGCCACGAGCGGCTCAACGCCGCCTACGAGCGGCAGGCGGCCGAGATCGCGCGCACCGAGGACTTCATCCGGCGCAACATCGCCGGACAGAAGACCAAGCAGGCCAAGTCGCGCCGCAAGATGCTGGAGAAGGTCGAGCGCCTGTCGCGGCACCAGGACGAGTTCGCCGTCGCCGGCAACATCGGGCTGCGCTTCTCCGTCGGCGATCACGCCGGCGGCAAGGAGGCGCTCAAGACCGAGCACCTGGATGTTGGTTACCCCGGTTCGCCGCCGCTCATCAGCGACATCAACCTCATCGTCTATCGCGGCGATCGCATCGGGCTGGTCGGACCGAACGGCTGCGGCAAGTCGACGCTCTTGAAGACGCTCCTCGGCAAGCTCGATCCGGCGGGCGGCGTGGTCATGCGCGGCCACGAGGTGCGCATCGGCTACTTCGATCAGAAGCTCTCGGACCTCGACGAGGAGCACTCGCTCATCGACGAGATCCGCACCGTGCGCGGCGATCTCAACGAGGACGTGGCGCGCAACTTCCTCGGGCGCTTCCGCTTCACCGGCGACGACGGGTTCAAGAAGGTCAAAGGGCTCTCGGGCGGCGAGCGCAACCGCCTGACGCTGGCCAAGATGATGCTGCGCCCGCGCAACCTGCTCGCGCTCGACGAGCCGACCAACCACCTCGACATCCCCGCGCGCGAGGTGCTCGAGGAGGCGCTCGACCAGTACGAGGGCACCGTCATCGTCGTGTCGCACGACCGCTACTTTCTCGACCGCGTGGTCACCAAGATCGTGCACGTCCACGACGGGCGCGCCGAGGAGCATGTCGGGAATTACACCGACTGGAAGGAGCGCCTGCGGGCCGAGGCCCGGGCGGCCAAGGCCGACGCGAAGATCGCCCCCAAGAACGCCGAGGCGAAAAAGACCGAGGCGAAACAGGCCGAGCCGGAGCGCGCGGAAAAGAGCGATCGCGTCGCCGAACGGGAAGCGAAGAAGGCGCAAGAGCGCGAAGTCGCGAAGAAGCAGAAGCGCCTCGGCGAGCTCGAGACCAAGATCGCCGGCGCCGAGAGCGAGATCGCCGCGCTCAACGAAAAGCTCGCCGCCGACCACGGGGGCGACTGGACCAAGCTGCACGCGCTCGTCGCCGACAAGGAGAAGATCGAGCAGCGCCTGAAGTCGTGGATGGCCGAGTGGGAACGGCTAGGAGAAGAGCTACAGGCTTGATATGATAGTGGGCGCATGCCCCCGCGTCGTCGGCGCACGCTTGCGCCCGAGACCGTCAAGCTCAACGTCGACGAGGTACGCGAGTCGATCGCGCGGGCGCAGCGTAAGCAGGCGGCGCTGGTGGTGCTGCAAGGCTCCGAATCGGAGATCGGCACGCACGTGATGGTCGACCGCATCGTCACCATCGGGCGCGACCCCAAGACCGAGCTGCCGCTGCAGGACGAGGGCATCTCGCGGCGCCACTGCCGCATCACCTTCGACAAAGAGAAGAGCGCCTTCATCATCGAGGATCTCGGCTCGACCAACGGCACCCTGCTCAACGGCAAGCGGCTGCAGGCGCCGAAGAAGCTCGAGGCCGGCGACCGCATCTACCTCGGCGCCTGCGTCGTGAAGTTCACCTACTCCGACGCGCTCGAGGTCGGCTACCACGCGCAGATGGACGTGCTCGTCGGCACCGACGACCTGACCGGCCTCATCGCCAAGCGGCGCTTCGACGCCGCCTACGTGCGCGCCGTCGACGAGGCGCGGCGGATGCGCGCGCCGCTGGCGGTGATGATGCTCGATCTCGACGGGCTCAAGCTGATCAACGACACGCACGGCCATCCCGTCGGCGCGTATACGATCGCCGAGGTCGGCAAGCTCATCGGCCAGGTGGTGTCGGCGCACGGCGCCGCCTGCCGCTTCGGCGGCGACGAGTTCGCGGCCTTTTTGCCCGGCCTCGGCAAGCGCGACGGCGCGCGCGTCGGCGAGAGCATCCGCGCCTGCGTCGCCGGCCACCGCTTCGAGAAGGACGGCGTCGTCGTGCGCCCGACCATCAGCATCGGCGTGAGCGCCTACCCCGACGACGGCGCCACCGCCGAGCTGCTCCTGCGGCACGCCGACGAGGCGCTCTACCGCGCCAAGAACACGGGGCGCGACCGGGTGCGGACATGAGCCCGCGCATCCGCGCCACCGTCGACGACTCCAAGTGGCCCCGCGTCTACGTGACCTGGCCGGGCGAGCCGCTCGAAGACGCCGACTTCGAAGCGGCCGTCTTGGCGATGAGCAAGCTGCTCGAGCGCGGCCAGCGCTACGTCATCCTCCACGACGCGCGCCGCGCGGTGCGGCCGACGCCGAAGCAGCGCGCGTTCGCCGCCGAGCAGCAGAAGCTCGACGCCGAGGGCACGCGCCGCTGGCTCAAAGGCGTGGCGCTGGTGACGGCGTCGCCGCTCATCGCCGGCGTGCTCACCGCGATCAACTGGATCACGCCGCCGCCCTATCCGATGAAGACGTTCTCGCGCCTCTCCGACGCCGAAGCGTGGATGACGACGCAGCTCGAGGGCCGCCCCGAACGCTGAGCACCAGTCACGGGCTGTGATATCGTGCGCGGCCATGAAGCGAATCCTCGTGGCCATGCTCGTGTTTCCGGCGATTGGCGCCGCCATTGCGGTCGGCTGCAGCGGCAAGCCGCAGGGCTCGGGCGTCATGTGCGCCGAGCTCGTCGACGGCGGTGGCTGCTTCTTCCCGGCGACGGTGGCGCCGGCGCGCACGCAGTGCGGAGACGTCACCGAGTACTGCGACACCACGGGCGTGACCGCGCCGTCGCTCGACTGCCTGGGCAAGACCGGACCGGCGCCGGGCGCCGCGCCGGCGATGGTGACGCTGACCGGCTTCGTGCACGTCTTCTCGAGCGGCCCCGATTCGAACAACGTCAAGGTCGAGGTCTTCGACGCCGCGCAGGTGACGCAGGCCGATCCCGCCAATCAGCAGCCGCTCGGCACCACCACGGCGACGCTCGATCCGACGACGCAGCGCGCCTGCGACGCCGACGGCGCGAAGGGCTGCTCGATCCCGCTGGCCAACGGCTGCGCGCTGCCCGTGTGCAACGACGGCCTCGGCGGCCGCCAGGACGATCAGAAGTATTGCCGCGACAACGGCTCGGGCCCGACGGGCGGTGAGTGCAGCGATCGCCTGCGCTGGGAGTCGCGCTACGCCATCAGCGGCGTGCCGACCAATACGCGCCTGGTGGTGCGCGTGACCGGGCCGGGCAACAAGAGCGACTCGACCTGGGCGACGACGGTGTCGTTCAACGTCTTTTTGTCGACGAACGACCGCGCGTGCAAGAGCCTGTCGGACACCGACTGCCTCGACCTGTCGGACGCGGCCAATCCAAAGTATCAGCTCAACGCGAGCGCGCTGTCGGCGGCCGACTACGTGAACATCCCGGTCATCGCCGGGCTGTCGGGCGGGATCACGTCGGGCGAAGGCGCGGTCGCGGGCGAGGTGCACGACTGCGACAACGTGCGCGTGGCCAACGTGGAGGTGACCACCACGCCGACGGCCGACCGCTTCACCTACTTCAACGGCAATCCGATCAAGACGCTGCCCGACGTGTCGCGCGCGGCGGTGGGGACCGATCGACTGGGGCTGTTCTCGGCGCTCAACGTCAAGCCGGGGCCGGTGTTCGTCGAGACCGCGGGCGGCGACCCGAACGCGGACGGGGGCCTCACGTCGTTCGGCACGTTCAGCGCGTTCGTGTACGCCGGCTCGGTCAGCATCATCAACGTCAACGGCGGCAAGGGCACGCGCTAGGGGCTGTCCGACAGCCCTTAGGCGTCGCCGAGGATTCGCGCCGCTTCGGCGGTGTAGCTCGCGCCTTCATAGAGAACGAGCGGCGGCTCGATGACGAGCGGTCCGCGCGCCCCCTTCTGCGCTTCGACGAGCACGCGGTTGGCCGGCTCGTCGCGGCGCGGGTGCACGAAGCGCGCGCGCAGCGGCCGCAGCCCGGCGCCGTCGAGCGCGCCGAGCAGCAGCGCCACGCGGGACGCCGGATAGACGAGCGCGGCGCGCCCCGACGGCTTGAGCACGCGCCGCATCGCCAGGGCGAGCTCGGGCACGGTCACGCGCAGCTCGTGCTGCGCGATCGCCACCTCCTCGACGGGCGACGCCGGCCCATCCTCGAGCGTGCGATACGGCGGATTGGCCACCGCCACGTCGAACGCCGCGCCACCGTCGGGCAGCGCCGCGCGCAGATCGCCGGGGGCGACCTCCACGCGCGCGCCCATGCCGTTGTCGTCGGCGTTGCGGCGCGCGATCGCCGCCAGCCGATCCTGCAGCTCGACGAGCGTCGCCTGCGCCGCCGCGTCGCGCGACAAGAGGCCGAGCCCGACGACGCCACAGCCGGCGCAAAAGTCGACCACGCGCCCGAACGGCGGGCGCACGAAGTCGACGAGCAGGAGCGGATCGACAGAGAAACGGTAGCCTTGCCGCGGCTGCCAGAGCGAGAGCCGCCCGCGCAAGATCGGATCGCGCGTCAGCTCGCCGTCGTCGCCGGCGGTGCGGTCGGTCAGACTTCCTCCGTCGGCACGATCGGATTGATCACGAGGCCCGAGGCGAGCTTGGGATAGAAGAAGGTCGACTTCTGCGGCATCACCTCGCCCGCGTCGGCCACCGCCTTGACGTGCGCCACCGGCGTCGGGTTCATGAGCAGCACCGCCTGCACCGCCGGATCCCGGGCCAGCGCCAGCGCCGCACCGGTGTCCTTGACGTAGCGCAGGTTGGTCTGACGCTCCTGCGCCGCGCGATCGATCCCGAGGATGCCCTCGATGACGAGCGCGTGCAGCAGCGTCACGTCGAGCGTGCGCAAGACCTCGGGCCCCTTGAGCGACGGGACCTCGTCGAGGTTCACGTCGCGCAGGAGCGAGAGGTAGTAGATGTTGCCGTCGCCGGCGGCGAGCGCGAAGGTCGGGCGCGCCTTGCCGCGCTGCTCGAGCTCGGCGCGCACCGCCGCCGCGTCGCCCGCTTGCATCGGCGTGACCTCGAACCACTGCTTGGCGCGCTCGATCACCGACGGCAGGTCGAACGACGGCAGGCCGTGCACCACGCGATGCGTGGGGAACACGAGCAGGCCCGGGTCATCCATGTTCGCGAGGAAGATCGTTCCGTACTCCACCGACGAGCGCGGATTGTTCGCCGACTCCGCGCGCAGCTCGTCGCGCAGCGCCAGCATCGTCTCGTAGCGATGGTGCCCATCGGCGATGTAGATCTTCTGCTCGGCGAGGAGCGCCACCACGCGCGCCTGCGCCTCTTTGTCCGTCAGCCGCCAGAGCTTCTGCTCGACGCCGTCGGTGGTCTTGCCCGCCAGCGCCGGCGCCGTCTTCTCGATCTCGGCGAACGGCTCGTCGCTCTTGCGCTCCGGATCGGCGTAGAGCCCGAACACCTGCGACAGGTGCGCCCGCGCCGCACGCTTCAGCTTCAGGCGATCCGCCTTCGGCCCCGCCAGCGTGCGCTCGTGCGGCAACACGATGCGCTCCTCGAAGCGCGCCAGGCGAATGCGGCAGATGAACCCGCGCCGCGTCGCCGTCTTGCCCTCGGCGGTGAAGGTCTGATGATAGCGGTACAACGCCGGCTCGGCGTCGCGCGCCAGGATCCCGGCACGCAGCCACTCGTTGAGATCGCGCGCGGCGTTGGCGTACTTCTCGTCGCCCGCGCCTTCGGGCAGGATGAGCCGCACGCAGTTGTGCGGATCGAGCCCCGCCAGCCGCGCGCGCTCCTCGTCGCTGATGACGTCGTACGGCGGCGCCAGGAGCTTGTCGGGCGCGCCCGCTTTCGGCGTGTAGAGGATGCCGCGAAACGGCGCGATCTCGGCCATCTATTTTTGCTCCTGGGCGCGCACCTTCGCGTCGGCGGCGAGCACCTTCTCGCGCATCTGCTTGCGCCGATCCTTGAGCTTCTGCGAGAGCGCCGCGTCCGACGTCGCCAGGATCGCCGCGGCCAGGAGCGCCGCGTTGACCGCGCCGCCGATGGCCACCGTCGCCACCGGCAGGCCGGGCGGCATCTGCACCGTCGAGAGCAGCGAGTCGAGCCCGCCGAGCGTGCCCGCCGACAGCGGCACGCCGATCACCGGCAGCGTCGTCTGCGCGACGACCGCGCCGGCCAGGTGCGCGGCGAGCCCGGCGCCCGCGATCAGCACCTTGATGCCCTTGCCCTCGGCGTCGCGCGCGTAGCCGCCCGCCTCTTCGGGCGTGCGGTGCGCCGACAACACGCGCAGCTCGGCTTCGACGCCGAGCTCGGCCAGCGTCTCCTTGGCCTTCTTCATCGTCTCGAGGTCGCTGTCCGATCCCATCAAGATGCCGACCTTCGCGCTCACGAATGCCTCCTCGTCAATCCCGCGGTCAATGCCGCGCACCGATGTCGCGGCGATAATGTGCACCTGCAAACTTTATTTGTGCGGCTGCATCATAAGCGCGCGCCCTCGCCGCGCCCACGTCGTCGCCGACGGCGGTGACGCCGAGAACGCGCCCGCCGGCGGTGACGATGCGATCGCCGTCGCGCCGCGTGCCGGCGTGGAACACGGTGACGCCGTCGAGGCGCCCGGCGGCATCGAGCCCGTCGATGGGCACGCCGCCGGTGTACGCGCCGGGATAGCCTTCGGACGCCATGACGACGGTGACCGCGGCGCGCGGCGAGAAGCGCACGCGCTCGATCGGGCGCCCCGTCGCGTTGGCGTAGAGCACCTGGCCGAGATCGTCGTCGAGCCGCGCCATCAGCGCCTGCGTCTCCGGATCGCCGAAGCGGCAGTTGAACTCGAGTGCGCGCGGTCCCTTCTCCGTCAGCATGAGCCCGGCGTAGAGCAGGCCGCGGAAGCTGCGCCCCTCGGCGGCCATGCCGCGCGCCGTCGGCTCGAGCACCTCGCGCACCGCGCGCGCGACCTCGAGGTCGCTCATCACCGTCGTCGGCGAGACCACGCCCATGCCGCCGGTCATCGGCCCTTGGTCGCCGTCGTGCACCTGCTTGTGATCCTCGCAGGGCACGAGCGGCGTCACGCGCTCGCCGTCGACGAGCGCCATGAGCGACGCCTCGCGCCCGACGAGGAACTCCTCGACCACCACGCGCCGCCCGGCGTCGCCGACGGTCTCGCCGGCGAGCATCGAGCGCAGCGCCGCCTTGGCCTCGGCTGCGCCGCGCGCGATGACGACGCCCTTGCCGGCGGCGAGCCCATCGGCCTTGATGACCACGCGCTCGGCGTCGCGGCAGAGCTGATCGATGAACAGCTCCGCCTCGGGCGCCTGCGAGAACGCGCCGAACGCCGCCGTCGGCACCGCGTGGCGCGCCATCAGCTCCTTGGCGAACGCCTTCGAGCCCTCGAGCTCCGCCGCCGCGCGCGAGCAGCCGAACACCGCGTGCCCGCGATCGCGCAGAAGGTCCGCCAGCCCGGCGACGAGCGGCGCCTCGGGCCCGACGACCACGAGGTCCACCTTCTCGGCGTCGGCGAGCTCGGCGAGCTTGACCATCTCGTCGGCCTTGACCGGCACGCAGCGCGCGACCGCCTCGATCCCGGCGTTGCCCGGCGCGCACAACACCTCGCGCACCGACGGCGACCTGGCCAGCGCCCAGGCCAGCGCATGCTCGCGCCCGCCGCCGCCGACCACGAGCACCTTCATCTGCGACGTCGCCGCCATCAGTGGCTCGCCATCAGTGTCGGAAGTGCCGCATCTTGGTGACCACCATCGCCAGGTTGTGCTCGTCGGCGGCCTTGATGACCTCGTCGTCGCGCACCGAGCCGCCCGGCTGGATGATCGCCGTCGCGCCCGCCTCGGCGATGGCGTCGACGCCGTCACGGAAGGGGAAGAACGCGTCCGACGCGCAGACCGAGCCCATCGTCGGCAACAGCGCCTTCGAGCGCGCGATTTTGACCGAGTCGACGCGCGACATCTGCCCGGCGCCGACGCCGACGGTGCGCACGCCGCCGTCCTTGTTGATCGACGCGAACACGATGGCGTTCGACTTGACGTGCTTGCACACGCGCCACGCAAAATCGAGCGCGCGCAGCTCGTCGGGCGACGGCGCCCGCTTCGACGCCACCTCGGCCTCCGCCGCCGAGACGATGCGATCGTCGCGCGTCTGCACCAGGAGGCCGCCGTTGACCGCGCGCATCGACCAGCCCGAGCGGCCGTGCTGCGGCGTCTGATAGGCCAACAGGCGCAGCGACTTCTTCTTGGCCAGCGCCGCGCGCGCCCCGTCGGTGAAGCCGGGCGCGATCACGCACTCGAGGAAGGTCTCCGACAGCTCGCGCCCGAGATCGTCGTCGACCACGCGGTTGCACGCCACGATGCCGCCGAACGCCGACACGGGATCGCACTCGCGCGCCATCAGGTACGCCGCCGCCACGCCGTCGTCGCTCTCGGCGGCGCCGCACGGGTTGGTGTGCTTGATGATCGCCACCGCCGGCCGCCCGAACTCCGACACCAGCTGCACCGCGGCGTCGAGGTCGACGATGTTGTTGAAGCTGAGCTCTTTGCCCTGCAGCACCTCGGCGCGCGCCACCGACGGCCCCTCGGGCAGCGCCTCGTCGAGATAGAAGGCCGCCTTCTGATGCGGGTTCTCGCCGTAGCGCAGCTCGCGCCCGTCCTTCCACTGCAAGGTGAGCGTCTCGGGGAACGGCTTGAGCGCCGGCGTCTCCGCGTTCGACTCGAGCGACGTCAGCCAGTTGGCGATGGCCCCGTCGTAGGCCGCGGTATAGGCAAACGCCTTGCGCGCCAGACGGAAGCGCAGCTCCTCCGAGGTCTGCGCCTCGTTCTTGTCGAGCTCCTCGATGAGCGCCGCGTAATCGTCGGGATCGACGACCACCGTCACGCGCTCGTGGTTCTTCGACGCCGAGCGGATCATCGACGGCCCGCCGATGTCGATGTTCTCGATCGCCTCGGCGAGCGTCACGTTCGCGCGCGCCACCGTCTCGCGGAACGGATACAGATTCACGACCACGAGATCGATCTTCTCGATCCCGTGCTTCTGCATCTCCGCCTCGTGCTCGGGCGTGGCGCGGCCGAGCAGGCCGCCGTGGATCTTCGGGTGCAGCGTCTTGACGCGGCCGTCGAGGATCTCGGGCGCGCCGGTGTAGGCCGCGACCTCGGTGACCCGCGCGCCGGCTTCACGCAGCGCGCGCGCCGTGCCGCCGGTCGAGAGCACCTCGATGCCGTGACGCTGCAGACCGCGCGCGAGCTCTTCGACGCCGCGCTTGTCGGAGACGGAGACCAGGGCCCTGCGAATCCGAATCATGTGCCCACTCCGAAGTTGGGCACACTGTCGTAGCGCTTCGGCCCGACAGAGTCAATCGCGGGTCACTTGCAGACGCTGAGGATCGTGCCGGTGTCGGAGAGGTGGAAGTAGACGCGCCAGTCGTCGACGGCGAGCTGCTCGGGATGCGCCGGGGACCCCGACACGTCGACGAACAGCTCCGGCGTCGTCAGCTCCTCTAGCCGCTGCCCTCGGGGTTCATGCGCAGCGCCAGCGTCGTGGTAGATGGCGCGCCCACGCTCGTTTTCGCATGCCGAAATACCATGCAAACCGAGCGCCGCTGCTCGACGGAGGAGCGCCTATTTGAGGAGTGAGAGGTGTTCGTGACGGCGGCTAGTCTTCGTCGTCGCCGACGTAGTAGCCGGGATCGCCGGGCAGCGGCTCTTCGCCGGGGCCCACCATCTTGAGCTTCAACAGGCCGCGCACCTCCACCTGCCGGATCCGCTCGCGCGTGAGGTTCAGGATCTCGCCGACCTCCTCGAGCGTGATGCCGCCGCGATCGGCGACGTCGAGCGAGCAGGTCTCGGCCATCTCCCAGACCTCGAGATCCGGAAAGTTGAGCTTGATGCTGCCCGTCTCCGGATTGACGTCGAGATACAGGTGGTGCTTGCACGAGACGTACGGACACGGCCGCACGTCCTCTTTGCACGCCCCGCGCGTCACCGGCCGATCCGGATCCTCCAGAATCGGCAGGAGCTCGCGAAAGCGCAGCTCCTCTTTGGTCAGCCGCTTGGGCGCGATGGTCTTCGAGCGTGCACGCGTTCGCCGCTTCTGCCGGATCTTACGGCTGATCGGCAACTCGTCCGTGACGGCGTCGTCACGATCCTCGCCGTCATGCGCGAGCAGCTGATGCTTGATCTCGTCGCGCGTATCGTCGTCCATGACGCCTCCTTCATTGCCGCAGCTCCCGCTACAGCAGGTCTCCGGCGCCCCCCGAAGCGCCGGAGGAAAATGCGCGCGCCCTCGCCGCACGCTCGAGCGGCTGTACGATCTGCCGCTCTAACCCTTCGATTCGTCCGACCAGCTCCTCGGCCACGCGCCGCGCGTCGGCGAGGTCCTTGCCGAGCGTCTTGCGCCGTCCGGGATCGAACTCCGGCGCCTTCAATTCGCGCTCGAAGCCGCCGAACAACTCTTTCAACCCGCGCTCGACCGCTTCGATCTCGTCCTTGAAGCGCAAGAACGAGCGCTGGATCTCTTCGATCGTGTAGCTCTCGGCCATCATCTGCTTGATGGCGTTGACCCGCCGCACCACCGTCGACGGGTAGAGCCCCATCGACCCCTGGTGCTTGCCCTTGCGCCCGACGCGGCGGCTGCGCGGCAACAGGCCGAGCTGCACGTACTTGCGGAACGTCGCCTCCGACAGCTTGACCCCGCGGGCGCGAAAGACCTCGACCACCTGGGCCGACGACATGCCGTCCGGGTG
>Ga0070679_100002289_pt1 | contig 17307 bp, 17 predicted proteins | sample KBSC63BmetaG_FD_65652 | JGI IMG/M metagenome (GOLD analysis project Ga0070679, IMG submission 65652) | Corn rhizosphere microbial communities from Kellogg Biological Station, Michigan, USA - KBS C6-3B metaG | ecosystem: Host-associated > Plants > Roots > Rhizosphere | place: USA: Michigan... | reverse complement strand
CCGCGCCCGGCGCTCAAGGGTCCCTTTCACCTCCATCTGGGCGTTTCCGAAAATCGCCTGCTGCTCGACATCCGCGACACATCCGAGCATTCGCTCGAGCAAGTGGTGCTGCCGCTCGTGCCCTTCCGCAAGCTCGTCAAAGACTATTTCATGATTTGCGGCAGCTATTACGGCGCGCTGCGCGAAGGCGGACCCTCGAAGATCGAGGCGCTCGATATGGGGCGGCGCGGGCTCCACAATGAGGGCGGCGAGAAGCTGCGCGAGCGCCTCGCCGAGCGCGTCGAGGTCGATGACAACACGGCGCGGCGGCTCTTCACGCTGCTCTGCGTGCTGCATATCCGGGGCTAGGATGTCACGAGCCCCGGCAAGCGTGCTCTTTGCCTGCACCTTGAACTCGATCCGCTCGCCGATCGCCGCGGCGCTGCTGCGCCAAACGCATGGCCGCAGCATTTTCGTCGATTCCGTCGGCGTGCGCACGGCGCCGGTCGATGGCTTCGCGGTCGCGGTGATGGCCGAGATCGGCATCGATCTCGCAACGCACCAACCGAAAAGCTTCGACGATCTCGAGGACACCTCCTTCGATCTCGTCGTTTCGCTGTCGCCCGATGCGCAGCACGCGGCGGTTGAGCTGACGCGCACCTCGGCTTGCGAGGTCGAGTTCTGGCCGGTCTTCGATCCGACCATCGCCGAGAACAGCCGCGAGGAGCGCCTCGCCGCCTATCGCATGCTGCGAAATCATTTGGCAAAGCGCATCGCCGAGCGCTTTCCCTCGCTCTCCGCATGACGCAGCGGCTTATCCTCGCCTCGTCCTCGCCGCGCCGGCGCGCGCTTCTGGCGCAAGTCGCGATCGCGCCCGATGCGGTCGATCCCGCCGATATCGACGAGCACCCGCTGCCGGGCGAAGTGCCGCTGCGCCATGCCGAGCGGCTCGCCGCCGAAAAGGCACGACGCGTTGCCGCGCGCCATCCCGGCGCCTTCGTGCTCGGCGCCGATACGGTGGTCGCGTGCGGCCGGCGCATCCTGCCCAAGGCCGAGACCGAGGCGGAGGCGCGCGCCTGCCTTGCGCTGCTGTCGGGGCGGCGGCATCGCGTCCATGGCGGCATCGCGCTCGTCACGCCCGCAGGGAGGCTCGTCCAGCGCCGCGTGACGACGGTGGTGGCGCTGAAACGCCTGACGCCGCAGGAGATCGCGGAGTATCTCGCGAGCGGCGAGTGGCAGGGCAAGGCCGGCGGCTACGCGATCCAGGGCCTCGCAGCGCGCTTCGTGCGCGAGCTCATCGGCTCTTACAGCAATGTCGTCGGTTTGCCGCTCTACGAAACCGTGGCGCTGCTCGAAGGCCAGGGTTTCGGGCGATGAGCCGCACGCTCTTCCTTCGGGTTTCGCCCGGCGAGGTCTGGGCGGCGCTCGCGGAGGAAGGCGCGCTCGAAGGTTTGCGGATTTTGCGCAGCTTCGCGGCGGGCGAAGCGGGCGGGATTTACCTCGGCCGCGTTGTCGCGCTGCGCCCCGAGCTGCCGGCGGCGCTGATCGAGATCGGTCTCGACCGGCCGGGCTTTCTCGATGCGCGCGACGCCGATCCGCGCCGCGGCCTCAGCGGGCTCACCGAGGGCGCGGCGCTGATCCTCGAGCTGATCAAGGAGCCGCGCGCGGACAAGGCGGCGGGGCTGCGCGTGCTGCGTGCCAACGATCCGCGCCGCGGCGCGGCCGAAGCCGCCGCCCGCAGCCTGTCGCCGCCGGCGCGGCTCGATGCGCCCCTAAGCCCGGTCGTCGCCGCACTGCGCGCGTTCTTGGGCCTGGGTCTCGATCGCATCCTCATCGACGACCGCGCGGGTTTCGCCGAGGCGCGGGCATGTCTCGCCGCGCGCGCCGAGCCGTCGCCGCGTCTCGAGCTCTATTCGGGAAGCGAGCCGCTTTTCGAAGAGGCCGGGCTCGCCGGCGCGATCGACGCGCTGCTCCAGCCGCAGCTCGCGCTCGCTTGCGGCGGAACGCTCCATATCGAGGCAACCCATGCCGCGAGCCTGATCGATGTCGATAGCGGCAAGGCGCCGGCGCTCGCCGCCAATCTCGAGGCGGCGCGCGAAGCCGCGCGTCAAATCCGGCTGCGCAATCTCGGCGGGCCGATCGTCATCGATTTCGTCGGCATGAGGAACGCCGCTAACCGCGCCAAGGTGCTCAGCGCCTTCAAAGACGCGCTCGCCGCCGATCCTGAGAAGATCGATCTTCTCGGCTGGACGCGATTGGGCCATGTCGAGCTGACGCGCCGGCGGCGCGAGGCCTCGCTCGCCGAGGTCTTGCTGGAGCCGGCGCCCGGCGGGCCGTTGCGCAAGACTGCGATCACCCTCGCGCTCGAAGCGTTGCGCGCCGCTGCCCGCGAAGCGCGCGCGCATCCCGGCCGCGCCCTGATGCTCGCGGCCCATCCCGCGGTGATCGCCGCGCTGACGAGCGCGGAGGGGCAGGGGGCGCGCGCGATGCTGGAGGCGTCGCTCGGCCGGCCGCTCGCGCTTGCGGCCGAAGCGAGGCTTCCACGCGAGGCCTTCGACATCCGCGCCGCCTGACCTATCAATAAAGGCGCATGAGCGATCCGACCGCCAAAATCCCGATCGGCAAATGTCCCATCTGCGGCAAGCAAGCAGTCGAGCAGCATCGGCCGTTCTGCTCGCGGCGCTGCGCCCTCATCGATTTCGGCCGCTGGATCGGCGGCAATTACCGCGTGCCCGAGGACGAGACCGCGGACGAGACGGAGACGCCGGCGGCGGAGGACGAGGAGCGCGACTGAGCCCCCGGCTCGGCGGCCCGGGCTGGACAGTCGGGGCGATATTTGCGATAAGCCACGGCCCGCCGGGTGCGGCGCCCAGGTAGCTCAGTTGGTAGAGCACGTGACTGAAAATCACGGTGTCGGTGGTTCGATTCCGCCCCTGGGCACCATCACTGCTACACCGAATATCTGGCAAGATCGCGTGGGGCGAACATAAGAGGAAAGGGAGAGAATTATGGCTGCTGAACCGGAAAATTGGACGACCGTTCCCGCGGATTATCGCGGCGATGCGGTGGTCGCCGCGATGGCGATGGGCGGCGTCGATCACCTGTTCTTCACCTCCGGGTCGGAGCTCGCCTTCTACCAGGAATCGGTGGCGAAGGCGCGCCATCACAACCGTCCGGTGCCGCGCATCGTCACCGTGACGCATGAGCATGTGAGCCTCAACGCCGCGCTCGGCTATGCCGCCGTCAGCGGCAAATGCGCCGCGACCGCGGCCCATGTCGATTGCGGCACGCAGCATCACGGCGGCGCCATCCACACCGCCTGGCGCAGCGGGCTTCCGGTCATGATCACCGCGGGCGGCGCGCCCTCGGCCTTTACCGGATCGATGCCCGGCTCGCGCGAGGAAGGCGCCCATCTCTGGTCGCAGCAGGTCTACGACCAGGGCGGCATCCTGCGGCAGTACACCAAGTGGGACAAAAGGCTCGAATACCAGGACAACCCGGGCCTCCTCGTGAGCCGCGCCCTGCAAGTGGCGCGCACCGAGCCGATGGGCCCGGTCTATATGAGCTTCCCGCGCGAGATCATCCTGCTGCCGATGAGCGGCGAGGCGAAGTTCCCGACCGCCGACCAACTCGGCATCGCCCGCCCCAACGCGATGGACCCGGATAGCGCCAAGGAGATCGCGCAGCGTCTCATCAAGGCGCGGAACCCGGTGGTCGTCGTCTCGGCCTCGGGCAAATACAAGGAGACCGTGCCGGAGCTCCAGGCGCTGTGCGAGCTGTTGGGCGTCGCCGTCGTCGATGGCGCGGCGCGGCATTTCCTCTCCTTCCCGATGAACCATCCGCTCTATCAGAACACCATGTCCTTGAAGGATTGCGACGTGGTGCTGGTGCTCGAAGCGACGGTGCCGTGGATGCCGGGCCCACACGCGCCCGGCCCCAAGGCCTGGATCGCGGCGATCGAGCAGGATCCGGCGAAGAACCGGTTCCCGACCTACGAGTTCACCGCCGATCTGCGCCTCAATGCGAGCCCGCTTGCCGCCATCCGCGGCATCCGCGCCGAGGCGGAGAAGCTTTTGGGTGTCAGCGATCGGAGCGCCGCTGCCGACCGCAGCAAGCGCTTTGCCGACATGTCGGCGGCGCGGCGCAAGAAACTCGAGGCCGAGGCGATGGCGAAGGCCAAGTCGACGCCGGCCGATCCGCTGTTCGTCAGCCACACGATCGCCCAGAACATGGACGACAATTGCATCGTGCTCGATGAATCGCTGCGCAGCCCGCGCTTTCCCGAATTCGTCAACAATTCGAAGCCCGGCTCCTACATCCACAATCCGGGCTCGAGCGGCGGTTGGGGACCGGGTGCCGCGCTCGGCGCCAAGATCGCCGCGCCCGACAAGGATGTCGTGCTGGTGACGGGCGACGGGTTCTGGCAATTCGCCGTGCCCGACGCGGCGCTGTGGTCGGCGAACCATCACCACGCGCCGTTCCTGTCGATCATCCATCAGAACCGCAGCTTCTCGACCGGCACGACCGGCACGAAGCAGGCCTTCGGCGAAAACTACGCGCATAAGGCGGACTATCCCGGCGGCTATTTCGATCCACCGATCGACTACGCCAAGGCGGCCGAGGCTTGCGGCGCTTATGGCGAGAATGTGCGCGATCCGGCCGAGCTCGGCGCCGCCATCAAGCGCGGCCTCGCGCAAACCCGCCGCGGCACGCCCGCCGTCATCGCCGTGTGGGAAGCCCGCCTCAACCACACCGACTGAGACGTAGCACAGGCGAAGGCCGATCCTGAGCTTGCTGAAGGGCAGGCCTTCGCCGTCGTGCGAAGCGAGAAACAAGGAAGCACTCAAGCCCTCCCGTTCACGCGGGAGGGCTTGAGACCGTTAAGCGCAGGCTGAGGCCGTCCGCGCGCGTACGCTAACTGTCGAAGGACATCTTCATTGCGCGCCGGTCGGAGCGAGATCCGCCACCTCGGCCGCTCGTGCGTGGCTGAAATGGCTCTGACGCTGCAGGAAAAGCAGCACCAGGGCGCCCAGCAGCATGGGAGAGCCCATCACCGCGCAAATCACGCCTGGGCTGAAATGGTATTGCAGCAATATCCCTCCCAGCATCGGCCCCATGAGCGCGCCGGTGCGTCCGCCGAGCGAATAGGCGGCGCCGACGCCAGTGGAGCGGATCGCCACCGGATAGGAATTGGAGGCGAGGGCCATGAGGCCTGAATTGGAGCCGCCGGTGAAGAAGCCCAGCACGCCCACGAGAACGACCACCATGGCGACCGGCGCCGCGAGTTGCGCGCCGAGCACCCAGGCGGCGACCGCGATCAGGATGAAGCCTGCCGGCAGAATCCGGTAATAGCCGAGACGGTCGATCGCCTGTCCGATCGCCGCGGTGGCGATCAGGCTGCCGATATTCCACGCCATGAGCGAGGTGCCGGCGGCGGTGGTCGAGCCGCTGGCGTTGCGCACGAAAGTCGGAATCCACGAGACGCAGAAGATCATCAGGAAGAAGCTCAAGAAGAAAATGATCCAGAGCAGGATGGTGCCGAGCGCGCGTCCCTCGGTGAAGAGATGCTTTAGGGGAACGCCCGGGAGCTTTTCCTCGGAGGCGAAGAACACCGCGTCGGGCGCCACGTGCATCTGCGGCGCGATCCGCTGCGCGATGCGCCGCATAGCCGCTTGATCGCCGCCGCGCGTGCTGAGGAAAGTGAGCGATTCCGGCATCGATATCGCGAGGAGAATCACGAGAACGAGCGGCAGCACGCCCGCGACGACGAATAGCGAGGGCCAGCCAAAGGCCGGCAAAAGCAAAATCGAGCTGAAGCCCGCGATCATGCCGCCGACTGGAAGCGCCATCCAGACGAGGGTCGTGATCGTCGCGCGCAGGCGGCGCGGCGCATATTCGGAGCCATAGGACATGGCCGCCGGCACGATCCCGCCCATGCCGAGGCCGGACAGAAGACGCAACGCGACGAGTTCGGTGAGGTTCGTCACGAAGGCCGTGAGGAACGAGAAGAACCCGAAGATGAGCGCGGTTGCGATCAGCATGCGCTTGCGGCCGATGCGGTCGGCCACCGGACCGAGGCAGAAGGCGCCGAGCATGACACCGATCTGGCCCGCGGTGAGGAAAACGCCGATCGTCGCCGGTTCGAGATGCAGGCTGTCGCGAAGTCCGGGCACTGCGACGCCGATGACCTGGACGTCGTAGCCGTCCACGGTGGCGGCGAGAAAGCAGAGCAGGAAAACCCAGATCTGATAGGCGCCGAACGGATTCTCGTCGATCAGCTTTTTAGTGTCGATCCTTTGTGCCATGGTCGTTTCCCCCCGAATATCACGCGCTGGCCGCCTCGGCCGTGACGAGGCGGAAATGGCCAAGTTTCGAGATCGCGCCAAGCCCCTCCGCGACGCGGCGCCAATGCTCGCCGCCGTCGTCGCTGGCATAAACTTCGCCATCGGTGTTGCCGAGGAAGAGCTCGAATCCGCCCGGATGCGAGGCAAGACACATCGCCTCGATATTGGCGCGCTTTATCTCAGGCAGACCTGCCGCGACCTCGCTCCAGTTGTGCCCGCCGTCGCGGCTCCGCAGAACGGTGCCGTCGGCGTAATGCGAACGCCGCCACCCGGTCGGATCCTGGCGCGCGCCCGACATGAAGAGCTCGCGCGGATCCTTGGGCGAGACCACGAAGTGATCGGGATAGCCGATGCGGAAATCCGGATCGGTCAAATGCTCCCAGGTTTCGCCCGAATTCGCGCTCGCATAAAGTCCCATGCCCGACGTCATATAGAAGCGATCGGGATCGGTGGCGAGCTGAACGATGCGATGGATGTCGTGATACCAACGGTCGCTCGCCCGGTAATAGCTGTCGAGCTCGCGACAATGAGCGCCGCCATCGTCGCTGCGGAACAGCCCGCCTTGCTCGACCGCGACATAGAGTCTTTCGGGATTGCGCCGGTCGATCGCGATGCATTTGGTGTGCGAGGTGTTGGTCGGATCGGGGAAGGTCCATTTCTCGCGTCCTGGCATGGTTTTCAGGGCCGGAAGCTCGCGCCAGCTCTTGCCAAGATCGTCGCTGCGGAAGAGCGAGACCGGCTGCGTGCCGAGAAAAAGCGTCGGGCTCTCGGCGGGACCGGCGCTGGCAAGCGAGAAGACATGCGCGATCGACAGCCCTTCGTCGCGCGGTTCCCAAGACCGCCCGGCATCGAAGCTCAGATAGAGACCGCCGTCATGACAGCCGGCAGCGACCCAGCGCTCGCCCGGATCGGCGATGATCGCGCTGATATGACGACCCTGGAGCTCGCGGCGGGCCACGCGCCACGCCGCGTTCTCGCTCGTTCGCTCGAGGATGCTGATACCATCGCGCGAGCCGACATAAAGCCGGGACGCCGGTCCGGCGCCTTCATGTGCGGTCGAGCCATTGGGCGACAAGCACGCCAACATGAGCCCTCCTCCTTCCGCGCGCAGCGGCGCGTTATTCTAAACTCGCCCCCAAAGCCGTGCCAACGCGGTTGTCAGGGCGTGGCGAGGTCGTTCACATAACGCCGGTCGATCAACGCGTCGACATCGACCTCGCCCTTGATCAGGCCATGCGCCTCATACCATTCGATCTGATGTCGCACGTCCTTCGCATCGAGCCGTCCTTCAGCATCGGCATAGGTGACGCTGAGCTTGACGTCCTGTTCGCTCTGGCCGAGATATTTCGCGAGAATTTTGAGGATCGCCGACGCGCTCGGACCATCCTTGCGCCGGCCATCGGGTCCGGTGAAGGCATCGTGATAATCCTTGGCTCCGTGGCGAAACGCGCGCAGGAAGCGCTCGACCAAGTCTCGTCGATTGTCGGCCGTGCGCTTCGCAGTATAGACCGCGCCAAATTGCCAGGGCGTTTCGTCGCCGACCCATCCCAACAGCTTCACGTCGCCCTTTTGCAGAAGCGGCGGGATGGCGGGGGTCATCGATATCACCGTGGTATCGACCTGGCCGGTTTCGACCGCCGCGACGGCGTTCGAGAGCGATTGCGTCACGACGATGCGGACACTGCCGAGATCGAAGCCATATTTCTCGGCCAGCAGCCCGACCGCGTAATGGGCCGGCCCGCCCATGGCGGTCACCGCCACGGAATGTCCCGCGAATTGCTTCAGCGTCGTGAAGCCGGCGTCATAGAGACGCTTGGTGACGAGATAGCCTTGTGACTGAAAGCCCGGCATCTCGCGCGCCAAACCGGCGATGATCACCAGCGCGCCTTTGCCGGCGAGATTGTAGAACCCGCCGTTCAGTGCTCCGGCGGCGAAATCGAGATCGCCCGCGACGACGCCGGCCGGGACGGGCGGTCCGCTCTGGAAATAGGCAAGCTGGGGCTCGAGACCTTCGGCGGCGAAATAACCCCGGTCGATCGCGACATAGATCGGGCCAGAGGCCCCCACGCGCAACATCCCGATTTTGATCGGCTGGGCGAGGGCGGGTGCCGCCAGCGCGAGCGTCGCGAGGAGCACGGCGATGGCGTGACGAAATTTCACGCGCGGCCCCATAAGGCGGCGCTTGCAAGACGCGCCCCTTGCACCAGCGCGTCGAGCTTCGCCCAAGCCACATCGGCATGAAGCTCGTCGCCCGCGGCCGAGGTACCGAAGCCGCAATCGGTGCTCGCGATGACGTTCTCGCGGCCGACGATGTCCGCGTAGCGGATGATTCGCTGCGCCACGAGCTCGGGATGCTCGATCAGCGAGACGCAATGCGACACGACGCCGGGCAACAGCACCTTGCCGGGCGGAAGCTTTACGCTTTCCCAAACGGCCCATTCATGCTCGTGGCGCGGGTTCGACGCTTCGAAGGAATAGGCCGCGGCATTGATCTTCAACATCAAGTCAATGTAATCCTTCAGTTCGAGATCCGATGCACGCGGCGCGATGTTGGTGCTGTAGCAGGTATGGAACCGAACGCGGTCCTCGGGAATCCCTCGCAGCGCGTGGTTCAGGATCTCGACCCGAAGCGCGATGAATTTGCGGCAATCTTCGATGCTGATGCCGGGGGTGCGGTCGTAATAGGTGACGAGTTGCGGATCGTCGATTTGCAGCACGAAGCCCGCATCGACGATGGCCTTGTATTCCTCATGCATCGCCTCGGCGAGGGCCGTCAGGTATTCCTCGGGCGTGCGGTAATAGTCGTTGCGATAGAACACCTCGAGATTGCTCGGCGAGAGCGCAGTCATGAATCCCTCCTGCGCCTTCGTTGCCGTCATTGCCGCTTTCATATTGGCGATGTCGGTGGCCAACTCGGCGTGGCCGATATATTTGATCGGGCCGCTGCATCGCAGCCAGCGCCGGCCGGCGCCCGGTTTGGCGACGGGTCGTGGTCGCGCCGCGAGCATGACGCGGTTCTCGGCATAGACATCGGGAAACGCAAGCGCGTCGCGCGTCGGCTTATAGGCCTGATAGGGCTCGGGCGCACGCGATAAGCCCGCGAGCCGCGTGCCAAGATAGGCCGTGAAGCTCGATTTGCTGTGCTCGCCGTCGCTGACGACGTCGAGGCCGATCGCGTCCTGATGGCGCACGATCTCCGTCACCGACTGGCGAACCTGCGGAGCCAGGGACGCGGCGTCGTAGGGCTCGCCGCCATCTTTCGCTTGAAGCGGGGCGATCAGCTCGGCCGGGCGCGGCAGGCTTCCCGTATGGGTGGTGAGAATGCGATCGGTGCTCTGCCTCATGGGTTGACTCCCACCCGACGCCGCGTGAAACGCACTCGCGCAATTGGTCGCAAAGCGTCTCGTCTTTGACGCCGAGAGTCAACGCGGAAGTTCAGAGGACGCGATGCCGGCTCGTCCTCGAAAATCCCACGAAAAGATAGGGAAGCGTGGTGGGCAGCCGAGTATGGGTGCCGGACAGAGCACTCGACTGAGACACCACGGAGCAGCGGCGAGAAGCTTCGACGCTCGCGGATGTACGCCGCTACTTGATGTAGCTGTTGTCGATCAGCGGCGCGTAGTCCTTGAGCTTTTCCTCGGGCTTCAGGAAGCCGGCGGCGATGTTCATCCGGTCGCCATTCTCGATCGCCTTGGGATCGACGCGCGGCGGATAATTTTCGGCGCCTTTGAGGGCGTCATAGGCCATGCCGAGAACCTTCTCGTCATATTTGGGGAAGCGCTTTTTCATTTCGGTCATGGTGGTCGCGCGGTCGGTCACGACGATCTTCATCGCCGCGATGAAGCCGTTCATGAACTTGGTGCAGATCTCGGCATGCGCCGGGCAGTAATCGGCGCGCACGGTCACGATCGAGGCCGCGATCGGCAGGAACCGGGTCGGCTCGCCCTTTGCCGCATCGGAGACCATCACGCCCGAGCCGTCGGCCATCACCTGCTGCGCATAAGGCATCGCGTTCGAGAAGCCCTCGATCGCCTTGGTTTTCCACGCGGCCATGATTTCGGGCGGCAGCATGGTCGGCGTCTCGATATCGCCAGGGGCGATGCCCGCTTCGGCCGCGACCGATTTCAGCACCGCGTCGGGCAGCGAGCCGATGCCGGTGATCGCGATCCGACGGCCTTTCAAGATTTTCGCGCGCTCGGCGAGCGGGGCGTTGGGGTCGAAATGCGCCGCCTCGGCGATGTCCTTGCGGATCATCACCCATTCCATGGTGCGCTTGACGCCGGCGCCGATCGCCTGCAGATGCTGACCGCGCACGAAGGCGCGCGTCAGCGCGTCGGTCGAGCCGATGGCGAAAGGCACCGAGCCGTTGATGACGGCGTTGGTCACGCCGGCGCCGGGAATGACGATGGTTTTGACGTCGAGGCCCTGTTCGATCCAGAGGTGCAAATCCTCGGCGAGATAAAGCGCGGTGAAGGAGACATTGACCGAGGGCAAGGCCAAGGTCACTTTGGGCGAGTCCGCCGCCTGTGCCGATGCCGCCGCTACCATCGCTCCCGCCAGCGCCAAGACGGCCGAGCGCAGCACTCCACGCGTTACCATGATCGTTGATCCCCTCATGTCACGAAATCATTGTCGCTCAGACGTTTCGGCGCAGTGGCCGAGCCCCCCTGTCTCATCCGTAGATGAGGCGAGCGACACTACCACATCCGCCCTTCTCGCAAAAACGATCGCTAAGCCTCGATTCCCAGCAGCTTTGCCGCCGTGCCGCCAAGCATCGCGGCGCGCTCCGCATCGCTGAAGCCTGGCGCCTCGAGAATGTGATCGACCGAGGTGCTGGTCCAGGGATAGGGATAGTCGGTGCCCATGACGATCCGGCCGGAGCCGGTTTCGGCGGCGAGATGGCGCAGCGCCTCCGCGGTGAAGACGATAGAATCGTAGTAAAGCTGCTTCAGATATTCGGTCGGGCGCTTCTTCAGCGGTTTGACGCGCTGCGGGAAGGTGACGCCGATCGCATCCGAGCGCGCGGCATAGGACGGCAAATAGCCGCCGCCATGCGCCGCGCAAATCTTCAAGCCGGGGAAGCGGTCGAGCGTGCCCTCGAAGATCAGATGCGACAGCGCGAGCGTCGTCTCGAGCGGATTGCCGATCGCGTTGTCGAGCCCGCCATTGCCTTTGAGGCGCCCCTCGAGCTCCGCCGTTCCCTGCGGATGAAGAAAGACGAGCACGCCGAGCTCTTCGGCCTTGGCCCAAACCGGATGGAAACGCGCGTCGGCGAGCTCCTCGCCATTGACGCTGCCGCCGACCGAGACGCCGCGCAGCCCGAGGGTCTTGACGCCGTAAACCAACTGCTCGACGGCAAGTTCGGGATGTTGCAACGCGACCGTGGCGAAGGCGACGAAGCGCTCCTTATGCGCGGCACAGAATTCGGCGAGCTTCTCGTTCTGGAGCTTGATGAGCGGCGCCGCGACATCGCGCTCGGCCTTGTACCAGAAGGGATTGATGCTGAGAGCCTCGACATCGATGCCCTGCGCGTCCATCGCCGCGATCCGGTCTTCGATCCGCGCGAAGAGAAGCTGCTGCGGGCCGGGCAGCGATGACGACATCATCGCCATCGCCTCGGGTATCGAGCAATGCGCATGGATATCGACCGTTTTGACCCGCTTGCCGCTCACCACCACTTCGCGGCGGCGCGAGGGAAGCGGCGCGTGCCCGGTTCCGCGATCCGCCTGCCGCACCGGCTGAGGCTGGGCGAGCGCGATCGACGAGGTTTGTCGCTGCGCTGCGCTCGAGATGGCGCCCAGCGAGGGGCAATCGACGAAAACGATGCCGGGCGCCATCGTGCCGGCACGATCTGGGGTTGCCTGTGGTGTGCTCATGGTTCCTCCCTTGCGCGCCTGAACTAAGGCGCAATTCCACGCGCGAGGCAAGCATCCTCATGCGGCGGCATCGACGCGCCCGGCACGGCTCGCCTCCTTCGCCTTTCGGACGTCCAGAAGCCGGTCGCGGAATTCGACCAAGGCAACGATCTGCTCGACGGTCAAAGCTCGCCCTGAGAGAAATTTGATGTCGGCATTTCCGGCTGATCTCCATCCTTCCATTGTCCGCGTCAACCCACGCGCATCTGTGTCGCCTGCGAAGGCTTTGGCTGCGCGATTTCCATGAGCGTGCCGGGGTCGAGCCGGCGAGCGAGGAAATCTACGAAGGTGCGCACCTTGGCGGCGATCTGGCGGTTGTCGGGGTATACGGCCAGCACCGGTATGTCGATTATTTGCCAATCGGTCAGCAAGCGGACCAACCGGCCGCCCTTCAAGTCTTCCATCACGGCATATTCGCTCAGCATTGCGACGCCGGCGCCGGCGCGCACGAGACGGTGCAAGACTTCGAGGCTGTTCGCGACGAAGATCGGCTGCACGCGTATCGATCGCTCTTCCTCTCCGCAACGAAAGCGCCATTGGCTGTGCCAGGGATGGAGCGAATTCACCAAGCAGGGCACATTCGCCAAATCTTCAGGCATTTGCGGGGTGGCTCGGCGCTTAAAGAGATCGGGCGACGCTGCCACCACGAGCCGAGTGCCGCCGAGCCGACGGACCACGCTGGCAGGATCGTTCACCGGGCAAAGACGGATGGCGAGGTCGAATCCCGCCGTAACCAGGTCGACGACTTCCGGCGTCACCTGCAGGTCGATGGTGATTTTCGGATTCAGCGACATGAACTCGGGCAGCAAGGGTGCGAGATGGGTGGAGGCAAAGGGGCCCGGCGCACTCACCCTGAGGACGCCCCGCGCTTCCTGCGCCTCCGCCTGGGCGGCCTTTTCGGCCTGCCGAACGCGATCTAACACGTCGTCGACCTGACAGAGATAGGCCCGCCCGGCATCCGTCAGGCTGATGGAACGCGATGAGCGGCGCAGCAGGCGCGCCCCGATCCGTCGCTCAAGCCGCGTAATTTGCGCGCTGATCGTCGATTTCGAGCAGCCGAGCTTCTCGGCCGCGGCCGAAAAGCCGCCGCACTGCGCGACCATGACAAAGACCGTGACCCCGTCCAGCGGATCCATTTTCTCCCCCTTTCGTTGATCATCGACATCGTAACATCGTTCGAATTCGCGAACGACGTGTTCCGCGCTTCAGCCTTCTCATAACGGCGTCTCGCCCGCAGACTTCGTCTATCTTTTGACGGAGGGAGAATCATGACAGAGGCGCACTCGGATGGGCTCCGCATCGACTATGACGATGCCGGGCATGGCGAGCCGGCATTGCTGTTCCTTCCCGGTTGGTGCTCGAGTCGGGCTAAATATGCCGCGCTCGCACGGCAGATGAGCCGCGCGCGCCGCGTCCTTGTCTTGGATTGGCGCGGTCACGGAAGGTCGGAGCGGCCCAAAACGGCTTTCGGCGAAGAGGAATTGGTCCGTGATGCCCTTGCGGTGATCTCGTCGAGCGGGGTTCGTCAGGTCGTGCCGGTGTCGACCGCGCATGCCGGATGGGTTGGAATCGAGCTGCGACGCCGCTTGAGCGCTCGCGTTCCGAAGCTGGTGCTGCTGGATTGGATCGTGCTCGACCCGCCCGCGCCCTTTATCGCGGCGCTCACAGCGCTGCAGGACCGGGATCTTTGGCAAGCGACCCGAGACCGGCTGTTTCAGATGTGGCTCGAAGGCGTCGGCGATCGCCGGGTCGTGCGATTCGTCCAGGAGGATATGGGCTCTTATTCAGCCGAAATGTGGGCCCGAGCAGGACGGGAGATCGCGGCTTCCTATTCCCGGAACGGAAATCCGCTCAAGGCGCTTGCCGCCTTGGAACAGCCCCCTTCGACCTTACATCTTTATGCGCAGCCTGATGATCTCGGCTTCCTCGAGGCGCAGGAAGCCTTCGCCACAGGCCATCCTTGGTTCCAGGTTTCGAAACTCGAAGCGCGATCGCATTTCCCCAGCATCGAGGTTCCTGACCAAGTGGAACGGGCGATCGAGCGCTTCCTCTCAGCCGCTTGACCGTCTCAGAACCCGAACTCCTTGGGTAACATGTCGGCCTCCGAGCCGAAGCGATCGCACGGCGGAACGATGATCCATGTGGTGCGTTTCAACCCTGGGTCTCAAAGCCCGGTTCGATCGAGCGGAGGAGATTGACCATGGCGGAGCAAACGAAATCCGAGCCCGTGACCCAGATCACGATCGTCGAGCCGGAGCCGGGAAAGCAAGCTGAAGCCGTCAGCCTGATGGCCGAGCGCGCGCGCTTCATGGCGCGTCAGCCGGGATTTATGTCAATCGAGCTTCACCGCAGCCTCGATGGGACGCGGATCGTCAATTGCATCCGCTGGGAGAGCCGCGAGCTCCTGCAATCGGCGCATCGCTCGCCGGAATTCCGCCAGGAATGGTCGCGCTTCGACAATCTGACCGACGACATCGACCCGCAGCTCTACGAGCCAGTCGATTTCGGCGCCGAGAGCCCGAGCCGGGCTTAGAATCCTGTCGTTGGTCGGTTTCTGGCGCTCGTCCTGCTAACGAACCCGCCCGCCTTGGTCGGAGGGTTTCAGGCGCCTTGGCTCCAATTCATCTCCAGGCCGCCATCGATCGTGAAACTCTGGCCGGTGATGTAATCCGCATCGCCGCTGGCGAGGTAGAGGGCCAGCCGCGCCGCCTCCTGGCTCGCCCGGCGGTGCCATGGAATATTCGGCTGCTCAGCCCCGTCCTGTCCACGACCAGCTATGCCCGCAACGCGATCGTTCATCGCGGCCGGCTCGATCCCGGTATCGAATTGATCGGCAGCCTTTCGCCCAGGCTGTGCTTGCGGTCAAGCTGCGGCAGGTCCTGGGGAAAGCGCGACCGGGGACGGGAGCGACACGCCGTAAGTCTTGCTCGTCAGGCGATGCGGGGTCTCCGCCGGGAACGATGGGCTTTGCCCCCCGTTGAGGAATGCGGCGCGTGCTTTTGGCACGCAAGCCACCGCTCCGTCTATCTGCAGGAGGCGAATCATGGCCGCAGCCAACGCGAAGCAATGCATCGAGTCCTGGCCCGAGGAATCCCGCGAGGCCGCCCAGCTCGTGATCGAGCAATATGGCGAGCCCAACGAGGTCACGGAGACGATGTTGACTTGGCACAATCCGGGTCCGTGGAAGCGGATCCATGCCTCGAAGGCATTCTTCCGGCACAATTTTCCAGCGCCGCATATCGACTCGGTCGAGTCCGTGATTGACTATCGCGTGCCGGTCGACAAGTTCACGCCGCTGGCGTCGTTCGACGGCAGCGTGGTGGCGGAGCGGACGGCGGGCGAGGTGTCGGCGCGTTGCCACGACGAGCAGGCCAATTTCCTCGCCCTCAAGCCCGGCAAGGGCGGTTCCACCGATCCCGATACAAGGCTCTTATCCGACGCCGAGCTCGCAGCCGCTTCTCGCGAAGGCAAGTCGCGGGCCCGTTGAACTGGCGCCTATCGCGAGACGCCGACACGTTCCCAAAGCTCGGTCGCTGCGAGGACGACCAGCCCCAGACCGAGCGGAGCGAAGAAATAGACGAAGCGGAACGCGATCAATGGCCCGAGCACGTCTTGCGATGGCAGCAGCAGGGCGATGGTCGCCTCGAGAATCCCGATGCCGCCGGGAATATGGCTCAGGAGCGCGGCGACGCTCGCGAGGATGTAGGCGGTGGCGGTGGCGAAGAAACTGATCGGCGCCGAAGCGGATAGCAGCACCTGTAGCGCCAGGGTGACGAGACCGTAGTTCACCAGGCCGGCCGCGACCTGAAGCAGCGCCAAGCGCGGCGACGGCACGCTTACGCGCCAGCGAAACAGCCGGAATGATCGCCGGCCTGAGAAGCACAGACCGAGATAACCGAGGATGAGCATCGCGCAGATCGCGCCAAGCAACAGGGTCAGCGCGATGCTATCGCTCGCGAGCAGCTTTTGCGCGAAGCCCGGCTGGCCGAGCAGGGCCACGGCTGCGAGGCCGATCTCGCCCACGGTGACGGTCGCCGCCGAAAACAACACGATCAGCGCGATCTGGGACAACGAGAGTCCCCAGCGCGTGTAGTAGCGATAACGGATCGCGCCGCTGCTGAAGGGCGCGAAACCAACCGTATGCCCGATGGAGAGGCCAAGAAACGAGGCCAGCGCGACCCGCGAATAGCGCAGATCGCTTCCGGCATAGCGTGTTCCGAGCCAATCGAAAACTGTGAGCGTCGCGTAGCTGCCCGCGGTGTAGAGGCCGGCGAGGAGCAGCTGCTCCAGGCCGATATGCTGCAACGAGGCGATCGCGCGCGTGAGCGTTACGTCTTGAATGGCGCGGACGACGATGAAAATCGCGGCCGGGGCCAAGGCGAAAGACGCGAGCGAAATCCAGCGTCGCCAATCGGGACGCGTCACGGTTGACCGGGCCTCTCGGACCAAGTCAACACGCCGCGGACCGGCAAATGGTCCGATGCCAGGCGCGCGCGCTCGGAGCGATGCACGGCGACCTCGGCGAGGCGCGCATCGCCGGCCGCGAGAACGCGGTCGAGCGAGAAAATCGGCCTGCGTGAGGGAAAGCTCTTGGGCGCGGGCGAGGGATGGAATTGCCGCAGAATAGCGTTCAGGGTGCGCGAGGTTGTGCGCCATTCGTTGAGGTCGGCCAGAACCAGCGTTGCCGCGGCTTCCTCCGGCTCGTCCGCGAGGAAGGCCGAGAGTCTCGCGGCCTGGTGGCGGCGCTCGGCGCGCTTGAGACCGAAATGTGTCGCGATGACCCGCAGCCGATGCCCGTCGGCGACGACCACGGCATCGATCGCGCCGCGCGGCTCGCGGGTGGAAAAACTGATGTCGTGGAGCCGAACCCGCTCGACCGGCTGGCGGGTGAACAGCGCATTGCCGAAATCTCGACGATGGGTGCGCAGGCTTATGCCGGCCGTATAGTGGTGCCCCGTCGCCGCCGCGAGAAACGCCCATTGATCGACATAGCCGGCGATACGATGCTGTGCATCGACCTCCTGGAGGGCGATAATGTCGGCATCGAGCTCGCGAATAACCTCGGCGAC
>Ga0070679_100002288_pt1 | contig 17307 bp, 18 predicted proteins | sample KBSC63BmetaG_FD_65652 | JGI IMG/M metagenome (GOLD analysis project Ga0070679, IMG submission 65652) | Corn rhizosphere microbial communities from Kellogg Biological Station, Michigan, USA - KBS C6-3B metaG | ecosystem: Host-associated > Plants > Roots > Rhizosphere | place: USA: Michigan... | reverse complement strand
TTCATGATTATCTTAAATGGTTTGGAAGACTTCCGGGCGATATTAAAGTTGAAAACGAAAATTATCGTTTTTATTTTCCTTTGGTTAGCATGATAATTATAAGCCTGGTAATAACTCTTCTAATAAATATTATAAAACGTTTACTATAATTTCTTAGCTGAATTATTAGTGATAATGAATGATCATTTTTATAGTTAACCATTATTATGAAATATTTTGTTGAAAGGAACTCTATTGTCAGAAAAATTTGGGGAAAAAGTGATACAGTGCTTTTTATTTTTGCAGGCTCTGCCGCAGAATTTGCATTGAATAAAGCGGTAGATTGGCTATATTTTACGGGTCGTCTTCCAACGGACCCGCTTGGAAGATTATTTTCAACGGTAAGCTATGCAAGGAGAATTGTTTTTGCAAAATATGACGAAGCTCTGCGAACCATCGATGGCATTACTTCTATTCATAAAGGTGTAGAGAACAAAAGAGGGCAAACGATTCCAGACTGGGCATATCGCGATGTTTTATTTATGCTTATTCACTATAGCATTGCTTCGTTTGAAGTTCTTGAAAGAAAACTTACGGATGCAGAAAAAGAAGAAGTCTTTGATGTTTTTTATAGGCTAGGCAAAAGAATGAATCTGCAGGGCCTGCCTGAAAATTATAGTGTATGGCTAACCGTTAGAGAGTATGATCTTGAACACGACTTGTCAAAAAGTAATTATTCACTGGATCTCTACAAACAATATAAAAAACATTTAGGAGCCTTTCGTTTCCGTGTTCTGTTAGAAGGGCAAATTATAATCATCCCGGATAAAGTTAGACGTTTATTGCATTTCAGAAAGTTTTCTTTGCTTTCCCCCTTCGTTCCTTTATATAAAGTAAGCCGGCTGTTGAAATTAGATGGTTTTATTAAATCGATTATTCTTCCACCCGCATATAAGAAAGAATTTAAGGAATTAGACATAACATGAAGCCCTTCAAATCTGGCATAAAAATTACTGTAACAAAGTATTTACTAACCGTTAAATTTAATAAAATGGCAAAGTATTCTAAAGAAGCCGGGAAAAAAGTTGAAAAATCAATGCATGAAATGCATGAAGGAAAACTTAAAAGCGGGAAAAGTAACAAGAAGGTTACCAATCCTAAACAAGCAATAGCTATTGGCCTTTCCGAAGCAAGAGAAAAAGGAGCGAAAGTCCCTAAAAAAAGTTCCTCTAAATCAGCCGCTAAAAAAAGTTCTAAACCAGGGCCTAAAAAGGGAAGTCACAAAAAATAATTTAATAGCTATTATTAGCTACGCCACTTAAACGGAGGTTTTTTTACAGCCGGAAATAAATGACTTATTTATATTTGTTTTATGCTTTCCATAAGTCAGTTGTTTATTTATCCTGTTAAATCTCTTGGAGGCATCTCTGTTGATTCTGCAATAGTTACTAATACAGGTTTTAAGTACGACCGCAAATGGATGTTGGTTGACAAAAATATGCGATGTATTACACAAAGAGAATTGCCGTCACTGGCTTTATTGCAGGTTGAATTAACAGATGAAGGCTTAAAAATTTATCATAAACTGCATATAGAAAAATATACCTTAATTCCGTTTCTAACAGGTACGCTTACACGATTTTCTGTACACATATTTGATGACACCTGCGAAGCTGTTTTTGTAAGTGCGAAAGCAGATGAATGGTTTTCAAAAATGCTGGCTGTTAACTGCAGGCTGGTTTATATGCCGGATTCAATTCAAAGATTTGTTGATAAAAAATATGCAAAGGGTAACGACATTACGGGTTTTGCGGATGCATTCCCTTTTTTAATACTTGGCCAATCTTCATTGAATGATTTAAACAGCAGGCTTAAGGGAGCTTTACCAATAAATCGTTTCAGACCAAATATAGTTTTTACTGGCGGGAAGCCTTATGAAGAAGATGTTATGGAATACTTTACGATTAACAACATTGGCTTTTATGGAGTAAAATTGTGTGCCCGATGTGTTATACCAACCATTGATCAAGACACAGGACGAAAATTTAAAGAACCATTAAAAACTTTAGCTACATACCGGCAAAAAGATAATAAAATCTATTTTGGCCAAAACCTATTAGCAGATAACACAGGAAAAATAAGGGTTGGCGATACAATTAAAATAAAAAAAATAAGCGTTAACCAGCTTACTTAAGATGTGCACGAAGCATCCATGCCATCGTCTCATGCTTTTCCATTATACCGATATTAGTTTCCATTTGTTTTTTTTGAGAACTACAAAATTTTTAAGTAATGGCATGGCCATTAATTTTCCTTTTGCCTGGATAAAATATGCCTGTATAACATTTGTTACTTTTGCGCCGATGAAAACAAAAAATTATTCAACAGAAAATATTCTCCTGAATTTAAAAATTGATGCTCTTAATGAAATACAGGCAGCATCAATTGATGCTAATAGTAAAAGTGATAATGTTATCCTGTTGTCTGCAACAGGCTCAGGCAAAACATTAGCTTTTCTTTTACCGGTTCTTGAATTACTAAATGATAATAATAAAAGCACGCAAGCACTTGTTGTAGTGCCATCCCGGGAACTTGCCATACAAATAGAACATGTCTTTAAGCAAATGGGAACCGGTTTTAAAATTACATCCTGCTATGGCGGGCATAAAAGGGAAACAGAAGAAAACAATCTTGTTGAGCCGCCTGCAGTAATTGTTGGTACTCCTGGCAGATTATGTGACCACATAAGAAGGGGAAATATAACCATTGATGCCATTAAGGTTGTAGTGTTAGATGAATTTGACAAGACCCTTGAATTGGGCTTCCTGGATGAAGTGTCTTTTATTTTTGACTCTTTAAAAAATATAAAAAAGAAGATATTAACTTCTGCAACTGAAATTATAGAATTGCCCACGTTTATTAATCTTGATAGTGCAATAAAATTAAATTTCTTAAATGGAGAAAAAGAAAAAGCTCTGAGTTTTCAAAGTGTATCATCCCCGGATAAAGACAAAAATGAAACTTTATTTAAATTGATTTGTTATCTGGGAAACAGGTCTGCTATTGTATTCTGCAATCATCGTGAATCCGTTGAGCGCACCAGCCGTTATCTTTCTGAAAATGGAATTGTAAATGAATTTTATCATGGAGCAATGGAGCAACAACAACGAGACAGTGCACTTTGTAAATTTAGAAATGGAACAGTAAATGTGCTGATAACTACCGACCTTGCTTCCCGTGGCCTTGACATACCAAACATCCGTTATATTATTCATTATCATTTACCTCATACAGAAGAAATATTTATACATCGCAATGGAAGAACAGCAAGGATGGAAGCTAGCGGAACATCTATTTTAATTTTATCGGAAGAAGAAAATTTGCCATCTTATATAAAACAAGATGTAAAAGAAATTCACCTACCCGGCACCGTTATGCTGCCTGAAAAGCCCAAATGGTCAACGCTTTTTATTGCTGCCGGCAAAAAAGACAAAGTGAATAAGATTGATATTGTTGGATTTCTCACTAACAAGGGCCAATTAAAAAAGGAAGATATTGGCCTTATTGAAGTAAAGGATTTCTTTTCGTTTGTTGCAGTAAAAAAATCAAAAGTCGGCCATGTACTCCAACTAATAAAAAATGAAAAAATAAAAAATAAAAAAGTTAAAATTGAAATTGCAAAATAAACTTTCTTTATAAATGAAAGGTTTGCTTCATTGCTTTAATCATCCCCGTAGAAGACCATTGCCCAGGAACTATCATCCTGCGGATTGTGTATAAAGGCTGAGTAGAATCTCTTTTTGTTGATAAGATAAAAGCCATCTTAAATCCTGCTTTTTTTAATTCAGGAATAGCAGCAAGGTTCCAAAGCCCATAAGGATAAGCAAAGTAAGTGGCAGGTTTACCGGTAATATCTTCAATTGTCTTACGCGGTTTTACGAATTGTTTTTCCCAATCATCGCCCTGGTATTTGGTAACCATATGATGATCCCATGTATGCGATTCAACAGCATTACCTTCATCAGCTAATTCTTTTAACTGTTCTTTGGTCATATAACGGGGACGGTTAATCGAAATTGTCATTATAAAAAAAACTCCTTTAAATCCATATTTTCTCATCTCCTTGTAGCCAATGCTATACTGCTCTTCATCAGTATCATCAAACGTAAGCATTACGGGCTTCGCAGGCAGTTTTCCGCGATACACCAAATAATTGTACAAATCTCCTGGTAAAATTGTTTCATACCCGCTATCTTTTAAAGCTTTCATTTGTTGAGCAAATGATTCCGGAGATACTGAATAGCTTTTCATAGTCTCACTTTGCCCTGGCTTCGGCTCGCGAATATGATGGTAACATAATACCGGCACTTCCTTTTTAGAAAGTATCTCCGCTACATCAGCAACCTTTTCCCTGTTAATTTCAGGAGTTTTATTCTTTAAAGCAGTCTTCTTTAAAATATCTTTTTTAAAACTATTTTGCTGTGAGCAGGCGGCTATAAAAAATAGCATTACTATTAAACTGACTTTATGATTTTTCATTAAATAAAATATGAAATTGGATTTTTATTGATATTGAATATAGATTGGTTTCGGCGTAAATTTCAATAATTCCTCAGGAGTGTACATTTCATGGCTGCCGTTTTTAATATCATTTTTATAAAAAAGCTTAAAGCCTGTAAACTCTACAGGTTCTTTATAAATATACCTTAGATATGTAGAGCGCTTTAAGGTTTTGTCGCCCCACCCGTCCATATCCATTACCACCTGCACCTCCGGAACTTTTTTAATTTTATCATACCCTGTTATCATGCCTTGCGTAAAACGATGCACGATTAAAATTTTTGGGGGCAGATTATTTTCTTTAACGACTTTGGCAAGAAAATCTATTGCGGCATTTACATCCTCATAACTAAATGTCCCGATTTTTTTTCCCGGCACTTCCCCACCCTTCATTGAAAATTCAGGATCAATTCCGAAATGAACACCTGGCATTTTTAGATAAGGTTGCAAAGGAGTAATTTCATCTTTCACATTGCTATGGCCAACTTGTACGTCTAAAAAAACCAAAGCATTAATTTGTTTTGCCCATTTTAAAATGGTATCAATCTGGCTGAAAGGCATGCGGTATCTGTGTTTACCATCTTTACCAGGGGCCCCTTGCGCAGTTACGGCAATATAATGCAACGCAGGAATAACATGAATGGAAGTATCCGCGGCTTGCCATTTGGCCACTTCGCCATGTAATTTTTTTAGCATTTCATCTTTAGGAAGCTCTCCCAAAATACCCATCTTTTTAGAATATAAATTTCCATAAAAAGCAACCACCCGATTGAAAGGAAAAATTGCCCCGGGCAACGGATAAGGAAATTTAGCAGGCCATTTTCCTGTCGTATCTGAGTTGGCCAGCGCAAGCAGTTTTTTATTATAATCGGCTGTGTCCAATGAGGATCTTTGTTCTACCTGACTTTTTTGTGGATCAGCAGCTTGTGCCTCAGCTTTTGGGCTGTCAGCGGAATTAACATTGCTACACCTGACATTCAAAAAAACAAGTGAAGAAAGTAACGAGATGTTAAGGGCAAACGAAGGAATTTTCATAGCGATAAAAGTATTGTAAAAAATCCCTATTCTAACGAAACATCTTGTAAATTATTTTAAAAAAAAATTATAAATGGAAATGGAAGGATATTGCTACTATAATTGGTTGCTACCTAAAAAATCGTCAAGCTTTTGCTTTTCAGTTTTTGAAGTAAGTCTTTTTAAACCAAAAAATACGATTAACTCAATAACAGTAATTAATAAAAAGCAAAGTGAACTATCTGAATAACTGCCGGTAAGCCAATAATAAAATATCGCTGCAAAACTGCACACTGTCGTAAGTAACGGGACGCCCCATTTTATAATTTCTAATATTCCATAAGCCTTATGAACAGCGGGAGACGAAACTACCGGCTCGGGGCGGATTTTATTAAGCAAGTAAACATTCTCTATTACATCGCACAACCACGCAATACATTGAAGCCAAGCAAGGGTTGCAAACAAACCATGGCCAAAATATAACATCTTGCCGGATACTTTCATACTTAAAATAAAGATAGAACCAAAAATTGCCGGCATTAAAAGAAAATCAAGATACAGCTGGCTTTTTAAGGCACGTAATGTCTTTTTTGTGAGTGCTGTGGGCAGGCTAAAAATGTCTTTTATAACTGATGCGAGTTCTTGCGCAGAAGCTGGAAACTCAAAATCAATGATACTAAACTTCCGGATAACAAGATGCATCATGTAAAAGCTTCTTCCCTGAATGCCCATGATAAAACTAATTAGCAGTGTTATTCCAAACGCAATACAAAATAATGACCAGTTAAATTGAAGATAGAAATTCATAAATTTTTTTCTTATTTTTTTGATTCAGAATCTTTTTCTTTATTAAGTGCCATCTGCATAACAGTTCGGTTATTTTTATAAGCCTCCCAATTAAATTCTTTTAAGAACTGAGTCGCGGCCTTTGCGCCTCTTATAAACATATTTATTTTATCCTGATCGGATAGAAAGAAATTAAGCCAGTTATAATCTGCTAATGGAATTTTTCCAACTCCTTTTTCGTACACTTTATTTTTTAGCAGAAAATCTTTATCGTAATAGAACCTGATGGTATTAAACATTCTGCCTACATACCCAAGTAAGCTCCATGCTGTAGCATTTTTTTCAGTTTCATCGGGCTTTGAATCATCAAGATCGATCCCAAACGACGGAAGTCTTGGAGAAACGACTTTAGCATTATAAAAAATATTAATCGGAAAATTAGACAGCATTCCTCCATCTACAAAACGTGCGGCGGATGGTGGATCCGGTTCATCCATAGTATCAAGCCAGGCTTTCTTTATTTCATCAGAAGTGCAGGGAATATTATCAATCATATAAGATTCAAAAAATACAGGAATTGACATTGAAGCCCTTATAAATCCTGCAGGCTGCAAGGTATCAATTTGATCTTTTGTCCTGAAAAGAAAGCACATTTCTGGAAATTGAATTTTGTTTTGAGTTACCAGTTCAGAAGCAATAAAAGTAACATCACCTTTTAAACTGGCAGTACCCTCAGGATTATCAACCCGCAGGTGAAGCTCAGGCAGTGTTGATGCTTTTGTATTAAGATCCGTAACTGTTCGAACCTCGTTTGAAATCAACTGGTTTTTGATCCAGTCGTAGAAGTAATTCCCGGGGTTGATGCCATACCCTGAATTTTTTAATCTTTTGGAAAGCCTTGCCAGATAAAATATAATGAGGCTAATAATTAAAAAATAAAAACCCGTGAGAACAAAGAATAATTTTGTAAAGAGAGACAGGAACTGAAACTTATGTTCGAGGCCAAGAAAAATAAAATCGCCTGCAATTAAAAAAACAGCTGCCAATATGATCCATGTAATCCATTTTTTTACCCTTGAAGTAAAATCACTATGCGTAATAAATTTCTTAATGATCCACCTTGCAGCAGGATGCCCATCTACCAGGTTAAAAAAATTAAGCTCACAAATAGCCTTCAAAATAGAAAGGGATTTCGCATTTTCTTTTTTATCAATAACGGTCATGAGAGCCGTGTTGATAGCTCCGGCACTGGTTCCCGCAAGTCGGAGAAAACGTATACCCATCAATTCAAGGATATAAGTATATCCCACCAATGCTACGCCCAATACACCTCCGCCCTTTTGTACCAGGTTTACATATTGGTTTCCGTTTTTATCCAATACATCTGATACTACTAATGGATTCTCACTTGTAAATTGCGCTTTCAATTCGCTTACACATTCAAGCACATCAGCATGTTGAATAAAATCATTTATGTCAAGAGTGGCTCCTTTACGCTTTTGGCTTTTTATTGATTCAGGCATGTTGTTTTGGTTGGCCGCTAAAATTTTAGCGTATTATATTTATCAGAAAGCTATCGAAATGCAATTTCTTTTGTAAATGTAAATCTCTGCAAGCCTGGTATTTTTTTCACTATAAATTATTGTAAACCCTGGTCATGAATTGATATAACTATCAAGATGTTTAATCGTTTGCTGCTGTTTAAAAATGGTTTCTCTAACTACATCGGTAATTGAAATAATACCTTCGAGATGATTATTTTTAAAAACAGGAAGATAACGGATATTACTGTTAGTCATTAATTCCATACAATGCTCTACAGTATCATCCGGCCTTATATGAGGAAGATCGGAGGACATAATTTCGGAAACCTTGGTATCTGTGGAGTTTTTACCTTTTAAAATTACCTTGCGTGAATAGTCTCTTTCAGTTACAATTCCCTTATAATCTTTGTCTACCATTACCACAACAGAACCAATATTATTATCGGCCATCACTTTAAGAGCATCTAGAACAGTAGTGTTTGGCGAAACTGAAATGGCGTTGTGGCCTTTGCGTAGAAGGATATCTTTAACATAATTCATAACTAAAAGTTTGAAAGTAAATTACAAAAAGAAATTTCAACGTCAAAAAAAAATTATTCCGGCAAAATATTTTTTTGTACTGGTTTTGATTTTAGATAGTTTGCAAGCAGGAATATAGGAAAGATAAAAAACTTGTATTATTAATTTAATCTCCGTATTTTTGACAGACCCGAAAGATTAAGCCGTTCCCCCTGTAAACAATCTTACAATCTCTGATACCTAAGAAACCCTGCTTTTAATTATTAATTAAATTTAAATCGTAGGTCATGAAAAAAGTTTACTCTACCGAACTCACAGACACATTAGTTGCAATTGGAATTATTGCCGGGTTTTATGGTTTAATGGCTCTTGTAGCAATTGTTACAGGACTATAAATCTGTAAAGCTCATAATTCCTGAATGCCCTTTATTTTATTAAAAACAAAAGTAAAGGGCATTTTTATTTTAATTAATTTTCCTTGGATGCAAGCAATTCAACTCTTTCAATTACAGGAGCAATTGATAACAGTTCGCCTGCATGTTCCATAAGCGCAGCAGCAATTTTTCCATTCAAATGATCTTCTCTTCCCTCTTCGTGATTGAACGTATCAAAGATTCCAAATGTAGATGAACCGATTTTTAGGGCGAACCATTCAATCGTGTCTTTTTCTTCTTGCGCCATAGGTAGTGCGCTCTTCAAAAAGTTTTCAACTTCTTTTTCCTTTCCGGGCTTGGCTTCCAGCCTTGCTAATAATGCAAATTTTACCATGATGTATATATTTATTGTTGAAACAATAATTTATGATTATTGTTTATATAAATAACTGGTCATCTAATCATTAAAAATTATGCACTTGCAAAAATGATCACTTGAGTTGTTTCTTTAATTTTTGAGTTTTCGTATATACTAAACATTTAAGTCAATTTTATTTGTGGCAATTATCATGATATACCACTCATATATTTTATTTGATTTCTGCTCAGTATTTTCCTGATACTTGCAACAATATTTTTACATTTACGAATAAAACTTTAATTTTTATATCAAAACTAATGTCCAGTCAAACCGGTTCATCGATTCTGCAAGTTGAAAGCCTTAATGTATTTTATGAAAATTTCCAGGCGGTAAAAGATGTAACATTTCATGTAAAAGAAGGAGAAATATTTGGTTTGCTAGGCCCTAATGGCGCGGGCAAGACAAGTACTTTAAGCGCTATTGAAGGATTATTAAAACCACATTCAGGAGAAATAACTGTAGCGGGTTTTAGCATTCGTAAGCAACCAATGCAAGCAAGAGCCAACATGGGCGTACAACTTCAATCCACCAGCTTTCAGCCTGAACTTACCATTACCGAAATTATAAAATTGTACGCGGGTATTTATGGAATATCATTAAGTAATGAAAGACTCAATATTATCCTGCAGGATATAAAACTTGAGGGATCTGCATCAAAAAGATTTGGTCAATTGTCGGGCGGACAGCAACAACGAGTTTCGCTTGTGATTTCAACAATCCATGACCCGGTACTTGTAATGCTTGATGAGCCTACTACTGGCCTTGACCCTCAGTCACGCCGCCAGCTTTGGGAACGCATTGAAGCAATAAGAGAAAAAGGTCATGGGGTATTATTAACAACACATTCAATGGAAGAAGCTGAAGCCGTTTGTGATCGCATAGCAATTATTGATCACGGAAAAATAATCGCTATCGATACACCGGATACTCTTGTTGAATTACACAGAAATGATCCTAACGTAATAAGTGTATCGAGAAAAGGAAAGATAACATTGGAAGATGTGTTTATTGGGCTCACAGGAAAAACTGTTCGTTCTTAAAAATATAAAATGGAAACTATAATACCCAAAAGTAAAGACGCTTTTTTATCACTGCTACGTGCTGATCTTAAAACGCAATGGCGCAACCGCCGTTCAGTTGTAATGTCACTTTTAGTGCCATTAGTTATATTAATTTCATGGAAAGGACTCATAGCTACTTTTGGAGGAGCATTTGTTTTTTCTATCTCATTAACAATTGGCCTTGCCTCAATAGGCTTAATGGGTTACGCCATTTCGGTTGCCCGCGACCGTGATAAAGGAATATTTCAGCGTTTAAGAGTAACGCCCATGCCTGCTTCTTTTATAATGATGAGCAGGCTTTCGGTACAATTAGGAATGATTGCTTTATTGACGATAGCAGTTTTTATAATTGGTTACCAGGTTGATAAAATTTCACTTACACCTTCAGGATATATTCTAACTTTTATTACTGCTTTTCTAGGAGGAGCTTTGTATCTTGGATTTGGCCAAATGATCGTGGGACTTATAAAAAATTCGGAGACTGTAAATTCAGGAACAAGGCTTGTTTACATTGCATTTATTATGCTTGGTATGTTTGGCGAGCTTAGTAGTAACATTCAATTTAAAACCATAATACACTGGTCTCCTTTTGGTACTGTAAAAACAATTCTTGCTGCAGCTATGCAACCCGCTGCGTGGAACAATGATGCTACTTTTGCTTTACTAGCTACAATTGGGTATGCATTAATTTTTTCATTTCTTGGTATAAAGTGGTTCAGATGGAACTCGGCAGGATCTTAAAAATTAATATTTTATTATTGCGGGCAATTTTAATTAATTAATAATGTATTTTTAAAAAAGAACTATTATCTGCTTTTTTTAAATCCTTATTAATGTCCACAAGTTTATCAACACCCTCCTCGCAACAGCGCAACGTTGCTTTAGATGTATTTCGCGGCATGACAGTTTGCTTTATGATTATTGTAAACACTCCCGGAGATGATGCAACTACTTTCTCTCCTTTGCATCATGCAGCGTGGAATGGTTTTACACCAACTGATTTAGTGTTTCCTTCATTCTTATTTGCAGTAGGAAATGCGATGAGTTTTGTAATGAATAAATGGAATTCCATGCCCACACAAAACGTTGTTTGGAAAATTCTTAAGCGCACAGCTATTATTTTTTTATTAGGTTACCTGATGTATTGGTTTCCATTTTTCAGGCTTGATAAAGCACATAATATTATTGCGTCCCCGATTGGCGAGACCCGCATTATGGGCGTATTGCAGAGAATTGCTTTGTGTTATGGTATTGCATCACTTATGATTTATTTTTTAAAAATTAGAACTACTATAATCATTTGCGTTCTAATGTTATTCTTGTACTGGATCATTTTATATTGGTTTGGTGATCCTTCCCAACCCTTGAGCATGCTAGGCAATGCAGGCTATAAACTTGATGTGTGGCTGATGGGTGAAAACCATATGTATCACGGAGAAGGTGTAGCCTTCGACCCTGAAGGATGGTTAAGTACATTGCCAGCCATCAGTAATGTTGTAGGCGGATATATTGTTGGAAAATGGATTCAGAAAAAAGGAAATAATTATGAAAGCATCACAAAATTATTGCTTGCAGGATTTGCGCTTATGGTGTGTGGTTATTTCTGGGATTTGCTGTTGCCGATTAATAAAAAGCTATGGACAAGCAGCTATGTTGTTTACACCATTGGTATTGATTGTGTGATCATTTCATTACTTATTTATATTATCCAGATTCAACACAAAATCAAGTGGTCTACCTTTTTCCAGGTTTTTGGTAAAAACACACTGTTTATTTATTTGCTTTCAGAGCTATTGGTAACGGCTCTTTTTATAATTCCTGCGGGTGCTAATTCAAATGTTTTAAGATGGTCTTATCAAAATATTTTTAGCCACGCTGGTGGCTATTTGGGATCTTTGCTCTTTGCCATTTCTTATATGATGATCTGCTGGCTCGTGGGTTACTGGCTTTATAAAAAGAAAATTTATATAAAAGTGTGACGGAACTTCTTTTACTGTGTTATAATTAATTTCATTACCAGATTAATTTGCAGTTATCTATCCACTATAATTTTATGTGTGCAGCAATAAAAGGTATGGGGAAATCATATTAAAGTTATTGTCTGATAATGGATACTTCGCCAGCCGCATAATAAGCTGCCTGCAATTACTGAATAAAAGAATTAGCCTTTACATTAAATTCATTAAAAGCGATAGGTCAACCTCATAGCGGTATTTCCATTAATAATATCAGGCATCAGGCTTATATTTTTAAATTTAGAGCTTTTGTGGAAATCCGGAATTAGTATTCCTGTTGCCGCTCCAATAACTCCTGAAAGCACACAATCGCTTAAAAAATGATACCCTGATTTAACCCGCATATAGCCCATTAACACCGTAAGTGCGCCGGAAGCTGTCCATAGGTAAGGGCAAAGTTTTGAACCTGGATTAAAGTCAGCAAAGAGCTTTGCAGTAAGAAAAGTAGCCGCTGCTGTGGTAGCTACATGGCCCCCGTAAAAAGAACGCTGACCTCCTTTATCAAGCCTTTTTTCCAAAGGCGCTTTATCGCCATATACAAAAGGCCTGCTCCTGTAAACAAGCCCTGCGGTAAGCGTGTACATCGCTCCCGTTATACCAATCGTTTCAAGATATACAACTATTAGTTGTCCTGCTTTTGTTTTTTCATTTTTATTAATAACCAGCATTAAAAGCGGAATTGCATAATCTGCATCAAAAAGTATATAGCTGTCTTTATTTGCCCTTGATGAATAATTGCCAGCAAAGCTGCGATCAAAAAACGGAAGTTTATCTTTGGTTTTTCCGGCCAGCTCTGCAGGAGTAAGGTTTCTCTTATTTTTAATAAGCTCATAACCCAATAAGGTGGCTCCTACCACCCCGGTTATTATAAGCCCGTCTTTAATAAAATTTGTTTTGTAAGGAGATGATGATAAGGTATTGCCCGTAAAATTCTTATGCTTCGCAGCAGATAGTAAATCAATATTTGATGCAGTATATAAACCCTGCCGGAAAATGGTTTGTTTGTTTTGTATATTATTTTGAGCAAAGCAAATAATGTTACAAAAATAAAATGCAAGAAAAAACAGGTTCTTTTTCATAGAAGTCTTATTTAAAAATTATAATGCTATGAGCTTGCTGGGGATATTATTGCTGCTGCAAATATCTTTCCGGAAATACTCACGTTCATTTTCCTGTAAACAGATCTAATAACCGCATTACTTCTGCGCCCTCTTCTGCACTGCATGGATTAGTATCTCCATCTAAAAAAAATTCAACTACTTTTTCAATCATTGGTTGTTGAACATGACGGGGAGGCGTAAACGAAATTATTTCTTCAGAATTATTTTTATGAATCACTATTTTTTGTTCGTGAAAAACACTGAAGCTGATAGAACCATCGGAACCAACAATTTTGCAAATATCCTTTTCATCGCTTTTACTACAATTGAAACACCAGGTACCATTAAAAACAATTCCATTTTTAAATAATATATTCCCTGCTACTATATCATCAGCATTATAGGTTTTTGATTGGTTTAGAGAAACACTCTTCACAGATTCGGCTTCACCAAAAAAATAATACATAAGATCAATCTGGTGCGGAGCAAGATCGTGAAATAGGCCTCCACCGGAGACCTCAGCATTTACCCGCCATTTATTACCTGATAAATTCAATTCTTCATCCGACAATAATTTTTTATAAAAATCGAGTTGTACAGTTCTTACATCGCCAATAATTTTATTATTAATTAATTCCTTTAATTTATTAAAATAAGGTTGACCACGCCGGTAATGGGCAACCGATAATTTTATATTATTTTCCTTTGCAGCTATCACCATTCTTTTTGCAGAAGCATAATTTAAGGCCATTGGTTTTTCTACATACACAGGCTTACCCGCTTTGATAGCCTTCAGTGTATATTCTTCATGTGAAGAAGGCGGGGTAGCAATATAAATTGCATTTACATTAGCATCATTTATAAGTTGTGCAGCATCATCATACCAGTATGGAACATTATGTCTTGCTGCATAATCCCTGGCTTTTTCAGCGTTTCTTCTCATCACTGCCACAAGCGATGAATTCCTTACCATATTAAAAGCAGGGCCACTCTTTACTTCTGTAACGGCACCGCAGCCAATTATACCCCAGTTAATTTTTTTGACCATGATTTTTTTATGAAGTTATTGATTCTAAATAAACAAAATATTTAGCCACAAGGAATTTCTGTAAGAGGAAAAAATTTCATCAGGCTGTTTTAATTTTTATTTCCTTTACATATCAAATTAATCCATTGATAGAAAATCAAAATGGCTTCACCAAACATGCAACAACAGCCTTTTTATATTAAACTTGCGGCTATACTTATTGCTATGATTGCTTTAATTTTTATAAGCATTCTGGGTAAAGAAGTATTATGCCCTCTTTTATTTGGATTGTTATTTTCTTTATTGCTTTTGCCTGTTGCTGCCTGGTTTGAAAGAAAATTAAAATTGCATCGTAGTGCTGCATCATCATTGGCCGTGATCGTATTGCTTGCCGCTATTGCGGGCCTTATATTTCTTATCGGTAAACAAATTGCAAAAATTTCAAATGACCTGCCGATGCTGAAACATCAGATCACATTATCCCTGCACGATTTTCAGCAATGGATTTCCACAACATTCCATGTAAATATTGAAAAGCAAATGGACTATGTAAATTCAGCGACATACAAACTTGAAAACTCTACTCCCCAGGTATTAGGTGCTACTGTTATGTCTTTATCCTCGGTTCTTTTGTTTCTTGTATTTATAATTCTTGACACATTTTTTTTCCTATTTTATAGAAGAAGATTGCTGAAATTTTTATTAGATGTTTTTAAAGAAAAAAATGCGGCTACCGTTTATGATATTGTTGCGACCATTCAATCAATTATAAGAAAATATCTTGTAGGTATTTTACTTGAAATGAGCACGGTAGCCGTGGTATGTTGCGGCGTATTTCTTCTCATAGGCATTAAGTATGCCATTTTACTTGGAATTATAACAGCTCTGTTTAATATCATTCCTTACATAGGAATTTTTACTGCACTGCTTTTAAATGTAATTATAACATTTGCAACCGTGGGTGTCGCTACTAAAGTATTGCTGGTAGTTATAACGGTTTTAGCAATGCATCTGATCGATAGCAATATTTTGCTGCCGTTAATTGTTGGTTCTAAAGTAAGAATTAATGCGTTTATTACACTTATGGGTGTAGTAGTCGGAGAAATGATTTGGGGTATACCCGGTATGTTTTTATCAATTCCTGTAATAGCAATTGCAAAAATTATTTTTGACCGTGTTGAAAGCTTAGAGCCCTGGGGGCATCTTTTAGGAGATGAAAAAATAGATATACGGCCTGTTAGTATGAAACTAAAAAAAGTAAAAATAAACGACTCGTAATTTATAGTTTCATTTTCCATTTTAATTGAACATTGTATAATTATATTATAAGAGGTCGTTGTTCCAACTTTGCTGCCCATTCCTAAATACTGTATTATCAAACTCATTTTATTTGGTTTCTGTTAACCATTTATCAAATATTTATAAAAATATTACGAACAAACTCGTAAATTGCCTACGAATAAAGTCGTAACAATGGCAATAAACAAAAATTTAAATCCAACAGAAAGTGAATTGGAAATTCTGCAGATACTATGGCAGCGTGAATCTGCGACAGTTCGGGAAGTACATGAAGAACTTTTGAAAACCAAAATATCAGGTTACACAACTACATTGAAGCTTATGCAGATAATGTTTGAAAAAAAATTAGTGAGCCGCGATGAAAGTGCAAAAACTCATATTTATAAACCTATTATCAGCAGGCAAAAAACTCAAAAACAATTCCTCGACAAAATGATAAATGGGTTGTTTTATGGGTCATCCACACAATTAGTTTTGCAGGCATTAGGAAATCAAAAGACTACAAAAAACGAATTGGAAGAAATTCAAAAATATCTTGATGATTTAAAAAAAGAATAAATGGACTTTGCTTCATTACAACATTCAGTTTTTTTGCAATCGCTTGGAAGCGCCATACTCAACAGTTTATGGCAAGGGTTTATACTGTGGTTTTTATATGAAACTATTTCCGCCTCTTATAAAACTGCATCAGCGAGGTTAAAAAATAGCCTGAGCACTGTATTGGTTTTCTTATCGTTCATTTGGTTTGGCATTACTTTTTTTTCCAAAATTGTAAACAGCAATGCATTAATTGCTGCCGATGTTGCAGCTGGCTTACCTCATCATCAAATTGCATCGCAGCCGGTATCGGTATTTGAAAAGCTGCTCGGTTACGCCGGGTCTTCAGTTCCTTATCTTTCTGTTGCTTATATTTTTCTGTTGTTTTTTCTGATGGCTAAATTACTCACAGCCTATAGATATGTATACATTATCTCAAATAAACGCTTATCAAATCCTCCGGCAGAGCTCAGCTTTTTTACGTTTAAAGTCGCTGCACAAATGAAAATTCCCAGGAAAATAACAGTATGGATTTCCAATCATATTGATGTGCCTGCCACCATCGGATTTATTAAGCCCGTTATTTTAATTCCTTTTGCGTCTCTGAATAACTTAACAGGAAGCCAGTTAGAAGCAATAATACTTCACGAACTATCGCATATTAAGAGAAATGATTACATACTAAATATTATACTTTCTGTTATTGAAACAGTTCTGTTCTTTAATCCTTTTGTTTCTTTGCTTTCTACTGTTATTAAAAGGGAGAGAGAAAATTGCTGCGATGACTTTGTATTGCAATACCAATATGATCCTCTCTCCTATGCTTCGGCTTTATTGAGATTGGAACAATCCCGTGTAAATACCTTAAAACTAGCCATAGGTGCTGTTTCGGGAAAGAAACAATTGTTGTCGCGAATTAAAAGAATTACTAACGGCCATGCAGTAACCAGGCAATTTAATTACGGTCAGAAATTATTAGCGCTCTTTTTAGTTACTATTATTATTACTTCTGTGGCATGGCTTTCTCCTCAAGGGAAAAAACAGGTTAACACAGCAAGCAAAATCGAACAT
>Ga0070679_100002286_pt1 | contig 17315 bp, 9 predicted proteins | sample KBSC63BmetaG_FD_65652 | JGI IMG/M metagenome (GOLD analysis project Ga0070679, IMG submission 65652) | Corn rhizosphere microbial communities from Kellogg Biological Station, Michigan, USA - KBS C6-3B metaG | ecosystem: Host-associated > Plants > Roots > Rhizosphere | place: USA: Michigan... | reverse complement strand
CTGAGTGGTGGGGAGCCAGTGCGCGAGCTGCATCTCCTGCGCCTGCTCGCCCACCATCACGAGCAACACGACGCCGAGCAGCACGCCCGTGAGCACCAGCATCTTCTTGTATGGAAGGCGACGGTTGGCCACGAAGGTGAGCAGCGCGACCACGGCGCTGAACGCAACGCCAACGAGCACACCGTAGAGCACCGGCGTTCCTCCGAGCTCGAGCCGGTAGTTCTGCAGGAAGAGCACGACCTCGAAGCCCTCGCGATAGAACGAGGTGAAGCCGAGGAAGCCGAGCCCGAGCAGGACACCCGCGCGCGACGCACCGGGATCGGTCGCGCTCTTCAGCAGCTCACGCTTCTTTTTCGTGTGGAGCGAGATCCACCCCGTCCAGTAGAGCTTGTGGAAGAACCAGTTCATCACGATCACGAGCACGATGACCGCGAGGAGTCCGGTGGCGGCCTGCACGTGGAGCGCGGGGATATTCTCGGTGAGCGCGTCGACGATTCCTACCGCTATCCGCCAGGTGATGAGTGTGGCGACGAAGCCGAGCACCGCGCCCGCCGCTATCGGCCGCTGATACGGTTGGCCCGAGCTCGCCCTACTCGCGGTGATCGCCGCGAGCACTAGGATGCACTCGAGTCCTTCGCGGAACACGAGCACGCCGATGTCGAGTACCGCGGTGGAGCCCTCCGCGGTGAGCGGATCGGGATTCGCGCCCGCAGCTATCGCCGCCCATACGAGCCCTGCTATGACCACCAGCGCTCCGCTCCACAGCGCCACGCGACTCATGACGTGACCGTGCTGATGAGCGTCGAGCGCATCCGCCCTGAGAACTGTTCTCATCTCCATACCCGAGCGAAGCTATCGCAATGCCACGCTCAGGAAAAGGGGCCGGCGCTCGAAGGGCCCCGACCCGGAATGGATCGGAGCCCTTCGAAAAGCGAACGCTGAGCGTATGCCGCTTACGGTACGTTGGGGTTGTTGAAGCGCTCGATGTCGGGGAGCGGGAGGCAGGTCGTGGTGCCGTAGAAGCCACCCTTCGGGAACGACGTACCCGCCGCGGGCACCTGTGCGAGCTGCAAGCGCTGGATATCGTACTGCCGGAAGCCCTCGGCGAAGAGCGTCACACGCCGCTCGTGCGCGATGAGATCCTTGATCGACGCCGCATCGGTGGGGCCCGAGTAGGCCGTCACACCGTAATCGCCGCGAATGTCGTTGATGATAGCCACGGCGTCGCTTCCACCCTTGGCCTCGGCCAGGATCAGGCGAGCCTCATCGTAACTGGCAATGCGAATCGGGCTGTCGCTGCCAGTGTACTTGACCACTCCCCAGATATCCTCATCCGGGTCCGCGGCGTTCGTGGGATCGTTGCGCACGGCGGCACGCGGATCGGCCGCGCCTTCGGTCTGGATTCCGCGAGACTCGGGAGCCACGGTGTAGAGGCCGAACTGGGTCGTGGAGGAGTACACGCGGTTGTAGCGCCGGCTCTGGTCGGAGGCGTAGGTGGCGTCGTATTCGAACCCGCCGGGCACCTGCTCGGCATCGGTGATGGCGCCGGCGGTGTTCCCCTGGAAGAGTCGCACCCTGGCGCGCCCCACCAGCGCGGCGTTCACGATGGCATCGTCCCCAGTCTGAGTACCGGCATCGATCGCGGTGCCGAACCGGTCCTCGGCCCGAGCGAAGATCGCCTGCTGATCGATCGGTGCTTCGAGATCGAATGCAGCCGTGCACATCGCCATCCCGAGCGCGGTGTGACTGAACGCCGAGTAGAGTGCCGACTTGGCGATCAACTCCGTCCGATCCGAACCAACTTCTTCATCCGTCCACGTCTGCAGCTTGGTCAGCGCGTTGTCGGCCTGCCAGCGAGCCGTGGAGAGCGGGGTGTAGACGCCGGGGTTCTGGTTGCTGTCGCAGCCGTTCTCACCGTAGATGCCACCCGTGTTGATCGCCATGTCGCGACGGTCGTAGGGCCATGCGGCGGCGCCGAGCTGCGCGTCGGAGAATTCGTCCGACATGATCGCCTCCGCCAGCGCGTACGCGGCGTAAGCGCACTCGAAGTCCGCCACCGCGCCGTTCACGATGAGCTTCGCCTGCGACGGGTCGTCGAGCGTCTCGGCCGGCACGCGGTCGGGCGCCTTCACGTTCAGCAACTGGTCAGTGTTGCACGCCGTGACCGAGCCTACTACGGCCATCGCGGCAGCAGCCATCGCTATCCAATGACCCCGCGCACGACGCCTGCCTCGTGACGCGCGACCATAAATATGATTCCAAGTCATTTGCGTGTCCCTCAGAAGCTCAGGTGTGCGCTGAAGATGAACGAGGCGAGTTGCGGTAGTTCGGCCTGATCGGTGAACTGGCTGCCGCCGCCGGCTCCGCCGGATACGAAGTAGTTCTCGGGATCCAGACCGGTGTAGTTGGTCCAGGTGTGGAGGTTCCGCGCCGCGACGTTGAGCGTCACGCCGCGCGCGCCCACCCGCCGGGCCAGCGACGCTGGCGCGTCGTAGCTCAGAGAGATCTCACGCAGCTTGGCGAACTTGCCGTCGGTGAACACGAAATCCCGGAGACCACCGCCGCTCTGGAACTGCGCGAGCCGCTTCGGATCGGTCTTCTCGACCTCGACCGCCTCGAGGCAGGTGTAGAAGATCTGGCAGTTGATGCGGATGTTGTTGTCGAGCTTCTTGTAGCCGCCCTTGAAGTCGACCAAGGTGGAGAGCCGGAAGTGCGAGAGGAAGCGGAAGTTCGACGTCACCGAGCCTTCCCACGCGGGGAGCACGCGACCGAGGAAGACGCGAGGAGCGATGATGGCGCCGTTCTCGTTGTAGCACGGCATGGAGCCACCAGTGCCGTCGTCGCACATGATGTTGATGGCGCGCCCGGTGGACGGGTCGAAGTCCGCGCTCACCACTCGCTCACGGAACCACGAGAAGGGAGCGTATCCGATCCGGTGCTGGTAGCTGCCCGGCACGATCGCCGTGTCCTTACCGGTGAGCTCGAGGACCTTCCCGCGGTTGGCGGAGAAGTTGAAGCCGAGGTCCCATCCGTAGCTTTCGCCTCTCAGCACCTGCGCCGTGACGAGAGCTTCGATACCCTGGTTCATGATCTCGCCGGCGTTCACGTACTGGTTGCTCGCACCGAAGCCGGTGGAGGGAGCCACGCCGCGGAGGAGGATCGCGTCCTGGGTGTGCGTGTCGTAGAGCGTGAGGTTGAGGCCGAACCGGTCATCGAAGAGACCGGCATCGAAGCCCACCTCGAGCTCCTTGCCGCGCTCCGGGCCGAGGTTCGGATTACCGAGGAGCCCTGGAGTGAGCGCCGCCGTCCCGCCGGGGCCGGGGATCGGGTTGAAGGTGCGGAGCGCGGTGAAGGCCTCCGGCTGCGTGCCCGACTCACCGTACGCCGCGCGGAACTTGAACGTCGTGATCCAATCGGGCATGTGATCGGCGAAGAAGGGCTCTTCGTTGAGCACCCACGACAGCTCCGCCTTCGGGTAGGTCACCCACTTCACGTCCTTACCGAAGGAGCTGTTGTTGTCCACTCGCAGCGCCGCGGTGAGGAAGAGGCGGTTCTGCCAGCCGAACTGTTGCTGAGCGTAGTAGCCCAGCGTGTTGTTGTTCGAGTAGCCGTCCGCCGTCACGGGTCTGAGGGCGGCCGACGAAACCGTCTCCAGTCCCGGTGCGGGGAAGAAGTCGCCTTCCGCCGTGATGTCGGAGAACTCCTTCTGGTAGTACTGCACGCCGAACGAGGTCGCGGAGGTGATCTTCGGCGTCAGGTCGAAGCGCGCGGTCCCGTTGTAGTCGTAGGTGTTGAAGACGATGTCGCGCCGGTTCTGGTACTTCCATCCGTCGGCGTTCTGCCCCCAGAAGTAGCGCAGCGTGTCGTTCGTGAGATAGGGGAGCAGCTCCTGGTTCTTCTCCTGGGTGAAGTCGGTGCCGATCGCGAGGCGATTGGACAACCAGGTGAAGGGCTTGTAGTTGACCGTGAAGCTGCCGGTGAAGCGGTTGACGTTCTGCCAGTCGTTCATCGCGCGGTCGACTTCCGGCGGCGCGCTGTTGAAGCCGCGCACCCAGCCGCACTCCGGCATGTCTTCGGCGGCGCAGTTCTCGGGGAGGTTCTCGGGTGTGGAGTACGACGCTCCCCACATGGCGCCGCCGCAGCCGCCTTCGCAGCTCAGCGCCGTGTGGCTCTGGACGTATCCGAGGCTCGTCTGGATGTCGATCTTCTCGCTCGGCGTTATCCCGAGGTTGGTGCGCGCGTTGAACTGGTCGCGGAAGTTATTGGGCTCGGCGCCCTCGGCGCCGCTCTTGCCGGCCGAGGCGAAGTAGCGCAGCGTCCCCGCACCTCCGCTCACGTTGGCGCTCCAGTCTTCCACACGTCCGGTGCGGAAGATCGGCGTGCCGCGTGCGTTCTCGCGCTCGACGATGTTCAGCGACTGGACGTTCCCCGTGGGGTCCCTCCAGTAGGTGACCGGCATCCGGCCTTCGGGGTTCATGAACCAGTTGGCGCCCTGCTTGATCGTGAAGTTGTAGCGGGTGCCTTCGTTCGACCCCTTCTTGGTGATGATGTTGATCACGCCGCGGGCCGCCTCGGTGCCGTAGAGGGTAGCGGCGGCGGGTCCCTTGAGGATCTCGATCGACTCGATCTCGGAGGGATCGAAGTCGTTCATGCGGGAGACCACGCCCGAGCCGAACGCCTGGACCGAGATTCCGCTTCCGGTCTCGTTGTTCACGCGGACGCCGTCGACGTAGATCAGCGGGTCGCCGGAGAGGGAGAAGGTGGACATGCCGCGGATGCGGATGTTGGCACCGCCGCCGACCATGCCGGTGCCGGGCGTGACGACGACGCCTGGGGCGCGACCGTTGATCAGGCCATCGACGCTCGGAATGGCTGCTGTCGCGGTGACCTCCTCGGCCTTGATCTTGGTGACCGAGTTACCGACAGAGCGTTGCGCCTGTCCGCCGGCGGTGCCGGTGACGACGATCGCGTCGAGTTCGACGGGGCGGTCGGCCATCGAGAACTTGACGTCGGTGGTGCCGACGCGGACCGTTTGCGTGACGGGCTTGTAGCCGATCATGCGGGCGTTGAGGACGACCTCGGTGCCCGTGACGCCGGTGATCCGGAAGTTGCCGTCGGCATCGGACATGGCGCCCTTCCCCGGCTGCCCCTGCACGATGATCTGCGCGCCCGGGAGCGGTCTCTGGGTCGCTTCGGCGACTACCTGACCCGCCACGACCCCTGATTCCTGAGCCCTGAGGGCCGGGGTAGTAAGCGAGGCGGCAGCCAGCCCTAATGGGAGCAGAAGAGCGAGACGGTGTTGGCGCGGCGCCCCGCGGGCGCTCCCTCCGCGCCACCTACACCAGCCAAACAACGCTACCTGTCGCATCGCAGTGCCTCCGTTTGGATACAATGATGTATCGTACTTTGACCGCGCTCTGTTATACTATTTAGAGCTTGAACTCGCAAGAGGCCGCCGGTCGGAACAGACGGCGGGAGCGGCGCTTACCAGCTCCCGTGCTCGCCCATCACCGAGATCACACGCTCCAGACGCGCCGCGGCGTTCCGCCAGTTGCGCTGCACCGCGCGCCGGGCACCGTCGGCGCTGCCGCTGACGATCCGCTCGATGATCGCCTCGTGCTCCTCGACCGAGCGGCCGATCTCGCCCTCGAGCGCCTTCGTGTACAGGTGGATGTAGCGCTCGGCCTGCGGCTTGGTCGCATCGTGGAGCGCTATGAGCCGCGGTCCGGCGCCGGCTTCCACGTAGCGCCGGTGGAACTTCATGTCGGTGTCGAATATGTGGCGCGAGTCGTGTGCCCCGGTCCGGGCCGCCTCGGCGAGCTCGCCGTTCAGGGCAGTGAGGTCAATGCCGAGTGCCTGGCGCTCCTCGGGCGCTCGACGCGCCGCCGCGGCCGCCGCGAGTCCTTCGACCACTCCCACGATATCGAAGAGCTCGCGGGCATCGCTCTGCGTTAGCGGGGCGATCACCAGGCGGTGCTCCTTGCGGCGGCCGATCGGGACTATGTAGCCCTCCTGGCGGAGCCGGTGGAGCGCGCTGCGTATGGGTGTTCGGCTGACGTCGAGGTGGAGGGCGATGTCGTTCTCGACGATACGGGATCCGGGGGCGAGTCGTCCCCAGACAATGAGGTCACGGAGGTGGTTGTAGACTCGATCGCTGCTGCCGCCGCGAGTGGGGCGTTTCTTTTTCTTCTGCGGTTCGCGGTCGGCGCTGCTCTGCTGCCTCACGGTAGACCGTTCCTGGCCAGCTGTTTCGGTGCCGGTGGGGGGAAGAGCGCGGATACTGCTCTGGATACATAAATAGGCACCTTGGGCGCCAATGTAGCACCCGGTTCCTCGCCGCCGCAACCAGCGCCAGCAAGGCATCTCAACTTTGTATACCTTGCAGGATACATTCTCGGGCGGCATATTGGCCCGCATACATCCGACCGCGATACCGGCGACCGTGCCCATACTCAACCACAACGCCGAATCCATATGACGACCCCTGGCCACGCAAGCGGCCGCAGAGCGAATGCCGGCCTCGAGGTCCCACCGGAACATCCACAGGTCGACGTGGATGTCCGACACCTCGCTACCCACGACGAGTTCGTCGCCTGCGTCGACCTCCAACACAAGATCTGGGGCGCTGGATTCAGCGAACGAGTGCCCGCCGCTATCCTCAAGGTCTCCCAGCGCATCGGCGGCGTAACCGCTGGCGCGTTCGATGAAAACGGTGACATCGTCGGCTTCGTCTTCGGCATGACCGGCGTCGAGAACGGCGAGCTGGTACACTGGTCCGACATGCTCGCCGTACGCGCCGACCTCCGCGACCACGGCATCGGTCGCATCCTCAAGGAATTCCAGCTCCGAACCCTCCTCGAGCGCGGCGTGGCGCGCATCTACTGGACCTTCGACCCGCTCGTCGCCCGCAACGCACACCTCAACTTCAATCGGTTGAACGTCGACGTGGCCGAGTACGTCATCGACATGTACGGCAGCGAGACCGACAGCGTTCTCCACCGCGGGCTCGGAAGCGACCGCTTCATCGTGGTACGCCCGGTTGCCATGTCCACGGGCGACGTCGTCCCCCTGGAACGCGACCGCGCGCACGCCGCCGCCGCGCTGGGTGAGGGAAGCCGGATCCTCAACGAGGCGGACGGAGCGGGGGTACCCTCGATCCCTACCCTCCCCAGGATCCCCGACGAGCCTGTGTACCGCATCGCCATCCCGCTCGACATCGAGAAGGTCCAGGAGGCCGACCTCGCGCTCGCCGCGCGCTGGCGCGAGAGCACGCGACGCACCATCCTGTGGGCGCTCGAGCACGGCTACCGCATCCACGGCTTCTATCGCGACGACGAATCCGGCTGCGGCTTCTACGTACTCACCACCGCGCCGCGCGCGCAGAGAGCATCTTCGCCCTCCGCCATCCGCTTCCCGTACAGCACCGACGCGGCGTGAACGACGGGGTCAGGTCTCGCATCGTGCACCAGCCAGCCCTCGGCTGGCTGTACCCAACATCGTCATCCCCGCGAAAGCGGGGATCCATGTTCGAGCCCGGTAACATGGATCCCCGCTTTCGCGGGGATGACATCGTGCACGATGCGAGACCTGACCCTGTCTCTTCCTTCTTATAAATGAGGTGACCAGATGCTCCGCATAGAACGGATCGTACTCCGTGAGATCCGGCTGCCGCTCAAGGAACCGTTCCGCATCTCTTCCGGAGTCGTCAGCGAGCGGCGCATCACTCTTCTCGAGCTGCACGGACCGGACGGTGGGCCCATCGGCTGGTCGGAGTGCGTGGCCGGCGAGAACCCGAACTACAGTTCCGAGACGATAGACACCGCCTGGTTCGCCATCCGCGAATGGGTGGCGCCGCGCGTCCTCGGCCGCGACTTCCCCGGGCCCGAGGCGGTGCACGCCGCGCTCGAGCACGACTTCCGCGGCCACCGGATGGCCAAAGCCGCCGTGGAGATGGGCGCGTGGGAGCTGGCGGCACAGCAACAGGGCGTACCACTCGCCAAGCTCCTTGGCGGCACGCGCAAATGCGTCTCGGCCGGGATCTCCATCGGGATCCAGGCAAACCCCGAGGCGCTCGCGAGCCGCGCGATCGCGGCGAGAGATGCGGGCTACAGCAAGGTCAAGATCAAGATCGCTCCGGGCTCCGATCTCCCCTTCGTGCGCGCCGTGCGCGAAGCGCTCGGCCCCGATGCGCACATCATGGCCGACGCCAACTCGGCGTACACACTCGACGACGTGCCGCTCTTCAGAAAGATCGACGAGTACGACCTGATCATGATCGAGCAGCCGCTCGCGCCCGATGATCTCCTGCGCCACGCTAAGCTGCAGGCCGAGCTGCGCACGCCGCTCTGTCTGGACGAGTCCATCACGAGTGTGGACCGCGCCGAGGACATGATAGCGCTGAAGAGCGCACGGATCATCAACATCAAGCCGGGTCGCGTGGGCGGCTTCACCCAGTCGAAGGCGATCCACGACGTCTGTCGGAAGAACGGCATCCCGGTGTGGTGCGGAGGGATGCTCGAGAGCGGGATCGGCCGTGCGCACAACGTGGCGCTCGCCTCGCTCCCCAACTTCACCCTCCCCGGCGATCTCTCGCCAAGCTCGCGCTACTGGGAGCGTGACATCGTCACCCCCGAGTGGACCATGGGCGCCGATGGCATGGTTACCGTCCCCCTCGATCGTCCGGGCATGGGCGTCACAGTGGATATGGATAGGGTGGAGGGGTTGACGGTGAGGCGGGAGGAGTTGGGGAGGAGATAGAAGGAAACAGGGAACAGGAAACGGGAAACAGGTACCGGCTCCCGGAGGTAGAGCCCTCTATTGCGAGGCCGTTCCTGTTTCCCGTTCCCTGTTCCCTGTTTCCTTTCACCTTCTTAATGGAGGACGCGATGCGCGTCTTGAAGATCACACTCGCCTGCGCAATGGTCGCGATGCCGGCGGTGGTGGGGGCGCAGGGGGCGCGGGGGGCGAATGCGTCGCGGGCGGCGAACGTTGCGGCGCGTAGCGATGCCGGGATCGAGAGGTTGAGCGGGGAGATCGAACGGCTGGCGGCGATCTCGGAGGGGACGGTGGGGGTGGCCATCGTGCACCTCGAGAGCGGGAGGTCGCTCTACCTCAACCGGACAGAGCGCTTCCCGATGGCGAGCACCTTCAAGGTGCCGGTGGCCGTGGAGGTGCTGCACCGGGTGGACGAGGGCGACTTCACCCTCGACAGCATGATGACCATCCAGCCGGGCGATCTGCATCCAGGGAGCGGGACGCTCACGAATCTCTTCAACAATCCCGGTGTAGTGCTCTCGGTGCGGAATGTCCTCGAGCTGATGCTCCGGATCAGCGATAACAGCGCGGCCGACCTCATGTTGAGAGCGGCAGGCGGCTCGGATGCGGTCAATGATCGGCTCGAAGCGCTGGGCGTCACCGGAGTCCGCGTCGACAGGTCCACCGTCCGGCTCATTGCCGATTACATAGGGATCCCGACGCTCGCAAGCGATGACATCGCGCCCGAGGATTTCCGCAAGCTCGCGCAGGCTGTGCCCGACAGCATCAACCAGCTCGCGGCCACTAAGTTCGAGGATGATCCGCGCGACACTTCCACGCCCGAGGGGATGGCCAAGCTCCTCCAGGCGATCTGGCAGGGGAAGGCCCTCAGCAAGACCAGCACCGATCTCCTCATCGACATCATGCGCCGCTGCCTCACCGGCAATGCGCGGATCAAGGGGATTCTCCCGCCCAACACCGTGGTGGCGCACAAGACGGGGACGCTCGGCGGCGGGGACAACGTGCACGGCGCCGGGACGCAGAACGACGTGGGCGTCATCGAGCTCCCCGGCGGTGCGGGCCACCTCGTAACTGTGGTGTTCGTGAAGGGGGAGGACGATAGCGAGCGTGGGGAGAAGGCAATCGCGCAGATCTCGCGCGCGGCGTACGACTACTTCGTCACCAACCCGGTGGTCCAATGACTCGCACTCTGGAACGTACGCTCGGGCTCAAGGAGCTCATCCTCATCGTCATCGGGACGGTGATCGGATCGGGGATCTTCATCGTACCCGCGACGGTGCTGCAGCAGACGGGCGGGAGTCTCTCCCTCTCGCTTCTGGTGTGGTTCATAGCGGGAGTGCTCTCGCTCCTTGGAGCGCTCACGTACGGTGAGCTCGGCGCCGCGAATCCGGATGCCGGTGGACTTTACGTCTACATCCGCGACGCGTTCGGGCCGCTGCCTGCGTTCCTCTACGGGTGGACGGCGTTCTTCGTGATCGGGAGTGGCTCGGTCGCCACGCTCGCGGTGGCGTTCACGGGTTATCTGGGACAGCTCGTGCCTGTGTCGCCGCTCGTGGCGAAGGTAGTGGCGGTGCTCATGATCGCGGTGATCATGGTGATCAACGTGCGCGGCACCCGCGAGAGCGCCAACGTCCAGAACTGGACCACGGGTATCAAGGCGACGGCGCTGGTGGTGATGAGCATCGTGCTCATAGTGATGGGGAGCAGGATGGGAGAGGCACCCCCCGCGAGCATGGAGCGCGTCTCGGGACTTTCGCTCTTCTCCGCGCTCGGTCTGGCAATGATCGGAGTGCTCTGGGCGTACGAGGGTTGGCAGTACGCGACGTTCTCCGCGGGTGAGACTCGCGACCCGCAGCGCACCTTCCCGCGCGGCATCATCTTCGGCACCGCGGTGCTGATCGCCATCTACCTCCTCGCCAACGTCGCTTACGTCGCCGCGCTCGGTCCGGAGCAGGCGGCGAGCTCGGAGCGCATCGCGGCCGACGCAGTGGGCGCGCTCCTCGGCACCGGCGCCGCCAAGCTGATCGCGGTGGTGATCCTGATCTCGATGTTCAGCGCCGCCAACGGCCTCACGCTCACCGCTCCGCGCCTCTCCTACGCGATGTCGCGCGATGGCCTCTTCTTCAACAAGCTCGCCGAGGTGCATCCGCGCTTCGGCACACCGGCCTTCGCGGTCGTGGCCGGATCGTTGTGGGCGATGCTCCTCGCGGCGACGGGCACCTTCGAGCAACTGCTGACGTACGTGGTGTTCGTGGGCTGGATCTTCTACGCCCTCGGCGCTCTCAGCATCTTCTGGTACCGCAAGGCGAACGGTGCTCCATCCACGTACCGGGTACCCGGCTACCCCGTTACCCCTGTCCTCTTCGTTGCCGCGGCGGCGGCGATCGTCATCAACACCGTGTTCACGCAGCCCGGGAGAGCCGCAGTCGGCATAGTTCTCGTGCTCATCGGCATTCCGGCGTTCCTCTTCTGGCGGTCGCGCAAACGTGTTGCCGAGGCAGCGGGGACGGAGGTGTAGGGCGGGGTCATCTCGGCTGCGGACGCTTGGTCTGCGAAGGAGAGGTCAGCCCGCGGTTCACGCGGAGAGCGCGGAGGACCGCGGGTTGGCCTCGCCCTGAGGACCAAGCCTCCGCAGCCACACCGAAAGCCGACCAATCAGGTAGTACTCCCCGTCCACCCCGGCCCCCTTACGGCCATTCCGGGCTTGGCGCCTGTGGATTTGCCATCGGTAACGACCTCGACGCCATTCACGAAGACGTGCTTCATGCCTACGGAGAGCTGGTTGGGGTTCTCGTAGGTGGCGCGATCAATGATGGTCTTCGGGTCGAACACGACGATGTCCGCGTACATTCCCTCGTTGATCAGGCCGCGGTCGCGGATCGAGAGGCGGGAGGCCACCGACCAGGTCATTTTGCGGATCGCATCTTCGAGAGTGAGCACGTGCTGCTCGCGCACGTAGCGGCCGAGGATACGGGGGTAGTTGCCGTAGGCGCGGGGGTGGGTCATCGAGCCGGCGGCGCTATCCGGGTCCTTGGCGCTGGCGTCGGTCGCGAACTTCATCCATGGCTGCCGGAACTGCATCGCGACGTTGGAGTCGGACGCTATGAAGAGGATCTGACCGAGCCGGTCCTTCTCGGCGAGGGTGAGATCGATGATCACGTCGGCCCAGTCGGTGCCGCGAGCCTTCGCGATCTCGTTCAGGCGCTTCCCCTCGTACTTCTTCTTCAGCGAGTCGATGGTGAAGCCCACCACCTCCACGCCGGCCGGAGTCGCGGCGAGGCAGAGGTTCTCCCACTCATCGCTGGGCTTCATCATGTCGGCCTTGATCGCCTTGCGCTGCGCGGGATCGCTGAGCCGCTCCAGCAGCTTGCCGTCAGCGTGCGCTGCTGGGGAGATGCACGATGAGAAGCCATTAGAGCCCGCGGTATACGCGTACTGATCGGCGGTGACGTCCTGACCCGCCGCGCGCGCGGAGTCTATCTTCGCTACGGCCCGCGCCGCCTTCGGCCAGTTCTTCACGCCTGCCGCCTTCAGGTGGTAGATCTCCACCGGGACGTGCGCCTCCCGACCTATCGTGAGCGCTTCGTCCATCGCCTCGAGAAAGCGGTCGCCCTCGGAGCGCATGTGCGTGATGTAAACGCCGCCGTACGGCGCCATCGCCTTCGCCATCTCGACCAGGTCGGCGGTGGACGAATAGCTGTCGGGCGGGTAGATGAGCGCCGACGCTATACCAAAAGCGCCGTCTTCCATCGCGTGCCGCACCACGGCGCGCATCGTGTCCAGCTCCGCGGCGGTCGGCGCGCCCTCGGCCTGCCCCTTCACGTAGGTGCGCACGGTGGCGGTACCCAGGAAGGAGCCGAAGTTCACCGATGCCTTGTGCTTCTCCATCTGCGCGATCCAGTTGCCGAAGCCGTGCTCTCCTTCGTACGACGTGAAGAGCTTCTTCTCCGCGCTGTCGCTCACACCGTACAGCTCCATGATCTTCGCGTTGGACGGGGCGGGTGTGCTCCCCTCGCCCATGATCATGGTGGTGATTCCCTGCGTGGTCATGCTCACCACACGGCTGTCACCGTTCATCAACTCCTCGACCGACTGCGCCTGGATGTCGATGAAGCCGGGCGCCACCACCAGGCCGCGCGCGTCCATTCGCCGGTCGGCCTGAGCGTCCTTCAGGAGGCCAGCGGGTGTGACGCGCGCGATGCGGCCATCCTTCACCGCCACGTCGCCGTAGAACCACGGGTTGCCGCTGCCGTCCACCACCTGACCGTTCTCGATCACCAGGTCGTAGGGCGGGCCGGCAGCGATGCGCGCGGCGCCGTCGGGGCTCGCGGCACAGGCCGCGGTTGCGAGGGCAAGCAGCAGGGCGATCGGAGCTTTCATGTATCGCTCACTCCAGGTGAAGATGAAGCCACTCGAACTAGATGATCGACGCCGGTGCACCATCCCGGCGCGCCGCACCGGTCAGTGGGAGCCCGCCGTCGCCGGCCGTTCGCTCGGCATTCGCTTGAAATCTCCCATGTACTGCATCTCGAGATCCGTAACTTTCCCATCCGGGCCGAGTACGAAGGTGAAGTACGAGCTGCCGAGCGAGGGGTCGCGCCAGGTGACCTTGAAGGTATCGAAGTGCCAGTGCGAGAGGTCGCCGGTGTACGACGGGCCCATGGTGGCCACGAGCGACTTCCCGTCGTACTTCACCTCGATGTCCTCGTACATGCTGTCGGAGTAGACGCCTGCGTAGCTCCCCAGCGGGAGCGACGGACGCGTGTTGGCCACGCGATCGGCCTCGAACGCCCTTCGCGTGCTGTCGCTCCTGGCCTCCGACTTGTCGCGCGCATCGAGAAGGAGCTTGCTCCAGTCGCGCTCGGGTGCTCCCATGTACGCGTCGAGCGCCCGGTAGAGGAGCGCGGTGGGGAGATTGGTCCCATCGAGGTTGGCGAGCACCACGATCGCGAGACTGTCCTCTGGCGCCATGCCGATCTCCGTGCGCATCCCGTCGATCACGCCGCCGTGCGTGACGAGGAGCCGGCCGTGGTAATCGCGCAGCGACCAGCCGAGCCCGTACGCCATGAAGTGAGTGTCGTCGTACAGCTTGCGGTTCTCGTCGCTCATCCGGATGACCGTCTGCGGCGTGTGCATCTCCTCCACCACGGAGTCGCTCATCACGCGCTTGCCGGCGTAGACGCCGTCGTGCAGCTGCATGCGGAGCCACTGCGCGAGGTCGTTGGCGCTGGAGTTCATGGAGCCGGCGGGCCCCAGGTTGTCCATGTTGCGCCAGGGGATGACGTAGACGGTATCGTTACGCAGCTCGTGCGGCATGGACACGTCCTGCATCGCGGGGAGCGCGCGGATGGTGGTGGTAGTGCGCGTCATGCCGAGCGGGGTGAAGATCTTTTCGCGCACGAGGTCGTCCCAGCTCGTCCCGCCCGCGGCGGCGGCCACTTCACCGGCGGCCATGAACATGATGTTCTGGTAGCCGTAGCGGGAGCGGAAGCTCCAGTTCGGCTCGAGGCGCCGCACGCGATGGAGCACCTCGGTGCGACTGAATCCCGACGCGTACCAGAGCCGGTCGCCGCGAGGGAGGCCGGTGCGGTGCGTGAGGAGGTCGCGCACGGTGACCTCGCGCGTGATGTACGGCCCCTCGATCTGGAACCAGGGAAGGTACTTCGTCACCGGGGCGTCCCACGACACTTTCTTCTCGTCCACCAGGATTCCGAGCGCTCCCGCCGTGAATGCCTTGGTGGTGGATGCTATGCCGAAGATGGTGTTGGCGTCGACCGGATCCGGCTTGCCGAGCTCGCGCACGCCGTAGCCGCGCGCGAAGACCACGGAGTCGTTCTTCACCACCGCGATCGCCGCACCCGGCGCGCGCCAGTCGCGCAGCGCCTTCTCGGCGTAGGCGTCGAAGCCCTTGGGCGCCGTGCCGGTGCGGCCGGGGCGCACGATCTCACCGCTCGCGCCGCCAACCGCCTTCTCGCCGGACTCGAGCTCCTCGAAGGTCTGGTTCCCGATCCCGTAGTGGCGCCAATCCTTGTAATCGAAGTGCCACCACTCGGCCTCGTACACCGTGAAGCCCTGCATCTCCATCGCCTGACGGAGGAGCGCTCGGTGCCAGCGCTGCAGCGAGGTTCCGCCCGGGTAGTCGGGGTAGCTGCGCCCCGTCATCTCGTCGTAGCCGCCCACCATCGTGATCGGCTTGCCGGTGGAGAGATCGTAGAGCGTGAGGTCCACCGCGCAGCCGCGGTTGTGGCGCGAGCCATCGGCGGGATTGGCGACGAAGATGTGCTTGTCCTCCGGCGTGGCGTCCCAGAACATCTTCGTCACGAACCAGGGGCGATACGCATCGTGGATGAGCAGCCCGTAGCCGCGCTCCTTCAGCCAGGCGTTGGCGCGCGCGACGGCTTGCGCGGCGGGGCGCTGCATGAAGGCACGACCCTCGGTGTACATCGGCGTGCCCATGAAGTTGTTGGTGCTCGCGTAGCGGATGTCGAGGTGAATGGTGGAGTCGAGCCTCACCAGCTCCACGAGATCGCTCTTGCGGAAGTCGCCCTTCTCCTTCGGAGGTGTGGCCGCCAGTGCTTCCTTCCGCAGCTCGGCCACCGGCCGGACGGGGGTGATGCGGAACTGCGAGCCGTCCTCGGGACCCGTAGCGCGACGCGGGAAGGTGACACCGCTCGCCTTCACCGCCTTCGCACGGCCGTCGGCATCGAGATCGAAGACCACCTGCTCGCCGTCGTAGAGTCCCCAGTTGGGGAACTTGTAGACTCCCTTCGAGACCTCCTCGAGCGGGTAGCGGAAGAACCACTCGATGAGCGCCTCGAGCTTCCCGTCGCGCTCGAGGATGTAGAGAGTGTTGTAGTCCCAGCCGTACTCGCCGATCAGGCCACGGTACTTCTCCGGCGCGGGCGCGGGGATGCCGGGCTGCACGCGCTTCAGCGAGTCCTTGCCGATGACGATGGCATCGTCGAGCGCGACGACGCGGGCGCCGTAGCCGAGCCGGCCATCTACAATGAGTGTGTCGCGGAGCATCCGGAGCGGCACGCGCATCCCGCCGCGCACCGGATCCACGAAGAGCTCATCATCGATCGCGACGAGGTCCACCGCGTTCTCTCCCGTGCCGTAGCGGCCGGCCAGGCGGTGCGCGAGACCAGCGGGGAGCGCGTTGGTGGTATCTGGCATCGAGAGCGCGCGCTTCTCGCGGTTGGCGAGCATCATGTCGAGCGCCGCGTCGGCGATGCGGCTCGTCACCGTGTTGGCGCCGTCCATCGTGGTCACCACCACGACGCCGAGCTTGTCGTCGGGGAGCGCAGAGAGCTCGGTGGCGAAACCGTAGATGGCGCCGCCGTGTCCGACCACGCGGTGGCCGCGGAGCTCGGAGAGGCCGAAGCCGATCCCATAGCCCACCTTCTGGCCGGGCCGGGCGAACTGTGGCTTCCACATCTGCTCGAGCGTGGCGCGCTTCAGAATCTGACCCTTCGCGCCGCGACCGCCGGCGAAGAGCATGCTCATGAAGCGGCCCAGGTCATCCACCGTGGTGTACATGCTTCCCGCTGGCGCCATCCCGAGATCGAAGGTAGGTGCGGGGAAAGTGCGGCCATCGAGCGTCCACATGTATGCGCTGGCGATCTGACGCCCGGGGACTTCGCTACGGGCGAAGGCGCTGCTCGACATCCCGGCGGGATCGAGCACCGCGTGCTTCAGGTAGCTCTCGAAGCGCTGCTTCTCCACGGTGGCGAGCACGTCGCCCACCAGCGCGATCGCGGCGTTGGAGTACTTGGTTTTCGTGTTGGGTTCGTAGACGAGCTTCGTGTCGTTGAGACTGGCGATGGTCTGCGAGAGCGTGGGTGAGCCGTCGTCGAAGTAGTGGCCCACCGGCGGCTCGCGGACGAGCCCCGAGCGGTGCGACATGAGCTCGCGCAGCGTGACCTCGCCGCCGAAGGGGTTCTCGGGGTGGAAGCTCGGCACGTAGCGCGAGACCGGCGCGTCGAGATCGAGCTTCCCCTGTTCCACGAGCTGCATCACCGCGATGTCCGTGAAGAGCTTGGAGACGCTTCCAACTCGATAGATGGTCTTTGCCGTGGCGCGGATGCTGTCTTCGGGGTTGGCGAAGCCGAAGCCCTGCGACCAGACGACCTTCTGGTCGTCCACGAGAGCGATCGAGATGGCCGGGAGCTCCTTGCTGCGCATCTCGTGCTCGATGAAGGGCTGGAGCTTGGCGACCACTGCCCGATAGTTCGCGGCGGGCTGCGTGCTCTGCGCGATAGCCGAGGGCGCGGCAGCGGCAAGAGCAAGAACTGCCGCCTGACACGCCCTCGTCATCCCCGTGAAAGCGGGGATCCACGTTGCCCGGCCGAATATGGATCCCCGCTTTCGCGGGGATGACTGCGACCGCTTTCGCGGGGATGAAGTCAAAAGACTGGATCGGGCGCTCAGCGTGGAGAACGAGTCAGTGAATCGCATCTGGGTCACCTGGACGCGGACGTTTTCGTAGTATCGCGCACCGCACTGAAGTCGGCCAATCCCTCGACCTTCATGTCGGTCAC
>Ga0070679_100002284_pt1 | contig 17337 bp, 19 predicted proteins | sample KBSC63BmetaG_FD_65652 | JGI IMG/M metagenome (GOLD analysis project Ga0070679, IMG submission 65652) | Corn rhizosphere microbial communities from Kellogg Biological Station, Michigan, USA - KBS C6-3B metaG | ecosystem: Host-associated > Plants > Roots > Rhizosphere | place: USA: Michigan... | reverse complement strand
GTCCCGATCGCCGCGCCAGAAACCGGTCTTCAGGACTCCAGCGATACCCAGGCCCCAGATCAACGCGATGAAGCCCCAATGCTCGAGCATGTGCGTCATCGTAGCAGACCGTAAATGATCGATTCCTATCCACTCCGGTCTGTATCCTCGCGACACATGCGCTCGCGCCTGGTCTGCCTCGCGCTCGTCGCTGCCTGCCATCCGAGCAAGATCGATTTGGACAAGCTGTTGGCGGCGCAGACGCGCGGTCTCTACGCCTGCTTCGAGAGCCAGGCGGCCACGCGACCCGAGCTCGCCGGCCACCTGGACGCCAAGGTCGAAGTCGACACCACCGGCCGCGTCGTCAACGTGGAGATCACGGCCTCCACGTTCCCGGACGACAGCGTCCTGCCCTGCCTCTTGCGTGCCTGGCGCGCCGTGCGTGTGCCGCCGCCCGACCACGCCACCGGCCACATGCGCCTCGTGTGGCAAAACAGCTGCGGCTCGACGCCGCTGGCGCCCGGCAAGGGCAGCATGGACAAAGCGATGATTCGCGCCGTCGTTCGCAGCCATCTCGACGAGGTGCGCGCGTGCTACGAAAAAAAGCTCGCCACGAGCCCGGCGCTGCAGGGCCGCGTCATGGTGCAGTTCACGGTCGGCCACGACGGCACCGTCGTCGCCGCGATCGTGCAGAGCTCGACCATCGACGACGCCAACCTCAACGCCTGCATCGTCGAGGCGACGCGCAGATGGCGCTACCCGCCGCCCTGCGGCGACGGCATCGTGATCGTCAGCTACCCGTTCGTGCTGCGCACCATCGACGGGGCGCCCTAGTTCTTGGCGTACTTCGCCGGATCCTTGGCGAAGGTCGGCTGGCAGTCGGGGCAGCAGAACGCGTAGCGCTTGCCGTTATACGTCACCTGTACCGTCGATTCTTTCACGGTGAAGTCTTCGCCCGTCACCGCGCACTTCGCGGCCGTTCCCACCGCGAGCTTGGGCACCGCGGGATCGTCGCCGACCTTGCCCGTCGTCGCGGCGGCCGTCGTCGTCGCCGGCGCGGTGGTCTTCGTCGCCGCCGGGGTGGGCGCCGTGCTCTTTTGGTGGCAAGCGCCGAGCGGAAGGGCGAGAAGCGCGCACAGCAGGAGCTGATTCATCTTCATGGCCGAGTAGCGTAGCAGGCGAGGCGCAGCGCCTCAACCCGCACAGCAAGAACGCCCCACGCACCCCGCGAATAAGCGAAAACTCGTTTGAATAAAATCGAAAACCGGCGCGAAACGCGGATATTGCGCGCTGGCACCACCGCTGCAAATGCGACTCCGCGGAGCGCACCAACAAACCACAGCGCTCGTCAAACTGGAGGAATGAACATGAATCGCATCATGACTGCGCTGGCGCTCTCGGGCCTCATGCTGTCGGCTCCTGCCTTTGCCAAGACCACGCACTCGTCGAAGTCGGTTGCCACCGCCGGTGACAAGGCCGCGGCGGGCGACAAGGCGCCGGCGGGCGAGAAGGCGGAAGGCTCGAGCGACACGGCGACGAAGCCGGCCAAGAAGGTCAAGAAGTCGAAGAAGACCACCGAGACCAAGACCGAGGGCTCGTCGGAGAAGCCGGCCGAGGCGCCCGCCAAGTAGCTCGCAGCGCACGAGAGGGTGATCGGGCGTCGCACCGTCGAGGGTCGGTGCGGCGCCCGGTCTTTTTTCGTGCTCGAAAACGTTCGCGCCTGATGTCGGGCGCTGGATTGTCGCGCTACGCGGCGGCGAGCAGGCGGCGCGACCACGCGCACTGCCGCGTATTCGGATCGAGGTCGACGATGACGCCCTGCGCGCCGATCTGACAGACGACGGTCACGACCTCCATGCGCGCGTCGCCGGTCACGCGCGTCGGCCGCGCGCGCTCGGTGACCCCGAGCGTGGCGATCGCGCTCGCCGCCTTTTCCTCACTCGTGAAGGCGAGAAGAAACTGAGTTCCCCACGCCTCGGCCTGCAGGTAGGTGACCTCGGCGAACGCGCCGCCCTGGCGCGTCTCGATGAGCCACAGCGGCGCGGCAAGCGAGAAGCCGTCGAACGCAGATACGGTTTCAGTCGTCGGTGTCACGCCGAGGGATAGTGCAAGAGCGGGCCCAACGGAGCGGGCGAACGCTTGCTCGGCGCTCAGAAATTCGGCGGGTCTGTCGAGTGACGTGCGGAGAGAAAAAACTTGGCGCTAATTAGTAGTCGTCGTTCCCGTCCCAGCGCCACTTGCCGCGCTCGCGCTCTTCAGGACGCCCTTCGCCGGGACGCTTCTTCTGATCGCTGCGCTTCTCGGGACGTGCCGCGCGGCGGCGTCCCTCTTCTTTGTCGACTTGCGCCGACGCCATGGGATAGCGCGGCCCGCGAAAGCCGCCTCCCGGACCACCGCCGTACCCACCCGGTCGCGGCCCACCAGGACCGCGCGGACCACCAGGACCACCGGGGCCGCCGAAGCCGCCCGGCCGCGGACGCGGCGCCGGACGGGGATCGCCTGGCTTGCGTTCCTGCGCCTTCTCGACGAAGACGTTACGCCCGTTGAGCATCGTCCCGTTCCACTGCTTGATCGCCGACTCGGCGTCGGCGTCGGTGGCGACTTCGATGAAGGCGAAGCCGCGGGGGCGCTGCGTCTCACGGTCGAGCGCAATGCGCACGCTCTGAACGGTACGTCCTTCCTGACTGAATGCCTCGCGAAGCTCTTGCTCGGTGATCGCGTACGACAGATTGCCTACGAACAACTTGGTACCCACAGTCCGATCTCGCTCCTTCCGTCTATCCGGTCACTGGTCGTGACCAATGTTCCAACACTAAGCGCCTGCGACAGCAAGGGCAAGCGCGAACTACCATCAACACTATTGAATAAGTCGCGTCGAGCGCGCGTATCATCATCGTGGTTGGCGGCGGCGTGAATTGCGCACCGCGTCATGAGGTGGAGTCCACGATGAGTCGTTCGCTGGTGGTGTCCTTGGCGTTCGGTCTCGCTTTCGTCGCATCGCCTGCGTGGGCGCAGCAACCGCTGCAGCCGGCACCCGCGCCGACGACACAGCAGCCTACGGTCGATCCATACGCCGTGCAACCCGTCGCGCAACCGGCGCCGCCAGCGATGACGGCCCAACCCGTACCGGCGCAGCCGATGGATCCGTACGCGCAGTACGGCGAGCCCGACGAGGAAGACGACTCGATGGATGTCACCTACGACATCTCGACGTCGCCCGACGCCGGCGATCAGCAGTACGACGACGGCTACGACGCGAACGCGTATCAGCAGTTCGAGTCGCAGCTCGCGCCCTATGGCACGTGGGAGAACGATCCCGACTACGGCGAGGTCTGGGAGCCGTCGGCGACGGAGGTCGGCTACGACTTCGAGCCGTACGCGACGGGCGGCCACTTCATGTACTCGGACTACGGCTGGACCTGGGCCAGCGATTGGGGCTGGGGCTCGGTGCCGTTCCACTATGGCCGCTGGGCGTATCGCGGTGGCCGCGGCTGGTGCTGGATCCCGGGCACGACGTGGGGGCCGGGCTGGGTGCACTGGCGTTGGGGCGGCGGCTACGTCGGTTGGGCGCCGATGGGCCCGCGCGGCCACGTCGTCGGTGCGCCGCGCGGCGTGCGCTCGCCGTGGCGCTTCACCGTCGCCAATCAGCTGGGCTCGGCGCGTCCGCACTTCCTGCCGTCGCGCGCGGTGGCGTCGGTGTGGCGCGGGACGACGGCGGTCAACAACGTCGCCTCGGTCAACGTGCACGGCGCCAATGTCCGCTTCAACGCCGGTCCGTCGTCGGCGATGATGGTCGCGGCCACGGGACGCGCTGTGTCGCCGTCGCCGCTGCGCACGGCGGCGCCGCGCGCGCTGCCGAATCAGGCGATCGCGCCGCGCCTCGGCACGCCGCTCATGCAGCGGCCGTGGTTGTCGCATCCGCCGACGACGTACGCGCGCACCGGCTCGTACGAGCTCGGCTCGCGGCCGGTGGTGTCGCGTCCGGGCACGACGACGATCGGCCCGTCGACCTATCGCGCGCCGCAGCCGCTCGGTGCGTATCGCGCGCCGGCGGCGGTGTATCGCGCGCCGACGTACGCGCAGCCGTATCGCTACAACAACAGCGCGGCGCAGCCGTATCGGTACAACAGCGCAGCGCAGCCGTATCGCTACAACACGCCGGCGCAGGCGTATCACGCCAACGCGCCGGTGCAGACGTATCACGCGGCGCCCGCCTATCACTACGGCGGTGGCGGCTCGCTGACGGTCTATCGTTCGACACCGGCGCCGGCCCCGCACTTCGCGGCGCCGATGCAGACCTACCACGCCGCGCCCTCGTATCACTACGCGGCGCCGAGCACGTTCCATCCGTCGGGCGGCTACACGGGCGGCGCAAATTCCAGCTTTCACCCGAGCGGTGGCGGCGGCTACCACCCGAGCGCGGGCGCCGCGCATTTTGGCGGCGGCGGGGGCCGACACCGCTAGATCCTTCGCCATCCCATCGGGCGAGCGGGCTATCGCTTGCCCGTTGCAGTACGCGTACCTCGACCCCAGAACCTCTACATGGACAAGCCGCAGGCACAAAAGAGCGTGCCGGCGCGGATCCTCGTCGTCGACGACGACGCGGCCGACGCCGAAGCTCTGTGCTCGCTCCTCACCGAAGCCGGACACGAGGTCGAGCAAGCGGCCTCGACCGAGGCCGCGCTCGCGAAGTTTCGTGAAGGTACGTATGCGATCGTCGTCGCCGACGTGCAGCTCCCCGGCGAGAGCGGGCTCGATCTCGTGCGCCAATTGCGCAATCAGGCGCCGGCCACCGCCGTCGTGGTCATGACCGGACACGCGTCGGTGTCGACCGCGGTCACCGCGCTCAAGCTCGGTGCGGTGGATTACCTGAAGAAGCCGGTGCACGTGTCGCAGCTGAAAAAGCTGATCGCGCAGCTCGTCGCCGAGCGGCCCGCGTATCTGCCCAACGCGCTGCTCAACGTCGAGAAGGCGGACGAGGAAGTGTTCGAGGGCATGCTGGCGCGCTCGACGGTGATGCACCGCGTGTTCGAGAGCATCACCGCGGTGGCGCAGACCGATGCCACCGTGCTCGTCGTGGGCGAGACCGGCACCGGCAAGGAGCTGGTGGCGCGCGCCATCCACGAGCGCTCGGCGCGCAAGGCGGGGCCGTTCGTGCCGGTGCACACCGGCGCGATCCCGAAGGACCTGATCGAGTCGGAGCTGTTCGGCCACGAGAAGGGCGCCTTCACCGGCGCGATCTCGGCGGCCGAGGGCAAGTTCGGCGCGGCCAAGGGCGGCACCATCTTCCTCGACGAAGTGTCGACGATGTCGGATCGCGCGCAGGTCGATCTTCTGCGCGTGCTCGAGACGTTCCGCTACACGCGCGTCGGCGGCAAGGTCGAGCACACGGCCGACGTGCGCGTGGTGTGCGCGACCAATCGCGACCTCCTCGCGATGGCGCACGAAAACAAGTTCCGCGAGGACCTGTACTACCGCATCAACATCTTCCCGATCACGCTGCCGCCGTTGCGCCAGCGGCTCGAGGACATTGGCCTCCTCGCCGATCGCTTCATGCGCGCGGCGGCCGAGCGCTACAAGAGGCCGGTGCGCCTCTTGCCGGAGGCGTCGGTCGAGCTGCTCATGTCGTACGCGTGGCCGGGCAACGTGCGCGAGCTGCGCAACCTCGTCGAGCAGGCGGTGCTGCTCGAGCGCTCGGAGCGGCTCGAGCCCGAGCTCATCAATCGGCTGCTCACCGAGCGCCCGCAGCGGGTGAGCCCGCCGACGCCGCCGCCGTCGTCGTCGTCGATCGCGCGCTACATCGGGCGCGACGATGCGACGCCGCCCTTTGCGCTGCCGATCCCGGCGCCGGTGGTGCCGATCGCGGTCGGCACCAAGGTCGAGGACGCCGAGCGGCAGCTGGCGCTGCGCACGCTCGAAGCGTACGCGGGCGATCGCGTCGCCGCGTGTGCCGCGCTCGGCGTCGATTCGGCGCGCCTCGACGAGCTCCTCGGCGGCGGCCACGAGCCGCAGCCCGCCGTTCCCCACAACTAGTACTTTTTTTCATTCTTCAGGCGACAAGGTGTGACAACGCGGCAGCGCGACGGCCGTCGTGCGCGCCAGATCGCATGAATGTCCACCACGATCCCGGCGTCATTGCGCCTCCACGCGGCTTGGCCCGCGTTTCGCAAAGTGCGGACGGCATGGAGGCCACCGAGATGTCGTCGACGCAGATCTTCCAGCCCGGTCAGATCATCAAGCACTACGGCGTGTATCGTTGCAGCTGCGGCGGTCACGAGTTCTTCGGCGTGTCGGGTCGCGTGTTCCCGCGTCCGCACTGCCCGGCAGGCGCGTGGGAAATGAAGCACCGCGCGCGCGAGGAGAAGTTCTTCTAGTGGGCACGCGCACCGCGCTCCTGCTCGCCGGGATCGATTCGGCCGAGCGGCTCGAAACGGCGCTGGCGCTCGCCGAGCGCGCGGCGGTGACGATCACGATCGCGCTCGATGCGGAGACGATCGCCGCCGTCGCGCGCACGCGGCCCGAGCTGGTCGAGCGCGTGCGTGCGGCGTTCGCCGGCGGCAAGCTGGCGGCGATGTTGACGTGCGCGCACGGGGCCGAGGCGGGCCTCCTGACGCGCGAGGAGCTGGCCGACGAGCTCCGGCTCGACGAGGAGACGCTGCAGCTCGTCTTCGGCGTGACGCTCGAACGGCGCGGCTTCGCCGGCGCGGTGGCGGACGTCGAGGCGCTGGAGGCGGCGGGCGTCGACTTCGTCGTCGGGGACGACACCGAGCCGTGCCGCCTGGGCGAGCGGATGATGGCGCTGCCGATCGCGGTGTGTCACGCGAAGGCGACCGAAGACGCGGAGTGGATCGTACGCACGCACGCGGAGGCGGGCGAGCGCGTGGTCGGCGCCGATGCGTGGGCGGCGACGCTGACACCGCCGTGGCTGATGCGCGGCGAGCTGACGGCAGAGGCGCCGCCGATGGCGCTGCAGGCGCTCTGCGCGCTCGGCGATTGGTGCCTGGGCGCGTTCGGGCTGCGCCGCGTGCCCGGCGTGGCGGCGGCCGCGCTCGTCGACGAAGCGTGGAAGCTCGAGCGCTTTCCCGCGCGGGCGCGCGTGCCGCTGGTGCGGCGGCGCGGCCTGGCGGTGTCGCGGCGGGCGTGGCTGGCGGCGTACGAGTGGTGCGATGTGCTGGCGGTGGAGGCGCGCGTGCCGGGGCTGGCGGCGCACGCGCAGACGGCGCTCGGGGCGTGGGTGCTGCCGAGCTTGCGGGCGGTCGGCGAGGCGCACGGCGCCGGCGAGCCGTTGGCGCGGGCGGAGGCGGCCTACGAGGAGCTGCGCACGTTCGGGTTCGTGGGCGGGCTGCGGTGGCGGGCGCTGCTGTCGTCGCTGCGCGATGCGTTCGCGCTGTTGGCGGCGCGGCGCGAGATCGATTGGTCGATCGTGGCGGAGGCGCCGCGGGCGCCGGAGCCGCCGACGCTGCGGCTGGTCGAGCCGTCGGTTCCGCTGAACTAACGCGACATCGAGATCTGGACGATGCGATCCATCGCGGCCTGATAGGGCCAGGCGCGGTTGCGGTACTTCTCGGCGCCGCCGGCGGCGCGGTAGTAGAGGCTCATGGCGCGGTCGCGGTCTTCGACGCGGACGCGCTCGGCGAGCTCGAAGAGGGCCGGCTCGACGAGGCCGGGCACGTCGCGGGCGATGGCTCGCTCCAGGCGCGTGCGGGCGCACGCCTCGTCGTGCAGCGCGTCGCAGGCGCGGGCGGCGCCCATGAGCGCGTCGATGCGCGCGGCGTCGCCGGCGTCCTTGCGCGCGGCGATGGCGTCGAAGCGGCGCAGCGCGACGGCGGCGCGGCCGGCCTGCGCGTCGGCGCGGGCGCGGGCGAGGGCCACGTCGGGCGTGCCGGCGCAGGCGGCGAGGCCGAGCGCGAGCGCGGCGGCGAGCCCGATGGCGGCGGCGCGTGGCATGATGGCGCTAGCATGTCCAAGATCGACCTTTCGCTCAAGGACGCCTTCCGCCGCGCGCGCGAGAAGGTCGAGGGCTACGGCGTTCGCGTCTACATCGGCGACGTCAAGGATCCGAACACCGGGATCTTCGACGGCAGCGAGATCGGCGTCGACTACGCCAACGACCTCGAGATGTCGCTGTTCGTGCTCGTGCACTTGTTCGGGCACACGGTGCAGTGGAACACGGTGCCGGGCTATCGGACGATCGACACGCGCGTCAAGCCGGGGGCGGCGCCGGAGGTGATCGAAGAGGCGCGGGTGTACGAGGAGAACGCGTCGCGCTATGGGCTGCAGCTGCTGCACGAGGCGGGCGTGGTGGACCGCGACGTGTGGATCAGCGATTGGCGCGGGAGCGACTGGAAGTATCTATCGACCTATTACGCGACCGGGAAGCTGCCGACGTGGGCGGAGTGCCGCTCGACGGGCCACCCGCGCATCGAGCCGCTGCCGATTCCCGCGTTCACGCCGCACCGGTTCTACACGCGCTACGCGTTTTGAACGCGGGCGGCTGGCCGCTCGCGAGCCTACGCCGCCTCCGCCTGCGCGTAGCCCCAGCGCTCGCGCACCCGCTTCTCGACGCTGCCGAAGAGCAGCCGCTCGAACCCGAGCCCGAGCACCACGATCACCACCATCACGCTCATGACGCGCGCCATGTCCCCGAGCTCGCGCCCGAGCGTCAACAGCTGACCGAGCCCGCCCGCCACATACAACAGCTCGCCCGCCATCAGCGAGCGCCACGCGAACGTCCAGCCGAGCTTCAACCCCGTCACGATCCCCGGCAGCGCCGCCGGCAGGATCACGCGCGTATAGAGTCGGAGGCGCCGCGATCCCATCGTGCGCGCCGCCCGGATGTACAAGGTCGGCACGCTGCGCACCGCGCCCTCGGTCGCGATCGTGATCGACAACAGTGACCCCATCACCACCACGAACAAGATCGCCTTCTCCGACAGCCCGAACCACAAGAGCGCCAGCGGCAACCAGCAGATCGACGGCAGCGCCTGCAGCCCCACCACCATCGGCCCCACCGCGGCGCGCAGCCACGCCATGCGCGCCAACATCACGCCGAGCGTGATCCCCGCGCCCGCCGAGATCGCGTAGCCCACGAACAGCCGGTACAGCGACGTCGCCACCGCGCGCACCAGCTCGCCGTCGCGCAGCGTGTGCACGAGCATGCGCAGCACGCCGCCCGGGCCGGGCAGCATGTACGATGGCCAGGGCCCGAATCTAGAGATGCAGGCCCAGCCAATCAGCAGCACGCCGAGCGCCACCACCGCCGGCAGCCGCCGCCGCGGGTCGCTCGTCATCGTGTCCGTCTTCTGATTCGCCATCGACCGCCTCGTGCTCGCCCGTCTCGTCGAGCCCGCCCTTGAGCTGCGCCGCCAGCTCCACCACTTCGGCCTGATCGACGTGCCGCGGCTGCGGCAGCCGCGCCGCCACGTCGACGTCCATGGCCACGCGCGCCGGACGCGCGCGCAGCACGATCACGCGCGACCCGAGCCGCACCGCCTCGGCCATGTCGTGCGTGACGAACACGATCGTCTTCTTCGTGCGCGCCCAGATCTCGACGATCTCCGACTGCAGCGCCGCGCGCGACTTGGGATCGAGCGCGCCGAACGGCTCGTCCATCAAGAGGATGTCGGGCTCGAGCGCGAGCGCGCGCGCCAACGCCACGCGCTGCTTCATGCCGCCCGACAGCTCGTGCACCCACACGCGCGCGAACCCCGACATCTTGACGAGATCGAGATACTTCTTGGTGCGCGCCTCGCGCTCGCGCTTGGCCACGCGCAGCTCCTTCATGCCGAAGGCGACGTTCTCGGCGACGCTCAGCCAGGGAAAGAGCGCCGCGTCCTGGAACATCACGCCGCGATCGGGCCCGGGCCCGCGCACCGGCCGGCCGTGCACGCGCACCTCGCCGTCGTCGGGGCGCTCGAGGCCGGCCACCAGGTTGAGCAGCGTCGTCTTGCCGCAGCCCGACGGGCCGACCAGGCAGACGAACTCTCCGTCGCCGACGGTGAGCGACATCTCGCGCAGCGCCGCGGTCACGCCGCGCGTGGTCGACTGGAACCGTTTTCCGACGCGGCAGACTTCAATCACACGGCCTTATCGAGCAAGCCGTATGCCGTGATCAGGCGCGGTCCGTACCCCAGACCTCGCGTACTCGCGCGTCGAGCTGCTTGAAGAAGAGGACCTCGGTCACCAAGCCGAGCGTGACGATCGCGACCATCACCGCCATCACGCGCGCCATGTCGCCGAGCTCGCGCCCCGTGGCGAGGAGCTGTCCCAATCCGCCGGACACGAACAGCAGCTCGCCCGCCATCAACGAGCGCCACGCGAAGGTCCAGCCGAGCCGCATGCCCGACAAGATCGACGGCAGCGCCGCGGGCAGGATCACGCGCAAGTAGAGGGTCGCTCCGCGCGCCCCCATCGTGCGCGCCGCGCGCACGTAGAGCGGCGGCACGTTCGACACCCCCGACTCCGTCGCCACCGTGATCGACAAGAGCGAGCCGGCGACGACGACGAACAAGATCGCCGACTCCGACAGCCCGAACCACAAGAGCGCGAGCGGCAGCCAGCAGATCGACGGCAGCGCCTGCAGCCCGGTCACGATGGTGCCCAGCGATTCGCGCAGCGTCCGCGAGCGCGCCAACCCGAGCCCGAGCCCGACGCCGCCGACGAGCGACAACAGGTAGCCGATCACGAGCCGCCGCAGCGACGTCGCGATGCCACGCGGAATCGAGCCATCGACCACGCCCGACCACAAGCTGCGCCCGATCGCCGACGGCGACGGGAACACCCACGGCCGCCACAGGCCGAGCCTAGATGCCGCCTCCCACGCCAGAACCAGTGCCACCAGGAACAGCGCCCGGCGCAGGCTGCCACGCATCGTCGATCTCCTCACGCATCACTTTCTCTACCTCGGTGCGCAGCTCCTTCATGATGCGTCCGACGTAGTAGGCGACGTCGCCCTCGGTCACGCGCGGCCGCGCGAGCGCGATGGTCTCGTCGAGCTTCACCCGCCCCGGCGACGTGGCCATGAGCACCACGCGATCGCCGAGGCGCACTGCTTCGCGCACGTTGTGCGTCACGAACACGACGGTCTTCTTGGTCGCGCGCCAGATCTCGGTCAGCTCGCCGTGCAGCACGTCGCGCGTCTGCGCGTCGAGCGCGGCGAACGGCTCGTCCATGAGCAGCACGTGCGGATCGGGCGCCAGCGCGCGGGCGAGCGCCACGCGTTGGCGCATGCCGCCCGACAGCTCGTGCACGTAGGCGTCGCGAAAGCGCCACAGGTGCACCTTCTTGAGGAAGGTCTCGGTGCGCGCGGCGCGCTCGTGCTTGTCGCGCACGCCGGCGAGCTCGAGCCCGAAGTCGACGTTCTTGCGCACCGAGAGCCAGGGGAACAGCGCCGAGTCCTGGAACATCACGCTGCGCTCCGGGCCCGGCCCGGTGATCTCGCGCCCGTCGAGCGTCACGCGGCCGGAGTCGGCGCGGTCGAGCCCGGCGATCAGGTTGAGCAGCGTCGACTTGCCGCAGCCCGACGGCCCGAGCAGGCAGACGAACTGCCCCTCCTCGATCGTCAGCGACACGCCGGCGAGCGCGTGGTGCGTGCCGCGCCGCGACGTGAAGTGCTTGGCCACCGACTCGAGCGCGATCATTTGCCGTCCGCGATCGCGGCGTCGAGAAAGCGGCGCGTGGTCAACCCGGCGACGTCGCCCTCGGGCAGAAAGCCGAGCGCCCGCCCGTCGGCGAGCTGCTTCTTGAGCGCGGCGTCGAGCAGCTCCGCCGACGGCTCGACGTTGGCGTAGGCCTTCTTGAGCAGCTCCTCGGGCAGCGCCTTTTTGGCCCACTTCTGCAGCCCGGTGTCGACGAGCGCGCGCGCCTCGTCGGGGTGCGCCTTCATCCACGCGATCGCCGCCACGTTGGCGTCGACCAGCTTCTGCACGATCTCGGGATGCCGGGTCAAGAGCTCCTTGGTCACGACCAGCACCGTCGTCGGGAACTTCTTGTCCGGCCACAGATCGCGCTCGTCGACGAGCAGCTCGCCGCCGGCCTCGTCGATGAGGCGCGTGGTCCACGGCTCGGGCACCCACGCGCCGTCGAGCTCTTTCTGCTTCATGAGCGCCAGGATGTCGGCGTTGGCCAGCGGCAGCACCTGCACGTCGCCGCCGCGATCCTTGGACTGCAGGCCGTGCTCCTTCAGGTACACACGCAGCGCCACGTCCTGCGTGTTGCCGAGCTGCGGCGACGCCAGCTTCTTGCCGTGCAGGTCGCCCGGCCCGTGGATGCCGGCCTCCTTGCGCACCACGAGCCCGGCGCCGTTGAGCGCCGCGCCCGAGACCACCACCAGCGCGTCGCCGTGCGAGCGCAGGTAGCCGTTGATCGCCGGCGCCGGCCCGACGTAGCAGGCGTCGAGCGCGCGCGCGAACAGCGCCTCCATCGCCTGCGGTCCGGCGTTGAACGGCTTGGCGTCGACGGCAAGCGGCGCCAGCGCGCGCGCGAAGTCGCCGCGCTGCAGCCCCACGAGCGCCGGCCCGTGCGTGAGGTTGGGGAAGAAGCCGAGCCGCAACGTCGTCGGCGCCGCGCCGCCCTTGGGCTCGCGCGCGCGACAACCCGCCGCCACCACGACGAGGGTCGCGGCGACGAGCGCGAAGGTGCGGGCCGAGAAGCGCATCCGCCTATCATCCGTTATAGCGGATGACTGTCAAGGGCCAAGCGTGGCCCGTCGAGGATCCAGATTTTCTTGGATCAGAAACATGCATGAAACCTCGAATCCGTATAACTAGTAAGGAGGGAGGGCGAGATGGATCTGGCACGTCGCCGACGTCATTCCCCGGCGTCCACCGTCCCGAAGGTTCACACCCGCGGCGAGGCGCGCCTCGACGCCATGCTCGAGCTGGCCGAAGAAGCGTCGCGGCCGGCGCCGCTCGGGGAGGTCCTGCAGTCGCTGTGCGCGCGCATCGCCCAGGTGCTCGCCGTCGACGTCTGCTCGATCTACCTGCGCGAGCTGGCCGATTCGCCGGGTAACCGGCGTATCTCGGGCGACCTCGTGCTGCGCGCGACCTCCGGCTATTCGCGCGAAGCCGTGGGGCAGGCGCGCATGCGCGTGGGCGAGGGCCTGACCGGCTTCTCGGTCGAGTGCCTGCGGCCGGTGTCGGTCGCGCGCGCCGCCTCCGACGCGCGCAACAAGCCGTTCGCCTTCATGGACGAAGAGCGCTTTCCGTCGCTGTGCGCGACGCCGCTCGTCGACGGCGGCCGCGCGGTCGGCGCGCTGGTCGTGCAGCGCAAGCAGCCGCGCGCCTTCGGGCAGCGCGAGATCGTGCTGATCGCGTCGATGGCGCCGCCGGTCCTGTTCGCGCTCGAGCGGGCGCGGCTGCGCGAGCGCGAGCGCATGGCCGAGCTGTCGGCGGCGACGCCGGCGATCCCGCACGCGCGCGTGCACGAGGTGACGCTGCGCGGTCAGGCGGCGGCGCCGGGGCAGGGCTTCGGCACCATCGCGGTGCGCCGCCATCATCAGCCGTCGCAGCCGCCGGTGGGCCCGCTCTCGATCGCCGACGAGAAGGCGCGCCTCGGCGTGGCCCTCGCCGAAGCCGCCGACGAGATGACCAAGCTGGTCGCGTGGGCCATGGCCTGGGGCCCGCTCGATCGCGCCACCATGGCCTCGCTGCTGTCGCCCGCGCGCTTCGTGCTCGACGACGCGCGCCTGCGCGGCCGCATGCGCGATCACATCGACGAGGGCGTGTCCGCCGAAGCGGCGGTCGAGCGCGTGATGCGCGAGTACGCGCGCGTCTTGTCGGCGTCGGGCGAGAAGCTGCTCGTCGATCGCGCGCTCGAGGTCGAGGCGCTCTGCCTGCGCGTGCTCAACCGCCTCGGCGCGCCGGCGGCGAAGCTGCCGCCCGGCGCCGTGCTGGTGGCGGCGCGCCTGACCGTGTGCGACGCCATCGAGCTGCGCGCCGGCCACGCCGCCGGCGCGATCTTGTCGGCGCCGGCGGCGGCCTCGCCCGGGCTCGGCACCGCCGTGGCGCTCGGGCTGCCGGTGGTCGCCGGCGTCAGCGAGCTGTTCCGCTGGGTCACCGACGGTGATCGCGTGCTCGTCGATGGCGAGGCGGGCAGCGTGATCGTCAACCCGTCGCGTGTCGACGTCGCCGCGCACCGAAAGCGCTGATACGCTGAGGCGCGTGAGCGGCGCGCCGCCGAGAACCCTCCAGCAGCTGTGGCCCGAGCTCACGCTCGTCGCGTTCGGCGTGATGCTGCGCGTGATGATGCACGTCAGCTTCGACGTGCGCTGGAGCTACGACTTCGACGATCACTTCGCGTACATCGAGCACCTCGCGCACGCGTGGTCGTGGATGCCGCTCGCCGAGTCGCGCGCCGCGTATCATCCGCCGCTGTACTACGCGATCGCGGCGCTGTGCATGCGCGCCGGCGCGGGCGTGCAGGCGCTCGGCTGGATCTCGATCGCCAGCGGCTGTGCGCGCCTGATGCTGATCTTGTGGGGCCTGTTGCGTTGGCTAGCCGAGCAGCGCATCGCGCGCGCGGCGGCGCTGGCCATCGCCGCGGTGCTGCCCGCGTCGCTGCACACCGACGGCATGGTGACGAACGAGGCGCTCAACGGCCTCGTTTCGACCGCGGCCATCCTGCTCGCCGCCGAGATCTTCGCGGCGAAGGAGGGCAGGGCGCGCCTCGTCCGCGCCGCGGCGTTCGGCGCCGTCCTCGGCGTGGCGCTGTGGATCAAGCTGTCGGCGCTGGTGATCCTCGGCGCCGTCGGGATCGTCGGCGCCGCCGTCGCGCTCGCCGCCGCACGTCGCGGTGATCGCGGCCGCGCGCGCTCGTTCGCCGCCGCGCTCGCCGTCGCGCTCGCCACCTGCGCCGTCGTCTCCGGCCCCTGGTTCGTGCACACGCGCGCCGCCCACGGCCGCTTCGTCCTCAGCGGCTTCGACGGCGCCGACGCCCACCGCCTCGCCGGCACGCAAGACAAGCCGTACCTCTTGCGCCGGCCGCTGCGCTTCTACCTCGGCTTCTCGCCGCGCATCTTCGCCTTCCCCTACGTCCCCGTCGGCCTCGCGCCGCACGCCGAGTTCCCGACGCAGCTCTTCGCCAGCACCTTCGCCGACTATTACAACTTCGCGTTCGGCCCCTATCCCGAATCGCTCGACGCGCCGCTGCGCGCCAACCTGAAGCCGCTGCGTCCCGAGGTGCTCACGCTCTCGCGCATCGCCATCGCCGGCGGCGCGCTCGTCGCGCTCGCCACGCTCGCCGGCTTCGTCGGCTGCGCGCTCGCCGCCTGGCGCCGCCGCGACGCCGCGCTCGCCGTGCTCATCGCCATCCCCGCGCTCGCCGTCGCCGGCCAGCTGCACTTCGCCGTCAAATATCCGATCGACGCCGAGGGCCTCGTCAAAGGCGCCTACCTGCAGTTCGCCGCCGCGCCGCTGTGCGCGACCTTCGGCCTCGCCGTCGCCTGGCTGTGGCGCCGCCGACGGATGCGCGTGCTCGCCGCGCTCGCGTTCGCCGGTACCGCCGCGCTCGCCGTCTACGACGTCGGCTGCCGCATCCTCTAGCGTTCGCTCAGCGCCCGCTCAGCGCCTGCTACAGCCGCAGCGCCAGCGCCGCCGACGCCGTCAGGTCGACCGCCGTCCAGCGATCGTCCCCGAGATGCCGCAGCCCCTGCATGCTGTCGTAGCTCACGCGCAACAGCGGCGTCACCCGCGTGCCGACGTACGCGCCGAGCGCGAAGTGCCGCCCCAGCGTCGCCACCAGCCCGCCGCCCGCCTCGCAGAGGAACGACGACGCCGTCGCCTCGGCGAGCACCGGCCCACGGCTGCCGGGCGTGGGATCGTCGTATGACACCTGCCCCGCGAAATAGTCACCCCCGACGGCGACGCGCGGATAGACCACGAGGTGATGCCCGAGCGGCACCAGCACGCGCAGCCCGGCCTCGCCGCGCACGCGCGAGAACGACGCCGATGCCAGACTGGTGTCCGGCATCCCGAGGCCGGTCCCTTCGAGCAGCGTCCCGCCCACCGACAGCTCGGGCATGAGCGCGAAGCGCCGCCCGCGCATCCAGATCGCCAGCCCGACGTGCCCGTCCATGCCGAACGACGGACCGAAGTCATGACCGTAGCCGCCTCCGAGCGGCACGTCCACGCCCGGCGTCACCTCGACGATCAGCTCGTAGCGCGACGGCCCGCGATGCTGCCGCGCCACTTGCGGCGGCGGCGGCGGCGGTGCGTTCGGCACCTCGACCATCGCCTGCGCCCACGCCTGCGAGGGCAGCATCGCCAGCGACGGCAATCCCGCCACCAGCGCCGTTCCCATCCACGCGATCGCCACCCGCTTCATGGCGCCTCCTTGGATTACGGAATCTACATTCCGTATTTCGCGAGCTTCTTGTGCAAGCCTTCGCGCGTGATGCCGAGCGTCTCCGCCGTCTTGGTCTTGTTGCCGCCGTGCTCGCGCAGCGCCTCGACGAGCAGCCAGCGCTCGACCTCTTCCATCATGTCCTTGAGCGTGCCCTTCTTCGGCGCCACCCGCCCGAGGAGCCCCTCGACCTTGCGCACCGCCGGCGCCAGCAGCTCGGGCGTGATGAAGCCTTCGTTGTCGCACTGGATGACGAGGCGCTGCACCTCGTTCTCCAGCTCGCGGATGTTGCCCGGCCACGAGTACGCGGCGAGCTGATCGAGCGCTTCCGGCGTCACACCGGCGACCGCCTTGTTCATCTCGGCGGTGTATTTGCGCAGGAAGTGCTCGGCGAGCAGCGGAACGTCCTCGCGCCGCTCGCGCAAGGGCGGCAGCCGAATCGGGAACACGCGCAGGCGATAGAACAGATCCTGCCGGAACGAGCCCTTCTCGACTTCCTTCTCGAGCGAGCGGTTCGTGGCGCAGATGATGCGCACGTCGACCGCCTTCGGCGCCGTGGCGCCGACCGGGCGGATCTCGCCCTCCTGCAGGACGCGCAACAGCTTGGCCTGCAGGTTGATCGACATCTCGCCGATCTCGTCGAGGAACAGCGTGCCGCCGTCGGCGATCTCGAACAGGCCCTTCTTGTCGTGATCGGCGCCGGTGAACGCGCCCTTCTTGTGGCCGAACAGCTCCGACTCGAGCAGGTTCTCCGGCACCGCGGCGCAGTTCTGCGCCACGAACAGCTTGTCGCGCCGCTTGCCCTGGTAGTGGATCGCCGACGCGATCACTTCCTTGCCGGTGCCGGTCTCGCCCTCGATGCAAACCGTCGCGCGCGTATCGATGACCTTCTCGAGCTGCCGGAAGATCTCGGCCATCGCCGACGACTCGCCGATGATGTCGGAGAAGCGGCGCTTCTCTTCGCGCCCCTTCAAGTACTTCACTTCGCCGCGCAGCTTCTCCTCGGCGAGGCGCAGCCGC
>Ga0070679_100002283_pt1 | contig 17337 bp, 14 predicted proteins | sample KBSC63BmetaG_FD_65652 | JGI IMG/M metagenome (GOLD analysis project Ga0070679, IMG submission 65652) | Corn rhizosphere microbial communities from Kellogg Biological Station, Michigan, USA - KBS C6-3B metaG | ecosystem: Host-associated > Plants > Roots > Rhizosphere | place: USA: Michigan... | reverse complement strand
AGATCAATGGTGAAGCAGTTTCAAATTTCACGGCTCAAATCGGAGTTCTGGAACCGGGAAGCAATATGCGTCTGCGGATCGAGCGCGATTCGGCTGTGCTGGATTTGACGGTGCGAATCGGCAGTAAGAATCTTCTGGACTATGAAATCGTGAACGCCGGTCACCTTACCGAGGCGCAGCGGGCAAGACGCGCGGCCTGGATGCGCGCGGAAGCTGAGACACGAGCCGCCCACTGATATGCGGAGCTTGCTCACACTTTTGTGGTGGATGATTGCAGCGCCCGTGACGGCCCTTTGGGGGTTTCCGTGGACACTGCTGACCGGCAAGATCGATGCGATGTATTGGACCGGGCTCTGGATCGCGCGCCTGGGCGTGCGAATTGCAGGCATTCGCTGGACGCTGATCGGATTGGATCGGTTGCCGATGACGAGCAACTACATCTTTATGTCCAACCACGTGTCGAACATCGATCCGCCACTGCTGGTTCCGCTTCTACCACGGCGAGTGACGGTGATGGTGAAGAAGGAATTGTTCAAACTGCCGATACTTGGTCCCGCGATGCGGATGGCGGATTTCATTCCGATCAATCGCAGTAATCGCGAAGCGGCAATCGGCAGCGTACGCGAGGCAGCGAACGTCGTGAGAAAGGGGTTGGATTTGCTGGTATTTCCGGAGGGCACGAGGTCACGTGATGGGCGGCTACTACCGTTCAAGAAGGGCTCGTTCCATTTGGCGATGGACACGGGAGTGCCGATCGTTCCGGTTACGATCCTGGGGACGGAAGCGTTGCTGCCGAAGGGCTCAGTGCTGGCTCGGCCCGGGAAGGTCAGTATTGTGTTCCACGCGCCGATCGATCCGAAGGAATTTGCCGATCGTGATGAACTGATGGAAGCCGTGACGGCAAGCGTCAAGAGCGCGCTACCAGAGGAGAGGCAGTAGGGGCTCAGGATGGTGAAGGCACCAGTGGTCGGCCGCCCCACGCGTTTCGTGGAGTGATGAAGCTACGTATTTTGGTGTTCTAATTACCTTCGTTACATTCCAGAATCCTAAAAGTGTGATATCTACTGCCGGACAAGCTCCCTTATGCGGGAGGAGCATATGGCATGGGACGGAGAAGAACGGCGTAGTTCACAGCGTGCGCGATGTACGTTGCCGATTGAGCTGCGCACTGAGGGGGGAGCGTTTCCGGCGCAAGCGGAGACCACGGACGTGGGCCTGACAGGTTGTTATGTGACCACGATGTTTCCGCTGCCGATTGGTACCAAATTGAACGGCGCGCTATCGATTGGTTCGCGCAGGATTGCCGTGAAGTGCGAAATCATCACCATGGACCCCAGTCTCGGGAACGGCATTAAGTTCATGGAAATGTCGGAAGACGACAAGGCTGAGTTGAAGGCCTATTTGGAGAACAGCGCTTCGCCTGAGTCGGATTCCGGGTACATCATTCGGTAGCCGAGATCACAGGCCTTTCTTTTCGATCATGCGGGCGGTCAGGGCGACGCCGTCGCGTCCGTCGTGAAGCTTCAAGGAAAACACCAGCACATTCCATTGCCATCGTGAACTGCGCGTAGGCAATTGCGGCAGTCCCCGAAAGCCGCGGTCGATGTAGGTCTCGTGGGTGTCGGCCACAGTGCGGATCACTTCTTTCCAGCCGTCACCGAGTTCGGGGAACTGCTCGAACATGTTCTTGCCAACAAACCATGTACGCTTGCGCTCGAAAAAAGAAGCGAAGTAGTCGTTGACATATTCGAAGTTACCTTCGCGGTCGAGGATTTCGAACACCACATCTTCACCCATCGAGAGGCTGATGCGGCTGTAATAAAAATCGCGGGCATCAACAACAACAGGCTTGCCGCGGCGTTTGGCCTCGAACGTATGGAGCGCAGTGAGCAGATCGTTGACTGAACTGTAACCCTTCAGCAGGTGGATGTCGGCGATTCCGCCGAAACGGCGTTCGAGCGTCGCCGACATGATGATGATGGGCACTTCAGGACGTTTCTTGCGAAGTGCGTCGGCTACTTCGGTGCCAAATTGGCCGGCGCCGAGATGGTAATCGAGCACGGCGATATCGATGTCCTGCAATTTGGCCGCAGCATCTTCGATACGAGATGTCGAGACGACTTCGTAACCGTTCTGACGAAGAATCGTGGCGCGAAGAAGAAGGTTGTCTTCCAAATCGTCGAGCAAGAGGACGCGAATAGGCTTGCGTTCGTCCTGTTTTTTACCTTCTCCGATTTGGCGAATGTCGGCCACGAAAAGTTTCTTAGCCTTTCAGTCGATCAGCCATTCAGTTCTCAGCTTTCGGGCCTCTGTCATCGGCCAGAAGCGCGGTGTCAGCTACTGTGCTGATTTTTCTTTCGTGTTCAGTGCGCGAATCGTTTTTACGAGTTCGGGCAATTTGTTGAACAAAGCAACGGCTCGCAACCACTGGCGATTTTCGATTGCGGGATAGCCGCTGACCACGGTTCCTGCTTCCACGTCATTAGGGATGCCAGTTTGGGCGGTTGCGATAGCGCCATCACCAATTTTGCAATGACCCGCGACACCAACCTGTCCGGCGAGAATCACCTTGTTACCAACGTCGGTAGATCCAGCTAAGCCCACCTGCGCACAGAGCAGCGTATCTTCGCCTACTTTACATCCGTGCCCAACTTGGACAAGATTATCCACCTTCGTGCCGGGGCCGATACGCGTTTCGCCGATGCTGGCGCGGTCAATGCAAGCGTTTGCTTGGACCTCGACCCGGTCGCCGAGGATTGCGGCGCCGGACTGGACAATCTTTTGCCAGTGATTGTTTTCATCTTTGGCGAAGCCGAAGCCGTCGGCACCGACGATAACACCGTTCTGCAACACGACATCGTCGCCCAGTTGGCAGTACTCGCGAACGACGGCGTGAGCGTGTGCAAAGAAGTTGTTACCCATGCGTGCGCCGCGATAGATGACGACGTGCGGAAGAATGACGCACAGGTCCCCGATCACTACGCCTTCGTCGATGACCACATACGCACCAATCGAGGCATTCGCGCCGACTCGCGCCGATGGATGAATCTGGGCAGTGGGATGAATACCAGGTTGGTATTTGGGCGGTTCATAGAAAAGTGCGAGTGCGCGAGCGAAGGTCAGGTAAGGGTTCGAACTGCGCAAGGTCGCCAGAGGAGCAGCGGGGAAATCCTCAGAAACGATCACCGCAGATGCTTTTGTCATCTTTACCGCGGAAGCGTACTTCGGGTTAGCGACAAAGGTGATCTGCCCCGGTCCAGCTTCTTCGATACCGGCGACTCCGGTGATCTCGGCATCATTGCCATCGAGACGCACATTGAGTTGAGACGCGATTCGAGAGAGTTTCATGGCAAACGCGCCTCCGCTTGGTACAGGCTGGAGGCGCACAGAGATTCTACTAGAGCGGATTCGATCGTTCCGCATTGACCGGATCTTTCGATCTTTGAGTCCGTTTCTCTTTGTCATCCCAAACATTTGGCGGATAGGAGACATCCGGTCTGAGGTAAAGGGATTCGAACGGAAACGTAGTCAGGAGCAAGTCGATGCGTCGTATTTTTCTTGGAGTTGTGGTTTTAGTGCTGTCGGTCTCGGCATTCGCGCAGCAGGACTACGTTGGGCGTTTCAACGCGTTTGGCGGCTATTCGTTCCTCGATTCGCCCAAACTCAATCTTTTCGAAAATGGCTTTGATGGGACCTTTGGCGTCAACATCAAGCGGTGGATTGCGTTTGGCTTTGACTTCAGCATATTCACCGGCGGTTCATCGCTCGTGCCCAGTGATTTGAATCCGGCCACACAGCAGCAATTGGCACCCATCCTGGTGCTGCTTCCTCCGGGAGCCACTCTCAGTGTTCCATTCGACGCAAGGACATCTACTTATGCGATTGGACCGCAGATCAATATCCGCAAGCTGAAGAAGGTGACGTTTCTAGTGAGGCCGGCATTGGGAGCGCTGCACGAGGATGTAACAGCAAAGCCAAAAGATCCCCTAACGGCGGCAATTGTCGGAGGACTGCTTGGCCCGACCGGGAAAACCAGCAGCACAGCAACGTTCTACGGGTTCGGCGGAGGAGTAGATATTTTCCTTAAGAAACACGTGGGGCTCCGCGTTACTGCCGACTTCGTGCACTTTGCGATTTTTCAGAGTTTTTTGAACGGGGGACGCAACGCGGTACGATTTTCGATTGGACCGACATTCCAGTTTGGCGGAAACGTGCAGTAAGGTTTCGGAGCTGCCCGAATGGGCGGCGATGAGATCGCCTGTCCAATATAAACATTACTCACTGAACATGGGTACTTGGCGCGCATCGGGCGGAAGACCTGTTGGCTTCCTGCGACGCGCGCCGGGAGCGCCAATCACGGCGAGCACGCATAAGTCGCTCAAGGCACTTTTTGGTACAAAAATGCGTTGCGTATTGGAACGCGCGTCAGGCGGATTAACGAAATAACCTTCGGGAAGTATCTGGGTCAGATCGTTGGGCATCATGCCTTCTAGAACATCATTGTCCCGAAATTGAAGGCGTACCCACAGGCCTTCGGTACGAGGGCGCGTGGTGAACGTCTTTCGAATTAAATCTTCCGTGTCGCCGAAATCGCGAACAAAATAAACGCCCTTAACTTCTTTCAGATCCACGGTGACGAGTTTGCCCGCCAAGTTCAGGATTTCGAGTTTTCCGTCCACGAGGAAAGTTGCGGCTACGTGACCCTGCATAGAGTCGCGGTCCAGTTTGCGAATGATGACCTTCTTATGAGTGGAGGGCATGGCGTGCATCCCGATTGTGCCACTTTTTCTGTTCCAATAGCGGACTGCGGAACGAAACGTAGCCAAAATGTGAACAGATATGCTATGTTTTGTGGTTCATCAGCTTCGGATTGTCTGTAAGTCGCACCAATTGAGTCACTTAGAAGCCAGATTCGATTTGCCCACAACGGGCACAGGCAAAGCGAAGTTCTGTTTTCCCCGGGTATCTCGCTGCCAGTTGCAGTGTAACCCATAGAAAACAGAAGACATAGTAGTTTCTTCAGGTTCTCGGATAGCGCCTGTGGTGCAGGCCTGCGAGGACAGTAAGCGGGAGGAAATTGGCAGACTACATCTACACGATGGAAACCCGGCTCTCGCCGGATCAGCTGCGCGCCGTCAACTTCGTTGAGGAAACTGCCCGAGCCCATGGGATGAATATTTATCTGACCGGGGGCACGATCCGAGATCTGATGACCGGTTTTTCGATCCGCGACTTGGACTTTACAGTCCAAGGCAATCCGTTGAAGTTTCAAAAGGAACTGGAGAAATTCGGAGCGCGGGTTGAAGCCACAGACGAATCCATAAAGTGGATTTCGCTTACCTTTCCAGGAGGGTTTCGCGCCGAGATCGAAATGGCGCATACGGCGCGCTACGAGAAGCCAGGGAAGCCGCCCGTCGTTGAGCCTTCGGGAATCGCGGAAGACCTGCGCTGTCGCGACTTTACGGTGAACGCGATGGCACTCTCGTTGAATCCAGGGTCGCGAGGACTGCTGCTGGATCCCATGAATGGGGCGGCTGACCTGGAAACAAAAGTCATCCGTGTTCTGCACAACTATGCCTTTCTCGAACAGCCGATCCTTCTGATCAGAGCGACGCGTTTTTTGGCGCGATTCCATTGGACGTTCGAAGAGCGAACTCAAGCCAGATATCAGTCTGCACGCGAGGGCAACTACATCGAGAATGTAAACACCAAGGACATTGGATACGAGATCGAGCAGATTGCGTATGAGGATGATCCGCTGGGCGTGATGAAGGCGCTGGAAGAACAGGACTGGCTGAAGGTGCTGCATCCGCATTGGGCGACGGCCAAGGTGGATCAGGCTGGATTGGCGGCGCTACTGAAAACGCGTCAGCAGTTGCTGGAGATAGGCGTTGATGGAAATCCGTCGGCCGCGGTGATGTACTTCCTGACCGACAAGCTGCCGGAAAAGGAAACTGCAGAGATCCAGAAAGCCATTCCGAATAAGACGCTGGTGGAGAGCTGGAAGCGTCTCGAAGACGATGCGAAAGAACTGGCGAAGAAGCTGACGGGGAAGGAATCAACAACACCGTCGATGACCTGGGATGTACTGACGGCTTCGAAGCCGGAGACGCTGATGTTCCTGGCGGCGACAAGCAAGCAACAGGTTGTCCAGAAGCATATCGAGAACTACTTTGGTAAGTGGCGGCAGATACCCCAACGATTCCCTCTGCCAGAGATGATTGAGTTGCAGATCACACCGTCTCAACCGAATTACAAAGAAGTGACGGATAAAGTTTTCCGTTTGCTGCTGGACGGAAAATTGCGAACGCCGAGTGAGACGACGAAGTTTCTGAAGCCGTTTGCGCCACCACCACCGCCGCCGCCACCTCCTCCGAAGGAGAAGCGCGGGAAGGCCAAGGCAGAGGCAGCGGCTGCGGCTGCGGCGGCCGCAGCGGCTGAAGCCGCGAAGAAGGCAGCTGCGGAAGTACCGAAGAAGGGTGCGAAGGCGGAGAAACCTTCTGCGAGAGAGGCTGGAAAGAAAGCTGCGGCTCCGGCCAAGGCAGCCGCGGCGACAAAGGCGGCCCCGGCGAAAGCGGTGAAGGCGAAAGCGCCGGCGAAGAAGGTCGCAGTAAAGGCTAAGCCTGCGGCGAAGAAGGCGGGAAAGAAAAAGTAAGTAATCAGGGCAAAAATAGATAATCGGCAATTTGTAATAGGTGATTGAAAACCGGCGCAGTGCGGCACTGCGTCAAGCCTCCGTGCATCTGGAAATCCTCGCTGCGTTTCGGATGAGCGGCTAGGGCAGGCTGCTTCACACGCGACTGACCGCCGCTTTTCCACAAGCGTTTTGTACTGCGACTTCTCTTGGGACTAGCTGACCACTACAATTGAACTAGTCCCCATGTCCCAATTCGTTCATTTACATCTGCACACCGATTATTCCCTCCTTGACGGTGCCTGCGACGTCGACAAGCTGGTTAAACGCGTAAAGGAACTCGGGATGCCCGCGGTCGCGATGACCGATCATGGCAACGTGTTTGGCGCGGTCAACTTCTACAACGCGGCGAAGGCAGCCGATGTTAAGCCGATCATCGGGTGCGAGCTGTACATCTGCAAAAAGGAAGACCACCGAAGCGCGCCCGAAGGCGACACCTACAACCATCTGCTGGTGCTGGCGGAGAACGAAGAGGGTTACCGAAACCTGGTGAAGATCACGTCGGAGGCATCGCTGCATGGCTTCTATTACAAGCCGCGCGTGAGCAAACGGTTCCTGGCGGAGCACAGTAAAGGGCTAATCGGGCTTTCAGGATGTCTGAAGGGCGAAGTCGCCGAAAACCTGATGGAAGGGAAGTACGACGCTTCAAGGAAAGCGGCGGCAACTTTCAATGACATCTTCGGCGCGGGAAACTTCTTCATCGAAGTGCAGAACCAGGGACTGCCGCAAGAGCACAAGATTCTTAGCGATCAGTTTCGGATTGCTCGTGAGCTAGGGATTCCGGCGGTTGCGACTAATGACAGCCATTACCTGTGCGAGGACGACGCCCACGCGCAGGACGTGATGATTTGCATACAGACGGGCAAGTCTGTCGCCGAAGAAAACCGCATGAAATTCCAGACCAACCAGTTCTTCGTGAAAAGCTACGAGGAAATGGAGAAGGTCTTCGGCAGCGAGCCCGATGTTCTGAAGCGGACACTAGCGATCGCCGAGCGCTGCAATTTCAAGCTGAACAAGGTGAGCAATCCGTTCCCGCGTTTTGATGTGCCAGCGGGAATGGATATCGATAGCTACTTTGAACGGGTCTGCCGCGAAGGCTTCGCTCGGCGGTTGGAAGTGCTACGCGAGTTGCAAACCCAAGGCAGGCTGAAGCACCAGATCAGCGACTACGAGCAACGGCTCTCGTGGGAAATACAGATCATCAAGCAGATGAAGTTTCCCGGTTATTTCATGATCGTGTGGGACTTCATTCGCTACGCAAAAGAGCATGGGATTCCCGTGGGACCAGGGCGCGGATCGGCGGCGGGATCGCTGGTGGCGTATGCGATGTCGATCACGGACGTGGATCCTCTTCAGAACGAGTTGCTGTTCGAGCGTTTTCTGAATCCTGAGCGCGTGAGCATGCCTGATATCGACGTCGACTTCTGCATGAACCGGCGCGGTGAGGTGATCCGATACGTAACCGAAAAGTACGGCCGCGAGAACGTGGCGCAGATCATCACGTTCGGCACGATGGCGGCGAAGGCGGCAATTAAGGATGTGGGCCGCGTACTGGATATGCCGTACGCGGAAGTGGATCGGATCGCAAAAATGATCCCGCCCACGCTGAACATCACGATCGACAAGGCGTTGGAGGACTCTCCGCCGCTCGCCCAGGCGTATGAAACCGAGCCGCAGGTGCGGCAGATCATCGACACGGCGAAGAAGCTGGAAGGGTTGGTGCGCAACTCAGGCGTGCACGCCGCCGGCGTCGTAATTTCTCCCCAGCCGCTCACCGATCTAGTCCCGGTGCACCTGACCAAGAACGAGGAAATCGTTACCGCGTATGACATGAAGGCCATCGAGAAGCTTGGGCTTCTGAAAATGGACTTCCTCGGGTTGACGACGCTGACGATTCTCGATGACGCGTTGAAGCTCATCAAGCAGGTGCGCGGGGTAGATATCAATCTGCAGACGTTGGTGACAGACGATGTCGAGACCTATAAGAAAGTGTTTCACAGCGGATTGACGTCGGGCGTGTTCCAGTTTGAATCGCATGGCATGCGCGATGTCTTGCGACGCTATCAGCCGAATTCGATCGAGGATCTGACCGCATTGAATGCGCTGTACCGGCCTGGTCCGATCCAGGGCGGCATGATCGACGACTTCATCGATCGCAAAAGCGGTCGCAAGAAGATTGAGTACGAACTGCCGGAACTGGAAGCGGTCCTGAAAGAGACGCTGGGCGTGATCGTGTATCAGGAGCAAGTGATGCAGATCGCGAACCGGCTCGCCGGATATTCACTCGGTGAAGCGGACCTGTTGCGGCGCGCGATGGGCAAGAAGAACCTCGAGGAAATGGCGAAGCAGCGCGAGCGCTTCGTGCAGGGCGCGCTGGAAAGAAAGTTTCCGCAGAAGAAAGTCGAAAAGATCTTCGATCTGATGGAGCAGTTCGCCGGATACGGTTTCAATAAATCGCACTCAGCCGCGTATGCGGTGCTGGCCTATCAGACGGCTTATTTGAAGACGCATTATCCGGTGGAGTTCATGGCGGCGCTGCTGACCTCAGTCACCGGGAACACAGACGATGTGGTGAAGTACATCAATGAGTGCCGAGATATGGGCATTCCAGTCGAACCACCCGACATCAACGTGAGCGACGCGAACTTCACGCCACACGAGCAGGCGATTCGTTTCGGGCTGGCTGCAGTGAAGAATGTCGGTCACAACGCCATTGACTCGATTGTGGCTGCTCGCAAGGAGCTGGGGAGTCTTACTTCTATTTACCAGTTCTGCGAGAAGGTGGATTTGCGGCTGCTGAACAAGCGCGTGGTGGAGTCGCTGATAAAGAGCGGCGCTATGGATTCGCTAGGCCGACGCAATCAGTTGATGCAGGCACTGGATAAGGCGATTGAGCGGGCGCAGAAGACGCAGAGGGACGCGGAGTCAGGGCAGCATGGGTTGTTCGGTGTGTTTGACGATCAGCCTCAGGCGGGAAACGGGAATGACACGCTGCCAGAGGTGCCCGATTGGGATGAGCACACGCGCTTGTCTTTCGAGAAGGAAATCCTGGGATTCTTTATCACGGGGCACCCTCTGGAGAAGTATGTCAGCAAGCTAAAGGATTTCCGAGCGCTCACGGTGGAAGAGATCTGCGCGATGAAGCAATCGACCGGAAGAGACGAGAGCATCTCGACGGGGGGCGTGATCACCAGCCACAAAATAGCGAAGTCGAAGAAGGGCGATCTGTACGCGCAGGGTACGCTGGAGGATATGACAGGGAAGCTGGATTTCCTGCTGTTCTCCGATAACTTCAAGCGTTTGCAGGAAAGACTGAAACTCGAGGTTCCGGTGCTGGTGCGCGCGTCGGTGCGGGTGGAAGAGGGAGCAAATGCCAAGCTGATGGTCAGCGACATCACTCCGCTGGAAGAAGCCAAGCCAAAGTTGCCGGCCTCGCTGCGATTGAAGATTCCACTGGAATCGACGACGAATGAGGTTATCGACGAGCTACATGGGATTCTGGCGGCGCACAAGGGAGAAGCGCGGGTATTGTTTGATTTGGAGCGTCCCGGAGACTTCATGGTAGTGATGGAAGCCGAAGGCTATAATGTTATGCCGGACCACGCGTTTATTTCGCGGGTCGAGGAACTGTGTGGGCGGGGCAGTGTCCGGGTAATTGAGTAGCCTCCGGGCATATAACGACTCCAAAGAGGATGTGCGCAGTGGCAGCAACTGGATATGCACTCGTATGCGATCTGCTCGGCTCGGAATTGGAGCAGATACGAAGCGACACGGCGGACGGGAATCTTAAACCGATGGAAACAGCGACAAAGGCCCAACAGGAACTGGAAAAGATTGAGAAACAGATAGCCCAGCTGGAACCGCTGGGGCGCGAGAATGAAGACGCGCATAAGAAATTGCAGGCTCTGCACGATCAGGTAAACGTTTTGCGGAAGCAGATCACCCAGAATCTGGGAGCTTGGCAGCGCGCGGAACTGGCCCGGCACCCGCAGCGCCCGTATCCTCTGGACTTTGTCGAGCGGATTTTCACCGACTGGAGCGAGGTTCACGGCGATCGTCGATTTGCTGACGATGCCGCAATGGTTTGCGGGATGGCGCGCTTCCATGGCGAGGACGTGCTGGTGGTCGGGACGCAAAAGGGCCGAACGACTAAAGAGAAGGTGCTGAGAAATTTTGGATCGCCGAATCCTGAGGGATATCGGAAGTCGATCCGTGCGATGAAGTTTGCAGAAAAATTTGGACGCCCGGTGATCACTTTTGTGGATGTGACGGGGGCGTACCCGGGAATCGGCGCGGAAGAACGTGGACAGGCCGAGGCGATTGCGCAGAATCTGAGGGAGATGGCGCGGCTGCGGGTTCCGGTGATTACGGCAATTACCGGTGAAGGTGGAAGCGGCGGAGCGCTGGCAATTGCGGTGGCGAATCGCGTGATCATGATGGAGAACTCGGTCTATTCGGTGATTTCCCCCGAGGGCTGTGCGTCGATCATGTGGAGAGATTCCAGCAAAAAAGAGCTAGCCGCCGAGGCTATGAGAATTACGGCCAAAGATCTGACGGAACTAGGGATTATCGATGATGTAATCCCCGAGCCGCCGGGTGGGGCACATACGGATCATGACGCGGCAGCAGCACTGGTGGACCAGGCTCTGCAGAAGCATTTGGGAGAGCTGAAGCAGCTTTCGCCCGACGAACTGGTGAAATCGCGATACGAGAAATTTCGTGTGATGGCGCAGTATTTCACCGAATCGTAGCTGCTGGATACCCTGCAGGAGGTATCCATTCGGGGCGCAGACTTGCCATCCGACTCGCCTGCAGGCACGCCCAATGTGCGGTACTCATGTCTAAGTAAATCCAGCCTTTATAATTTAGTCACACCTCAGTGGGGAAAGATTCATCAGTTAGGAAAGGCGTGCTCGTTTAATGGCCACAACGGACTTAGCGGTACATGGCGCGACCGGAGACTCTGCGGGCAACCGGATCGTGAATGACTTCAGCCTGCAAGTAGCCACTGTAAACGGCTCGGGGTCCCAGTCGGCGAATACGGTTTTGCTGCGCACTATCTTTCAGATGGGAGTGCCGGTTTCTGGCAAGAACCTGTTCCCATCGAATATCGCGGGATTGCCTACCTGGTATACCATTCGGGCAAATAAAAATGGTTATGTCGCGCGAAAAAAGGAAGTCGACTTCCTGGTGGCGATGAATCCAGAGACGGCGGTTGAGGATGTGAAGGTGCTCGCGCCGGGCGCCGCGGTGCTTTACGACGAACCTCTGAAGCTGAACGCGCTGCGTACCGATCTCACGTTCTACCCGGTTCCATTCGACAAGATTACAGCGACGGTTTGTCCCGAGGCCAAGCTGCGCAAGCTGGTGAAAAACATGGTGTACACCGGCGTAGTGGCGTACCTGCTTGGGATGGAGATGGCGGAGACGGAGAAGGCGATCCGCCGGCAGTTTGGGAAGAAGCAGAAGGCCGCCGACCTGAACGTGAATGCCGCCAACGCGGGTTACGACTACGCGGTAGCGAATCTAGAGAAGCTGGATCCGTTCTGGGTCGAGCGGATGGATGAGACCCGAGGAAAAATCATCATCGATGGGAACTCGGCTGCGGCCTTGGGGTGCATGTTCGCCGGAGTCACGGTGGTGACATGGTATCCGATCACGCCTTCGTCGTCGCTGGTGGAATCGCTGATCGATTACATGAAGAAATACCGAATCGGCCCTGATGGAAAAGCCACTTTCGCGATCGTACAGGCGGAGGACGAGCTGGCTGCCGTCGGCATGGTTCTTGGATCCGCATGGGCTGGAGCGCGGTCAATGACTGCAACGGCAGGACCGGGAATTTCGCTGATGTCCGAATTCACCGGGTTGGGATACTACGCAGAAGTTCCAGCAGTGATCTGGGATGTGCAGCGTGTAGGGCCGTCGACGGGATTGCCAACCCGAACTGCGCAAGGCGATGTGCTTTCAACGGCGTTTCTATCGCACGGTGACACGAAGCATGTGCTGCTGTTCCCGGCGTCACCAGAAGAATGCTTCACGATGGCTCAGGACGCGTTCAACCTCGCGGAGCATGCGCAGACGCCGGTGTTCATATTGTCGGATCTCGATCTCGGCATGAATAACTGGATGGCCGATGAGTTCCCGTATCCGACGACGCCAATCAAACGCGGCAAGGTGCTGTCGAAGGAAGATCTGGATAAGCTGGGCGGATTCGCGCGCTACAAGGATGTGGACGGCGATGGGATCGGATATCGCACGATACCAGGCAATACGCATCCGATGGCGTCTTATTTCACGCGCGGCAGCGGTCACAACGAGAAGGCGCAGTATAGCGAGCGTCCGGATGATTACCGCAACAATATGGACCGGCTTACGCGGAAGTTTGAGCAACTGAGAAAGAGCGTGCCGAAGCCACAGATGGTGCGGGACGGAAGCTCGAAAGTCGGGATCATCGGGTACGGCACTTCGCACTGGGCCACGGGCGAGAGCCAGGATCAGCTGAGGAAAGAATATCGTACCGAGACCGATTACCTGCGCGTGAAAGCGTATCCGTTTACAGCAGAGGTGCAGGACTTCATTGCGCGGCACGAACGGATCTATGTGATCGATCAGAATCGCGATGCGCAGATGTTCCAGCTGCTGAAGTTGGATCTGCCGGCAGACCAAATTGGAAAGCTGAGGTCCGTAAGGCACTATGACGGGCTGCCGATCGACGCTCGTAGCATCACGGACGACATCCGAGCCCAGGAGGGCAAATAGCCATGGCAGCGCCTCCAGCAACTGCAACTCCAAGTCCAAAGACGAATCATATTGGCCTGACTGTGGTGGAGTACAAGGGCGGCAAAACTACCCTGTGCGCCGGGTGCGGTCATAACGCGATCTCCGAAAGAATCATCGACGCAATGTTCGAGATGGGCATTGATCCTACTCGCGTGGCAAAGCTGTCGGGAATCGGGTGCTCTTCGAAGAGTCCGGCGTACTTCATGAGCCGGTCGCCCAGCTTCAACAGCGTGCACGGTCGCATGCCGTCGATTGCGACAGGGACGCTTTTGGCGAATCAGACTTTGCTCGCGATTGGCGTGAGCGGCGACGGCGATACGGCATCGATCGGCGTGGGGCAATTCGTTCACCTGATGCGGCGGAATATTCCGATGATCTACATCATCGAGGACAATGGCGTGTACGGGCTCACCAAGGGGCAGTTTTCGGCGACTGCGGATTTGGGCTCGAAGCTCAAGACGGGCGTGATCAACGATCTGCCGCCGATTGATACGTGTGCGCTGGCGATCCAGTTGGGCGCTACATTCGTGGGCCGCTCGTTCTCGGGTGATAAGAAGCAGCTGCTGAATATGCTCAAGGCTGCCATTGCGCACAAGGGAACGGTGATGCTCGATGTGATTTCCCCGTGCGTCACGTTCAACGATCATGATGGCTCGACCAAGTCCTACAAATTCACGAAGGATCACGAAGAGCCGCTGCATGACATTACCTTTGTCCCGTCATTCGAAGAGATCGACGTGGAATATGCGGAAGGCGAGACCGTCGACGTGACCATGCACGATGGATCGCGACTGCGATTACGGAAACTGGAAGAGGATTACGATCCGACGAATCGGATTGAAGCGATCCGGCGCGTGAACCAGGCGCAGGAAGACGGGGAGATACTGACAGGCGTCTTCTACGTCAATACCAAGGCACCGACGTTTACCGACCTGCTGAACCTGACGGATGAGCCGCTGGCGACTCTGCCAGAAGAGCGGGTGAGACCTTCGAGGGAAGTGTTGAAAGAGTGCATGGAGAGACTGAAATAGAGCACGTTTCGCGTCTCACGTTTCGCGTTTCACGAAAAGAGCCCCGAGTTGGGGCTCTTTCGTTTTGAGTTTGGGTATTGAAAACGTTGCTCTCGGACTAGTCGTCTTTGCGTGAAACTCGAAACGTGAGACGCTGCTACGCAGCGAGTGGATCGTCCTTTTCGTCTTGATTGCGTTTCTGGCGTTCGCCGGGATCCTGATCAACGGTTTCCAAGTCAGCAGGCGGAGTGGCAACCGATCCTTCCTCGGGTTCGCCGGTGTGCTCCGGACTGTCACCTTCCTCCGGGAAATCGGTGTCACTGTCTTTCAGCAACGGATCCTGATCGCGATGACCCAATTGTTTGCTAAGTGACGTGTTAGTCGCCTGTCTTGGCTTGTCCTGCTCGACGGCGCCTTTGCTCTCGAATTCATCTGGTGTGTTTGTCATGGCACAAGAGATGAGGCAAGGCTGAGGTGCTGTTGCCTGAACGCAGTCGTGAGGATGTACTACCCCGCATGGCTACTCCTACATCTTCGAAGAGGAGGATGTGTGGGGTGCCCTGTCCGTTACCCGCTCGAGGGAGAGCGGTCTCCATCAGACCGAGCGAAACTTTCGGACGGCAGCGACGTTAATATGAATAACTGCTCTGAGCTGGCGTGCAGTAGACGTCCTCGAGCCTTTGCGCAAACTCCTCGTGAGTTTCCGAGGAGCATGGGCGTAGGAGCGACCTCCGCACCCGGTCGCCTACGCCCTTTAGTTTTTTGTGCGCGCGAACTGGCCACAGTAGAATTCTGAGCATGAGCTCTCCCGGCCCTTTAATGCGACCTTATCAGCGCCTGGTTCGCATACAGATTCGCGGACGCGACTTCGAGGTCCCGGACAGCAACATGGTTCTACGTTGCTTACAATTCCTTGCGCCGGAAGATATCTCCTACGGACGATTCTGCTGGAATGAAGACTGCCAGTACTGCCGCGTGACCTACGACTTGGGCGAGGGAACCCCTGTGCGCAAAGCGATCTCGTGCAAGCTGATGGTGCAGGAAGGAATGCGAATACTGGATATGGCGAACGAGATCAGCTATTGCCTGAGGAGTTTGAAGCTTCAGCCGAAGGAACAACCGGGTTCGCGCGAAGAGGGCGCCACGGTTACAGACGAAAAATAGATCAGGGGCGCGAAGCCGAGGGCTTGGCCGACGAAGCCGTTGCCCCCAGCTTACGAAGCCGATCGCGCGCCTGTTGCGCTTCGATGGTGCGCGGATAGCGTTGAACCAGCGAGTTCAATTCCTTAATCCCTGCAGAACGCTGTCCGAGTTCAAGCAGCGCGTAGCCCTTCTTCAACTGCGCGGCCTGAGCTTTGTTGCCGCCGGGATACATCTCGAGAACTTTGTCATAGTCTTTGACTGCCTGCTCGTAGTTGCCCTGGCGATACTCGATATCAGCCAAATAGAACTGCGCGTTACCGGCCAGATCGGTGGTTGGGTAGTACTTCATGTAGTCACCGAATTCCTGCACGGCGAGCTGATAGTTGGCGGAGTTGTAGTCGCGCAATGCGTTGTTGTAGAGAACGTCAGGCGGAGGCGCGGAGGCTTGGGGAACGCCGCTGGTGCCGGGCGCGACAGCAGCACCAGGAGTGCCAGTGCCACCCGTAGTTCCAGCGGGAGCGGTGTTCAGGTTTTGCCCGGCCGCCTGCATAGTATCAAGTTGTTGCGACATTTTGTTGAGGCGCGCTTTGAGTTCGTCAACACTGTCGTTCAAAGCCTGGATCTGACCGGAGAGTTGGTCTGTGCGAGTGCCTGAGTCGGTGTGCTGCTGAGCCAGCGATTTCTGGAGCTCCGACATTGTGCCATTGAGCTTGTTCATGGTGTCGGTGCTTTGTTCGACCAGGTTGCGCATTACTCCCATGCGCTCATCGAAGGATTGCTTCATCTGCGTCAACTGGTCCTGAATGGCCTGAACCTGTGTCTGCAACTGGACCATATCCTTGTTGGCGGCAAAAACAGGGGAGGCGCACACAGCCATCAAGGCAACGGTGGTAAACAACTTGTATCGTTTCATTGGAATTCCTGTACTCAAGTGTTCCGTAAGGCAATCATATCGCGGAGTGCGGACAAGGGCTAAAGGCCCTATTTATGGCTTTGTTCGCAATCATGGAGCGCTGCACCCCGCGGTTTAGCGCGTACCGGAATACCCCACCCAAGCCAAAGAAAGCTTGGATAGGGCATCCGCCAGGGTTCATGGTTACTGCTTGCCATAAACGAAGTGGCCGCGGCGATTCTGCTGCCAGCAACTCTCGTTAGATTCAGTGCAGAACGGCTTTTCTTTGCCGTAGCTGATCGTCTTGATACGGCTCGCGTCGACACCAGACTGCACCAGCGCATTCTTCACTGCGTTAGCGCGGTTATCGCCGAGCGCAAGATTGTACTCGGTGGATCCACGTTCATCGCAGTGACCTTCGATGGTGAAGCCGATGCCAGGATTCTGCTTCAGGAAAGCAGCGTCGGCCTGAAGTGCGCTCTGCTGATCCGGCTTGATGTCATAGGAGTCGTAGTCGAAGTAGATGTCCTTTGCGTTCTTATTGAAGATATCCATTTCGGTCGGCGAAGGGGCTTGCGCGACCGGAGCAGGCGGCGGAGTCACTGTCACGCGAGCAGTCGATTCCTGTGAACCACCCGTACCTTTTGCGAGCAAGTGATAGGTAGTGGAATCGGTCGGGCTAACGGTTTGCGATCCGTTGGCGTCCACTTTGTTTCCATCGAGGGTGACGTCGGTAGCATTCTGCGTCTCCCAGGTCAGGGTGGTGGACTGTCCCTGCTGAATGGTGTTCGGGTTCGCCGTCAAAGAGGCGGTCGGTG
>Ga0070679_100002281_pt1 | contig 17341 bp, 15 predicted proteins | sample KBSC63BmetaG_FD_65652 | JGI IMG/M metagenome (GOLD analysis project Ga0070679, IMG submission 65652) | Corn rhizosphere microbial communities from Kellogg Biological Station, Michigan, USA - KBS C6-3B metaG | ecosystem: Host-associated > Plants > Roots > Rhizosphere | place: USA: Michigan... | reverse complement strand
TCATCGTCTCGATCGACAGCGACTTTCTCTCGACCGGGCCGTTCAATCTCCGGTACGCGCGCAAGTTCGCCGACAATCGCCGCATCGCCGGTCCATCGAATCCGATGAATCGGCTGTACGTGATCGAGCCGGGCTTCACGTCGACCGGCGTGGCGGCAGATCATCGATTTGCTGTGCGCCCTCGCGACATCCCGACGATCGCGCAGGCGCTTCTTGCTTCCGTAAAGGACCCGAACACTCGATCGACGCCGGCGTGGGTTGGCGCGATCGCGAGAGATCTGACCGCGCACCGAGGCCGATCCGTTGTGATCGCCCGCGACGCATCCCCAGCTGTTCGCGCGATTGCCGACGACATCAACGAAGCGATCGGCGCGCTCGGGCACACGGCGTGGTACGCGCCAACGCCGCTCATCGGCCGTTCGGTGCGCATCAGTCCATTCACGGAGCTCGTCGACGCGCTTCGCTCTCGTGCCGTCGACACGCTGGTCATCGTCGGTGGCAATCCGTCGTACACGACGCCCGCATCGTTGGGCCTGTCGTCGCTCATTCGTTCCGTTCCGAACGCCGGCTATCTCGGCCTCTACGAGAACGAGACGGCGCGCGACGTCCGCTGGTTCGTGCCCATGTCGCACTATCTCGAGTCGTGGGGTGACGCGCGCGCCTACGACGGCACGCTCTCGATCGTTCAACCGCTCGTGAATCCGCTCTACGCGTCGATCACGCCGGCCGACCTCTACGCGACGATGAGCGGACAGTCCGGCACCGCGTACGAGTTGCTTCGCGCATCCTGGGCTCAGAGCGGGACGGGGAACACACCGGATGCGTGGACCGAGGCGCTCAAGCGTGGCGTGGTCGCGGGAAGCGCGTACACACCGGCGCCCGCGCGCCCGTCGGCGTCGCCGCCTCGAGCCGCCGCACCGACGGGTGCGACTGGGACGATTGATGTCGTCTTCGCCGAAGACCCGAAAGTGCACGACGGGGCGTTCTCGAACAACGCGTGGCTGCAGGAATTGCCATCCACGATCACGCAGCTCACGTGGGGCAATGCCGCATTGATGAGTCCCGCGACGGCACACCGGATCGGCGTCGCCAACGGTGATGGCGTGAAGTTGTCCGCAGGCGAACGGCGACTCGAGGTTCCAACACTCATCGTGCCTGGTCACGCCGACGACGCGGTCACGATACACTGCGGCTACGGCCGCATCGGCGCGGAATCCGTCGCACGAAATGTCGGCGTGAACGCGTTTGCGTTTGCCCCGGCCCTCTTCGCCACTGACGAAAGCGGCGTATCCGTTGCGCACGGCGGCGCCCGCTCGACGCTCGCGATTGCTCAAACGCAGCCGATGATGGAGAACAGTCAACCGGTTCGCACCGCCACGTTGGCGGAGTATCGCGCGTCGCCGACGACTGTTGGCATCAGACCGGAGCGTGTGTTGTCGCTCTATCCGGAACCCGCACCGCCGGTTGGGATGCACGGGCCGAATCAATGGGCAATGACGATCGATCTCGCGACGTGCATCGGGTGCGGTGCGTGCGTCGTCGCCTGCCAAGCGGAAAACAACATTCCGGTCGTTGGTGCGAGTGAGGTGCACAACGCGCGCATCATGCATTGGATTCGCATCGATCGGTACTTCGGCGAGCACGAGGCCGCCGTTGACGCATTGCTCCAACCGATGTTGTGCCAGCATTGCGAGAAAGCACCGTGCGAGTACGTCTGTCCAGTGGAAGCGACGGTCCACAGCCCCGACGGACTCAACGAGATGGTCTACAACCGCTGCGTGGGTACGCGCTTCTGCTCGAACAACTGCCCGTACAAGGTGCGCCGCTTCAATTGGTTCGATTTCAACAAGGACCTGTCCGAAACGGAGCTGATGGTGAAGAACCCAAACGTCACGGTGCGTGAACGCGGCGTCATGGAGAAATGCAGCTTCTGCGTGCAGCGCATTCGCGAATCGGAAATCGCTGCCGCACGCGACGGCCGAGAGGTGCGCGGCTCAGAGATCCAGACGGCGTGTCAACAATCGTGTCCAACGAACGCGATCGTCTTTGGCTCGCTGAGTGAAGCCGACTCGGAGATGGTTCGACGGCGACAGCAGCCCCGCGCGTACTCGGTGCTGCATGACCTCGGCACGCGGCCGCGGGTACAGTACCTGGCTCGGATTCGAAACACGAACCCAGACATCTCGAACGGCGTGTGACCAGCGCTCGACTCGAGTCCCCGCCTGCCGCACCCCCGGTATTTCCAGCGCCGCCCGAATATCCGGTGCTGACGTTCACCGGAGAGGATCGCGAGCTGACTGATCGTCTGCTCGCACCGGTGCGCGGCGTCGGTATCGCTTGGTGGTCGCTCTTCCTGATCGCGTGCGCCGGAACGGCCCTGTTCGTGTTCTGCATGTGGTATACGGTCGCGAAAGGTATTGGCACCTGGGGAAACAACATTCCGACGGCGTGGGCGTTCGCGATCACCGACTTCGTCTGGTGGATCGGAATCGGCCACGCGGGCACGTTCATCTCGGCATTTCTGCTTCTGCTCAACCAGCACTGGCGCGCGTCCATCAATCGCATTGCCGAGGCGATGACGATCTTCGCGCTGATGAATGCGGGACTGTTCCCACTCCTGCACCTGGGCCGGCCATGGTTTTTCTACTGGCTGATTCCATATCCGGCGACCATGGGCGTCTGGCCCAACTTCAAGAGCGCGCTGCCCTGGGACATCGCCGCGGTGACCACGTACCTCACGGTCTCGCTGCTGTTCTGGTACGTGGGCCTCGTCCCCGATCTTGCGACGGCGCGCGACTACGTGCGATCGCGATTCGGTCGCATGGCGTACGGTGTGTTCGCGCTCGGCTGGCGAGGCGCGAGCGCGGAGTGGCGCAAGCATCACATCGCGTCCGTGTTGCTCGCTGCTCTGGCGACGCCGCTGGTTGTGTCCGTACACAGCGTCGTGAGTCTCGACTTCTCGATCGCGCAGCTCCCCGGTTGGCACTCGACGATCTTCCCGCCCTACTTCGTCGTTGGCGCGATCTACTCCGGCTTCGCGATGGTGCTGATCCTCCTGCTGCCGCTCCGTCGCGCGTATCGGCTCGAAGGGATCATCACCACGCGGCACCTGGACGCAATGGCGAAGCTGACGCTGACGATGGCGCTCATGCTCACCTACGCATATGTCGTCGAGGCCTTCATCGCCTGGTACAGCGGCGATCCGCATGAGCGCTTCACGTTTCTCAGCGAGCGGCCGTTCGGCACCTACGCGGTGGTGTATTGGTTGATGATCGCCTGCAATGTCGTGACGCCGCAGATCCTGTGGTTCAAGCGCTGTCGCACGCATGCAGGGATTCTGTTCGCGGCCGCGCTCGCCATTCTCACCGGCATGTGGTTGGAGCGGTTCATCATCATCGTCACGTCGCTGCACCGGGATTTTTTGTCGTCGAGCTGGCAAGGCTATGCGCCGACGTGGGTCGACCTGGGTCTTATTTTGGGCAGCGTTGGGTTCTTCGCGATGCTGTTTCTGCTGTTCGTTCGGTTTGTGCCGTTCGTCGGCATCAGCGAGATGAAGCGGCTTCGCCACGAGCTCGCCGCGAATGGGGGAAAGGAAGTCGGGTTGCCCCATGCGTGACGCGAACTGGCCGTCGGGCGCGTACGCCGCAGAGTTCGGCGACGAGGAGCTCTTCGTGGCTGCCGTGAAAGAGCTGTCGCACCAAGGCTACGTGCGAGTCGAGGCCTACTCGCCGTATCCGGTGGCGCGCGTTCAATCGCTGTTGCGAGAGCCACGCTCACTCCTGCCCGTGGTGGTCTTCATCGGAGGGGTCATCGGAGCGATCATCGGTTACGGGATCCAGTGGATCGCGAACGTCGTTTCGTATCCGCTCAATATCGGCGGGCGGCCGCCGCACGCTGTACCGGCGTTCGTGATCCCCACCTTCGAGGCGACCGTACTTTGCGCCGCGGGCGCGGCATTCATCGGGCTGTTCTGGGCGCTGCACCTGCCGCGGCCATGGCATCCGATGTTCGAGGCTGATGATTTCGACCGCGTCATGATCGACCGCTTCTGGATCGCGATCGACGCGACCGATCCAGCCGCGGATCGAACGAAGACGCCGTCGCTCCTGAACGCACTGCACGCCGAGCGTGTGTTGCGGGTGCCGTCGCTGCAATGAGACGCCTCGCCTTCCTGTTCTTGTCGGTCGCGATGATCGCCGTCGCATGTCGACGACCGTCGGGCGCACGCGAGGCCAGAGACTTCGAGCGTATGCGCCGTCAGCAGCGCTATGACCCGTACGACGTCAGCCGCTTCTTTCCCAATGGTGCGACGATGCAAGCACCGCCGCCGCACACCGTCGCGCGTGGTTTGGTCATCGGCACTGAACCAGTGTCCGATTCACTTGGCGCCGCGCAGTTCGCGATCTCCTGCGCACCGTGTCACGGCGCCGGCGGTTTTGGTGGCGGACCGATGGCGCCGAACATTGGCGACAGGCGTCCGCCGTCGCTCCGATCGAGCAGGGTGGCCTCATTGCCCGACAGTCTTCTCATCGCAGTGATCACGCAAGGACTCGGACGGATGCCGCCGCTCGGGTGGCAATTGATGCCGGATGTGCGCACCGCCGTGGTTCGTTACGTCCGAACACTGCCCACTCTACCCGCAACGGACACCACGCGAGCAGACTCGGCGACAGCGGCATACCTCCGAGCCGTGGATTCGTTGGTTGCCTCGGGCGCCAACGTTCGCGAGATCCTTGGCCTTCGAGCGTCGATCAGATGAAGCGGCCCGCATTGATCGGACTCGGCGTGATCGCGCTCGTCGTGACCGTCATCGGCTTCGTGATCAGCGTTCGCGAAGTTGCGGCCGCATTCCTCGTCGCCTACGCGGCAACGCTCAGCGTCGTGCTGGCAATGCTCGCCCTGATCATGATCGCGCGCTTGACGACGGCGACGTGGTTTGGCGCGTTTCGCCGCTCGGCGGAGATGGTCGTTGGCGCGCTGCCGGTTCTCGCGCTTCTCGGCATTCCACTGATCGTTGCAATGCCGGCGCTCCATCCAGGCGCGGTTCCAGGGAGTGCGCGCGCGATCTACGGCGCAACGCCGTTCTTGGTCGCGCGATTCGTCGTGTATTGGATCGTTTGGCTGGCCCTTGCCGCCGGCATGCGCTCGGCTCAGCGACTCGAGGATCGCGGCGATCTCGTCGGCGCCGCGCGACGCTTCCGTCGAGTATCGTGCGCGGGCCTCATCCTCCTCGGTCTCACGATGACGTTCGCGTCATTCGATTGGATGATGTCGCTTACGCCGGAGTGGTATTCGACGGTGTACGGCGTGTATTGGTTCGCCGGAGGCACGGTGGCAGCGCTGGCTCTGCTGGCGCTTCTCGCGCGCGCTCGGACCGCGCCCACCAATGCCGACGATCTCCAATCGCTCGGCAAGCTCATGCTGACGTTCGTGATGTTCTGGGTGTACGCTGGATTTGCCCAGTACATCGTGATCTGGAGCGGCAACATCCCGCGCGAAGTCACCTGGTATGTGTCGCGGAATCGAGGCGGCTGGGGAGCGCTCGCAATCATCCTCTTGGTGGCGAGCGTCGCTATACCATTTCTGCTGCTCTTGCTTCTGCGCGTGAAGCGCAGCGGTGTTCTGCTGGGAACGCTTGGTGGGTTGCTGGTCGCGTTTCACTACGTCGATACATATTGGGTGGTCATGCCCGCCCTCATTCCAGTGACGTGGTGGACTGTGGCGGTTTCGATCGCGGTACTGGTGCTGGTCGCACTGCTCGCCATTGGATCCGCCGCGATCGCAGCGCGAGCCGGGCAGCGGCTCTCGACGTGATGATGGTTGCCAGCGTTTAGCGCAACGCTTGCTCGATGTCGCCGATCAGGTCCTGCGCGCTCTCGATACCGATGCTCAGGCGAAGGAAGCCGTCGGGTATTCCCATGTGCGCGCGCGCTTCGGCCGTGAGATGTGCGTGCGACGTGTATCTCGGCTCCGACACCAGCGAGTCGACGCCGCCGAGACTCGGAGCGTGCCGGATCAATTTGAGTTTTCGAATGAAGCGCTCGGTGGCGCGCGTGCCGCCCGCCAGCTCGATCGCCATCATGCCGCCGAATCCGTCGAGCGTCGCCACGGCGATGTCGTGATCCGGATGATCGCGAAGGCCGGGATAGTGCACGCGCTTGATCTCGCGGCGTCCCGCGCACCATTCCGCGACCTGAAGCGCGTTCTCGTTGTGCCGCCGGACTCGGACGTCCAGCGTCTTGAGCCCGCGCTCGAGCAGCCATGCGGCGAAGGGATCGGGCGCCTGTCCCCACATGATCATCTTCTGCCGGACTTCCTCGATATACGACGTGGTGCCGCACACCACGCCGCCGAGCATGTCGTGATGGCCGTTCAGATACTTCGTCGCCGAGTGGACCACGACGTCGGCGCCGTGCTCCAGAGGCCGGAAGTTTACGGGGCTCGCGAACGTGGAGTCGACGACGAGCGCGATGCCGACCTGCTTCGTGATGTACGAGACAGGGCGCAGATCCAGCACGCGGCACGTCGGGTTGACCGGCGTCTCGAGAAAGATGGCGCGTGTTTCCTTTCGCATCTTTCTTCGCCAGACGCGCGTGTCGAGTGGATCGACGAGTGAGACATCGATGCCGAGCGCGACGAACTCGCGCTGCAGCAGCGCGGTCGCGCCGCCGTAGATCCACGCGCTCGCGAGAAGATGGTCGCCGGGGCGGAGCAGTGTGAGGAGCGCGCACGCGGTCGCACCCATGCCGCTCCCGAGCAGCACCGCCGACTCCGCGCCTTCGAGTGCGGCCATCCGCGCTTGCACCACCTCGGCGTTCGGCGAGTTGCCGTAGCGCGGATAGCGGAGTCCTTCTTCGCTGCCGATCTCCTGAATGAAATTCACCGACTGATAGATCGGCGAAACCACCGGCGTATCCGGCTCACGCGATTCCGTGCCCGCGTGCACGGTCAGAGTGGCCAGGTCGATCGATCGGTGCTTGCGTGCCACGACGAATCTCCTCAGCCGAGCGCCGTGTTCGGCGGCCGGCGACCTCGGTTGTCGAGGTCGGGTTTGATGACGCGAACGGTCTCCGATGGCGACGAACCGACGATGTCTCGCAAGACGACGTCGCCGAGGCGAATCTCGTCATGGATGTAAACCGTGGCCAGTTCGTGCCGCCGCGGTCCGTACACCCACGCCAGCTCGCCGTCGGTCAGCAGACGCGTCCTCGCGTCTGTCGGATGCATGAAGACCGCTGGCCCGCGCTCTTCGTCACCCACTTTCGTCGCGATCAGCTCCGCGACGCGCAGCGGCCGGTCGACCGCGCGTTCGTCGCCGGGTCGATCGGGCAGTCTAGCCACGCGGACTCCCAACCGCGACGTATCGTCCGCTCACCCGCATGACGAGGCGGCGGCGGTCGAGGGCGTCGAGCGTCGTCTCCGTCTCGGTGTCGCTCGCGTCGATGGTGCGCGCGATCTCCGCGGCCGTCGCTGGGCCGAGTCGATAGGCCGCGGCCCAGACGTGTCGCTCGAGCTCGGACAGAACACCGAGGAGCGAAACGCCATCGGCTTCTTCGATCGCGAGCGCGAGGCCGTGGCGCTCGAGAACGGACTCGATGGCGTCGCGGTGAAACTCGCTCACGCCGCGAAACAGGAAGTATGCTTCCTGTGGCGAATCGTCCGCGGCGTATCGCATCAGCAGTTTGGCGATGACCTCATCGGCGCACGAGAAGTCGATCATCGACACTTGCGAGAAGTCGATCACGGCGAACGCGCGCTCCGGCGACTCGCCGAGCATCGTCTCGATCTGCCCTCGCACCGCCGCGCCGGTCGGCCGCGTCACGAGATTCGAGTAGAGATCGCATGCGAGCGTCTGGCGCAGCACGCTGCTCACGTCGATGTGGTGCATCATCGATCGGCTCCTCCCGCGACGGCTTCCGGAATGATGACTTGCACCTGCGCCCCAGGAAAATGCGGCAACCCTTCGGCGAGCGGAACGTCATCGTCCCACGCGGGGACGATTCCGATCCGCGCCGTGCCGCTTCGAACCGACAATTTGCCATTCCAACGGCCGACATAGTTGCGCGTGCCCGCGAGTCCCTGGCCGCGACCTCGGTCACGAAATCGGCTCACGCCTCGAATGACGGCTTCCTCGAGCGCGGCCGCGTCGTCCCACCGAGTGCTTGGCAAGTGGCCCGGCGACGACTCGAGCGATTTCCGGAAGCCGAGGCCCGCGTCGGTCACGGCAATCACGACGACGCGCCGGCCGAGCCGCTTCGTCCAGCGGTAGCTCTGCACGGCGACCCAGCCGCCCTGTCCCGCGTGCTCGATGATGTTCTGACAGACCTCGGAGAGCGTCATCGCGAAGCCCATGATCGCTTTGGACTCGAGTTTGAGCTCGTTCTTGATGATCGCTTGCGCGCGTTCCTGCACTCGGCCGACGACGTTATGCACATCCTCACTTTTTGTGATCGGTGTGATGTCGAGGAGCGAGTTGGAGTCGGGCAGATCACGGCGCTTGGGGTACGAGCCGTGGAGATCGAACAGCGATTCGGCGTGATGAAAGAACGCCGCGCGTGCCCAGTACGACGCTGTTTCGGCGTGATCGGGGACAGCGAGGGCCGGGCGCTCGGTTCGCGTTTGCGCGAGTGTGAGGAGTGCCGTGAGTCCGTACGGTGAGGACCACCGCGCGTGGCGCGCGTCGACGAGGATCTTGGCGTCGGCGGGAAGGGGAGCCACCTGCTCCAGCACCTGTTCGAAGGAATGATCGTCGAGCGAGGGCGGAACGGTGATGACAGTCGTCACGTTGGACAGGTTGGCGGGGAAGGCACGATAAGTCTATCTAGTTTGGCTCGGGGATGGGACTGGGTTGAGGGGCGGGAGAAGGGGACTGTGTGCGGAGGAGGGAGCGAGAAGAGGGAAGAGAGTGCGGCGATTTACTGTCGCGGAGAGCGTGTCGTTACACCGCACCCGTGACCCATCACGCGCTCCCTCCTCCGCACGCAGTCCTCTTCTCCCCGTTCCTCCTGCGCACGCAAGTCCTCTTCTCCGTCTCCTCTCAGGCGAGCGAGATCGTCCCTCTGAGATGATTCGCCAGCCCGCTTGCGCCTCGATAGGCGACGTTCTTCGCCGCCGCGCGATGCGCCGCCATGATCGCCTCAGCGAGCGCGTCGCCGGCAAGTAGTCGGGAGAAGTACGTCGAGCCCCACACGTCGCCACAGCCGGTCGGATCGCCACTCGCCACGATGTGATCCGCGGGAACGAGCGCGGTTCGCAGCGGGCCGACCGAGGCGCCGAGGGGTCGCGCGCGGCGCAGGTCGCCGATGCGATCGAAGTCGTGCGGGGCGAAGTAGACGGCGCCGCGTTTTCCGAGCGTGACGACGAGGCTCCGCACACCTTCGCGAAGCGCTGTCGCTGCGAGCGCCATCGGATCGGGCGCCATCATGCTCATCTCGTCTTCGTTGACTTGCAAGAAGTCGAAACAGGAGCACCACTGCGCAACATCGGGCAGTGGCCGGAGCGTCCGCAGGCCGTCCGGCTGTACCGCCCACACGAGCATGTGGAGATCGCAGTAGATCGGCCCGCGAAAATGCTGGCGAATCAGCTTCGTGGTCTCGAGGTCGAGCTCCCAGCCGCTCAGGAAGTTGATGTACAGCGCGTCGAGCTTGGCCGCGTCGAGCACGGGCTTGAGGCCGAGCCAACTCCATGCGGGCACGCCGCCGTGGAGGATTTCGCTTCGGCGTTCGTCGTCGAAGTAGCGGAGCTCGACGCGATTGTTCGGCTGTGGCACCTCGATGAAGCGCGCGTCGGGCGCGACGTGTTTCAGCGTCGACAGAAACTGCGCGGCGCGCGGTGCGAGATCGCTTCCGACCTTGATGAGTGGAACGATCTCCCAATCATCCGAAAGCGCGGCATCGAGGCCGCTCAGCGCGTAGCTGATGCCGCCCCATTCCTCGATCGGGACGCGTCGATCGCGGCCGTAGATGACGTCCCAGACGATCGAACCTATCACTCCCAGTCGCTGGCTAGTCATCCTCTGCGAGCGCAGCGAGCGTTGTCATCCTCGCGAGCAAAGCGAGCAGAGGATCTACTTGCATTAATCCGAAGCTTACGGATGCGCATTGAGGCGGACGTGGATTCAGCAGGCGCGCGGAGAGGGAGCCACGCGTGATTCACAGTAGATCCTCGCGCTAACGCGCGAAGGATGACCTACAACTCGCCAAGGTGTTGCATCTTGAACGTCGCCACCGCCCCAACGACTCCCGCCGTTCCCGGCAGTTCTCCCGGCACGATGCGCGTCGCATCGACCGCCGGTCGAAATGCACGACGCCGAACCTCGGCTCGCAGCGGAACGAACAGGGCATCGCCCGCCTGCGTCACGCCGCCCGCGACAACGACCACATCGGCGTTCAAAATGTTGAGCATATTCGCAATGCCGACGCCGAGGTAGCGCGCGGTATCGCGGACGATCTCGCTCGCGACGGCGTCGCCCTGTTGCGCGGCGCGGTAGACGATTTCCGCGGTGATCTCGTCGAGCCGTCCGCCCACGAGCGACGGCAGCAGCGACGCGGTCTCTTCACGCACGAGCACTTCGCGCGCTCGCACCGCGATTGCCGGTCCCGACGCATAGGCCTCGAGACAGCCGTAGTTGCCGCACTTGCAATGGCGGCCGTTGAGATCGATGGTCGTGTGCCCGATCTCACCGGCGACGTCGGATGCACCGTGGAACAGTTCGCCTTCGATGATCAGACCGCCACCGATGCCAGTGCCGATCGTGATACCGATGACGTTGCTGCCCCCTCGAGCGGCGCCCTGCCACCACTCTCCGACTGTCGCGCAGTTCGCGTCGTTGTCGAGCGTCGCCGGCAGGTTGAGTCGCTCGCCGATTCGATCGCGCAGCGGAAAGTTGCGCCATCCGAGATTGGGCGCGACGATGACGATGCCCTTCTCACGATCGAGCGGACCAGGCGCGCCGATTCCGACACCGATGAAATCGCGGCGCGCCGCATCCGTCTGCGCGATCGTGTCGAGGATGACGCCCTCGATCAAACCAACGATCCGATCCGCGACCGCTTCCGCGCCCGACTCGGCGCTGGTGGGGATCGATCGCATCGCGAAGTGCTGTTGGCCGTCCGCCGACATGGCGCCGACCACGATGTTCGTGCCGCCCAGATCGACGCCGACGATGTACTGCTGCCGCTTTTTGGCAGGCATGCCCGGTGGGTAGGGGTTAGGCCAGCAGCGCCCGCGCCAGCTGCGCCACGATATCGGGAGTAATCTCGCGCATACAACGCCAATGTCCGAGGGGGCAGCGCTGCGGGCCATGCTTGTCGCAGGGCCGGCAGGCCAAGTCGGCGTGACCCGCGATGCGCGCGCGCTCGGCCAACGGTCCGAAGCCGAATTCCGGAACGGTAGGTCCAAAGACGGCGATCGTCGGAGTGTTCATCGCCGACGCGAGGTGCAGCGGTGCGGAATCGTTCGAGACGAGCAGCGTGGACCGGTCGATGAGCTCGGCCGATGCAAGAAGTGAAAGGCGTCCGGTCGCGTCGATCGCCTGACCGCCCGCCGCCTTCACGATCTCCGTTGCGAGCGGGCGGTCGCCCTCCGATCCGACGATCACGATTCGGCCGCTCGCACTGAGCTCGCCGGCCACCTCCTTGTAATACGGCCATCGCTTCGTCGCCCAGACGCTGCCCGGGGCGAGCGCGATGAGCGGCGTGCTCGCCGCTTCGCCGAGCACCGCATCGACCTGCGCTCGTTCGGCTGCGCCTGGGTACAGCCTCGGCCGAAGGTCGCTCGGCGCAAACTGGACGTCCGGCCGTCGCATGCCGAGCGACATGAGGCGCGCGGCGTGATGTGCGCCGGCCGGCGGTTTGATGTGCGATGTATAGAACACGCGGCCAGCCGACGTCGTGAAGCCCACGCGGTCGCGGATGGCCGCCGCCGTGCCGAGCGCGCCGCTTCGCACCGAGCCTTGCGCGAAGTACGCCGTGGAGTAGGCGCGTTTTCTGAGTGCCGACGCGACGCGCAGAAACCCGGAGACACCGCGATCCGAGCCGCGCTTGTCGTACACGATCGCCTCACGCACGCACGGATTGTTCGCGAGCAGCATGCTCGCGGCCGGCGTACACAGCACGTCGACTGGCCCCCGTTGCGCCAAATAGGCGATCAAGGGCGTCGTCAACACCATGTCGCCGAGGAAGCTGGTTTGGATGACGAGGGAGGAGGGCACGCGCGAATTGAAATCTACACGGCGCGCCAGGGAGCGGTCAGGCGATCGGCATCAATCCCGGCGACGTTGTCGGCACATGTGATGCAGCGTCGCCCCAGCCATTCGGCTCGATCCACGAACGCGCCCACAGTCACCGCGATGCTGCTACGGTTGGTATGCTGACACACGCGACGACGCGCAGCGTTCGCGTCGATGTCAACGGCACCGTGCAGGGCGTGGGGTTTCGTCCCTTCGTCTACCGCCTCGCGACGTCGCTTCAGCTTGCCGGATTGGTTCGCAACGAGTCGACGGGTGTCACGATCGAGCTCGAGGGCGAGGCGACATCGATCGGTGAGTTTCTCACGCGCCTCGTGACGGATGCGCCGATGCATGCTCGCATTGGCCTCGTGTCCGTTGCCGATGTCGCGGCTCGCGCGCGTCGAGGGTTTCACGTTGTCGAAAGCGGCCCTCGCGGTCCGGCGACCGCGTTCATCCCGCCGGATCTGTGTACCTGCGCCGATTGCCTGAGCGAGCTGTTCGATCCAACGGATCGGCGATATCGCTATCCGTTCATCAACTGCACAACATGCGGCCCACGCTTCACGATCGCGCGCGGCATTCCATATGATCGCGCTGCGACAACGATGGCCGCCTTCACGATGTGCTTGCGCTGCCAGGCGGAATACGACGATCCAGCGAATCGGCGATTCCATGCCGAGCCCAACGCGTGTCCCGACTGCGGTCCTCGGGCGTTGCTCGTCGACGGTCACGGTAGCATGGTTCACGACGCCGACGCCCGCGACCCGATCGACGCTGCCGCCCGCGCGCTCATGAGCGGCAACATCATCGCGGTGAAGGGCATCGGCGGATTCCATCTCGCTTGCCGCGCCGACGATGCGCGCGTCGTGTCACGACTGCGCCAGCGCAAGCATCGCGACGACAAACCGTTTGCGATCATGGCGCGCGACCTCGCTGCCGCCTTTCGCCTCGTGCAACTCGGCGATCTGGAGCGTGAGCTACTCACCAGCGCCGCGCGGCCGATCATGATCGCGACCCGGGCGTCGAGTGCAGACGTGGCGGCCGGGGTTGCTCCCGGACGCGACGAGCTCGGCGTCGTGCTGCCATATTCGCCGCTTCATCATCTGCTGATGGCGGATCTCGAAGTACCGCTTGTGATGACGAGCGGCAACGTGAGCGACGAGCCGATTGCGTACCGCGACGACGACGCCTTGGCCCGACTCGGAGAGATCGCGGATCTCTTCTTGATTCACGATCGCCAGATCGAGGCGCGATGCGAAGATTCGGTCGTACGCGCTGTGCGAGTGAACGAGACGGAGCAGCCCCTGTTGATTCGTCGCGCTCGGGGTTTCGTTCCCGCGCCGCTCGAGATCCCGTTTCGCATTGGCGACGGAGTGCTAGCTGTCGGCAGCCAGCTCAAGAATACGGCGTGCGTCGCTCACCAGACGCACGCCGTCGTTGGACCTCACGCTGGCGATCTCGGGGATGTGCGCGCGTTCAGCGCGTACGTCGCTGGCATCGATCATCTGATCGAATTGAGTGGAGCAGCGCCGACGATCGTCGCGCACGACTCGCATCCCGACTACGCGTCGACGCGATACGCCGTCGATCGCGCGGAGCTCGTGCCTGTCGCGGTGCAACATCATCACGCGCACCTCGCGGCGTGTCTCGCCGAACAGGGCGACGCAGGTCCTGCCGTTGGTGTGATCTTCGATGGCGCCGGCTATGGCACCGACGGCACGATCTGGGGCGGCGAGATTCTATTCGGCGACCTCGGCCGATGTTCGAGAGTCGGCCATCTCCGGCCTGTGAGAATGCCCGGCGGCGACGCCGCGGTACGCGAGCCATGGCGCATGGCCTGCGCGTGGCTCACGGACGCGCATGACGCCGAGCCATCGCGAGGGGCGATGGCCGACTCGGTCGATGCCGCGCAATGGAAAGCCGTGAGTCGGCTCTCGCGCGACAGCACGCTCGCACCGGTCACGACGAGCGTGGGCCGATTGCTCGATGCGTGCGCCGCGATCTGTGGTATCCGTGCGCGCGTGACGTACGAAGGACAGGCAGCCATCGAGCTCGAAGCGCTCGCGCGCCGCGTCGGCGTGACGGCAGCATATGACATCTCGATCACGACCGAGCGAGATGAAATCATCATCGATCCACGCGAACTGATTCTTGCAGTCGAGCGAGATGTCATCGCTGGCGTGAATCGCGCAGAGATTTCTTCGCGAGTGCACGGCGGTCTTGTTTATGCAACGACCGTCGGCGCCCAACGGGCGTGCAAGCTGACGGGAGCACGCACCGTCGTTCTCTCGGGTGGCGTGTTCCAGAACGTGCTGCTTATCGAGGGCGTGTCGTCGGCGCTTGCGCGCGCTGGTCTTCGCGTCCTGGTGCCGCGACAGTTGCCGCCGAACGACGGCGGCTTGTCGTACGGACAGGCGGTCGTGGCCGCCTGTCAAAGGAGGGACGGTGTGCCTGGCGATTCCGGGACAGGTCGTTGAGCTCGTCGACGAGGAGCGCCGGCTCGCGCGCGTGAGCGTCGCCGGCGTCCGCCGACTCGTGAACATCGCGCTGCTCGACGGCGGGGCAACTCCCGTACATCGCGGTGACTGGGTGCTGATTCACGTCGGCTTCGCGATCTCGCGCGTCGACGAGGAGGAGGCGCACGCTACGCTCGCGCTGCTGGAGCAAATGGGCGCGGAATTCCAGCAGGAAGTCCACGAGATTCGCGCCAGCGCCATGGAGTGATCGATGCAAGAGAATGCTCATCGCGACGACGACATGACGTTCTGCATCACCTGCTCCGACGCCGCCGAGTCGATGCGCGTCGCGTCAATCCAAGCCGATGGCTCGATTGGCACGTGCCTCGATCTCCTCGGACATCGCAGCGACGTATTCCTCGGCCTCATCTCCGATGTCGAGGTCGGCGCGGAGGTCCTCGTCCATGCGGGCGTCGCGCTGCTCAAGTTGCCGAGTGAGAAGCACGAGGCCACATCGCGATGAAGTTCGTCGACGAGTTTCGCAACGCCGAGCTTGGCGCTGCGCTGTCGGAGCGCATCGCCAGCGTCGTCGATCCGGCGCGGCACTACAAGATCATGGAAGTGTGCGGGGGGCATACGCACACCATCTATCGCTATGGCGTGGCCGATCTGCTGCCGCCGAATGTCGAGCTCGTACACGGGCCTGGCTGTCCGGTCTGTGTAATTCCGATGGGCCGTGTCGACGACGCAATCGCCATCGCGAAGCAGCCGAACGTCGTTCTCACGTGCTTTGGCGACATGATGCGCGTGCCGGGCGGAACGGGAACGCTCACCGACGCGAAGGCTGCCGGCGCCGACGTTCGCATGGTCTACTCACCCCTCGACGCACTTCGGATCGCGCAAGCATCGCCGGATCGAGAAGTCGTGTTCTTCGCGGTGGGCTTCGAGACCACGGCGCCATCGACGGCGTTGACACTGCTGCGCGCCAAGGCAGAGGGCGTTCGCAACTTCTTCGTCTTCTCGAACCACGTCACCATCGTTCCTCCGATTCGCGCGTTGCTCGAATCGCCCGATCTGCGACTCGACGGTTTCATTGGGCCTGGGCACGTTTGCACCGTCGTTGGCGCGCGGCCATTCCGGTTCATTGCCGCTGACTACGGCAAGCCGGTGGTGATCTCCGGCTTCGAGCCGCTCGACGTGCTCCAGTCGGCATACATGATCCTCTGCCAACTCGCCGACGGACGTTGCGAGGTGGAGAATCAGTACACGCGCGTCGTACCGACCGAGGGAAACCTCGCGGCGTTCCGCGTGCTCGCGCAGGTGTTCGATTTGCGACCGCATTTCGAGTGGCGCGGCCTCGGGTTCATATCGCAGAGCGCGCTCAAGCTGTCAGCCGACTTCGCCGATTTCGACGCCGAGCTTCGGTACGCTGTTCCAGGCGTTCGCGTCGCGGATCCAAAGGCATGTCAGTGCGGGGAAGTGTTGAAGGGCGTGATCAAGCCATGGGAGTGCAAAGTGTTCGGCACCGCGTGCACGCCGGAGCATCCGATCGGCACGTGCATGGTGTCGAGCGAAGGCGCGTGTGCGGCGTACTACAACTTCGGCCGCCTCACGCGTCGCCGTAGCGAGCACCGTGTGGAGTTGGCGTCGTGACTTCGACGCCAGCGACTGCACCGCTCGCGTTCGCCGACGAGCGTGAACGAGAAGCGCTCGCGAAAATCGCCCGCGCCCGCGCCGTGGCCACGCGCGCGCCGCGCTTTCATGACGCTCATATCACGATGGCGCACGGCGCGGGCGGGAAGGCGTCCGCGGCATTGGTCGCCGGACTCATCGCGCCTGGCTTGGCCTCGCCGGCGCTCGACGCGCTCGACGACGCCGGCCTACTTCAGATCGGCGGACTGGGCCTGGCGATGACCACCGACAGCTTCGTGGTGCGTCCGCTTCGCTTTCCGGGTGGATCGATCGGTGAGCTCGCCGTGAACGGCACGGTGAACGACCTCGCGATGGTCGGCGCGAAGCCGCTCGCGCTCACGTTGTCGCTCGTGTTGGAGGAGGGACTGGATACTGAAACGCTCCGCGGCGAAGTCGACGCAATCGCCAAAGCAGCGCGTGCGGCCGACGTGCAGATCGTCGCCGGTGATACGAAAGTCGTCGAACGCGGTCACGCCGACGGCATGTACGTGTGCACGACCGGCGTCGGTCGTCGAGATGCGCGCGCGCGGCTTTCGCCGGCTTCACTTCGTCCTGGCGACCGCATCATCGTCTCGGGCTCGATCGGCGAGCACGGTATGGCGATCATGCTCGCTCGCCGCGAGTTCGAGCTCGATTCTGAAATCGCGAGCGACACACAAAGCTTGTGGCCGGCAGCGGACGCACTTCTGTCGCTCGAGGGCGACCTCCGATGCATGCGCGATGCAACGCGCGGCGGCGTCGCGACGGTGTTGAACGAGCTCGCCACGGCGTCGAACGTGACGGTCGTCGTGAACGAGGAGCGTGTTCCAATCCTCGCGCCGGTGGCGGGTGCGTGTGAGCTCCTCGGCATCGACCCGATGTATGTGGCCAACGAAGGAAAGCTCGTCGCGGTGGTCGCGCCCAGCGTGGCCGATCGCGCGATAGAGCTTCTCACACATGTTCAAGGATGTGAACGAGCGTCGGT
>Ga0070679_100002280_pt1 | contig 17342 bp, 19 predicted proteins | sample KBSC63BmetaG_FD_65652 | JGI IMG/M metagenome (GOLD analysis project Ga0070679, IMG submission 65652) | Corn rhizosphere microbial communities from Kellogg Biological Station, Michigan, USA - KBS C6-3B metaG | ecosystem: Host-associated > Plants > Roots > Rhizosphere | place: USA: Michigan... | reverse complement strand
CCTCGCCCGATGACACTCGCATGGCGCAAGGCGGGCGTACCCCTCGCCCGATGACACTCGCATGGCGCAAGGCGGGCATACCCCTCGCCCGATGACTCTCGCAGGGCGGGAGTCGCGAAACTAGCCGCGCAACGGCGCGCACACCGGACACTCAGGGTCGCGGGGCACGCGCACCTCGCGCCAGCGCATCGACAGCGCATCGATCATCGCGAGGCGACCGGCCATCGATTCGCCGATGCCGGCGACGAGCTTCAGCGCTTCGGCGGCCTCGGCGGTGCCGATGATGCCGACGAGTGGCGCGAAAACGCCCATCGTCGCGCAGCGCGTCTCCTCGAGCTCGTCGCCTTCGCCGAACAGGCAGTGGTAGCAGGGCGACGCCGGGTCGCGTACGTCGAATACCGCGAGCTGGCCGTCGAAGCGGATCGCCGCACCCGAGACAAGTGGCACGCGCGCGGCGACGCAGGCGCGGTTGACCGCGTGCCGCGTCGCGAAATTGTCCGAGCAGTCGAGCACGACGGTCGCGGATTGTGCGAGCGGGACCAGCTCATCGTCGCCCACGCGCGTGTCGACGCGGACGATGGCGATCTCGGGGTTGACCGCGGCGAGGCGCGCCGCCGCTGCCTCGACCTTGCGTGCGCCGACGTCGGCGGTCGCGAACAGGATCTGCCGCTGCAGGTTGGTGAGGTCGACATCGTCGGCGTCGCACAGCGTGATCCGGCCGATGCCGGCGGCCGCGAGGAACTGCGCGGCCGGCGCGCCGAGGCCGCCGACGCCGACGATCAACGCGTGCGCGGCGGCGAAGCGCGCCTGCGCATCCGGCCCGAGCTCGTCGAGCAGGATGTGGCGGCTGTAGCGGAGGAGTTGCGAGTCGTCCATGGCAGCGAGTGTCGAGCGACATTGTCGCGTATCGCGCGCCGCGGCTCCCGCTCGAACGAGATTCGACGTGAAAACGCCCGGCGAGCCGGGCGTTTTTCGGAAGCGCTGGTGCCGCGCGTCAGGACTTCGCGTCGGCGCGCATCGACTTCGCCGAACCCGAGACCGGCAGGCCTTTCAGCTGGTTCATCGCCTGCACGAGCTGGAAGTCCTCCGGCAGCTTGCCGAACTCGAAGCGCGGGGCGAGCGCCGTGGCGTCGAGCTTCGGGCGCACGTGCGGCGCGGCGTCGGTGTCGGCCTTCGTGACCGTGTCGCCCGCGGCGCCCGCGGCCGGCGTCTCGAGATGGTGCTCGAGGTTTGCCTCGCGGATGCGGTTCGGCGAGTCGCGGCCGTCGTCGACGCGCACATCGGGCTCGATGCCCTTCGCCTGGATCGAGCGGCCCGACGGCGTGTAGTAGCGCGCCGTCGTCAGCTTGAGGCCCGTGTTGTTGGACAGCGGCAGGATCGTCTGCACCGAGCCCTTGCCGAACGTCTGCGTGCCCATGACGGTGGCGCGCTTGTGGTCCTGCAGCGCGCCCGCGACGATCTCGGATGCCGATGCCGTGCCGCCGTCGACCAGCACCACCATCGGCACCTTCTTCACCGCGGCGGGCAGGTCGCGGAACATGTCGTCGCCGCGGCGCTGGTAGTTCTCGCGCGACGCGGTCAGGTGCATCTTGGCGTCGGGCGTGCGGCCGTCGGTGTAGACGACGAGCGCGTCCTTCGGCAGGAACGCCGCCGACACCGCCACCGCCTGGTTGAGGAGGCCGCCCGGGTCGCTGCGCAGGTCGAGCACGAGGCCCTTCAGGTCGCCCTGCTTGTAGAAGTCCTTGATCGCCCGCGCCAGATCGTCGCCGGTGCGCTCCTGGAAGCTGCGCACGCGGATGTAGCCGAAGCCCGGCTCGAGCATCGACGAGCGCACGCTCTTGACGTTGATCTCCTCGCGCACGAGGTTGAACGTGATCGGCTGGTCGACGGCCTTGCGCACGACGAGCAGCGTGATCGGCGTGCCCGGCTTGCCGCGCATCTTCTCGACGGCGTCGGAGAGCGAGATGCCGCGCGTGGCGGTGTCGTCGATCTTGACGATGAGGTCGCCGGACTTGATGCCGGCCTTGAAGGCGGGCGTGTCCTCGATCGGCGAGACGACGCGCACCACGCCGTCCTCGATGCCGACCTCGATGCCCAAGCCGCCGAACTTGCCTTGCGTCGCGACCTGCAGCTCCTTGAACGCGTCGGCGTCGAGGAAATCCGAGTGCGGGTCGAGGTCGTGCACCATCCCGTTGATGGCGCCGTGGATCAGCTTGTCGTCGGAAACCGGCTCGACGTAGTCGGACTTGATCCGGCCGAACACGGCGGACAGGAGCTGCAGGTCCTCGTACGGGATCGGCAGCTTGGCGTCGCGCTGCGCGAACACCGAGAAATTGAGGCTCAGCAGAACCCCCAGGACCGTGCCGAGCCCGATCAGGCCCGCCTTCTTCCAGCCGTTGCCCATGTGCTTTCCCATCGTCGATTTGCCGCGCGCGCCGCGACGCGCCTGCGCATGATGCAGGTGATTGTACGCCGCGGCGAATGGGCGGCGCGCGAGGCGCCGGGGCCGTCGGAGCGGGTGCCGTTTTGCCGGTTGTTTGTCCAACCCACGCGAAGCAAGTTCCGTGACATCGTGCAGGTGGCAGGACGGTCCGTCGCCCCCTGCGGTCCGCGCGTCCTGGCGCCGCCCGGCCGCCGGCGAACCGTGGCGATCGCGTGGTGACGTGTGCCAGGTGGATGCTCCACGTCGATGCAGTGAGCGCCTACACCGACAGCAAGGGGCGGAGTGCGCTCGCGGGCGCACATCCCCAAGGGAGCGTCCGACAATGCGCGTCACCCGGCGCGGGCGACCCGCCGCGTCACCCGGGCATGCCGGCCCGCGGCGCCAGCCGCTACTGCAGCGTCAGGAGCGAGTGACCCGTCATCTCTGCGGGCTCGGGGATGCCCATCAGCGCGAGCATCGTCGGGGCGATATCCTGAAGCGCGCCGCGCGGCGCCACGGCCGCCCGGCGGCCGACGTAGACGAACGGCACGAGGTTGAGCGTGTGCGCCGTGTGCGGCTGGCCGGTGACCGGATCGTCGAGCATCTCGACGTTGCCGTGGTCGGCGGTGATCAGTACCTCGCCACCGACCGCCCGCGCCGCGTCGACGACACGCCCGACGCAGGCGTCGAGCGTCTCGACCGCCTTGATCGACGCGTCGAGCTTGCCGGTGTGGCCGACCATGTCGCCGTTCGCGTAATTGCAGACGATGGCGTCGTACTTGCCGCCCGCGATCGCCGCGACGAGCTTGTCCGTGACCTCGACCGCGCTCATCTCGGGCCGCTGGTCGTAGGTCGCGACCTTGGGCGACGGCACCAGGATCCGGTCCTCGCCCGGGTAGACGTCCTCGACGCCGCCGTTGAAGAAGTAGGTGACGTGCGCGTACTTCTCCGTCTCGGCGATGCGGAGCTGCTTCAGCCCGCGCGCGGCGATCACCTCGCCGAAGCCCTGGCGGACCGTCTGCTGCGCGAACGCCACCGGCAGCGCGGCGAGCTCGTCGCCGTAGCGCGTGAGGCAGGTGAAGCTGGCGAGCTTCGGCACGCGCTTGCGCGCGAAGCCGTCGAACGCGGCATCGGTGAGCGCGCGCGTCAGCTGCCGCGCGCGGTCGGCGCGGAAGTTCATGAACACGACGACGTCGCCGTCTTCCATCCGCGCGGGCGCGCCGCCGTCGACGACCACCGTCGGCTTGACGAACTCGTCGGTCTCGCCGCGGGCGTACGCCGCGGCGAGCGCGGCCGCGGCGCTGTCGGCGCGAAACGCGGCGTCGCCGTCGACCAGCGCGTCGTAGGCCGCCTCGACGCGGTCCCAGCGCTTGTCGCGGTCCATCGCGTAGTAGCGGCCCGTGACCGTCGCGATCCGCGCGCCGTTGACACGTGCGCAGGCGGCGTCGATGAACGCGAGCGACGTGGCGGCGCTTTTGGGCGGCGTGTCGCGGCCGTCGAGGAACGCGTGCACGAGGACCTTCGGCGCCGGCTTGCCGGACGGCGGCTTGCCGGCGAGCTCGATCATCGCCGCAATGTGCCGCTCGTGACTGTGCACGCCGCCCGGCGACACGAGGCCAATGACGTGCAGCGTCGAGCCGTTGCGCGCGGCTGCGGCGACGGCGGCGTCGAGGGCCGGATTCCTCGCGAACGAGCCGTCGGCGATCGCGAGGTCGATGCGCGTCAGGTCCTGGTAGACCACGCGTCCGGCGCCGATGTTGAGATGGCCGACCTCGGAATTGCCCATCTGCCCCGGCGGCAGCCCGACGGCGCGCTCGGAGGCGTCGAGCGTGGCATGCGGCGACGTGGCGAGGAGCTCGCGCCAGCGCGGCATGTTCGCCACGGCGATCGCGTTGTCGGGGGCCGCGGCGCGCTCGCCGAAGCCGTCGAGGATCAGGAGGACGAGCGGGCGCGGCACGCGGGTCGCCGCATCGGGTTCGGTCATCGTCAGGGGAAGCGTGCGATGGGAGGGCTGCGCTAGAATTCTACTTCCATGCGCATTGTCGAACGCCCATGAGCTTCATCCAGGAAAACCTGCTGCTGGTCGTCGTGTTCATCGCGTCGGGAGCGATGCTCGCCTGGCAGGTCTTCGGCGCGCGGCTGTCGAAGATGAAGCCGATCACGACGCTCGGCGTCACGCGCCTCATCAACAGCGCCAACCCGGTGCTGCTCGATCTGCGCGAGGCGAAGGAATACGAGGGCGGCAGCCTGCCCAACGCCGTGCACATCCCGCTGTCGCAGCTGAAGGAGCGCGCCGGGGAGCTCGGCAAGCTCACCAGCCGGCCGCTCGTCGCCTATTGCGAGCGCGGCCAGCGCACGCGCGGCGCGGTCGCCACGCTGGCGGCGCTCGGCTTTCGCGACATGTACCACCTCGCCGGCGGCATCCGCGCCTGGAAGGAAGCGGGATTGCCGGTCGTGCGCGCCTGACGGCGAGCAACCCCGGACATGAGCGACCAAGCGATGCCGCCGATCAGGATGTACGCGACGGGCGTGTGCCCGTATTGCGTGCAGGCCGAGCGGCTGCTCAGGGCCAAGGGCGTGACCGCCATCGACAAGATCCGCGTCGACCAGGATCCCGCGCAGCGTGCCGAGATGATGGCGAAGAGTGGTCGGCGCACCGTTCCGCAGATCTGGATCGGCGATACGCACGTCGGCGGCTACGACGATCTCGTCGCGCTCGACCGCGCTGGCAAGCTCGCCCCGCTTCTCGCGGGCGGCTGACGCGCATACGCTGCGCGGCGCGCGGGCAAACTCCGCCGGGCGCGCAGGAACGCGGCGCGCGATCGGGTAGAATCGCGCTCCTGCCGCGATCGAGCTGTGGCGACGCCGCGCCGCGCCGGGCGAAAGCCCGGCCCCGCGCCCGCGGATCGCCCGCGTCGCGCGCCGAGCCGGCGCCGCAGGCGCGTCGCATCGGCGGCCCCACCCTCGAGCAAGGATCCTTCAAGTCATGGCCGACAACCTACCGCCCGCGCAGGCGCAAGACGTCCCGCAGATGAGCATCGAGAAGATCTACGTCAAGGATCTTTCGATCGAGAACCCGGGCGCACCGCAATCGTTCCGGATGACCGAGTCGCCGCAGATCGAGGTCGGGCTGCGCACGACGTCGGAGGCGGTCGACGCCGGCGGCGTCTACGAGACGGTGCTGACGATGACGGTCACCGCGCGCTCCGGCGGCAAGACGGTGTTCCTCGTCGAGGCGTCGCAGGCGGGGGTGTTCACGCTGCGCGGCATCAACGAGCAGCAGATCGGGCTGGTGCTGTCGACGCAATGCCCCGCCGTGCTGTTTCCGTATGTGCGCGAGACGATCGCCGACGCGACGCAGCGGATGGGATTCCCGCCGATCCACCTCGCGCCGATCAATTTCGAGGCGCTGTACGCGCAGCAACAGCAGCAGGCGCCCGCCGTCGCGGCGGGCTGACGCGCCGATGGCCATCCGCGTCGCGCGCGGCATCGTGCGGGCGGCGGTCGCGCTCGCGGCGGCCGGCGTGCTTGCCGCGCCCGCGCGCGCCGTCGATTACCGCGTCACCAACGACAGCCCCACGGTCGTCTACGACGCGCCGTCCGCCCGGGCGCGCGCGCTCTACCTCTACGGCAAGGACGTGCCGCTCGAGGTGATCGTCGCCGTCGAGGGCTGGACCAAGGTGCGCGACGTCGACGGCACGATCGGCTGGATCGCCAACGGCTCGCTCGCCGACCGCCGCGAGCTCATCGTGCGCACCCCGACCGCCGAGGTCCGCGCCGAGCCCGAGGACGGCGCGCCCGTCGTGTTCACCGCCGAGCAGAACGTGCTGCTCGAGCCGGCGGAGCCCGCGACGTCGGCGGCCTCCGCCGCGACGCCCGGCTGGATCAAGGTGCGCCACCGAGACGGCCAGCAGGGCTACGTGCGCGTCTCGCAGGTGTTCGGCCTGTAGCTCGGCGCAGCGTCCCGCCGCGCGGGGATGCGCACGCCTTCGTCGCGCATCCCCTTTGCCGCGCCGCTATTGCCCGACCCGGAAATCGCGCGGCGAAAGCTGGTAGATCGATTGCGTGCGCTCGATGAAGCGCCGCAGCTCGTTGGCGCCTTGCGCGGCCTTCTCGCAGGCGCGCGCTTCGCCGGTGCCTTGCGGATTCGCGCAGTTGACGGCCGAGTGCGCGGGCGGAACGAGCGTCGTCGCGAGCGCGATGGCGGCGGCGAGCGCGATGAGCGGGATGCGGATCGAGCGGTTCATGGTGGCGTCTCCGTGTCGGTCATTTCGCGGCGCCGCGACGGCCCTGCCGCTCGCTGCGCCGGCCGCGCGGCTGCGTTGCGCGGCACGTGCTCAATGTGCGCGCGCCGGGCCCGCCGGCACAACCGAAAATTCGACAACCGCGCGCCTCAGGCGCCGCCGACGTAGCCATTCTGGCGCCAGGCCTCGTAGACGGCCACCGCGACGGCGTTGGACAGGTTGAGGCTGCGGTTGTGCGGGCGCATCGGGATGCGGATGCGCGAGCGCTCGTCGAACTGCGCGAGGACGGCGTCGTCGAGGCCGGTGGTCTCGCGCCCGAACACCAACGCGTCGCCGGGTGCGAAGCGGATTTCCGCGAGCGACTCGCCGCCGCGCGACGTGAACGCGTAGTGCCGCCGCGGGCGCTCGCGCTCGAGCGCGTCGCGGCACGCGGCGTAATCGCGATGGACGCGCACCCGCGTGTACTCGTGATAGTCGAGGCCGGCGCGCTTGAGCTCGCGATCGTCCATCCGAAAGCCAAGCGGCTCGACGAGATGCAGCTCGGCGCCGGCGTTGGCCGCAAGGCGGATGACGTTGCCGGTGTTGGGCGGGATCTCGGGGTTGACGAGGACGATGGCGAACATCGGGGATCGTGACGCGCTCGGCGGACGCAGGTGAAGGATGGCACATCCCGGTCAGCGCAGCGTGCGCGCGACGACCAGCGCACCGACTTCGCGCGCGCCGGCGGCGCGCAGCGCGCGGGCCGCGGCGTGCATCGACGCCCCGGTCGTCATCACGTCGTCGACGATCGCCACGCGAAGCCCCGCGAACGGGTGGCGCGCGGTGAACGCGCCGCGCACGTTGCGGGCGCGCTCGCGCAGCGGCAGCGACGCCTGCGGTGGCGTGTCGCGCAGCCGGGCGAGGCCGTCGTCGAGCGCGATGCCGCGCGCGGCGGCGACGCGCCGCGCGATCTCGGCGGCCTGGTTGAAGCCGCGCTCGCGCTGGCGCGCGGGCGCGAGCGGCAACGCGACGAGGGCATCGAGCGCGCCCGCGTCGAGCGACGCTCGCGCGAGCGCGCTCCCCAGCGCCTGCGCATGCGCGAGCTGCCCCGCGTACTTGAGCGCCTGGATCATCCGGTCGACCGGGAATTCGTAGCGGAACGCCGCCACCGCGAAGTCGAGAGGAGGCGGTCGCACGAAGCAGTCGCCGCAGACCGCGCGGCCGGGCGATGGCAGAGCGCACCGCGGGCAGGCGTCGCCGAGGCGCGGCAGCTCGCGGCGGCATGCGTCGCACAGCGCGGCGGACCCGGCGGCAGCGCCGCACAGCACGCACTGCGCCGGAAGCAACGCGCACCCGATGCTGTCAAGTTTTTTCGCGAAAAAATTTGACAAGTTGCGAGGCCCGCCGGGAGACTCGGCCCGTCATCGTGCCCACCGCGCCAGCGTCGCGCGCTCCGTCCAATGGATGAATCCACGCAACACCCGCGGGCCGTCGCCCGATCGCAACGCGCGCCGCGCGCGCGGCCGGCATGAGCGCCGCCGCGCCAATCGCCGTCACGCGCCGCGCGCCCGCGTCCGCGCCGCCGCGCTGGCCCGTCGACGACGTCGAGGCGCTGTTCGCGCTGCCGTTCGTCGACCTCGTGTTCCGCGCGCAGGAGGTGCACCGCGCGCATCACGCGCCCAACGCCGTGCAGCTTTCGACGCTGCTGTCGATCAAGACCGGCGGCTGCCCGGAGGATTGCGCGTACTGCCCGCAGTCGGCGCGCCATGCAACGGGCGTCGCCAGCGAGCCGATGCTCGACGTCGCGCAAGTGCGCGCCGCCGCCCATGCGGCGAAGGATGCTGGCGCGACGCGCTTCTGCATGGGCGCCGCCTGGCGCAGCGTCAAGGATCGCGATCTCGATCCCGTGCTCGATCTCGTCCGCGAGGTCAAGGCACTCGGGATGGAAGCCTGCTGCACGCTCGGCATGCTGAAGGATGGCCAGGCGCAGAAGCTCAAGGCGGCGGGGCTCGATTTCTACAACCACAACCTCGACACCTCGCCGGAGTTCTACGGCGCGATCGTCGGCACGCGCGACTACGCCGACCGCCTCGACACGCTCGGCCGCGTGCGCGACGCCGGCATCGCGGTGTGCTGCGGCGGCATCGTCGGCATGGGCGAGTCGCGCCGCGAGCGAGCCGGCCTCGTGGCCGCACTCGCCAACCTCGACCCGTACCCCGAATCGGTGCCGATCAACCACCTCGTGCAGGTCGAGGGCACGCCGCTCCACGATCGCCTCGGGGGCGAATCGGCGCTCGATCCGTTCGAGTTCGTGCGCACGATCGCCGTCGCGCGGATCACGATGCCGAAGTCCAAGGTGCGGCTGTCGGCCGGCCGCCGCGAGCTCGGCGACGCCGTGCAGGCGCTGTGCTTCATGGCCGGCGCCAACTCGATCTTCTACGGCGACAAGCTCCTCACCACGGGCAACCCCGACGTCGACGCCGACCGCGCGCTGCTCGCGAGGCTCGGCCTCGTCGTGGCGTCGACGGCGGCGTGACCGCGGCGATCGAGCGCCTCGCCGCAGGCCTCGCCGCGCGCGCGAGCGAAGGGCTCGCGCGGTCGCGGAGCGTCGTTTCGACACCGCAGGGACGCGCGATCGTCGTCGACGGCCGCCCGCTGGTGTCGTTCGCGAGCAACGACTACCTTGGGCTCGCCGCCGACCCGCGGGTCGCCGGCGCGCTCGCCGCGGGCGTGCAGGCGTTCGGCGCCGGCGCTGGCGCTTCGCATCTCCTCGGCGGCCACCAGTCGCCGCACGCCGAGCTCGAAGCGGCGCTCGCCGCGCTGGTGCGGCCGTGCGACGGCGCGCGCGCGCTCACGCTGTCGTCGGGCTACCTCGCCAACCTCGCGATCATGACGACGCTCGCCGACCGCGACAGCGAGATCTTCGCGGACCGCTTGAACCACGCCTGCCTCAACGACGGCGCGCTCCTGTCCCGCGCGACCTTCACGCGCTACCGCCATCTCGACGTCGATGGCTTGCGCGCGCGCCTCGCCGCGTCACGCGCGGCGACGCGCGTCATCGTCACCGACGCCGTGTTCAGCATGGACGGCGACGTCGCGCCGCTCGCGGCACTCGCCGAGCTCGCGGACGCGCACGACGCATGGCTTGTCGTCGACGACGCGCATGGCTTCGGCGTGCTGGGCGAGGGCCGCGGCAGCCTCGCCGACGCGGGCGTCGCGTCGGCGCGCATCGTGGCGATGGCGACGCTCGGCAAGGCGGCGGGCGTCGCCGGCGCGTTCGTCGCCGCGCACCCGACGGTGATCGACGCGATCGTGCAGACGGCGCGGCCGTACATCTACACGACGGCAGCGCCGGCGGCGCTGGCCACGGCCGCGCTCGCCAGCGTCGCGATCATCCGCGACGATGCGCCGCGCCGCGCCGCGCTCTTCGCGCGCATCGCGCAATGGCGCGAGGGCGCGCGCTCGCTGCCGTGGCCGCGACCGGCGTCGCGCACGGCGATCCAGCCGCTCGTCGTCGGCGACGCGCGCGGGGCGTCGAGCCTGTCGGCGGCGCTGCGCGACGCCGGCGTGTGGGCGCCCGCGATCCGCCCGCCGACGGTGCCGGCCGGCACCGCGCGCTTGCGCATCTCGCTGTCGGCCGCGCACGCGCCGGACGACGTCGAGCGCCTGCTCGCGGCGCTGCGCGCGGCCGCGCCGGCGCGCGCTACCGCTGCGCGGGCGATGGTGGGCGCCGGCGCGCAATGACGCTGCACGTCGAATCGGCCGGTCGCGGCGAGCCGCTGGTGCTGCTGCACGGCTGGGGCCTGCACGGCGGGCTCTTCACGCCGCTCCTGCCGGCGCTGGTCGGCATGCATCGCGTCCACGTCGTCGACCTCCCGGGGCACGGCCACAGCGCGACGATCGCGCCGTACACGCTCGACGGCATCGTCGACGCGCTCGACGCGGCGATCGCGCCGCTTTGCGGCGGCGCGCCGGTGACGATGCTGGGCTGGTCGTTCGGCGGGCTCGTCGCGCAGCGTTTCGCCGCGCGTGCGCGCACGCCGCTCGCGCGGCTCGTCCTCGTGTGCACGTCGCCGCGCTTCGTCAGGGGCGAGGACTGGACCGCCGGCATCGACGGCTCGGTGTTGCGCCAGTTCGGCGACGAACTGCACGTCGCTTACGAGGCGACGATCCGGCGCTTCGTCGCACTGCAGATGCAGGGGGCCGACGGCGCACGCGCGACGCTCGCGCAATTGCGCGCGCTGCTCGGGTCGCGCCCGCCCGCCGATCCCGCCGCGCTCGACGCCGCGCTCACGATCCTCGAGCAGGCGGACCTTCGCGCGGGCGCGCCGACGCTGCGCGTGCCCACGCGGGTGATCGCAGGCGGCCGCGACGCGCTCGCGCCGGCAGCTGCGAGCCGCTTCCTGGCGGCGGCGATTCCGCGCGCGACACTCGCGGTGATCGATGCCGCGGCGCACGTGCCGTTCCTGTCGCACCCGCGCGCCTTCGAGGCGGCGCTCGCGCCGGCGCTCGATGCCGACGCCGCCTGACGCGGCGCTCGACCGGCGCGCGGTGCGCCGCGCGTTCGCGCGCGCCGCGTCGAGCTACGACACGTTCGCGGTGCTGCAGCGCGAAGTCGCGCAGCGGATGCGCGAGCGCCTCGACTACGTGAAGCTCGCGCCGCGCGCCGTGCTCGACGTCGGTTGCGGCACCGGCGAGTCGCTCGCCGCGCTCGCGACGCGCTTCGCGGACGCCGCCGTGATCGGCGTCGACTTCGCACTGCCGATGCTCGCGCGCGCTGCCGCGCGCACGCGGCCGCGCTCGTGGCTCGCGCACCCGCTCGCGCGGCTGCGCGCCGCCGCGGGGCCGGTCCGCGCGCCGGCGCTGGTCTGTGCCGATGCCGAGCGCCTGCCGTTCGCGGCCGCAAGCGTCGGCGCCGTGTGGAGCAACCTGATGCTGCAGTGGCTCGACGACCCGGCGATCGCGCTTCGCGAGTTCGCACGCGTGCTCGAGGATGGCGGCCTCGCGATGTTCAGCACGTTCGGTCCGGACACGCTCAAGGAGGTGCGCGTGGCGTTCGGCGATGACGCGCCGCGCGTCAGCCGCTTCGTCGACATGCACGACCTCGGCGATGCGCTCGTCGCCGCGGGCTTCGCCGATCCGGTCGTCGACATGGAGCAGTTCACGCTGACCTACGCGACGCCGCGCGCACTCTTCGCGGAGCTGAAGGGCATCGGCGCGACCAGCGCGCGCGGCGACCGCGCGCGCGGCCTCGGCGGCCGCGCCGCGCTCGCGCGCGCCGAGGCCGCGCTCGAGGCGACCCGTCGGGACGGCCGCATCGCCGCCACGTTCGAGGTGATCTACGGGCACGCGTGGAAAGCGCCGCCGTCGCACACCCGCGACGGCCACGCGATCGTACGGTTTGCGCCGCAACGACCGTGAACGCGGCGATGCAAACGGAGGAGGCGACATGAGCGGCGAAGGGCCGCCCCGAGCCGCCCGCCCACCCGAGGGAGGAGGCGCGCGCAGCGCGCTTCGCGGGGGAACGTTCATCACGGGCACCGATACCGGCATCGGCAAGACGCACGTCGCCGCAGCGCTATTGCGCGCGCTCGTCGCGGGAGGGCGGCGCGCCGTCGGCATGAAACCGGTCGCGGCGGGAATCGGCGACGACGGCCGCTACGCGGACGTCACGGCACTGCGCGCTGCCGGCAACGTCGACACCAGCGACGACCAGGTCAATCCGTATCGCTTCGCGCCGGCGATCGCGCCGCATGTCGCCGCCGCGCTCGAGGGTCGCGCGATCGACCTCGCGCGAATCGCGCGCGCATACGCAGCGCTCGCCGCGCGCGCCGACGTCGTCGTCGTCGAAGGCGCGGGCGGCGTGCTGGTGCCGCTCGGCGCGCGCGAGGACATGCTCGACATCCCGGCGCGGCTCGCGCTGCCGGTCGTGCTCGTCGTCGGCGTGCGCCTCGGATGCATCAGCCACGCGCTCGCGGCGGCGCTGGCGATTCGCGCGCGCGGCCTCGTGATGGCGGGCTGGATCGCCAACCGCGTCGATCCGGCGATGGAGCGTCCCGGCGATTCCGTCGCCGCGCTCGCCGAGCGCCTCGGCTGCGCGCCGGCTGCCGATCTCGCGTTCGGCGCGACGGACGTGGACGCGGCGGCGCTCGCAACGCTCGGCTTCGACGCCGTGGTCCGCGGCGAAGCCGCCGCGACGCCGGCGTCGATTGGGCGGTCGTGCGATCCGTGCTAATATTTCGAGGCTTTTCAGCATCGTGTGGATGATCCGGTCGCTCGTCGCGTCGCGGACGCCCGACGCGAACATCTGCCGATCGCCTTCGAAACTTCGTGCCTGTCGTCGCTTCGCACCCTTCGCCCGCGCCCTGCAATGCCATCGCCGTCACGGCGTCGATGGCGGTATCGCGCGTGACCGGGACCGCGGGCGTGCGCAGGCAACATCGTTCGTCATCGAGGACCGCATGATTCGCAATTGCAGGGGATCCGCGCCGCCGCGCTTCATCGGGCGCGCGCTCGCCGCGCTCGGCGCGCTACCGGCCGCGGCACTCGCCGCACCGGCGTGGAATTTCCAGACGCCCGTCACGCCGATCGCCCGGGAGCAGTTCGACCTGCACCTGTACATCTTCTGGATCTGCGTAGTCATCTTCATCGGCGTGTTCGGCGTGCTGTTCTACTCGCTGCTGAAGCACCGCAAGTCGGTGGGCCACCAGGCGGCGCAGTTCCACGAGAACACCACCGTCGAGGTCGTGTGGACGGTGATCCCGTTCCTGATCCTCGTGTTCATGGCGTACCCGGCATCCAAGACGATCCTCGCGCTCAAGGACACGTCGGCGCCTGACATGACGATCAAGGTCACCGGGTACCAGTGGAAGTGGAACTACGACTACATCGAGGACGGCTTCGGCTTTTATTCGACACTGGCGACGCCGTTCGACCAGATCGAGAATCGCGCGCCCAAGGACGAGAACTACCTGCTCGAGGTCGATCACCCGCTGGTGGTGCCGGTCGACACCAAGGTGCGCGTGCTGATCACCGCCGGCGACGTCATCCACTCGTGGTGGGTGCCGGCGTTCGGCGTCAAGCAGGACGCGATTCCCGGCTTCGTGCGTGACACATGGTTCAAGGCCGACAAGGTCGGCACTTACCGCGGCCAGTGCGCGGAGCTTTGCGGCAAGGACCACGGCTTCATGCCGGTGGTCGTCGAGGTGAAGTCGAAGGACGACTACGCGAAGTGGTCCGCCGAGCAGAAGAAGGCGCTGGCCGCGGCCGCCGACGACCCGCACAAGCTGTGGGACCAGGGCGCGCTCGTCGCGCGCGGCGAGAAGGTGTTCAACGCCAACTGCGCAGCATGCCACCAGGCGAGCGGCACCGGCAATGCCGCGGCGAAGATCCCGGCGCTCGTCGGCGACGCCGTCGTGCTCGGCCCGGCCAAGGCGCAGATCGACATCGTGCTGAACGGCCGCAACGGCATGCCGTCGTGGAAGCACCTGCCCGACACCGACATCGCCGCCGCCATCACCTATACGCGCAACAGCTGGGGCAACAAGGCCGGCGAGGGGCTGGTGCAGCCCGCGGCCGTCGAGGCCGAGCGCAAGTAGCGCCGCCGCAAGGGATTCGAAGGAGCCAACGAACATGAGCAGCGTAACCCACGACGACGTCCTCGGCCACGGCCACGACGCGCACCATCACCACCCGACGGGGCTCATGCGCTGGGTGACGACGACCAACCACAAGGACATCGGCACGATGTACCTGTGGTTCTCGTTCATCATGTTCCTGGTCGGCGGCACGATGGCGATGACGATCCGCTCCGAGCTCTTCGAGCCCGGCCTGCAGATCGTGCAGCCCGAGTTCTTCAACTCGCTCACCACGCTGCACGGCCTCATCATGATCTTCGGCGCCATCATGCCGGCCGCGGTCGGCTTCGCCAACTGGCAGATCCCGATGATGATCGGCGCGCCCGACATGGCGTTCGCGCGGATGAACAACTGGAGCTTCTGGCTGCTGCCGCCCGCCGCGGTGCTCCTGATCGGCTCGCTGTTCGTGCCGGGCGGCGGCGCCGCGGGCGGCTGGACGATGTACCCGCCGCTGTCGGTGCAGCTCGGCATGGGCATGGACATGACGATCTTCGCCGTGCACATCATGGGCGCGTCGTCGATCATGGGGTCGATCAACATCATCACGACGATCCTCAACATGCGCGCGCCCGGCATGACGCTGATGAAGATGCCGCTGTTCTGCTGGGCGTGGCTGATCACCGCCTACCTGCTGATCGCGGTGATGCCGGTGCTCGCCGGCGCGGTGACGATGCTGTTGACCGACCGCCACTTCGGCACGTCGTTCTTCAACGCCGCGGGCGGCGGCGACCCCGTGCTGTTCCAGCACGTGTTCTGGTTCTTCGGCCATCCCGAGGTGTACATCCTGATCCTGCCGGCGTTCGGCATCATCTCCGAGGTGATCCCGACGTTTTCGCGCAAGCCGCTGTTCGGCTACGCGTCGATGGTGTACGCCCTCGCGGCGATCGCGATCCTGTCGTTCCTCGTCTGGGCGCATCACATGTTCACCGTGGGCATGCCGACGGCGGGGTTGCTGTTCTTCATGTACGCGACGATGCTGATCGCCGTGCCCACCGGGGTGAAGGTGTTCAACTGGGTGGCGACGATGTGGCGTGGCTCCATCACGTTCGAGGCGCCGATGCTGTTCGCGCTGGGGTTCCTGTTCCTGTTCACGCTGGGCGGCTTCACCGGCCTCGTGCTGGCGATCGTCCCGGTCGACGTGCAGTTGCAGGACACCTACTACGTGGTCGCGCATTTCCACTACGTGATGGTGGCGGGCAGCCTGTTCGCGTTCTTCTCGGGCGTCTATTACTGGATTCCGAAGTGGACCGGCACGATGTACGACGAGCGCATTGCCAAGCTGCACTTCTGGTCGAGCCTGATCGCGTTCAACGTCGCGTTCTTCCCGATGCACTTCCTCGGTCTCGCAGGCATGCCGCGGCGCATACCGGACTATTCGCAACAGTTCACCGACTGGAACATGGTGTCGTCGGTCGGCGCGTTCTGGTTCGGCTTGTCGCAACTGATCTTCCTGTACGCGGTGCTGAAGTGCATCGCCGGCAACGGCGTGAAGGCGCCGGCCAAGCCCTGGGAAGGCGGCACGACGCTCGAGTGGACGCTGCCGTCGCCGGCTCCGTACCATACGTTCGAGACGCCGCCCGTCGTCAAGTAGCACGCCGGCCGGCATCCGCGACATGAACACGGCTACCGAACGCAGCAGCGTGCAGAGCGGAGATCTGCGTGAAGACAGGCGGGCCCGCCAGCGCCACGCCAACGTCCGGTTGGCGCTGATCCTGGCGTCGATCGCCGCGGCGTTCTTCGTCGGCGCGATCGTCGCCCGTTACGTGGGCGGCCTCGAGGTCGGGATGAGCGTGCTGGGCTTCATCGCGCTGCTGCTGCTCGTGTTCGCCATCGCGCGCAACGTCCGCGACCGATGAACGCCGCGTCACCTGCCGCCCGCCGCGTCACGTCGCGCAACCGCAAGCTTTTCACGCGCCTCGGCGTCGTCGTGCTGTTCATGTTCGGATTCGGCTATGCGCTGGTGCCGTTCTACGACCAGATCTGTCGCGCCACCGGACTGCGCGACATCGATCGTGCCGACGCGGTGAAGAACACGCAGGTCGACATGACACGCAGCGTGCGCGTCGAGCTCGATTCCAACATCAGCAAGCTGCCGTGGATATTCAAGCCGGAGCAGCCGGTGGTGAACGTGCACCCGGGCGAGGTGCGGCAGATCCTGTACGACGTCGTCAACACCACCGACCATCCGATCACCGGCCAGGCGATCCCGAGCTACAGCCCGCAAAACGCGGTGCGTTACTTCCGCAAGCTCGAATGCTTCTGCTTCACGCGGCAAACGCTGGCGCCGGGCGAGCGCCGGCAGATGCCCGTGGTCTTCGTGCTGGACCCCGACATGCCCAAGGACATGGCGACGGTCTCGCTGTCCTATACTTTTTTCGCCGTCGAAGGCGCCAACTAACGGTTCAACAGGGAAAGATCGATGAGCGCACCCACCACCGGCACGCAGCCTGCCTATTACGTACCGCAGCCTTCGCACTGGCCGATCCTCGGTTCGATCGCGCTGTTCCTGATGGCGCTTGGCGCGGCGTCGTGGTTCAACAGCTATCCGGTCGGGCCCTGGCTCGTGCTCGCCGGCTTCTGCGTGCTGCTGGTCATGCTCTTCGGCTGGTTCGGCACGGTGATCGGCGAATCCGAGCACCGGCTGTACAGCGGGAAAGTGGACAGGTCGTTCCGCTGGAGCATGAGCTGGTTCATCTTCAGCGAGGTGATGTTCTTCGCAGCGTTCTTCGGCGCGCTGTTCTACATCCGCAACCTGTCGGTGCCGGACCTCGGCGCGATCGGCTCGAAGATCCTGTGGCCCGACTACAACTCGGTATGGCCGACCGTCGGCCCGTACATCAAGGAGCAGTTCACGCCAATGGGTGCGATCGGCATCCCGCTGATCAACACGATCATCCTGTTGAGCTCGGGTGTCACGCTGACCATTGCGCACCATGCGCTGAAGAGCGGCCACCGCGGCTCGCTGAAGCTGTGGCTGTTCCTGACGATCGTGCTGGGCTTCACGTTCCTGTGCTTCCAGGCGTACGAGTATCACCACGCGTACACCGAGCTCGGTCTCAA
>Ga0070679_100002279_pt1 | contig 17343 bp, 20 predicted proteins | sample KBSC63BmetaG_FD_65652 | JGI IMG/M metagenome (GOLD analysis project Ga0070679, IMG submission 65652) | Corn rhizosphere microbial communities from Kellogg Biological Station, Michigan, USA - KBS C6-3B metaG | ecosystem: Host-associated > Plants > Roots > Rhizosphere | place: USA: Michigan... | reverse complement strand
GTGGCGGCGGCGGTGGCGGCGGTGGCGGCGGCGGCGGTGGTGGCGGGCCGACGGTGACGGTGACCGGCCCGCCGCCTGGCACGCTCCTCTACCCGGGCGGCTCGCTCGTGATCACGGCCAGCATCAGCGATTCGGCCGCGATCTCCAAGGCGATCGTGAATTGGAAGGCGCCGACCGGCACGACCCAGTTCGCGATGTCACCGGCCAGCGGTGGCGGCTGGATCTTGAGCACGTCGATGTCGTCCTCGGCACGCGCAGGCACGCGCACCTTCACCGTGACCGCGACCGACGTCAACGGCGCGAGCGCCACGTCCAAGGCCGAGACCGTCAACATCTACTGAGCACGTCGCGACGTCTGGCTCCATGCGAGGAGCGCGAGATTCATTGGTCAAATAGTTGCCTCTTGCAATAGTTGCCATAGGCATCTATATTGGCATCCGTGGATCGCGACGCTTCGGAGCTGGAGTATCACCTCGGCTACTGGCTGCGCTTCGTGTCCAACCACGTCTCGTATTCGTTTCGTGACCGCATCGCCAAGCACGGAGTCACCGTCGCCGAGTGGGTCGCCCTTCGCTCGCTGTACAACCGGGCTCCCTGCACGCTGACCGAGCTGGCGGAGCAAATCGGCATCGACGCCGGCGCGACCTCACGGCTGGTGGAACGGCTCATCCGCAAGCGGCTCGCCTCTCGCAAAACCGCAGCCCGCGATCGCCGCTCGGTCACGCTCGACTTGAGCAGCAGCGGCCGCGCGCTCATTCCCAAGCTCGCGCGCGAGGCGGACCGCAACGACGAAGCGTTCTTCGATCCGCTGCCCAACGCCGACAAGAATCATTTGCTGCGCATCATGAAGGACCTGGTGCGCATTCACGGGCTCACCGAGAAGCCGACCACGTAGGAGAGCATCATGCGAGTCGATCTCTACACCATCATTCACAAGGCCCAGCGCTTTCATCTGTTCCGCCTGGGCGAGGCGATGGGACGCGCCGATTTCGGCGACGAGGGCACCGCCAACGCGATCGCGCTGCAGACGCGCGCATGGATCGCACACCTGCGCGATCATGCGAGCAACGAGGAGAAGTACATTCATCCGCTGTTGCGCGACAAGGCAGCGCCGATCGAGCACGAGCATCACGATCTGGACGCCAAGCTGACGGCACTCGCCACGATCCTGGACCAGAGACGGTGGAGCGAGCTCTACCCGTGCTTCACGCGGTTCCTGGGCGAATACGTCCTGCATCTGGCCGAGGAGGAGCGCGTGCAAGCGGAAGTCCTATGGCCGGCCTATAGCGACGTCGAGCTGGGTGCGGTGTTCAATCGCTTCAAAGCGGAGCGTGCCCCGCAAGCGGCCCGGGAGGATTTCGAGCTGATGCTGCCGGCGATGAGCGCGCCCGAGCTGGTGCGGATGTTTCAGGGGATCAAGGCATCGGCGCCGCCGCAGGCGTTTCAGGGCGCGTGTCAGACGGCCGCGCGCCTCGTCGACGAGAGGACCTGGACCGAGGTACAGCGGGCGATGTGAGTGAGCCGGATTCGGCGTGGTGCCGCCGTTCGCTCGCGTCGCTACGCCTGATTGGACACGCTCGCGTACGCGCTCGCGATCGACTCCGCGCTGTGGCCGTTCGCCGCATGCTTCGCCAGCCAGGCCGCGCCCTCGGCCACCGACGAATGGACCGTGGTCGGCGCCCCGCCGCGCGAGAGCAGCGTCAGCGTCGAGAGAAACATACGCACCGCCGCGCCGGTGAAGCCCTGCAGCAAGAGCACGTGCGCCGTCCCGGACGCCACGGGCACGATGGCGCGGGCCATCTCGGCCGCCGCGCGCCGCACCTCCTCGTCGAAGCGTGGCAGCTTGCCGCGCGCGTCGACGACGTTGAAGAGCGCCGCGCGCGGATCGGCGGCGGCGCGCATCGCCGCGGTCAGGAGGGGAAAATGATGCGCGCTGGGCGAGTCGGCCCAGCGCGCGACGCACAGCCCACGATCGGTGCCGACGGTGAGGATCTCGTCGCGATGCCGCACGACCAACGCCATCGCTCCATTGTACGCGAGGCCTGGTTCGCGGGCGCTCGCATCTGGGAAGACCACGCCGGCGGTGCGCGGTCACGGGGGCGCTGCGCGGGGGTCGGGGGCGCCGTGGCGGAAGGATTCGGGGGTGGTGCCGGTCCAGCGACGGAAGGCGCGGACGAAGCTGGCGGGCTCGGAGTAGCCGAGGCGGTCGGCGACGGCGGCGACGCTGAGGGCGCTGTCGCGGAGGAAGCGGGTCGCGAGCGACGAGAGGACCTCGTCGGCGAGCGCGCGGAAGCGGAGGCCGGCAGCGGCCAGGCGGCGGCGGAGGGCGCGCTCGGAGAGGCCGAGCGAAGCGGCGATCGTGTCACTGGCGGGGAGCGTGCGGCGGCGCGCCACCGAGACGGTGATCTCGCGGCGAACGCGATCGGCGATGTCGCCGCCTTCGCCGTAGCGGGCGAAGGAGCGCAGGTGCTCGGCGAGGAGCGCCGTCGCGAGCGGGTTGGCGTCGCCGCGCGCGCGGTCTTCGCGGAAGTCCAACTTGATCGACGCCTCGGGCATGGAGAAGCGGACGGGGCAGGTGCACAGCGCCCGGTAGCGCGCTGCCTCGGGCGGCTCGGGATAATCGAAGTCGATGGCCTCGAGCAGCGGGCGATCGGGCCAGAACTCGTGCGCGGTCCAGTGTACGAAGGCGATCTCCCGATCGAGGTAGAAGCGGTGCAGGTCGCCGAGGTCGCCGTCGTCGACGAAGCTGGCGCGCGCGCGATGATCTTCTTCTTCGAGCTCGATGAAGAAGAAGGTGAACGTCAGGTGGACGTAGTCGACGAACAGGCGAATCATGTCGCGCGCCGTCGGGGTGACGGCCGCCACCGCGCCGAGCAGGCCGAACGTCGCTAGTTGATAGTAGCGGCCGGCGGCCAGACCGAGCGCCGGATCGCCCGTCCGCTCGAGGAGCAGGCGCACGAGCGCGTGCACGCGCTCGACGGGAACGGTAGCGCGCGCGTCGGCGAGCTGTGCCTTCGGGATACCGGCCTCGGTCAGGAGCGCGTCGCCGTCGAGCCCACGATCGCGGGCCAGCGCCAGCAAGGGCGGCAATCCGAGCACTCCGTGACGATCGTTGCGCGCGCGCATGCGTCCGATTCTGTCAATCGAGTGGCCGCTGCCGCCATTACCGTCGACGACGGTCTCTGCCACCGTGGCCACGTGAAACGAACCTCTAGGATCTTGATGATAAGTGCGGCGATGCTCGCGGGCTGTGCCGGCAGCAACAGCAAGGGCGGCGCCGTCGACATGTCCGCCGCCGACATGGGCGGGCCGGTCATCGAAGGCGAGCACGGCCGGCTCGTCGATTACTTCTCCAACATGCCGCTCGCCGGGCTCACGGTCACCGACGGCAGCAATAGCGTCACCACCGGCGCCGACGGGACCTTCCTCCTGCCGGCGCCGATGGGCGTGATGCTGTCGCCGTACGCCGGCGGATCAGGCTTCGCCACGCTGTATCTGCCGGACGCCATGGCGGCGGGTGTGGACGTCGATCGCGGCGACGTGCCGATGGCGGCGACGAGCAATTTCGGGCTCGAGCAAAACATCCTCGCGAACGACACGACCCAGGCGCTGGTGCACATCTTGTTGGTCAAGAGCGGCGCCTGCGCCAGCGTCGCCGGCGGCACGATCACGGTGAATGCGCCGGCGGGCGCGCACGTGACCTACTTTTCGACGCAGGGTTTGCCGACGTCGTCGCAGATGGCCGACATCGCGGCGCCGAAGCCGGCGGCGGTCCTCTACGACGTGACGCCGGGTGCGGCGCTCGACCTCACGATCGATGTACCGGGCTGCACGACGGCGCCGGCCGGTACGGCGTGGAACGGCATGACGCTGACGGGCCAGGTGACGACCATGGCCACCGAGCCGGGCGACAACGCCGCCGCGCTCATCGTCGTTTTGCAGTAGCGCGCAGTTTCCCGTCGGAAATGAGCTGCTCCACGACGAACGCGAAGGGGTGGGGCTTCGGGCGCTTCTCGAAGATGAAGAACCCTTTCCAGTCGTCGACGGGCTCCTTCACCACGACCCGGGCGAGGACGGTCGCGCGAGATGTGTCCTCGGCGAGATCGATGAGCTGGCGTGTGAGCGTGAGGTCGCGGGTGAAGACGGTGGCGTAGAAGGGGACGCCGCGGGCGACGTTGCGGGCGAGGAGGAAGCGGGCGCCCCGACCGACGTTGACGCCGAGGACGGTGGCCGCGCGGGCGGGGACGGAGTCGTAGTCCTTGATCAGGCCCGAGATGGCGAAGAGCTCGTTCTCGACGGTGGCGCAGGCGGCGTGACAGCGCTTGAGGAGCGTAGGGCCGAGGAGGGCATAGCGACCGCCCGTCGTCGTCAGCGTTTCGTGGTCGCGGCCGAGCTCTTGTTCGCGTTGGGCGCGGCGGGCCAGGGTGCTCGCGGGCGGGAGCGCTAGGATCGATTGGATCTCGTCGTCGACGTCGTGGCCGCGGCGGCGCGAGATCCACGTCGCGAGATCTTCGGGGGCGCACTCGAGGGTGCCGGCGAGGGCTTTGACCGTCGCGGCGTACATCGTCTTCGGCGCCGACTTGGATTCGAGGAGGCGGATCGCGCGCTCGGTGAGGCCCGATTTTTTCGCGAGCTCGCGTTGCTCGAGCTTGGCGGCTTCGCGCAGCTTGCGGACTGCGTTGCGAATGGGAACCCAGGTCATCGGCCGTCGAAATCCGTAGGAAAAGTTCTCATAGAAGAGCTGGTGTGTCAATGAGTTGGGTTTGCCTGTAGCGATCCAGAAGAGACCGCTTTTTTTGCCGGAATATCCAGGCATGACGAATGAGAGAGCGACGCGGCGGGATGTTCGGTGGCTGGACGAAGTGGGGCTTCATCGCGCGGTGATCGGAGGGGATCAGGAGGCGTTTGCGGAGCTGATGTGGCGATACGATCCGCTCGTTCGATCGCGGCTGAAAGGATGCGCGAGCGACGAGAAGCTCGAGCTCGAGATCGCCGACTTCTGGTGCGCGATGATCGCGGACGACCTGCGATCGCTGCGCACGTGGGACACGGGTCGTGGCGGGACGCTCGGGCAGTGGTTGATGGTGCTCGCGGCGTACGCCTGCAAGGCGAAGCTGCGTCCGACGAAGAGCGCGGCGTGATGGCGCGCGCGAGAAGCTGTCCCGGGCGCGCTTGTCGTGATTCGGTTCGACGCCCGGAAGCAAGAGCAACGAGAGTCGGGCTGGAATCGCCGTGGCATGGACCGTGTTGGCGAGGCGTCGCATGAAACTCTTGTCTCGCACTCACGGCGCCCGTGAGCAGCTGGCCCAGCGCGCAGCCCATCGTGGCCACAGGTCACTGGCGGCGGCGTGCCGCCAGGTGGTGGGTCGTCACGGACGAACCTGGCGTTCGAATATGCAATCGATCATCACGCCGCTCTCGACCCATTTGCCGCCACGATTCTCGCACCGCTGCTTTTCCGTGAAGCACGGCTTGCCCGCACAGATGCAGCCCAACTGGTACGAAAAGTCCTTCGATGGACAACGGCGCTTCTCTTCGTCGAGTGTGGCCAACTCTTCGCGTGTGCGGGCGGCGCAGACTTCGACCTTTCCCGCGCAACTGGGGCAGGCAAATCCCCACTCCACGCGACACTCGCGCGGATGTTCAGCGCAGCCGTCGCGCTCGCAATGGACCCCGCACCCGACCGTCAAGGAGGCGATGACGAGCAACACGAGCGTCAAGCGCGTCATGCACTCATCTTACAGCCGGGCGAGCCATGCAAGACCATGCACACGCGGTTGATCGCGCGATCATGTGCGCGCAGAAGCGAATCCACGGATTTCGGGGCGTGTTCCCCTCGGTGAAGCGGCGCGAAGTCATCTCCGGCCCCGAGCGCGTCTATGTGCCGCCATGGAGAGAAGCACGCAGTCTCGAGCGTGTCGTCGACGAGCTCCGCGCGGAGACTGGCGTGAGCCATGCGCTGCACGGCGTCGGGGTCGAGCTGATCGCCGCGAACCTCGATGCTGGCGAGTCCTTGCTGGAAACCAAAGCCGGGCCCGACGCGTTCGCCGTCGTGCGCCTCACGCCGCGCGCGCCCGGTCTCTCCCCTTGCAGTGCCGCCAACGGCGTCCTAAACGCGGAACCACATGGTTCAGTACGCAGCTTGATGGATTCATGCTCCGCCTGTACGTTGACAGGCCGATCGAACCAGTCTACAGCGGGCGCGTGGACCCGTATCGCGACGTAGCAGCCATCGAGCGCGCGGGGCCTGCCCGCCTCATCGCCGAGCCCGAGCCACCGCCGAGCCGCAGGCTGCGGGCGAGCGCGTTTTCCGACGGCACGACGCGAATCCGCATCCATCAGGGCCGCGCTCGCGTGGCCGCATTCACGGCGCTCGGCCTGTGGTGGCTTTTGATGGCGGTCACGACTCTGACTCTCGACGGTTGGAGCGTGCGCTGGCTACTGGCCACGTCGCTCGCAATCGTTCCTCTGGCAAGGGCGGCGGGCCTCTGGGGCGCCGTCGACATATGGCTCGTCGATCGCGGCGTGCTGGTGCACCGACGGTCGTTCGCGCGCACCGAGGTCTACGTCCTCGACGATCTGGACGGCTCCGAGCTCACGCAGCTCGAGACCGGCAGCGGGCGAATCGATCTGGACCCGCGCGATGAGCTCTCCTTCGACGAGCGGAGCTGGCTCGGAAGGCGGCTGCGTCGCGCGATCGACGACGCACGACACGCGCGCGTTTGATAGGCCCCGCGCGATCGAGGCGCGCATCATTTACTGGTCTACCGTCTTGACGGTCTACGAGCCGGGACCTCGGCAGCTTGCGGCAGCATCGCGACGACGAGTCCTGTCAGTCGAAATAGATAGAAACGGATCGTAGAGATCGGCGCGCAGCATTCGCTTGTCTCGCCCCTCAGAACGAGACGGAAGCCGCTATTTGCAGGGAATAGCCTTCGAAGGTGGAGCGATTCGCGAACTCGTCGAAATACCTGAAGCCCAGAGTGACGCTTTGTTTCGGCAGCGTGAGGCTCGTCGCCGCGCCAATCGCGTTCACCCGATAGCGCGTCGCAAACGCGTCCGACGAAACGGCGGGGCCGAAGGTCCCCGTCGTTTGCCATTGTTCGTATCCTGCGATGCCGAGCTGCCATCGAGCCTTCTCCACGTCGACGGGCACGCCCATGATCGAATAGTCGAGATCCAAGGTTTGGCCGGGATGAATGTCCGTCCCCGCCTGCGCCGTATGAGACTCGTACATTTCGAAAGCAGACAAGATGAGACGCCTGCTCTTCATCGGGTAGAAGGTCTGACCAGAAGAGAGCGCGTGCGTCCAGTATCCGGACCTCACGTTGTCGCTCGCTCCCGACGAGAATCTTATGAAATAGGAATCGCCGAGCCCGGTTCCGCCGCTCACGTTTCCCATGACCTCCGTCGAGAGGTTGTTGCTCGCGATCGGAATCGTCGCAGACGCGGAGGCCTGAAACCCTCCGCCGAACGTCGGGCTCGCCCACGTGAAGCTCTTCATGAACAGCAGGACGGCGTGACGCCCCGTGACGGGAAGCGTGTCGCCGGCGTCGTCGGGCTCAACGCGACCAGCATCGCGACGGCGGTCGGCCACGAGCCGCACATTACTCGCCTGCCACGTCGAAGACGCGAGTGTTTGGGAGCACTCCTTCCGCCTTTCCATTTCCGAGGCTGTCAATCGCCTTCGATCACCGTCGTGCCGGGCGAGCCTCGCATCGCAGTGGCCTGCTGCCACGCGCGTGCCACAACAATGGCGGTTCCTCGCCGATAGATTGGTCAACGACAGAGCCCGTCGCTCGTCATCGCCGAGAAAAAGTGAAGCGCCACGACTTGCGCGGACCGCTTCGCTCTCCATGTTTCGCCTCATGGACATCACACCACAAGCAGTCGCGCTCCCCCAGTCGACGGACGAGCTGCCGAAGGGAAAGTACGGCCCGATCTTTCCGCGCACACCCGCGTGCTACGGCTTCACCATCGTCGCCAACCTGAAGCCCGGCCGAGCGCAGGCCATGCGCGAGTATGGGCGCCGTCTCGAGGAGGCGCTGAAGGGTAATCCGCACATTCTCGCGCCGCTCAAGTTGCATTACTTGCGCTGGCTGCTCTTCGACAACGATACGCGCTTCATGTACCAGGGCATCTTCGACACCGACTTCGACAAATACACCGAAGACGCCGTCGTCCTCTTCGGCAAGGCTGGAATCAATACCGCCTTCGAGAACCTCGAGGGCTTTCCGACGGACTGGAAAACCAACACCGAAGCATTCGTCAGGTTCATCCGCGATCACCAATGCAACAGCTTCCTCGAATATGGCGAATATCCGTATTTCACGAGCGACGAAATCAAGAAGGCGCTGAAGATCAAAGCGGCGCTGGCAGAAATGCTCGAGCAGATGCAGTGAGACCATGGGACCGCAAGCCCGCACCTACAATCAGACGCACGCGCCGCGGAAATACGGCAAAGGCCGGCGACGCGTCAGCGTGTACATCGCCTGGAGCTATCCGGCGGAGGCCAACCGCGATCCGCGCCAGCTCGACAATCGCTTCTCGACGATGACCGAAGTCCGCCGCGCGCTGTGGCCTGATTACGAAGGGCCGCAGTGGTCGGAGGGCCGTTTCCAGCAAGGGATCGCCGGCTCGCTCGAGCTCTTCTTCTGGGCGTGGGTGAAGTTTCAGGATGTGATGGGAGCGGTCACCGGCTATCCGGTCGCGGTGTTCCAGCGCGTCGATCAGGCAGGGTTCGAGCTGCCACTCGACGAGCGCGTGCTCGACGACTGCGACACGCTGCTCCTGTTCGGCCTCGACCATTCGGTCACCGAGCAGCGACCGTCGTCGGCCGAGGTCGAAGCGCTGCGCCAGTGGTTGCGGCGCGAAGGCACCTGTCTGGTGCTCGGCCCGCATCACGACGTCGGCGCATCGGAGGACCTGGCCGAGCGACAGATGGAATACCTGCACCACGGCGACGCGCTCGTGCCGCGCCAGCAGCGCTTTGGCGGGTACACGCGCGCCATCCTGCAGGCGCTCGAGATTCCCGTCGAGAACCGCTACGGGCTGCGCCCCGCGGTGGTACCGGGCACCAACCGGAGCGCGCCGCTTTCGATCGCCGCCGACCTCGACACCCGCGGTTGGTTGGCGGGCGTGCGCAACTTCAATTTCCACATGCACCTGCCGCACTACGCGGTGACCCGCGACGACGCGCGCAAGGCTCGCGTGCTCGCCCGCCAGCCGATCGATCTATCGCGCCCGCATCCCTTCACCAATGCCGGCAACAAAGAGTTCAACGCGCTCGTCTGGATGCCGCCGGGCGACAGCCGCGCCGGCGACGTGCTGGTGGCCGACTCCACGATCTTCTCGACGCTGTTCGGCGCCGACGAGAGCCTGGAGCGGTTCTGGAAGAACCTGGCGGCGGCCCAATGACGATGCTCGAGCTCGACGACATCCAGAGCGGCGTGTTGCGCCCGCGACCGTCGCCGTATGCTGCCACGTATCTGCTCTTTCGCATCGACGATCGCCACGCCGGTCGCGAGCTGATGCGACGCTTCGCCGGGATCGTCGCCTCCGCGGCGCATCCGACGAGCCCTGCCGGCGACACCTGGGTCAGCGTCGCGCTGACCTACTCGGGGCTCGAGGCGCTCGGCCTTCCCCGCAGCTCCCTCGACAGCTTCGCCTGGGAGTTCCGGCAGGGCATGGCGGCGCGCGCGGACGCGCTCGGCGACACCGGTGAGAGCAGCCCGGCGAACTGGGAGGCGCCGCTCGGCTCGCGCGCGGTGCACGTGATCATGACGGCGCTGGCGCCCGATCGCAGGCGGCTCGAAGCGGCGCTCGGACGGGCGCGCGACGCCTACGCGCAGCTCCCAGGCGTTTCGGCAATCTGGCGGCAGGATTGTCACGCGCTGTCGACGGGGCGCGAGCCGTTCGGGTACCGCGACGCGATCGCGCAGCCGGCCGTCGAAGGCAGCGGGCTACCGTCGACGAATCCGCACGAGGCCGCGCTCAAGGCCGGCGAGCTAGTGCTCGGCTATGCGGACGAGACGGGCGGGTTGCCGCCGATGCCGTCGCCCGACGTGCTCGGACGGAACGGCACCTACGTGGCGTTTCGCAAGCTCCACCAGCGCGTCGCCGCGTTTCGCCGCTACTTGCGCGAGCGCGCGCGTGACCGCGACGACGAGGAGCTGCTGGCGGCGAAGATGATGGGCCGCTGGCGCAGCGGCGCTCCGCTGGCGCGCTGTCCGCTGCACGACGATCCGGAGCTCGGCGGCGACGCGCGGCGCAACAACGACTTCGGTTACGACGACGACGCGATCGGCTACGACACGCCGCTCGGATCGCACACTCGCCGAACCAACCCGCGCGGCACCCCCGTTGCAGGCGTCGTGCGGCTGCATCGCATGATCCGCCGCGGCACCGCCTACGGGCCCGAGCTCCCCGACGGCGTGCTCGACGACGACGGCGTCGATCGCGGCCTCATGTTCGCCTTCGTCGGCGCGCATCTCGGCCGGCAATTCGAATTCGTGCAGTCGGAGTGGATCGGCGGCGGCGAGTTCCTCGGTCTCGGCGACGCCAAAGATCCCATCACCGCTGCGCACGACGGCGACGGCGCCTTTACGATCCCGCGCCGACCGATTCCGCGGCGGTTGCATGGCTTGTCGCGGTTCGTCGTCACGCGCGGCGGCGAATACGGCTTCTTGCCGGGGCTGCGCGCCTTGCGCTGGCTCGCGGAGCTGCGCACGTGAGCGACGAGGTCGCCCGGTTCGACGTCGTCGTCATCGGCGCGGGACCGGCCGGGATCGTCGCGGCGCTGCGAGCGGGAGACCTCGGCGCGCGCACTGCGCTCATCGCTCGCGGCGAGATCGGCGGTATGGCGGCGCACGACGGACCGGTGCCAGTGCGCACGCTGGCGCACGCGGCGCGGCTGATTCGCGACGCACGCCAGCTCGGGCAATACGGCATCGCCGTCGGAGAGCCCGCGCTCGATTACGCCCGCCTGCTCGCGCGCGTGCGCGAGGTAGTCGAAGAGGTGCGCGACCGCGCGCTCTTCGGTGCGCAGCTCGAGGCTGCCCACGTCACCGTCTACGAAGCTGCCGGCGCCGCGCATTTCGCCGACGCGCACACGATCGAGTCGGAACGTGGCGTGCGCATCGCGGGCGACAAGATCATCGTCTGCACGGGCGGCGTCAGTCGTCGATTGGAGGTGCCGGGCGTCGAGCTGACGTCGACGCACAGCGACGCATGGTCGCTCACCAGGGTTCCTGCGTCGATGATCGTCGTTGGTGCCGGCGCGACGGGAGTGCAGGTCGCTTCGATTTTCAACGCCTTCGGGACGCGAGTCGATCTCTTTCAGGCTGGTCCGCGCATCCTCCCGACCGAAGATGAAGACGTTGCAACCGCCGTGGCCGAGGCGTTCCGTCAGTCGGGCATTCGCGTGCACGAAGCGTTCGGCGCCATCGAGCGCTTCGAGCCAACCGAGGACGGCGTGCGCATGGTCTTCGTCAAGGACGGCGTGCGCGACGGCATCGCGGCCGAGGTCGTCGTCATCGCCATCGGTTGGACCGCGCGCACCGACGGGCTCGATCTCGGCCGCGCCGGCGTCGACACCGACGCACGCGGGTTCGTCGGCGTCGATGACTCGCTGCGGACGTCGGCACCTCATGTCTTCGCTGCCGGCGACGTCACCGGGCGGCTCATGCTCGTGCCGCAAGCGCTGCAAGACGGGTTCATCGCCGCGACGAACGCGGTCCTGTCCACGGCGACGACGATCGGCGACGTCGTCACTCCCGTCGGCAGCTTCACGGATCCCGAGTACGCTCAGGTCGGCTTGACGGAAGCGCGAGCCCGTGCGGCCCATGACGTGCTCGTCGTGACCGTGCGCCTCGACGAGACCACACGCACCACGATCGATGGGCAGACGTTGGGGTTCTGCAAGCTGGTCGTCGATCGTCGCGCGCGCACGATCCTCGGCTGTCACGTCGTCGGCGAGCGCGCCGTCGACATCGTCCAGACCGCCGCGATCGCGATGGCGGGCGGCATGACGGTCGACGCGCTGGCGCGCATTCCGCTGTCGTTCCCGACGTACTCGGGCATCCTCGGGCGCGCCGCCGCCATCGCTGCGCGACAGCTCGATGTCGATGCGGCGCGGAACGAGCTGACGGTTGCGATCTAACCCGATGCAGTCGCCGAAGTCGGCGGAGTGCGAAGCGACGCGAGACGATTGGTCACGGCTCGCGTCACGAAGTACGGGATCGCGACGAACAGCACCGCGTACAACAAACCGTAGAACAGGTAGACGCGGCGGCGGATCACGTACTCGAAGGCGTACGCGCCCAGGACCGCAAGGCAGAGCGGAACGACAATCGCTCGCAAGCCCTCGATCAGGTGCCGTCCACGCGCGTCTCCAGCGCGGACGAATGCGATGAGAAAGGGCGGGCGCCCATGGCGGTGATCGGCAATGCCGTGAAGGATGCCGAGGAAGATTGCGATTGCCGGCTGGACGAAGAAACGCAAGGTGCCGGGGCCGCCGACCATCTCGGCGATGTGCTGTCTCATGCTCGTCAAGTTACGTCGCGCGGCAAAAGTGGCTACTCGACGTTTCAGCCCTGCCGCACTTGCTGCAGCACTCTGTGGGCCAACGCTTGACATTCCGCCGATCGACGCCACTTCCCCTTGGGAACGAGAGGACCGTGCCTCATGACCGACCCCCTGTCGACGGTGCGCCAGTACACGGATGCCTTCAACAGAGGTGACGTGAAGGCCATGGCGCAGACTTTTTTCGTCCCTGGCTCGATCCTCGACGGGCTTCCGCCACACGTCTGGAACGGGCCAACCGCCGCGGAGGATTGGTATCGCGACGTGATCGCGGCCAGCAAACGAGAGGGTGCAACCGACTACGCGGTACACCTCGGCGAGCCGCGCCACGTCGACGTCACTGGCGATAGCGCGTACGTCGTAGTCCCCGCGAGCATGACGTTCACCGTGCGCGGCGAGCGGGTCAACCAATCCGGTGCGACCCTTACGGTGGCGCTGCGCAGGGACGGCGCGGCGTGGCGGATCGTAGCGTGGGCCTGGACCAAGGGTTTGCCCGCGCGCGGGTGATCGGGCTGCACAGCCGCTCCGGCGTATCTCAACGCGCCCGTTTCGAGCGCGGTCGAAGATCGGCGTACGAGCGGCGAGTGTTCGACTTGTGTCTGGACTGTCGTTTCGTGAGTCGAAGACAGTCGACGTGAGGATCGCGGCATACCAGACGCGACGAAGCGCCGCGCTCGCCCGAGCACGGGCCGGGGTTAATGGCCGGCGTCGATGCGCGTCTGCGGGTCGCGCTGCATGATCGTGGCCGCGACGTCGTTGATGTCGTCGCCGTTCGGCGCCGTCGTCACGGCGCAGACGTTCCACGCCGCGACGGTAACGCGTTGGCAACCGGGCTGGCGAGAGCTACGATGCGAGCCATGGGCGAGCGTGAGCGCTTGTTGCGGCCTGCGCGGTCGGCGAGCACGCGCGTGCGCGCGCTCGCGCCGGCGAGCACCGGCGGGCGTGTCGATCGCGTGCCGTCGCCGCCCGCGACGGGAGCATGGTCGTTCGCCGAGGTGCCGCTCTTCGGCGGCGGCGGCGCCGACGAACGTGACGCCGAGCGGGCCGCCGTGCGCTTGCGCGACGACCCGTTTGCGACGAGCGGCCTGCCGCAGGCGAACGGGCCCCTGCCGGCACCGGTGCGCGCGCACTTCGAAGCGCGCATCGGTCACGACTTCGGCGCCGTGCGCGTGAACACCGACGAGCGCGCGGCGGCGCAGGTCGACGCGATCGGCGCGCGCGCGTTCACGGTTGGCAACGAGATCGCGTTTGGCCCCGGCCAGTATCGTCCCGATCACCCCGACGGGCGCGCGCTCCTGGCGCACGAGCTGACGCACGTCGCCCAGGGGGCTGCCGGTCCAACCACGCTGCGCGCCGCGCCCAAGAAGTGGAGCAAGACCGAGATCGCGGGCATTCAAAAGCAGCTGGTGCGGCTGGGCCTTTTGCACAAGCCGAGCGGCGCGCTCGACGCCGACACGCGGTCTGCGCTCGTCGAGGCGTACGGTGACGAGTCGTGGAGCGGCCTGACGGCGGTCTCGGTGCTGACGTCGCTGACGGCCGCCAAGGCCCCGTCGGGCAAGAAGGGCGAGCATCGCCTGCGTTGGGGCGAGATGTTCAAAGACGGCGTGCTCGACATGACCCTCGGCCTCGGCTTCGACGAAGGCGGCAGCAACAAAGCGGCACGCGACTCGTTCGTCAAGGACCTTACCGGAAAAGGGTTTTCCGAGAAGAAGGCGAGCGACAAGGAGCTGCGTGCGGTGTATGCGGCGGCAGGCCGCGCGATGGCGGTCGACAGCGTCAGCCGCTACTTCCTCAAGAAGGACGCTCTCACCTACAAGCCGCCCGTCGGTGCCGGTCGCAAGATCCACGCAGTGGTGCGGCTCGTCTACAGCCTCGACGGCAGCAAAGGCAAAGAGGTGGCCGACGCCTTCAAGAGCGGCATGGTCCAGTCCGACATCGCCTACTACAGCGGCCACGGCCGCTACGGATCGGGCCCGGACTTCGATCGCAACTTCACCTTCAAGCTCTACACGATCGCCAAGGGGAAGAAGACGCTCGATCGCGTGATCACCGGCTACGACGAGCTGCACAAGCTGCTGAAGAAGGAGGGCGCGGCGCACAAGCGCAGCGCCTGGGGGCAGTTCGAGCATCGAATCGCCGATGGTACGCTCGAGGTTGAAGGGAGCAACGCGGGCAACATCTTCCTCAATGACAAGGATCCGCACGCGGGCGAGTTCGGCTCCAAGCTGATGTACTGGAACCTCAAGCGCAAGGGTGGCAAAGGCGCTCCGCTGCAAACCGGCGTCGGTGGGCCCTTGGCCAAAGCGGCGGACAAGCATCCGGAGCGGCACTATCGCGTGATCGTGTTCGATGGTTGCCGCAGCGAGGATTACAACAAGGCGCTGCGCGCGACGCCGCACTTCGATACCAGGTCGATGGACGAGCTCGGCAGCTCGCACGAGCTCATGTGGGGCGACGAGGGCGGCACGCTGGCGGCCTTCCTCGACGGGATTCTCAAGATGCAGTCGGCGGAGGAGATCGCGCGCCGCCTCGACGATCAACAAAAGAGCCTGAGCAAGGCCGACCACCCGGCCTATCACGCGTATGGAATCAAGGACAATCCGGTCAACAAGTAGTGTGCTCGCCGTCGCGCTCGTCGCTGCGCTCGCGACGGGCGCGCCCGCCAAGGAGAAGCGGATGGGACGCTTCGAGGATGCCGTCGCGCAGCTCCGATCTTCCGAGACCTGGTGTCGCGGCGCGCGCACGCTGGCGCAGCTCGGCGACAAACGTGCGGTCGCGCCCCTGGTGGCGGCGTTGCGCAGCCGGGCCGAGGCCGACAAGGTGTGCCTGCTCGACGCGCTCGAGGCGCTCGGCGCCGAAGCGTACGCGCGGACGCTCGCGCGCAGCAGTGACGCCGCCGAGCGCGCGGTCGGCGTGCGACTGATGGAATCGTTTCCTACCGACGAGCAGATCGCGCCGCTCGTCGACCTCGCGCTGCACGACGGCGACGCCGAGCTGCGGCGCGCGGCCGCGGCGACGCTCGCCTTGCAGCGGCGCACGCCGGCGTGGCTGGCTGCGTCGGTGCGATTGCTCGACGCCGACGACGCGGCAGTGCGGGGCGCGACGATCGATTCGATGGCGATGCAGAACAGCGACGCGACCCGGCAGGCGCTGGCCGCCCGACTGGCGCACGAAAAAGATCCCGAGCTGGTCAAGAAGCTCCGAGCGGCGACCGCGCCCCGAAGGTGAGCCGGCGCGTGATACCCTGAGCGACGATGAGCGTCGGCGAGCGCGAACGCCTGTTGCGAGGGTCGGCCGCTGGCAGCGGCCGCGCGATGTTGAGCCGGCGTGGTGACGCGCGCGAACGGCAGGCGGATCGAATTGCGCACAGCGGTCGGAAGTCGCGCGACCGCGATGCGGCGGCGCCACGACCGTCAGCTACTCCGTCGGTGAGTGGGCAAGCGATGCCCGAGCGCACACGCGCAGCGCTGCGTGATCGGTTCGAGGACAACCTGCTCGCCGGCATCCGCATCTACAGCGACGATCGGGCACAGCGGCAGGCGGACCTGCTGGGCGCGCGCGCCTTCAGCTGCGGCGAGGAGATCTGGCTCGGCCGCGGAGAATCGGCCGGCGACGTCGAGTTGATGGCGCACGAGGCGGCGCACGTGCTGCAAACGCGCATCGACGGAGGTCCGCCCGTCCTCGCGCGTCAGGAGGTACCGCCGTCGCTGAAGACGAAGGTCGACCTGAGCACGATGAGCGACGACCAGCTGCACAAACGCTACGATCTCATCGTGTCGACGCTGGCTCAGCTCAAGCCTGCGACCGGCACGGGCGCGCCGGACGCCGGCGCCGGTGCGAACCCCGACGCCGGCGTGCGCGATGCCGGCGCCGGCGACGGCGGCACGGCCAAGAGCGGCGACGGGGACATCGACGCCTTGCGGGCGGAGGCGGGGCGTATCGGCGTCGAGTTGACGGCGCGCGCGCTCAAGTCCAAGCGCACCTTTAGCCCGGCCGCGATTCAGGCGGCGCAAGCATATTTCGTCGCCAACGCCGCCAAAGGCGATTCCGCCGACAGCTGCATCCTGACGCTGAACAAGGGGCTCAAGCTATTTACGGGCGAGCCCAAGCTGCCGACTGACATGGACACGATCGAGAAGTCGCTAGCCAAAGTGTCCAAGGCTGGACACGCCGGCGCCGCGCGCGTCATTGGCTTTGTCGACGCCAAGGGGCGAGTCACCAAGGACTCGATCGAGCCGGCCGCCATCGACGGCAGCGTGTGGGATGCAGTCATCGAGCTCTCGGGCGGCGATTTCGGATATAGCGTGTTCGCCATGTCGCTGCTCGACGGCAACCACAGCGTGACGCTCACGCTCGACAACAACGATCCGAGCGCACCCAAGATCTTTTGGAGCGATCAGTGGTCGAGCAAGCACGGATGGCTGCAGTACGGTAAGACGGACCTCGACGCCGAGGTCCTGCGGTTGGTGAAGGCGTGGTGGGGCGAGAAGGACGACAAGCACAAGCCGAACCTCGTCGTGCGGTTGTGGCGCATCCGCGGCTGATCGCCGTCGGGTGGCTCGTCGTCACGGCGCTCTTCGCGCGCGACGGCGCTGCCGATGCTCCTGCCGCCGGCCTGCGCGTCGAGCTTCCGGCGCCGGTCACGGCCACGGCGACGGCGCGCTTTGTCGTGCGCCGCCGTGGCGAGGGGATGGGCGCGGCGATGGGCATTACCACCGTCAGCATCGGCAGTGAGCGGCGGCGCATCGAGCCGGGTGAGGA
>Ga0070679_100002277_pt1 | contig 17352 bp, 14 predicted proteins | sample KBSC63BmetaG_FD_65652 | JGI IMG/M metagenome (GOLD analysis project Ga0070679, IMG submission 65652) | Corn rhizosphere microbial communities from Kellogg Biological Station, Michigan, USA - KBS C6-3B metaG | ecosystem: Host-associated > Plants > Roots > Rhizosphere | place: USA: Michigan... | reverse complement strand
AAGTCGAGCAGCGAGTTGACGAGCTTCAACAGGCGCAGCTCGTTGCGTCTCACCAGCTCCAACGATTCGCCTTTGAGCGCTCGCTCCGGCGAGGAGAGAGCGTCCTCGGTCGGTCCCATCATCAGGGTCAGCGGCGTGCGCAGCTCATGGCTCACATTGGAAAAGAAGGTGGTCTTGGCGCGATCGAGCTGCTCGAGCTGCTCTCGGCGCCGTCGCTCCGCGTCGTACGCGTCGGCATTGTCCAGCGCCGCGGCGATGTTCTTGGCTACGAGATCGAAGAAGCCGAGATAGGCGTCGTCGAGCACCCGCCGCGGACTGACGCCGCTGACGAGGAAGCCAAAGCGCTGGGTTTCGCCCGCCTTGGCGAGCGGCAGCACGATCGCCGTGTGCGCGGGGACGGGCCATGGTCCGCCGGGGAGGCTGAGCGATTGGCGCTCGAGATCCTTGACGACCTCGGGCGCGTGCGAGCGTTCCGCGCCACGAAATGGCCACGGTGCATCATCGAGCGACGTCCACAACGGGCTGAGCGCCGTGCCCCCCTCCAGACCCGCGGCGCTCGCCAGCGTCAGATCCGGTCCCTGCCCGTCGAAGAGGTAGCAGAGCGCGAAGGGCACATCGTGCTCATTTTCATTCAAAGCCTCGATCGCGGCGATGCACGCGTCGCCGGTCGTCTTCGAGTGCCCGATCTGCTGCCCAAGACGCTGCAGCGTCTCCAGCCGCCGCTCACCGAGCACTCGCTTCGTCGTCTCGGTCACCGCAGTGAAGACTCCACCGACGCCGCCGGACTCGTCGCGAATCGGGCTGTAGGACCACGTGAAGTACGTCTCTTCGATGAAGCCAAAGCGGTGCATCAGGAGGAGCTGATCCTCCGACCACGACGCTTTGCCGTCTGTCATGACCTCGTGGAGCAAGGGACTGATGACATCCCAGATTTCGCCCCATGCCTCGATGCCGCTCCTTCCGAGGACGCCAGGATGCTTGTGGCCGAGCATCGGAATGTACGCGTCGTTGTAAAGGACGCGCAGCTCCGGCCCCCACCACAAGATCATCGGGAAGCGCGACGAGAGGCAGATGCTCACCGATGTGCGGAGCGCCTGAGACCATGTGCCGATGGGCCCCCAGGCAGTTCGGCCCCAATCGATGGCGCGCATGCGCTCGCCCATCTCGCCGCCGCCTTGCAGCCACGGCGTTTTCGATGAAGCTTGCTCGACGGGAGGACGCTCTCTCCCCGGACTGGTGTTGTTGTCCACGATTCACCTTCGTAGAGGCCTTGTACACAAGGTTAGGTTGAAGTCACGGACTCGCAGTTGCAGCAACTCAGAACGAGATCGACCCGGCGATTTGCAGCGAATAGCCTTCGAAGCTCGAGCGATTCGCGAATTCCTCGAAGAAGCGGGAGCCGAGCGCGACCTTCTGTTTCGGCAGCGCCAGGTTGGTCGCTGCGCCGATCGCGTTCACCCGATAGCGCGTCGCGTACGCCGCCGGCGACACCACCGGGCCGAAGGTCCCCGTCCTTTGCCATTGCTCGTATCCCGCGAGCCCGAGCTGCCATCGCGCCGCGGCGACGTCGACGGGTACGCCCATGATCGAATAATCGAGGTTGAACGTTTGGCCGGGAACCGTCTCGGTGCCCGGCTGCGTCGTATGAAACTCGTACATCTCGAACGCCGACAAGATCAGACGTTTGTCCTCCAGCGGGTAGAAGGTCTGGCCTGCAGAGAGCGTATGCGTCCAATGTCCCGATCCGACGTTGTCGTCGACGCGAACCGAAACGAGCTGACCGTGAGCGTCTGAGGGCTAGGCGGCCGCCGACGTCGGCGGCGTGCGCAGAGACGCGAGGCGATTGGCGAGAGCCCGGGTCGCGAAGTAGGGAATCGCGACGAACAGCACGGCGTACAGGAGGCCGTAGAAGACGTAGATGCGGCCGCGAATGACGTACTCGAAGACATACGCGCCGAGGACGGCGAGGCCGAGTGGAACGGCGATCTGGCGCAGCCCGTCGACCAGATGGCGCCAGCGCCCGTCGGCGATGCGGACGAGCGCGAGGAGATAGGGCGGGCGCCCCTCGCGGCGATCGCGAAGGCCGTGAAGGATGCCGAGGAGGATTGCGATGGCCGGCTGGACGAAGAACCGCAAGGTGCCGGGGCCGCCAACCATCTCGGCGATGTGCTGTCTCATATTCGTCAAGTTACGTCGCGAGCGACGATGGGCTACACGACGCTGGCAGATCCAAGGGCGGGATTCGACTCCCTGCGCCTCACTACTTTTCGCGATTATCAGTCGCGGAGCTGCATGCTACACAGCGACGCATGCTCGCTCGCCTCGTCGCATTCGTGGTTTTCACTGCCGCAGCTGCTGCGGCAACCGGCGCGGAGTCGCAGGGGGCCATCGAAGGCGCGGTCCTCGAGGGCGGTCAGCCCGTCGCCGGTGCGCTCGTGGCTGTCGTCGCGCCGCAGGCCCACGATGTCGCGCGGGCCGCGCGGACCGACGCCACGGGCCATTTCCGCTTCGCACCGCTCGCCCCTGGCCGCTATGGCGTGACCGCGACGGCAGACGGAAGAACCGGCGGGCTCGCGCTCGACGTCGACGTCGCTCGTGCGGGCACGACCCAGGCGACCATTACGCTCGGTGGCGACTTTCGCGTCGTGCGCGGAACAATCCGCGACGCCGCGACGGGCGAACCGGTGGCTGGCGCGCGCCTCAGCGCTGTACGCTCGAGCGAAGTGGACGGAGACATCTTTGCCGTCGACGTTACAGCAGGCGCGTTCAACGTTCGCTTGCCGCGCGCGAGCTATACGTTGCATGCATCGGCGCCCGGTCACGCGGTGACGGAACGCTGGGTGACGATGGCCAACGACGCGCCAATCACCTTGTTCGTCGACCGAAGCTGGCCGGCCGGACCGGCACCGCAAGCGGTGATGGATTGGCTGCGTACCAACGCCATCCCCCTCAGCACCGTGGAGGCCAATCACGGTTTCGCCGATCTGGCACGGCTCGGCGACGCGATCGGCGATGCGCGCATCGTTGCGCTCGGCGAATCGACGCACGGCACGCGCGAGTTCTTTCAGCTCAAGCATCGGCTGCTCGAGTGGCTCGTCGGCGAGCGCGGCTTTACGGTGTTCTCCATCGAAGCCACCATGCCCGAGTCCTTCGATCTGAACGACTACGTTCTCACTGGCCGCGGCGATCCATCGCAACTATTGGGCGGTCTGCACTTCTGGGTGTGGGACACGGAAGAAGTGCTCGACCTCATCCGCTGGATGCGCCATTGGAACGAGGACCCCTCGCATCCGCGCGTCAAGTTCTACGGCTTCGACATGCAATACGCGCCGCGCGCGCTCGAAGGAGCCTCCCGGTACGTGCAGCGCGTTGCGCCCGACGAGCATGCGCGCCTCTTCGATCCGCTCGCCGTGTTTCGCTACGACCTCGACGCGCGAACCTTTCGCCTGATGCCGCCCGAAACGCGCAAATCAGTGCGCGCCGCCGCGCAGGCGTTGCTCGACCGCTTTGATGCCGCCAGGGCCGCGTGGACGAAGCGGAGCTCGACGGACGCGTGGGAGGTCGCGCGCCAGCACGCACGCGTGCTCGTGCAATTCATCGACAGCTCGATAGACGTCGAGAGCGCCGTACGCGACGCCGCGATGGCCGAGAACCTGCAATGGATCGCCGAGCACGAGCATGCCCGGGTCGTCGCGTGGGCGCACAACGATCACGTCGGCCATGTCGACGATGGCTGGCTTCCGATGGGCGAGCACCTCCGACGTGCCCTCGGTCGAGCCTACGTCGCCGTCGGGCTGCTCTTCGATCACGGCGGGTTCGTCGCGCGCGATCCAGCGCATGGCAACGCGCGCAACGCGTTCACTGTAGCCGGCCTCCCGCCCGGCTCGACGGGCGCCACCTTCGCGGCGACGGGACTGCCGCGCTTCATCGTCGACCTGCGCTCGCCACCATCAGGGGTCGTGAGCGACTGGCTTCGCAGCCGGCATGCGACGTGGGACGTCGGCTCGTGGTACTCGCCCGATTCGTTCTTCGCCAAGGGACTTCAAGTCGCGACGGCCCGCAAGTTCGACGTCGTCGCGTTCGTGGCGGCAACCACGCCGTCGCATCAGCTCCACGATGCTCTTCACTGGGACTCGCCCACGCCCGCCGCGCAGCTCGCGAACGCGGGTTTCGAAGACGGCGATGCCGCACAGCCGAGCGGCTGGGGAGCTCCGGGCCGGGAATATCGGCTGGTGGCTTCGTCCAAGCAGCCTTTCGAGGGCCAACGCTGCGGTCTGCTCCAGCGTTCGAGCGCGCCGCAGCACGACGGTAGCTACGGCACGGTCGAGCAATACCTCGACGCGAAGCTCTATCGCGGCGCACGGCTCCAGCTCAGCGCCGCCGTCCGCGCGGAGGTGCCGAAGGGCAGCAGCGCGCGTCTCTATCTGATCGTCGACGAAAACGGCAATACGGTCGCGATGGAGACCATGCGGGAGCGCCCCATTACGAAGCGCGGATGGCAACAATACGAGAGCGAGGTGCCCATTTCAGCGAAGGCTACGGGCCTGTACGTCGGTGTTGCGCTCATGGGCAGCGGCAGCGTCTGCTTCGACAAGCTCCAGCTCCGCGCGAGCAGCGCGACAAGGGAGTGAACGCCGTCGCAAGCGGCCCTTGGCGTCGCGCGCGCTCGAGCTCGCAGCTGCCGACCCGATGTGCGCGCCGCTCGCGGACTACCTCGCGGGGCACATCGAGGAAGAGCGTGGCCACTTCGGCGAACTCCGAGGGCACGCCAGACCCGGCCATCATCGTCGCAATCTTGAAGACCTGTTCGCGTCCGTCGCGAAGTCTTCGAGGCGGAAATAGAAATGGTAGTCGTCGATGATATACGGCACGGGTCTGTCGTCGGCGCCGTACGCGGGCGTGAAGCGGCAGTGCTCCTTGACTGCACGCACGGCGGTTTCGTCGAAGCCCCAGCCGGCACCCTGTACGATTGTTGCGTCACGGACTGCCCCGTCGGCGCCTAGCGAAACGCGTAGGCGCACCACGCCTTCCTTGTTGAATGCAGCCGCGCGCCATGGATAGGCGACGTTCTCGACGCACGATCCGCTGTCGAGCCCAGGCGGGCGCGTGTCGCCGCGCGGCTTCGGTGGCGCGACCAGCTCAGCCCCGTATGCCGTTCCGGCTGCACCGCCACCACCCCGCGGTCCGTTGCCAGTAGCGGGATCGCCAGCGTCGGACTCGTCGGCGCCGCTGGCACCGTCGTCCGTAACTCGCGCATCGCGCTCATCCAGCTTTGTCGTCGAGGCTGGCCCCCCTACACGCCTGGCGTGCAGTCGCCGGCGCGTCGCCTGCAACACCCGACGATGCGGCGAAGGTGACCCGCCTTCGGACGCGATGGCGGAACCGTACGGCGTCCGGGACGGCTCAGCGATCGCGAAGGCCACGACGCTCGGCCGCGTTCGCGGCGCCGAAGGCGCCGGTCGCAACAACCACAGCAATACGATCACGTGAAGAGCTAGCGAGACAGCGGTCGCGATCGACGTCCGCTTCACTTGTTCGCCTAGCTACCGCGTTTCATGGTGCTCGTCAGGTTCAGAGTTCCGCCGACCGGCATGCGAGTCCAGTTGTCGAGATCGCAGCTCAACAGCATTGGCAGAATCGCGGCTTGATCGGCGACGGGCATCGCCCATATGCGGCTCAAGTGCCGGAACACGAACGGCCGCGCGGTGCCGCCAGTGCTCACCGTTCCGACGAACGTGTCGTTTCCCGCCGCTTCCAGCGCAAAACGTTGCCCGTTCAGCGATCCGTACAATCGACCGCTGTTATAGGAGAGGTCGACGACGTGGTCGGGCTCGTTGAATGCGTAGTCCGCCATGGCACGTCCGTTGGGGTGGGGCGCCGGGCCGGCAAGCACTCCTGCCCAGCCGATAATGGGCTCCTGCCCCGCGCCGATCGTCCCGCGGATATGACGCTCTCCGGAGTAGTCACGCACTTGGAGCTGAATCTGATTGATCGTGTGTTCTCCGCCGTCGATCGGCTCGTAATAACCTGCGACGTCCATGTGCCGTCCGCGGTAGTCCGCTTCGAGCCATACCTGGGTGCGGCAGACGCGACCGGCGACACGGCCAGCGTAATCGCGCACGCCGCTCGACGGGCCGCGTGCCTCGGGATACGCGGCGTAATGCGTCAAGGTGTACCTGGGACTATCGGTGTAATTGGCTGTAACGCGCGGCATTTCGCGGCCGCGCACGATGGCGCTCCGAGGAGCGCACGCCCCGATGAGGAGAGCCACGCTGACGAGCACGCTGCGCATAGTGAGCCTCCCATGGAATGACGTCGGAATCTGCCGATCGCTGCGCAGAAATTCTCCTGACGCAGCGATCGGGACTTGTCGCCGTCATCCTCACGGGGACGGACAACAGTCGCCAGGCGCTGACAATCGCGTCAGGAGCCCGACTAACGTCGCGTTGCGAGGCTGAGATCGAGCTGACTCTGGACTGTGCGCAGAATGCTTTCGAATTCGCTCGTTCCGATGTGCGCGCCGAGCGCACTTCGCATCGACGCCACGATGACGTCTCTCGCGGCGGCGATCTTGCGCCAAACGGTCACCTTATGAACGCCGTTGGACGCAGCCAGCTCATCGAAGGTGACGCCATCGACGAAGTGCCGACGAAGAAGCGTCCGTTGCTCGTCCGTCAGGTCGACGACGGCACGGTTGATGGCGTCTTGAAGCGCAGCTCGATACCGCCGCTTTACGTATGCCGCGTCAGCAGCCGCGCCGGCAGACACGAGATCTTCGGAGATAGAGCGTCTGGCGCGATCCGATACGCGTCGCAGATCGAGGGCTACGCGCACGGCCATTACGCGAACCCAGCCGCCCAGCGAACCGTTGCCCTCATAATCGACAATTCTCGGACGCTGATCGGCTTCGCCGACGAACAGACGCGCTCGAAGGACCTGCATCACCTCGTCCGCGAAATCACGGTCCGAACTTATGTGGTGCACGAAGCTCGGAACACGCGACAGGTGCTCATGCTCGAAAACGTCGAGCGCCGCTGCCGTGCCTTCTGCACAAGCGCACGCCAAGTAGAGATCCTGCGCGCGCGCAGCGTCGATCCTCACCTCGCGCTCTGCACGTGCAGAAACACATTCGCGGAAACGCGCTTCGACCTTGGCCGTACACGGGATCGTCGACCATCGTGTGCGGGCGACGGTGAGCAACTCGCCGATGTCCGATTCACTCGGCACGCGTCTACGATACCATGCCGATTCGACATCATTCGCGCCGGCGCGCTGCGATCCCACCGAAGACGAGGAGGTTTGAATGTCCTGCCCGACGGATGAACAGATCGCGTCACTGCTCGAAGGGCGGGCGAGCGTGGCCGAACGTGCGGCGCTTGGAACACACGTCGCGAGCTGCGACGCGTGCAGATCCTTGGTTGGGGAGCTCGATCAAACCGCAGACGACGTCGCGAACCTGCTCGTCGCCCGCTGCACGTCCGAATACGTCATCGATGCGCCTCTCGGCAGCGGCGGCATGGGCGTCGTCTATCGCGCGAGCGATCTGCAGCTGGGGCGCACGGTCGCAGTGAAGTTGCTCAATCCTCCGAACGACGATGCGCAGCGCGCGAGTGTCGTCGAAGCGAGGTTCTTGCGAGAAGCGCTCATCACGGCGCGCTTGCAGCATCCGTCGATCATTCCCGTGTATCAAGGCGGCCGTTGGGTCACCGGCGAGCCCTTCTACGCGATGAAGATCGTCGGCGGCAAATCGTTCAAACAAGTCGTTTCCGAGGCTCGCTCGGCGAATGAACGGCTCGAGCTCTTGCCGCACATGATCGCGGTCGCTGAGGCGATCGCATATGCGCACAGCGAGGGTGTGATCCATCGCGATCTGAAACCGGACAACGTGCTCATCGGCCAATTCGGCGAAACCGTCGTCGCCGACTGGGGTCTCGCAAAAGACATACGGGCATCGGCGACGGACGCAGACGAGCAACTTACCGAGTGGCCGAGTCCACCGTCGGGCGGACAGACGCTCGGCGGAACGATTCTGGGAACGCCCGCGTACATGCCGCCCGAGCAGGCGCGCGGTTCCGCCGTCGACGAACGCGCAGACGTCTACTCGCTCGGCGCGCTGCTCTACTTCATGGTCGCAGGCAACGCGCCCTACTCTGCCGAGGACCCCGCCGGAATCGTGCGCGGAGTTCTGTCGGGTCCGCCGCCGTCGCTGGCTGGAAGGCTCATTCCTGCCGACCTCATCGCCATCGTCGAAAAAGCCATGGCGCGCGATCCGGCTGCTCGGTATCGCGACGCCGGCGAGCTGGCGACCGATCTGAAGCGGCTACAAGCCGGCCAGCTGGTCGCGGCGAATCGTTATTCGACCGTGGCACTCACTAGGCGTTGGATGCGTCGCCATCGCGGCCCACTCCTGACGGCGGCGGCTCTTTCGGTGGTGCTCGTGGTGATGGCCGTCGTGGGCGTCCGCCGCATCATTGCCGAGAAACGCACCGCGCAGGCCAGAGGCGATAGCTTGATCCTGGCAAACGCGCGGGCGGCGATCCCGGCCGATCCGACGGCCGCCGTCGCCTGGCTCAAGGCCTACCCTGCGGGCGCCGCCGATTGGCCCGAAGCGCGGCGCATCGCTCTCGACGCCGAAAGCCTCGGAGTTGCGCGCCACGTGTTCGGACGCGGTCAGTCGTTTGCATGGGGCGATTTCTCGCCCGACGAGCGTTCGTTCGCCGCGGCGGGCCTGAACCGCAGCATCGTGATCCGGCAACTGCGAGACGGAAGACCTTCAGCGACGCTCGCGAACGCCGGCGACGTCTTCCGCATTCGCTTTGCCGGTCCTGACCGAATCGTCTATTTCAGGCTCACCGATTTCGACCTGCATGTCTGGCGCATCAGCGAAGCGACCAGCCGCGCGTTGCACGGTCACACGGATACCATCGTCGACGTTGCCATCTCTCCTGACGGCGCCTGGGCAGCGAGCGCTGGCGCTGACGGCACGGTCCGCCTGTGGCAGCTCACGACAGGATCTTCTCGCGTGCTCAACCGGCACGACGGGACCGTGACGGCCGTGCGCTTTACCGACGATGGGCGGCGCGTTTTCTCGACGGGGCTCGACGGAGTGATCCGATTCGCGGCAGTCGAAGGCGCTGAAAGCGGCGTCTTGGTCGCAAGCGACAAACGGACGAGAAGGCTCGCGGGATCGGCGCGCGATCGTGTCATCGTCGGAGCCTGCAACGACGGCACGATCCAGTGGTGGGATCGCGAAGCGAACACGTCCGGCACCTACCGGGCGCATCAAGCCGGCAGAATCAACGACGTCGACATCTCGCGGGACGGCCGGTTCATCGCCTCCGCGGGCGAAGACAAAACGGTCGCGCTCTACGACCGTGAGGAGCGGCGCCTCATCAGCCTCATCGGCCACACTCAGCCCGTCGACAGCGTCTCGTTTTCGTCGGCGCAGGATGTATTGGCATCTGCCGCTCGCGATGGAAATGTCGTGCTCTGGCGCCTCGACGGAAGCGTTCGCCAGGTGCTTCGAGGTGAAACGTTTACGACGCTCGCACGATTTTCTCCCGACGGCATGACGCTCGCCTCGATGAGCGCCGACAGAACCACACGCATCTGGAATATCGGTCGCGAGCGCAGCAACGTGATGGGCCGAAACAGCGACCAGGTATGGCACGTCGCGTTCGCGCCTGCGGGCCGGTCACTGGCCACGGCGACTCGCGATGGCACCATCATGGTGTGGAACAGCGACGGCAGCAGTCACACCTTGATCACGCACGCGCCCGGCATCTACGCACTCGCTTATTCCGGCGACGGAAATTGGCTAGTCTTCGGTGGCAACGACGGAAAGATTCGAGCTTGGCGATTGTCCGACGACAAACAAATCATCGTCGCCGATCACTGCGGCAGCATCTGGGCGCTGGCCGCGCGGCCAGGGAAAACGGAAGTCGCGTCTGCGAGCGCCGACGGAATCGTTCGACTGTTCGATCTCGCCACCGGACGCGTGCGATTGCTGCAGGGACACCACGGCAGCGTTTGGGACGTCACCTTCGCAAATGACGGATCCACGTTCGCGTCCGCCGGCGGCGACGGCTCTATTCGCCTGTGGAATTCCGACGGTGAACGACTCCGCGTCCTATCGGGCCACACCGGCGACGTTGAGCACGTCGCGTTCGCTCCCGATGGCGGCGCACTCGCCTCGACCGGAGCAGATCATACCGTCCGCTTCTGGCAGGTGCGCGACGGCGCCGCGTCGAATCTCGATGCGCCACCATTTCCGCTGAGCGCGCTAGGCTTCTCGCCCGACGGCAAATGGCTCGCCGCCGCGGGGCAGGGAGACTTCGTACGGTTGTGGCGCTTGCCGGGCGGCACAACCCACGACCTCCTCGGCCACACGGACCAGGTCCCAGCGATCTCGTTTTCTCCCGACGGGAAGCTCGTCGCGACGGCGAGCTTCGACCACACCGTTCGCGTGTGGTCATTGGAGACGCAATCGCCCGTCGCCGTTCTTCAGCACGCCACTTGCGTATTGCAATGCCTGTTCGCACCAGACGGCGCGCGCCTTGCCACGATCACGGCGGATCACTTGCTGGAGCTGTGGTCGCAACCGTTCGATCGCGGCGTCCCGACATCGCCGCGTCCGCTCAAAGAATGGCTTGCTGGTGAGACGACGGCTGACGTCAGCCAAACGGGATCACTCCGAACGCACTGACTGAATGAACCGCCGCTCAAGTTTTCTGCGCAGCGATTGACCTCTTCGACCGTCACTTTGGTCAGGAGGTTCGCAATGCAACTTGTCACGCGTTGGCGCCGGACGCTAATCGTCGTTGGTTTCATTGGAGCCGCCGCATCGTTTTCCGCGGCGCAGGAACAAGGAGACTCAGGTTGGAACAGAGCGCCACAAGGTCCCTTCAAGGCGCCGGCAGGCAGACTCTGTCCGTTTGCGATTGGTGGCGAACCACTCAAGGATGACGTCGTCTTCAAGACGGTCGCAACCTACCCCGATGGTTCTCCGAGCGAACAGTTCTTCAAAGGCGCGCTCATCGTTCGGTTCACGAACCTCGATACCGGCGCCTTCGTGGACCGCAGCCTCAGCGGTGTTGCACACGTGTTCTTGGGCGCCGATGGCTCGCAGACAATCGAGGGCGATGGTCCAGCAGCGTTCGCATTCTTCCCCGCCGACAATGTTCCGCGGGGCATGTACGTGCTGCGTGGGTCTTACAGCGTCTATTACGCCCCCAATGGCGCGTTTCGCACGTTGACGCCCACCGACGTTCCGAAAGAGGATCTCTGCGACACGCTGCAATGATGTTCCGACGGCGACACAGCTCGACACCGACTGAGACCGATCGGGACCGATGGCGCTCGGCGGTGGCGATCGAGGGCTTTCTGTGGGATTCGCGTCACAGGAACTGGTTGCGATCAGCCTCCCACCCACTGAACGTGCTCGAACACGCGCGCAAAGTCGCGATACGAGATGTCGAACGTGCCCCACTTCACGTCCGCGTGCGTGATCTCCAGCAGATCCATCTGGCGGTAGGCGTACGCGTAGTCGGGGTCGAGCGACAGACGTTCGCGGATTCGCGGATCGGCGCCAAGCTCCAGCCGCAGCGGGACCGGGTTCCGTAGCGTGACGCTGCGCCCGCGTTCGTCCTCACGCACGCCGATCACTGTGTACGCATGGAGTGGCAGGACGCCGAGATCTTTCAGGAGCAGCCGGAACGGGCTTTGTCCCAAGAGCGAAATTCCGGGAGCGATGGAGCTCGCAACCGCGGCACGCCCGGGACGGGCCGCCTCGCGAAGCACGTCCCACTCCGTTGCGCGACCCTTCTGCGCGGCGCGCCCGATGAGCGCGGCCATGACTTCGCCTGGATCGCCTCCGCGGTCGAGCGCCTCGTAGCCTCCGGCTTCCAGGGCGAACGCTTTCTCGAGAAACGAGACCCATCGCTCTGGCGTGCCGGCCCGCGTGAGCCTCGTGGAGGCGGCACCGGCGAGCTGCTCGTCGGCATCTGGCTCGCTGCACAGGCCGCGGCGGACCGGGAGGTTGCGCGAAATGCTCACGATCCTCTCTTCGCCGTGTTCGTCCCGAAGATGGACCGACACGCGCCCTTTCGACGGCTCGTCGCGCATGATCCCAGGGAGAAGCTCTGGCATCGCGTGGGCGACGGCCGCGAAAGCTGCAATGAGATGGCAATCACGCAACATGCCCTGACAAATGGAATGGAAGGAGGGCGGGCCGGCGAAGAGCTCACCGTCGAACCAGCGGTACTCCGGGGAGATCCCTTCGGCCCGTTCGCACGGGAGCGCCAGGGCACGTGGCTCGCCGACCATACGAGCCAATCTTACCCGGCGGGGCGATGCACGCCAAAGCGTGGCTCGACTCCTTCCTGCGGCATTCTGTCGCTGCGGCATTCTGTCGCTTGACGGGCTCTGGGGCGCCCATTTATAGTTCGACTCTACCCCTTTCTCGGGTGAGAGCCGAAACAAAGGAGGCGACAATGTCGAAGCTCGAGAGGCTCGTGCAATCCGGCGTGCTCGACGACGCGCAGCTCACGGACGATCAGCGCCAGATGATTGAGAATGAGATCAGTGAGCAGGAGCTCGAGACGCTCGTTCGCGTCGGAAACAAGCTCCGCCTCGCACCGACGCTTGCACAGAAGAAGGTGGGCTGCGCTCTGTAGCCGCGTCGGTGAGCCAAGTGGCGCTCGTTCAGCTTCGCCGACCGAAGGACGATTCAGCGACGGGGCCACGACGCCCGTTACGTGTCCTCCTCGTCGCGCTTCCATTCAACACATTTAGCCGCCCGAGCGTCGGGTTGAGTCTTCTCAAAGCGGCGCTCGAGGCGAGCGGCCACACCTGCGCCATCCGCTACGCGAACGTCGAGTTCGCCGCCCGCATCGGCCTCAAGAACTACGAGACCATCGCCGAAAAGGTGCCCGAGCCGCTGCTGCTCGGCGACTTCGTCTTCGCCCCCACGGTGAACCCGGAGCGTGGCCGCTTCGAGAGCTTGCGCGCCGCGGGGTCGCTGTTCCTCGAGTCCGGCTCTTCAATCGGCCGCGCGCCCGACTGGCTCTGGGACATGCTGCCGGAGCTCCAGAAGGAGGCCACGCGCTTCGTCGTCGAGTGCGCAGCTGACATCGCGCAGACCGACTTCGACGTCGTCGGATTCAGTTGCATGTTCCAGACCCTTCCGAGTCTAGCGGTGGCGCGCGAGCTCAAGGCGCGCGCGAAGAACAAGTGGATCGTATTTGGCGGATCGCACTGCGAAGGCGAGATGGGCGCGGCGCTCCACGAAGCGTATCCGTTCATCGACTTCGTCTGCCGTGGCGAAGGGGAGCGCCTCGTGGTCGACCTCGTCGATGAGCTGGGGAGCGATGCGCCGGAGCTCTCACGCGTCAAGGGCCTCATCTGGCGCGACGGAGGCACCACCAAGACGCACGCTGACGGCGCCGACCGCATCGAAGACGTGAATGGGCTGCCGCGGCCGCGCTACGATGATTGGATGGAGCAGCTCAGGGCGCACGCGCCCAAGCTTCGCCCCGAAGAGCTCGAGATGCCGCTCGAGACGAGCCGCGGCTGCTGGTATGGAGCCAAGCGCCACTGCACTTTCTGCGGTCTCAATGGGCAGACGATGACGTTCCGGAGCAAGGCGCCCGATCGCGTGATCGACGAACTCCGGGAGCTCCAACGGTACGGCATCCCCTTCATCTACACGGTCGACAACATCCTCGACCACCGTTACTTCGAGACGCTCCTGCCGCGTCTGGCGCTCGAGCCATTCGACCACACGATCTTCTACGAGACGAAGTCCAACTTGACGCGCGCCCAGGTCGCCGCGTTGGCGAAAGCGCGCATTCGATTGATCCAGCCGGGCATCGAGACGCTGAGCACACCGGTGCTCGAGCTGATGCGAAAGGGAGTGAGCGCATACCAAAACGTCCGCTTGCTCAAGTGGGCCGCCGAGATGGGAATCGGCGTCACCTGGACCCTGCTTTACGGGTTTCCGGGCGAGAGGCCGGAGGACTATCGAGCGTTGGCCGAGGTGCTCCCGTTGATCTCGCACCTCATCCCGCCGCAGGGCGTTTACAAGGTGAGAGTCGATCGCTTCAGCCCGTTGCACTTCGACTCCGAGTCGCTCGGCGTCGGCGGCACTCGACCCGTGGCGGCGTACGGCATGGTACACGGCGTTCCCGACGAGACGGTTCGGCGCCTCGCTTATCACTTCGAGCCGACGGGTGACACGCGGTCCTTCGACTACGTACAGCCCGTGGCGAACGCCGTGCGCGACTGGCGTGCGGGCATCGGTGTCTCGAGCCTCGTCTCTCTCACGCGGGGCGACAGGCTCTTGCTGTTCGACGCACGGCCCGCGGCGCGGCGGTCCACGGCCTGCCTCGAGGGCATGGAACGCGCCGTCTACCTCGCGTGTGACGCGGGAGCATCGCTCGAATCGGTCGCGCAGAAGGCCAGTATTTCGACGGACCAAGCGCGCCGTGTCCTCGACGGCTTGCTGGAGGATCGCTTCGTCGTGCAGCTCGACGGCAGATTCCTCGGGGTGGCAGTGTCCTTCGACGCTGCCATCCCCGTCACGCTCCCCGAGTCCGTTCTGCCCTCGCTCGCCCATGGGCTCTATCGCAAAAGAATCGCTGCGCTGAGTCCGATGGCGTCCCTTGGCGACACGGGTCCCGATGCAGCCGTCGCGGAGTAGTGTGCAGAGCAAAATCCCCTACGGCCGCATCGTGCGGTCAAAGGTCGATCTCTTCCGCGCGCCGATCGACCGCGCGCTCGACAGGCTTTGGAGCGATCCCGATGCCCGCGGCGCATACACGCGGTTCATCGTCCACACGCACCAAGTGATCCGCGCGAGCGTGCCCCTGATGGAGGTCGCGCGGCGTCGCGCGCTCGAGCTCGCACCTGCCGACCCGGTGTGCGCGCCGCTCGCGGACTACCTCGCGGCGCACATCGAGGAAGAGCGTGGCCATGACGCGTGGGCGAAAGAGGACCTCGAAGTGGTGGCGGGCTCTTCAGATGCGCTCGCAGCCACGCCGCCGGCCTGCGTCGCAGCGGCGGTCGGAGCGCAGTACTACTGGATCTTCCACCATCACCCCGTGACCATCCTCGGGTACATCGCCGTCCTCGAAGACGGCCCGGACTCGGCGGGAGATTTTTTCCGCGTGCTCATGGAGCGAACTGGCTTTCCCGAGGCGGCCTTTCGCGCGCTGCGGCACCACGTGGAGCTCGATCCCGCGCACCGCCGTGATCTGTACGATCTCTTCGACCGGCTACCCCTGTCCGCCCTGCACAAGGAGGCGATTGGCGTGGGCCTGGTGCATACGGCGATCGCGCTCGCCGAGTGCATCGACGGACTCCCTTCGCCGAGTCGCCGCTAAGGGTATCTCTGATTTCCGTTGGCAATTCCGCTGGCGGCACTGGTTGCGCGTCCTGTGCGCGCCTATGTTGTGGGCGACGATGCCGCAGCCAGCATCCGAGACCGCGGTCGTGCTCGCCGGCGGCGTCGCCAAAGGCGCCTTCGAAGCGGGCGCCCTCGACGTTCTTGCCGAGGCTGGCGTCGACATCTCGCAAGTGGTCGGCGCGAGCTCGGGCGCGCTCAACGCCGCGCTGCTGGCCAGCGGTATCCGCGCCGGCCGCGTGCGCGACGCTACCCAACGCCTGATGGAGCTGTGGCGCGACGACGCCAGCTGGATGCAGGTGTTTCATTTCTCGCTGCACGACATCGTCACGCGCACTGGCGTTTCCGACTCGCGCGAGATCCTGGCGCTGCTCCGCCGCGAGGTGCCGCGCATCGCGACCGCGGCGGTGAACCCGGTGCGGTTGCGCATCGTCGTCGCGGCGCTACGCGGCGTCGCCGGCGCGATCGGCGACACTCAGGCTACGACGTTCGAGGGCGTCTGCTCGTTCGCCGACGGCGACTTCGACGACGAGGCGCGCCGCGAGGCGCTCTACGTGGCCGCCACCGCCTCCGCCGCCTTCCCGCTGCTGTTCCACCCCGTCGACGTGCCGCCCCTCGGCCTCTGCTACGACGGCGGCGCCGTCAACAACACGCCCATCCAGCTCGCCGCTGCCGACGGGCTCGCACGCGTCATCGTCATCTCGCCCTACCCCGCCGTGCTCGGGCCGCCGCCGTCGCTCGAAGGCATCGAGCTTTTGTCGCGGCTCATCGACATCCTCATCCAGGAGCGCGTCTATCGCGACCTCAAGATGGCCGACGCCGCCAACGCCACGGTCGCGCGGCTCGCCGCGCTGACTCGCGCCGGCACGCTCGATGCCACGCAGCTCGACGTCGTGATGCAGACGCTGAGCCTGCGGCCGCTCAGCATCATCCCCATCCGACCCGACCGCGAGCTCAGCGGCAACGCCTTCGCCGGTTTCTTGCACCGCTCGCTGCGCGACGAGTACATCCGCGCCGGGCAAGCCGCTGCCCGCAGCCGGCTCGCCAACGTTCTGCAGCAACCGCCGGCGTGATGAGGACGCGAAGAGCACCTCACACAGCCAGGGCGGGGATGGGCCAGCGACGCATGCGGTACGGCAACGCGAGCAACCAACCGTCGAGAGACATGACCAGGCCTTCGTCGAGCAGCGCGCCGAGATCTTGGGCGTCGGCGCTCGCATCGTCGGCGCGCTGCACGCTGCCGAGCCTGAGGAACAGCGCGACCATCTTCGGCGCGTCGAGTACGAAGCGGGCCGCCTGGCGACCGGCGCGAGTGTCCTTGATCGACACGAAGCCGGGCCCATTGCGCCAGTAACAGCGGCCCTGGCGGTGGTCACGCATCCAATCGGCGTGCAACCGGGCACCATCGGCGCGCGGCGGAATCAGATGCGACAGGACGCTGGCGTCGAGCGTCGGTTCTACCGATCCGGTCCAATCGAGGTCAATGCCGAACGACAGGCAGTCGCGATTGAAGCGCAAGAACTCGAGGGTCTGCTTCGGCTCCGTCGCGCCCAGCATGATCGGTGCGGCCATCGTCAGGCGGAAGATCCGCGCGTCCACGAGCCGCGTCAACCCGTCCTCGTCCGGCCAATGACCGGGTTCAATCGCCGAAGATAGATCGCCGCGGGCGGAAACGACCGCGGACGGAAGCGGATCCGGCGGTTCCGACTCCGGCGCCGGCGGCTGCCCGAGAATCGATAATCGCACCCGGCCTTGGGCGATCATGCGTGGCTCTCCTGCAGCGTTTGAACCGGGAAGCTCCGGTCCGGGACGCGAGAGATCGGACGCGCGGCGCAAGTTGCCAGCGCGACGAATCGGCCGCCTTCTTCGAACACGAGGCCGAGCCGCCGCCAATCGCGCAGCTGCGTGAGGATCGCCGACGTGCTCAGCGGCGTGCCGACGCGCTCGAGGAT
>Ga0070679_100002271_pt1 | contig 17363 bp, 15 predicted proteins | sample KBSC63BmetaG_FD_65652 | JGI IMG/M metagenome (GOLD analysis project Ga0070679, IMG submission 65652) | Corn rhizosphere microbial communities from Kellogg Biological Station, Michigan, USA - KBS C6-3B metaG | ecosystem: Host-associated > Plants > Roots > Rhizosphere | place: USA: Michigan... | reverse complement strand
GCCCGCGACGGCTTGGTGATGACGACGTGCTTTACCGGCTCGTCGACTTTCACCGGCTCGGTCGCCGCAATCGCCTGCTCCCGCGAGATCAATCGCCGCGCGATATAGCGCGTGATCGCATCCCGCATCGGTTCGGTCTCGCCCGACTCCGCGAGCACCCGGCGGCCATTCGCGGTGTCGTGCAGCAGCCGATAGGTGCGCTTGTCGCGGCCCATGGCGACATGGGTGACCATGTCGATCCAGAGCCGTGGTTGCGAGCCCTGCGAGAGGCCGCGGTCGAAGATGTCGGCGTGTTCCGCCGGGATATCCTTGAAGATCTGATCGAGCGTCTCGTTCAGAATTTCTAACCGCGCCGCCTCGGCATCGCGCAGATCGACGATGACGGCCGAACGCTCCGCCGCCTCGATGCGGGCGGCGCGCATCGCGTCCTTGAGCGGCGTGTCCGCCGGTTTTGGCTGCGTTGAGTCGTCCATGTCCTCGTCCAGATCCGAAGATTAGTCGGTCCCGGCGCGCGAGGAAAGCGGGCTGATGCCGTAGGGCCGTGCCCAACCGAGCCCATCCTCGGTTTTGCCGCGCGGATTGTATTCGGCCCCGACCCAGCCCTTGTAACCGCTCTTATCGAGAGTCTTGAAAAATGCTGGATAGTCGAGTTCCCCGTGATCGGGTTCGTGCCGATCCGGCACGGCCGCGATCTGCACATGCCCGATCAGCGGCTGGAGCTGCTGGAACCTGTGCGCAACATTCCCCTCGATGATCTGCACATGGTAGGCGTCGAACTGCAGTTGCACATTCGCGAGCCCGATCTCGACGAGAAAATCCGCCGCGCGCACGGTCGAGCGCAGAAAATAATTCGGCCGGTCGCGCGGATTGAGCGGTTCGATCAAAATCGTCTTGTTAAGCGCGGCTGCCTTCTCGCCCGCCGCGCGAATATTCCGAACGAAGCACGCGGCGTTCTCCGATGTGTCGCCGCAGTCGCCGGCCATGGCGTGAATTTTCGGCACGTTGAGCGCCGCCGCATAATCGAGCGCCTGATCGACGCGCGCCTGAAACTCGGCCTCGCGTCCTGCCAGCGCCCCGAGGCCGTATCCGTCCACCGCCGGATCGCCGGGGCGCGTGTTGATGAGCACGAGCGAAAGCCCGGTGCGGTCGAGCTGCTCTTTGATCTCCGCGATCGAGTGCGCATAGGGCGACTGGCACTCGGCCGCTTGAAAACCCGTGCGTTTCGCCGCCGCAAAGCGCTCGAGGAACGGATATTCCTTGAACATCAGCTGAATGTTGGCGGCAAAACGCGGCATGGCGGGAGCTATATCACTTCGCCCGCCGTCATAAAATTGTTACAAGCCGCTGCCCGCCGATTCCGATCCGGAGTTTCCTTGAGCGCTTTTGTCCTCGCCGCCGTCTTGATGGCCGCGCTGTTTCACGCGACGTGGAACGCCATCATCAAGTCGCTGCCGAACCGCTCGATCGCGGCCGAAGTCGTCGCCGTGCTCTCCGGTTTCACCGGCATTCCGGTCGCGCTCGCGCTTCCCGCCCCACCGCCGGAAGCATGGCCGTTCCTTGCCGCTTCATCCATCATCCACATCGGCTATTTCACGCTGCTCGGCTACATCTACCGCTCCGCCGATTTGAGCGTCGCCTATCCGCTGACGCGCGGCTCGGCGCCGCTTGTCACCGCATTCGTCGCCTTCCTGCTGATCGGCGAGAACATGCACTGGAGCGGATGGCTCGCCGTCGCTTTGATCGCGGTCGGCATCGCGGCGCTCTCCTTCGATGCGCTTCTACGCGGCGGCCTTACCTGGCAAACCACCGCGGCGGTCGCGGCGGTCGCCGGCATCATCGTCTGCTACACCATGATCGACGGGGTCGGTACGCGGAAGGTCGGCAACGGCCTCATCTATGGCGCATGGCTGATGATGGGCAATACGATCACGCTCTTCAGCTATGCAATGGCGGTGCACCGGAAAGAATTTTTCAAAGAAGCACAGTTGATTTGGCCGCGCGCATCGCTCGCCGCTATGTTGCAGCTTCCCGCCTACGCGATTGTGCTTTGGGCGATGACGCGCGCGCCGATCGGCCTCGTCGCGGCGCTGCGCGAAGTCGCCGTCGTCTTTGCCTCGATCATCGGGGCGTATTTTTTCGGCGAGCGTTTCGGGCCGGCGCGCTGGCTCGCGGTGGCGCTGATCGTCGGCGGAATTATTTTGCTGCGGTTGCCCGCGAACTAGGCGGGGCTTACTGCCGGTACTGCTGCAGGCGCGTGGTGCGAAGACCCGCGAGACCGTGGCGGTCGATCGAAGCCTGCCACGACAGGAGTTCCTCGGTCGTCAGCGTGTAGCGCTGGCAGGCGTCTTCGAGCGAAAGCAGGCCGCCGCGCACCGCGGCCACGACTTCAGCCTTGCGGCGAATGACCCAGCGTCGGGTTTCCGGCGGGGGCAGATCCGCGATCGTCAGGGGACTGCCGTCAGGCCCGATGACATATTTCACTCTCGGGCGGTGAACTTCGGTCATGCTTACGCTCACTGGACACAACAAAACACGTCCGGAGGCTAAGCCGTAGGCATGAAAAATTCACTAAGAGGTTGTTTCCAAAAGACTAATACAGCCGCAGGATTTAGACCCGAAAATAAAGGAAAATTCGGCGCAAATCCTAATTGCTCGAGGCTGTCTGCTGCACGATGCCTTTGACCTGGTCGATCCGCAGATAAGTCGAGCCGACGAGCAGCAAGGGCTGGGCGCCGGTGAGATCGACGCCCGTGACCGTGCCGGAGAAGTCGGTCGTGGTCGTAACCGGCTGGCCCGTCGTGTCGAGCGCGGCGATCTGAATCTTGTAGGAGCCGTCCGGCGCGAGCTGCCCGGTCGAAGTGCGGCCGTTCCAGGCATAGCTCTGGATGCCCTGCTGCAGCGTCTGCCGATCCGTCCAGACCGTGTTGCCGTTCGAATCGAGGATCGAGATATTCGCGGTCGCGACGCTCGGCGAGGTGACGTTCCAGACCGCGACGCCGTCCTTGTATTCAGTCGAGGAGCCGTCGGCGATGATTTTCGAGCCGACAAAACTCAGCGACGAGGTTGCCTGCTGCGACTTGTTGAGCGCGACGAGCGCGTCGAGATTGGTATTGGTCTTGAGCTGCTGCTCGACCGAGGCGAACTGCACGAGCTGCTGCGTGAACTGGTTGGTATCGAGCGGGCTTGTCGGGTCCTGGTTCTTCAACTGCGTAGTCAGGAGTTGCAGGAAGAGCTGAAAATTGCCCGCGATCATCTGCTGATCGCCGCTGCTCGCGGAATTCGTGTTGTTGAGCGCCGCGTTCGTCGCTGAAGTGACGGGAGTGGTCATCGCTCTCTCCTAGACCCTGATATCGACGCCGCCGCGCAGGCGGGCGGCCCATTGATATTGCTCGGCATGCACAACCGCCGTTTGTTCGATGTCGGCGCCGGCCGGCGCGTTGCCTTGCGGATTCGCCTGCGCCTGATTGCGCTGATTGAAGGGGTTGTCCGGCGTCTGCTGCCGCAGCGAAAATTCAAGCGCGCCGTCGGAAGTTTTCAGCCCCGCCTGTTGCAGCGCGCGCTCCAGTCCTTGCGAGTCGCGGCGGAGAAGATCGAGCGTCTCCGGCCGGTCGACGGTGAGATGCGTGTTGACCTGTCCGCTCTTGTCGACGTCGAGCTTGACGTCGATGCGGCCGAGTTCCGGCGGATCGAGACGGATATCGAACTGGCGCGAGCCGTCCTTGGCGCGCGAGGCGATCTCGATGGCGAGCGCCGCCGCCTGCAGCGGCACCGGCTGATTGTTCGCGGCGAAAGCCGACGTCTGCAGCGAGACGCTCATCGGCGCGGGATTGCTCTGCAAGCTACGCGTCGGATCGGGCAGTACGATCTGCGCGTTGTTGCTGACGTGAATGTCGCCGGCGAAATGCTTCGAGAGCACGCTTTCAAGCGTTTCGTGCTCCGGAGCGGCATTGCCTGCATCCGGCTTCGCTTCAGGCTTCACCGCCGCAGCGGCCACGTTTGCGGGCGCGGCGTTCTGATCTTGCATCACCGGCGGCTTGTCGCCCTGCGGCTGCATGTTCTGGAAAAGTTTGGGCGCCGATAGCGTGGAGACATCGGCGGTCGCCGGTTTCGCGGCCTGCGCGGGTTTTTCACTCGTTGGCTGCTGCGGCTCGTCCGCTGCCGCTTGCGGAATCTGCGGCGCGGAATCCTTCTTCGCATCCGCGACCGGCTTGCCGGTATTGAGCGCTGCCTGAGCGGCCGCATCGATCTCACCCTTGGCCGCTTCCGGCGTGGGCGTTTGCGCCGCCTGCGGCATCTGCGGTTGCGGCGCGGCAGCCGCCTCGATCTTCTGGCCGGCGTTCGGCGCTGTAGCCGTGTTCGCAGGTTCAACCGAAGCCGGTGCCGCAACGACTGCCGCAGTCACGGCCTGGATATTCGCATTCGCTGCCATCTCAGCCGGCGCAGGAGCAGCAGCGTCGGCTGCGGATGAATCGTCATCTTTGCTCGCTTGATCTTTGGGCTTGTCATCTGAGCCGGAGGAAGAGCCGTCCTTATCCTTTGACGGTTCTTTGGACGCGTCCTTTGCGGAAGTTTGATCCGTCTGTTCCGGCGATTGCGTGTCCGAGTTCTGCTCTGTGCGACTGCTGTCGTCACGGCGGTTCGAGCGCTCGGGCCGCTCGCTGGATCGCGCTTCGTTCGGGCCGTTGTCCCGGCCACGCGTCTCTGCCGGCGCAGGTTCGTTATTATTGCCCGCTTGCAACAGCTGCGAAAACGCATCCCCGTCGCTCCGCGGCGCGTTCGAGACCGGCGGGCGGATATCGATGGAGGCGACGCTGCTGACCTGAGGCACTTGCGGCACGGAGAAACCCTCGCGAGACAAAATAATCCGCCTCCACCGGAGCAAATGCCGGGCCAAAGGGAACCGCGCGGAAGCGCCTTGAAACCTGCGATTTCGCGGCGCGCGCACCCGTCACACGCGGCAGAAACCGCTTGCCTAGGCAAAGCTTGCCGGGTCGGCTTGCGCCAAGGCAAAGCCACCCTATAACCATCGCGCATGAGCGAGCCGATCGATCTCGAACTGTCGGGAAGACCTGCCGATACGCGCGTCGTCGTCGCGATGTCGGGCGGCGTGGATTCGTCCGTTGTCGCGGCGCTCCTGAAGCGCGCGGGTTACGATGTCGTCGGCGTGACGCTGCAGCTCTACAATTACGGCGAAGCGGTGCGGAAGAAGGGCGCCTGCTGCGCGGGGCAAGATATTCACGACGCGCGCAACGTCGCGGCGAAGCTCGGCATTCCGCATTACGTGCTCGACTATGAAGAGCGTTTCAGGAAGGCCGTGATCGAGCCGTTCGTCGCGAGCTATGTCGCGGGCGAGACGCCGATCCCGTGCGTTGCTTGCAACCGCCACATCAAGTTCACCGATCTGCTGCAGACCGCGCGCGAGCTTGGCGCGCAGGCGCTCGCGACCGGCCATTACGTCGCGAGCCGCAAGCTTGGTAATGCGCGCGCGCTTTATCGCGCCGCCGATCCCGAGCGCGACCAGAGCTACTTCCTCTATGGCACTACGCAGGACGAACTCGATTTCCTCCGCTTCCCGCTCGGCGACATGCCGAAAAGCGAAGTGCGCGCCATCGCCCGCGATCTTGGGCTTATCGTCGCCGACAAGCATGACAGTCAGGACATCTGCTTTGTGCCGTCGGGCCGCTACACCGATGTCATTCAGCGCCTGAAGCCGAACGCCGCCGAACCCGGCGAAATCGTGCATGTCGACGGCCGCGTGCTCGGCAAGCATCCCGGCATCGTGCATTTCACCGTCGGCCAGCGCCGCGGCATCAATGTCGGTTTCCCGGAGCCGCTCTACGTCGTGAAGCTCGACGCGATGCGGAAGCAGGTCGTCGTCGGCCCGCGCGAAGCGCTGCTCACGCAGCGCATGAAGATTTCCGATGTGAACTGGCTCGGCGAGACGGCGCTTGCCGAAATCGCTAACGGCCTGCCGGTCTATGTGCGCGTGCGCTCGACGCGCGCGCCACAGCCCGCACGGATTTTCGCACGAGACAGTGCGATTGAAGTCGAGATCGACGGTGGCGAAGAAGGCGTCGCGCCCGGCCAGGCCTGCGTCGTTTATGAAAACGCGGACTCGCGTGCGCGCGTTCTCGGCGGCGGCATCATCCGCGCGACCGTGCCGATGCCGGCGCACGCGCCGCTCGAAGCCGCCGAATAATAATGCCCCGCGACATCAGCGAGGAAAGCGTCGAGAAGGCTTATGCCCGCTGGGCGCCGGTTTACGATCTCGTTTTCGGAAAAGTATTCGACGCCGGCCGCAAGGCTTCGATCGCCGCCGCCGACAGGATCGGCGGGCGCATTCTCGATGTCGGCGTCGGCACGGGAATTTCTCTTCCCGATTACCGCCGCGACATTCGCCTTGTCGGCGTCGACTATTCGGCGGCGATGCTGAAAAAGGCGCATCGGCGCGTGATCGAGCAAAAGCTCGATCACGTGGACGCGCTTGCCGTTATGGATGCGAAATTTCTCGGATTTCCCGACGCTTTTTTCGACGCCGTAGTGGCGCAATATGTGATTACGGCGGTGCCCGATCCGGAGGCGACGCTCGACGAATTCGTGCGCGTCACCAAGCCCGGCGGCGAGATCATCTTGGTCAACCACATCGGCGCCGAACGCGGTGCGCGCAAAGCGTTCGAGACGGGCTTCTCTCCCGTGGCGCGCCGCCTCGGCTGGCGGCCGGAATTTCCCTGGCGGAGGTTCACCGATTGGGCCTCGCGGAACAAAAGCGTGAAGCTCGTGGAGCGCCTCCCCATGCCGCCGATGGGTCATTTCTCGCTCATCCGCTACGTGCGCATCGCGTAGTTGACAGCGATTTATCGCACTCCTTATATCGCGGCGGCCATTCGGCAAGGATGGCGGGGTAGCTCAGTTGGTTAGAGCAACGGAATCATAATCCGTGTGTCGGGGGTTCGAATCCCTCCCCCGCTACCAAATTTTCCGGGTTAAAAATTCAGCGCCGCCGCCCGTCCCTGCGGATCGTTGCCGGCACCTTGCGCTCTGCCGGCTCCGAATAGCTCAGCATCACGCCGATCAGGGCTATGACGACAAGCCCGAGATAGAACGAAACGGCCAGGAGATAAGAGAAATCGGCGTTGAACATTTTGTTGCCGAACATGGCCGCAGCCGCCACCGCCGCGCCGGTGACCAGCATAACGAACAGGCCGCTGTAACAGATACCGAGGGCGAGATAGAGCAACGCATTTTCGGTGGGCTTGGAGTCTTGATTGCGGGATTCGGAGTCCATTTTCAGCTCGCGGTACGCCCTACTGTCGAGCCGAAAACGCCCAATCCCGTGAGTTGGTTCCCTAAATCGTTTTCCCTATTTTTGCGCTTCCAGCCGTTGCAGGAGTTCCACCGTGGGGTAGGAGTCAGCGGGCAGCCGCTGCTTGATCTGCGCGGCCTTGATCGCCGTGCGGGTTTCCAGACCGAGCTTGCCGTCGATCTCGCCTTTATAGCCGTAGGCGCGGAGCTTTTGCTGCAATTCCTTCGACTGCTCGAAGCTCAAGGGCGGCGGCGGGGTGCCGGAGCCCTTGTTCATCGCGGGCTCGCCCGCGAGCCGTGTCGCGTAATAGGCGGCGGTCAGCGAATAGACGAGCGATTGATTCCATTTCAAATAAACCTGGAAATTCGGATAGACGAGAAAGGCCGGCCCGAAGCGTCCCATCGGGAGAACGAGCGAGGCCGGCAGATCTTTCGGCAACGGCTTGCCGTCCGCCGACGCCACGCCCCACTTCGCCCATTGCGATCCCGGATGCTGGATCGAAAGATCGGCTTGGTCCCAAGGCACGTTCGCGCCGACGCGGACATTCACGAGCCACGGCTCGCTCGGGCGCCAGCCGAGGCTCTGAATGTAATTCCCGGCTGAAGCAATGATGTCGGGGACGCTCTTTAGGAGATTGCGATGCCCGTCGCCGTCGAAATCGACGGCGTATTTGTTGTATTCGGTCGGCATCATCTGAATCTGCCCGACCTCGCCCGCCCAGGAACCGATCATCTCATCAGCGCGCAGATCTCCGGCCTGAATGAGCCGTAGCGCGTCCATGAGCTGCCCGCGGAAGAAATCGCCGCGGCGGCAATCGTAAGCGAGCGTCGTGAGCGCCTTGAGCGAAGGATCCTTGCCCATATTGCCGCCGAAGTCGCTCTCCAGTCCCCAGAAAGCGACGATCACCGGCGCGGGCACGCCATATTGCTTTTCGATGCGCGAGAATTCCGCCGCGTACTGCTTGATGAGCTGCAAACCTTTTTGCAGCCGGTAAGCGGGGATGAGGTGGTTGGAGAATTCAATAAAGGTCTTGTTGAAGACTTTCTGGCCACGATCGATGCCGACGATGCGCGCGTCGTAGACCATGTAGGGCGCGGCATCTGCGAGCGTCCGCTGGGAAACTCCTTGTGCCGCCGCCTCCTGACGGAAAGCGGAGAGCCACTGCTCGAAACTTCCGCTATTGCGGCACGAGGCGGCGAAGGCGGGTGTCGATGCGAGCAGGCAAAACGCCGCCACGAACCCGATCGAGATTTTATTTTTCAATGGATTTCCCCACAAAAATGAAAATCGGCCAAAGCCATCAGCCGCCCATCTTCGGCGTTTTGGAGGCGGTGGAAAAGGGGCGTAGGCGCTTATTCCGCCGCGACGGCGGGCGTTTCCGCAAAGGGCAGCCCGAGCTTGCGCCACACCGCGGAAAGCGCGCGCGCGAGCTCCGCAATCATCTCGTCGGTATGATGCGGCGTCGGCGTCACGCGCAGCCGTTCGGTTCCCTTCGGCACGGTCGGCGCATTGATCGGTTGCAGATAAATGCCGTGATCGGACAGCAGTAAGTCGCTGGCCGCCTTGCACAAGCCAGCGTCGCCCACCATCACCGGGATGATGTGCGTATCGAACGACAAAAACGGCAGGCCTTTTTCCGCAAGTGCCGCGCGGGTCTTGCGCACTTGCGCTTTATGCAATTCGCGCTCGCCGCCGTTCGAGTTCTTCAGGTGGCGGACGGAAGCCGCCGCGGCGGAGGCAAGCGCCGGACACATCGCGGTCGTAAAAATAAACCCCGGCGCGTAGGAGCGCACGGCGTCGATCGCCACTTGCTTGCCGGCGATATAGCCGCCGATCACGCCAAAGGCTTTCGCGAGTGTGCCCTCGATGATGTCGATCCTGTCCATCACGCCGTCGCGCTCGGCGATGCCGCCGCCGCGCGGGCCGTACATGCCGACTGCGTGCACTTCGTCGAGATAGGTTATCGCGCCGTATTTCTCGGCGAGCTCGCAGATCTTCGCCATGGGCGCGATGTCGCCGTCCATCGAGTAGAGGCTTTCGAACGCGATGAATTTCGGGCGGTCGCCCGCCGCGCGCAGCAACTCTTCGAGATGCGCCATGTCGTTATGGCGGAAGATCACTTTATCCTGCCCCGACTGGCGCACGCCTTCGATGATCGAATTGTGGTTGAGCTGATCCGAAAGGATCACGCAGCCCGGCAGCAGTTTCGCAAGCGTCGAAATCCCCGTTTCGTTCGAAACGTAACCGGACGAGAAGACGAGCGCCGCTTCCTTGCGATGCAGATCGGCAATCTCCGCCTCGAGCGCGACGATCGCGCTCGAATTGCCGGAGATGTTTCGCGTGCCGCCGGCGCCGACGCCCATTTTGCGCGCCGCTTCACGCAGTGTCTCGATCACGACCGGGTGGCTGCCCATGCCGAGATAATCGTTCGAGCACCAGATCACGATGTCGCGCGGACCGTTCGGCGCGTTCCAGCGCGCGCGCGGAAACTGCTCGGCGTTCTTTTCGATCTCGGTGAAGATGCGATAGCGGCGTTCGTGCTTCAGCTTATCGAGCGCGTGCACAAAAATCTGTTCATAGTCCATGTGCTTGCTCTGGCGCGGGCCGCGTAAAAATCGGTGTTTAGAACCATTCCCATTTTCGGCCGCGAAATACCAGTGTTGAATCGGCATGACCGCGCTGGGACGCTGTCAATCTGTGCGCGGACGAAAACCAAGCTAGATCAACCACTTAAGACTACCTAACTAGGTATTTAAATACCATAAGCACGATTCTAGCCTGCTATACGAATTCGATACTTCGCCGAATAAAGGCGAAATCCGCTCATCCACAACCTTCAATACGACAAACCCTCGCGGCCTCAAGACGTTAACGGTTTCGCAACCATGAACCGGGAAATTATTGCCTAGCTGCCTCGGCTTTCCGCTTTGCGCGTGAAGGCGGCGCGGGAGGACCGGACGTGAATGCACTGATCGAGTTCGTCAAAACCCTGGGGGCGGCACGCCTCGCCGCCATGGGCGCGGTCACCGCCCTCCTCATCGGGTTCTTTGCGCTGGTGATCATGCGCATCTCCACCCCGGCGATGGCGCCCTTGTTCACCGAACTCTCGCTCGACGATTCCGCCAAGATCGCCAAGGAACTCGACGCGCAAGGAATCAGTTTCGAACTGCGCGCCGACGGCTCGACCATTCTTGTGCCAAAGCCGGACGTGACGCGGCTTCGCATGAAGCTCGCCGAGAGCGGCATGCCGCGCGGCGGCTCCGTCGGCTACGAAATCTTCGACAAATCGGACGCGCTCGGCACCACCTCGTTCGTGCAGAACGTGAATCATCTGCGCGCGCTCGAAGGCGAGCTTGCCCGCACCATCCGCTCGATCGATCGCGTCGCGAATGCCCGCGTTCACCTCGTCATCCCCGAGCGGCAGCTCTTCGCGCGTGACAAGCAGGATCCCTCCGCCGCGATCGTGCTGAAGCTGCGCGGTTCGCTCGACCAGAGTCAGGTGCGCGCCATCCGCCACCTGATCGCCTCCGCCGTGCGCGGGCTGAAGCCGGAAAAGATTTCCATCGTGGACGAGCGCGGAAAGCTGCTCGCCGACGGCTCGGGCGACGGAGGCGATCCTGTTGCCTCCGGTCTCGACGACCGTCACGCCGCTTACGAGAAGCGGCTGAAGGAGCAGGTCGAGTCGATCATCTCCAGCGTTGTCGGTTCCGGCCGCGCGCGCGTGGAGGTTTCCGCCGAACTTGACTACAGCCGTATCCAGCAAACTTCGGACACTTACGACCCCGAGAGCAAAGTCGCGCGTTCGACGCAATCGCGCGAGGAAACCAGCGGCACCGCCAGCAACGATCAGGGCGTGACGGTCGGCAACGAAATCCCCAACGCGACGACGCGCAGCGCTCCGCCACAGCAGCAAACGCCGGTGCAGCGCGACCAGAGCAAGAAGACCGAGGAAATCGTCAATTACGAAATCTCCCGCACCACCCGCTCGGAAACGACCGAGGCGGGCCGCGTCAAGCGCGTCTCGGTGGCCGTCCTCGTCGACGGCAGCTACGCCAAATCCGACAAAGGCGACATGACCTATCAGCCGCGCAGCAAGGAGGAGATCGACCGCATCACCGCGCTGGTGAAGAGCGCGATCGGCTTCGAGCAGAAGCGCGGCGACCAGGTGGAGGTCGTGAACTTGCGCTTCGCCGACAGCCCCGTCGTTCCGGTCGCCGAGGAGCAAGGCGGCATGTTCTCCTCGCTCCGCTTCACCACCGACGACATCTTCCAGGGCGTGCAAATCCTCGTCATCGTCGTGCTGTCGGGCCTTGTCCTTCTCTTCGTGATCCGCCCGCTCGTCCGCCGCATCATCACGCCGGATGAAGGCGCCCGCGCCCGCGCGACGCCTGCGCAAACGCCCGACGCGACGCTTCCCGCGATTGCCGCCCCGGCGCTCGCCGCGCCTGACAACCCGGCCGCGCGGCTCATCGAAGTCGCTCAGATCCAGGGCGAAGTGCAGGCGCAATCGGTGCAGAAGGTCGGCGAACTCGCCGACAGGAACCCGCACGAAACGGTTTCCATCCTGCGGCAGTGGATGCACGAGAAAACGGCTTGAGCTAGATCATGGCAAACGCAGCCACCGCTTTTGTAGATTCTCTCTTCTCGCTGAAGTCGAAGGCGAAGCCCGCGGCTGACGGGATCGCGCCCAAGGCGCCGCCCGCGGCCCCCGTCAAGCAAAAGGCGCTTACCGGGCTCGAGCGCGCCTCGATCCTCTTGCTCGCGCTTGGCGAAAAATACGGCACCGGCATCTGGAAACTGCTCGACGACGAGGAAATCCGCATGGTGTCCCTCACCATGTCGAGCTTAGGGACGATCGAGGCCGAACAAGTCGAAAAGCTCCTGATGGATTTCGTCGGCCAGCTTTCGACGACCGGCGCGTTGATGGGCGACTCGATCGCGACCGAGCGTTTGCTTTCGGAATTCCTGCCGAACGACCGCGTCAATCTCATCATGGAAGAAATTCGCGGCCCCGCCGGCCGCAACATGTGGGAAAAGCTCTCGAACGTGCAGGAAGAAGTGCTCGCGAGCTATCTCAAGAACGAGTATCCGCAGACCGTTGCCGTCGTTCTCTCGAAGATCCGCCCGGAACACGCCGCGCGCGTGCTCTCGATCCTGCCGGAGGAACTCGCGCTCGACGTCGTGAACCGCCTCCTGCGCATGGAATCGGTGCAGAAGGAAGTGCTGGAGCGCGTCGAGCAGACGCTGCGCACCGAATTCATGTCGAACCTCTCGCAGACCAGCCGCCGCGACCCGCACGAAGCGATCGCGGAGGTCTTCAACTTCTTCGACCGCCAGACCGAAACCCGCTTCATGACCGCGCTCGAAGAAAACAACCGCGAATCCGCCGAGCGCATCAAGACCTTGATGTTCACCTTCGACGACCTCGTGAAGCTCGAACCGGGCGCGGCGCAGACGCTCTTGCGCCAGGTCGACAAGGACAAGCTCGCGATCGCACTCAAGGGCGCGACGGAAATCGTGCGCAACTTCTTCATCTCCAACATGTCGCAGCGCGGCGGAAAGATGATGGCGGACGACATCGCTACCATGGGTCCGGTCCGCATGCGCGACATCGACGAAGCCCAGTCGCTGATGGTCAACCTCGCGAAGGATCTCGCCGCCAAGGGCGAGATCGTCATCGCGAAGGGCCGCGGCGCCGAAGACGAACTGATTTATTGAGAGCCGGATAATGAGCGCGACCGCAGGATCATCGCAGGAAAAACCGGGCAAGAGCCCGGTGAAATTCTTGTTCGACGACGAATTCGGCGCCGACGGCGTTCGCAAGCGCTCGAAGCTCACCATGGCCGAACACGAAACGCTGCTCGCCGGCGCCCAGGAGGAAAGCTACCGCCAGGGTTTCGCCGCCGCGCAAGGCGAGATGCGGGCTGCCGACCAGCACCGCATCGCGGCAGCTGCAGAAATGATCTCGGAAGCGATGGAAATGATCGCGCATCAGCTCGCTTCGCTCGAACAGCGGTTAGAAGCCGAAGCGGTCGAGGTCGCGGTATCCGTCGCGCAGAAACTCGCCCCCGCGCTGATCGAGCGCGAACCGCTCGCCGAAATCGAGAAGCTCGTCGTCGAGGTTTTCGGCCAGCTCCGTGCCGCGCCGCATGTCGCCGTCCGCCTGCCGAAGCAGCTCGTGGACGAAGCGAGCGCGCATCTCTCGAAGCTCGCCGAGGAGCGCGGCTATGCCGGCCGCCTCGTTTTGCTGCCCGATCCCGAACTTGGCCCCGACGATTGCCGCATCGAGTGGGCCGACGGCGGCGTGGTCCGCGACCGCGCCGCCATCGAAAACCGTATCGCCGAGGCGGTGAACCGCTATCTCGGCCGCAAGGAACGCACAGATAATCTGGAGAGCGATCGATGAGCGATCCCGCAAATCCCGGCAATCCGGGGCAGCCCGACAAGAATCCGCCGTTGCCGGATCTTGCGAACGACGTCGAGATGGTGGCGCGCAAGCCCTCGCCCTCGATCGCGCCCGATGACGCCGGCACGAAATCGGCGGCCGACCTCGAGGCTGTCTTCGACGTGCCGGTGCACGTCTCCGCAGTGCTCGGCCGGACGCGCATGGATATCGGCGACCTCTTGCGGCTCGGGCCCGGCACGGTGCTCGAACTCGATCGCAAGGTCGGCGAGTCGATCGACATTTTCGTGAACAACCGTCTGGTCGCGCGCGGCGAGGTCGTCCTCGTCGAGGAGCGGCTCGGCGTCACCATGACCGAAATCATCAAAGCCGACAGGAACTAGGTAGTTAGGAGGGCGAGCCATGCGGCTCCTCATCATCGGAACACTCAACGGCCAGCTCACGGCGGCGACCAAGATCGCCGTCGAGCGCGGCGCCAACGTCACCCACGCGACCGATATCGCGCAGGCACTCGCCGTCCTCCGCGCAAAGGGCGCCGATCTCATCATGATCGACGTCGGGCTCGACATTCGCGAGCTCGTCGAAAAGCTCGCCGCCGAGCACATGCATGTGCCGGTCGCCGCCTGCGGCGTGAGCAACGACGCGCGCGCGGCCGTGGCCGCGATCCATGCCGGTGCGAAAGAATACCTGCCGCTCCCGCCTGACCCCGAATTGATCGCGGCGGTGCTTGCCGCCGTGACGCATGACGAGCGCGAGCTGATCTTCCGCGACGACGCGACCGCGAATGTCGTGAAGCTGGCGGCGCAAATCGCCTCGTCCGAAGCCTCGATCCTGATCACCGGCGAAAGCGGCACCGGCAAGGAAATGCTCGCGCGCTATGTGCACAAGAAGAGCCCGCGCGCGAAAAAGGCGTTCATTTCGGTGAACTGCGCCGCAATCCCCGAGAACCTGCTCGAATCTGAATTGTTCGGCCACGAGAAGGGCTCGTTCACCGGCGCCGTTGCCCGTCGTATCGGCAAGTTCGAGGAAGCGAATGGCGGCACGCTGCTGCTCGACGAAATCTCGGAAATGGATGCGCGACTGCAGGCAAAGTTACTTCGCGCGCTGCAGGAACGCGTGATCGACCGTGTCGGCGGCGGCAAGCCGGTTCCGGTCGATATCCGCATCGTCGCGACCTCGAACAGAAATCTTGCAGACGAAGTGAAAAGCGGCAATTTCCGCGAAGACCTGCTCTATCGCCTGAACGTCGTGAATCTGAAAATTCCGCCGCTGCGCGAGCGTCCGGCCGATATTCTGGAACTCGCCGAGCATTTCGGCCGCCGCTACGCGGAAGCAAACGGCGTTCCCGTCCGTCCGATTTCGGCGGCGGCGCGCGCCGAACTCAAGACCGCGAAATGGCCGGGCAACGTGCGCGAACTGGAAAACACCATCCATCGCGCGGTTTTGCTCGCGCCTGGCGCGGAAATCGACGTGAATTCCATCCGCATGCCCGACGGCTCGCGCCTTTCGGAAGCGCGCGGCCCGGCCGAGCAAGCGGCGATGATCGCCGATCAGATCACGCAGGGCCTTGTCGGCCGCACCGTCGCTTCGGTCGAGCGCGAACTCATCCTCGACACGCTGAAACACTGCCTCGGCAATCGCACGCATGCCGCCAACATTCTCGGCATTTCGATCCGCACGCTACGGAACAAGCTCAACGAATACATGGCGGACGGCCACGACGTGCCCTCGCCGACTTCCGGCGTCGCTTCCACCGCGGCGTGATTAGGAACGATCGATGACCGACACGACGGCCGCGGCAACAGGCGCGAACAAGCTCAATCTGCCTTCGCTCGCGCAACTGAGCCTCCTCCTGCGGCGCGGCGATCTTGCGCTCGCGCTCGTCGTTCTCGCGATCCTCGTTGTTCTCATCCTGCCGCTGCCGCCGCTGGTGCTCGATCTCGCGCTCGCGACGTCGATCATCCTGTCGGTGCTGATCCTGATGACGGCGCTGTTCATTCATGCGCCGCTCGAATTCTCGTCCTTCCCGACGATCCTTTTGATGTCGACGATGCTGCGGCTCTCGCTAAACCTCGCCTCGACCCGCCTCATCCTCTCGCATGGTCACAACGGCACCGCCGCCGCCGGCCACGTCATCGAGGCCTTCGGCAATTTCGTGATGGGCGGCAATTTCGTCATCGGCCTGATCGTGTTCTCGATCCTGGTGATCGTGAACTTCGTCGTCATCACCAAGGGTTCGGGGCGCATCGCCGAAGTCGCCGCTCGCTTCACCTTGGACGCGATGCCCGGCAAGCAAATGGCGATCGACGCCGATCTCTCGGCGGGCCTCATCGATGAAAACGAGGCGCGCCGACGCAGAAAGCAACTCGAAGACGAAAGCTCCTTCTTCGGCGCGATGGACGGCGCCTCGAAATTCGTCCGCGGCGACGCGATCGCGGGCCTGCTCATCGTTTTCATCAATATCGTTGGCGGCATCGTCATCGGCACCGTGCAGCAGGGCATGACTTTCTCCGCCGCCGGCCACACCTACACGCTGCTCACGGTCGGCGATGGCCTCGTGACGCAAATCCCGGCGCTGATCGTTTCGACCGCGGCGGGCCTCCTCGTCTCGAAAGCGGGCGTCTCGGGCGCCGCCGACAAGGCGCTTTTGGGCCAGCTTTCCGGTTATCCGAAAGCGCTCGGCATGTCGGCGGCCGTCATGATCGTGATGGCGCTCGTGCCAGGCATCCCGATGTTTCCGTTCCTGACGCTCGGCTGCGGCGCCGCGCTGATCGCCTATTTCATCGACAAGCGCGCCCGCGCCGCAGCGGCCGCCGAAGCCGCGCCCGCCGGAACGCCCGGCTCCGCCGCGAAGCCCGCCGACGAGCCTATCTCCACCGCGCTTAGGATCGACGACCTCAAGATCGAAATCGGCTACGGTCTCCTGCCGCTCGTGAACGGTCCCGACGGCACCGATCGTCTGACCGAACAGATCAAGGCCCTTCGACGGAATCTCGCGACCGAGATGGGTTTCGTGATGCCGTCGGTGCGCATCCTCGACAATGTGCAGCTCGAGTCGACGACCTACACGATCAAGGTGAAAGAGGTCGATGCAGGCAGCGGCAAGGTCTATCCCGGCCAGCACATGGTCATGGATCCCGCCGGCGGCCAGGTGACGCTGCCCGGCACGCACACGATCGAGCCGACTTTCGGCTTGCCCGCGACCTGGGTGGACGACTCGATGCGGGAAGAAGCCTCGCTCCGCGGTTACACCGTCGTCGACGCCGCGACCGTCATCTCGACGCATCTCTCCGAAGTGCTCAAGAACAACATGGCCGACCTCCTCTCCTATGGAGAAGTGCAGAAGCTCGTCAAGGAACTGCCGAAGGAGCAGGGCGATATCGTCAAGGACATGGTGCCTTCGCAGATTTCGCACTCGGCGATCCAGCGCGTGCTGCAGATGCTGCTGTCCGAGCGCATCTCGATCCGCGATCTCGGCACCATCCTCGAAGGCATCGCCGAGGCGCTTTCCATCGCCCCGCGCAACCCGGCGCAGATCGTCGAGCATGTCCGCCAGCGCCTCGCGCGCCAGATCTGCGCGATGCACCTTTCCGCGCAGGGCTATCTCGCGCTGATTTCGCTCACGCCGAAATGGGAGCAGAATTTCGCCGAGTCGCT
>Ga0070679_100002269_pt1 | contig 17371 bp, 15 predicted proteins | sample KBSC63BmetaG_FD_65652 | JGI IMG/M metagenome (GOLD analysis project Ga0070679, IMG submission 65652) | Corn rhizosphere microbial communities from Kellogg Biological Station, Michigan, USA - KBS C6-3B metaG | ecosystem: Host-associated > Plants > Roots > Rhizosphere | place: USA: Michigan... | reverse complement strand
CGTAGATGGGCAATTTAGTCGATAAAAAAATGATCGCAACGACTTTTACCACGGGCTGCTAGTTGATGGTTTCGCTGGGTTCTCTGGCAGGTTCCGCCCACTACTTTAGCCGGAATTTGGGCTCTTCCCTTCGCTGTCGGTATATTGTTCACCATCGAAATGAAATCTCTCTCCTACCCCGTTTGGGTCTGACTCAAACGTATTTGTGCCGTCGGCTCACTTCTGTCAATCCCTCACAACGGCTGTTGGCGATATTAGCTCGGGAGGTTCTTTTTTCTTGCGTCGCAGATCGGGAGATCTCCACGGTTACACACGCTTATGACGGTCGCACCTTAGGAGCTGAACGACCTTCGCAGGCCCGAGTAGGGGAACTGTTAGCCGGACGGCAAGGGTGTCGATCGCGAGATGGAATCCGAGGAAGCCACAGGCAAAGCGCTGGACCGACGAACAGGAAGCGCATGAGGCGAACACGCTGGTTAAGACGGTCAATATCGTCAAAGCCCTAAGCTGATCCGCAAAACGTAGACGTTAGGTTTGCTCCGTGCCGGGTGCTCCAAAAAAAAGCCCGATCCACTGAGAGTGGATGGGGCTTTCCTCAAGGCGTTTTGAAAGAACACCTCTGTTGCTACCACTGCGGCTAGTTATCTCGCAGTTCGTTTACCTCGACGTTTGGCCCACACGGCCAACCCAACGCGACCAATGCCAAAAAAAAGCATGATTGAGGGTTCCGGTAGCCGCAACCCTAAAGTATACCTGTTTTTGCTGATCGTTTCAGCGAAGTTTATCGTCCGCTCGTCACCGTGTGAACTAAGACTACCACTGGAAGCTTGTACACCAGTAGCACTCCGCAAAAGGTTTTCGCGAATTCCTTTTGGCGTCGGGAAAAACAGCAAAAAGGCCAATGCAAGCACACATAATAATTTAGCAGGGAGAAACAGCTTCGACTGCATAGTGCCTCCGAGGACGCACAGTAAGACAGGCAGCGATAGCGACAGCTATGCCGATTGCTAGTTACTCGATTCAAAAAGACTTCCGCGGAGTCTTTTCTTATCTGTAAAGTTATCTTACAACGCGGGCAGTTATGGGCGGATTCTTGGAAGAATTGGAAAATCGAAAGGAAGTTCTCCTACAATGTTGTAAACTGCGTTTCCAATTTTGGCAATCGAAAGTGGCAATAGAACAAATTCAGCCGGCCGCGGTAAATCTTACCGACATTTTATGTCCTCGCCCAGTGAAGCTTGCCAGAATTCTCAACGAAATCCTTCGATGGTACGCCTGAGTCCCTCGTGGAACATCACCTTTGGTTCGTATCCAAGGATGCGACCCGCTGCAGCGATATCGGCTAACGAGTGACGTACGTCTCCAGGTTTTGGCTCGACGTACATCACCTCTGCTTTCCCTCCGATATTCTCTTCGAGCATGCCGATAAGAGTATTCAAGCTCACTCGCTCGCCACAACCTATATTACACATGTTTCCCGCTGCAGAGCTCGCCTCCGTGGCAAGCACATTTGCTTCAACGACGTTTTCTACGTACGTGAAATCGCGTGATTGCTCGCCATCGCCATAGACCGTAATTGGTTTTTTGGCTAATAGCGCGGCTATGAATTTTGGAATGACTGCGGAATATTCCGAGTGAGGATCTTGCGCCGGGCCAAAGACATTAAAATATCTCAAGCTGATTGTCTCCAAACGATAAAGCCGGTGATATAGTTTGCAATAATGTTCCCCAACCCACTTTTGTAATGCGTATGGCGAAAGCGGATTAACTGGCATGCTCTCATTTTTGGGAAGCACCTCCGAGTCTCCGTAAGCAGAAGATGATGCCGCATAGACGAAACGGCGAACGTTTGCCTTGCGACACGACTCAAGTAGATTCAGAGTCGCAGTCACATTAGCTCTGTTTGTGCCAAGAGGATCATTGATTGATCTTTGAACCGACGGAACAGCGGCTTGGTGCAGCACGCAATCAATGCCCTGCACAGCCGCTTTGCTGACTTGCTCATCCGCCAAATCGCCATGTAGGAAATCGATCTCCTGCCGCACACTATGTAATCGCGCCTCTATCCCTGTAGACAAATTATCTACCACGCGAACGTGTTTGCCCTCCGAAACCAGCCGCCTCACAATATGCGAGCCGATGAAACCGGCCCCACCAGTTACGAGATAATGTTTAGGCACTTTCTTATACTCACGTCAGGGAATATTTTGAACAATCAGCGGCCCAAGGATCTTTGTTAGCGAAACGGGCAAATTTTTCCACACCCGAATGGCCGCTCGATACTTCGGATTTGATGGACTTAGATGCGGTATTGTCCGCCCCTCATGCAAAAGATATTGCCAATAAAGCTGAACCGGCAAAGCACCCCATTGTTTTTTGAAATTGAAGGTACCTTCATTCGGCGTCGACCGGCCGAAATCAAATTTTTTGAATCCGTTGTTAAGAGCAAACTTGATCGCCTCCCAATACAGCATGTTGTTAGGACAGAGGGCCTTGTATTTGCCAACGGACGACGCCCACGGTATTTCGAGCACATCCCTGAACCAGAGAGCTATACCGGCTGCAATCATTCTTTTCTCATAATAAACAGCTAGAACTCGAGTGCAATCAGGAAAGGACGTCAAAACGCATTGAAAGAAATGTTTTGCGTAGACTGGCGTGCCAAGGTCCCGCATATTACGAGCAAACACCTCGTAAAACCCGTCCAGAAGCTCTATCTGCCCAATAACGAATTCCAGACCACTTTTCTGCGCCTTGCGTATTTGATTTCTCAGCTTCGCATTAAAGCCCTTCCACTGAGTCTCTTCGTTGGCCGCGAGCTCAAGAATCATCGTTACCTTGTGTTCCTTTGAGGAAAATCCCTCCACGGAATATCCCAAATGGCGCAATTCAACATGCGTCGCCTGAACGGATTTTCGGAGGTGCTCCGCATGGTCCAATAAAAGCTGAGCGGCCTGGAAGTCACTACATACCAAACCGCCATAGTTCACAAAAGGCAAGGACACTAAGAAATTTCCGAAAAGCCGACTATGCATATGAACCAGTGGTAGCACCCCTCGCCACACGCCGCCTTCATCGACAGCCGCAATGTAATAGCACTCATGGCCAAAACTCTGACCTATGATCGACTTCCAGCGGAACCGGTGATAACCAGTTGCCCGCTCTGCCGTTTCTACAAATGAATCCCAATTGGTTTCGTCTTTGTCGACTTGAACTACGTTCATCTGGGCTAAACCTAGTATTTTCTTAGGAAGCAGCGGTGACCCAATCCGGACGTTGCATCTCGGAGACTCAGCGCGCAAAACCACGGATCAAACCGCGTTCGCTCGCGCAGAGACGCCGACATCGAAAAAAGCTTTTGTCATTGAACCGCTTCGAGTAATCAGAGCGTTCGGTCTACCGCGATTGAGTTGGGACAAATTGAAGTGGCAGATTGTGCTCCCTATCTATATCAAACTTTTGCATGAGTTCGTGAACGTATTTCACGGCAGCAGATGGCTGAATCCGCGGCACAAGCGAGGGCGTTTGGACGAACAAGTCGCAGCAGCCACCTGCTTGCTGACAGCAAGCGCGACGGTCTCAGAAGGATTTTTTCCGCTATGGCACCCCGAATTGACTCTCCCGAAACTTGGGCAAACTGAAAATTTGCCTAAAAAAACTGGCCAAATTCCGGGCCGGTCGTTGGTCCCGCAAAAGGTTTTCCCACAAAATCGAGAGCTTTCCGCAGGCGAGTGGGACCCTTCCTGCGACCAAATAGCGAGTTATTAGCCAGTGCGCGATGTTTAAGTTGATGATGCCGAACGATTTTTGCCGACTGAAGACTTCTCGCAAGATCTCCTTATCAATGCAAACGATATTTTTACAATGCAAATAGCTGAGGAGCAAATAAAGATGCGTCGCCGCGACAGAATCTTTGACCCAATCAAAAACCACATTCCAGCGTAGACATTCCTGCGCGCCGCGCAGTATGAAAATTGTGTCCAAAAGCGCAAACAGACCGCCTCTCTGTTTCAGGTCGATCAAGCCCAACGCCCAATGTGATGCCGTATAGACAATTTGCAGCTCCGGTGTCAACCGCTTGACCGCCATTCCTTCTACTCGGCATAATATTGACTCCGCCGCGATATTTTCCCGGCCAAAGACCGGCAGTGCCGACAATTTACTCGCTTGAGGAAAGATTCCTCGATGTACTTCCACCCAAACTCCAGTTGGCGGATGATAAAATGGCATACTATGGTGATGCGTCAGATAGTACGCTGCGTTATTTTTCGATTGCTGGCAGAATCCCATTTCGAACAGAAGCGATTCGACTATCGGCTGATCTTTCGCCTCCACTAGAATATCCAAATCACGCATGACCCTGAGATGCGTTTCTGGATAAAATTCGCTGGCAACCGAACATCCTTTGAGAAGCGTAATCGGCGGTAACAACTCTCGGGAGCGCTTCAATAATTCGCGGAGAGTCTCCAGTTGAAGATTATTTAAGAAACAAACGCTGAGATTCGCCGACTCGAGCTCGCGCCATAACGGCGATTCAAACCGGCGCGCATCAGCTCGGCTGAGAAAACAAGCAAGAGGAGCCAAGCCTGTCTCTATGATCCAGTAAATCTGCGCATGAGCAAAATCAGATAACGGCGGAATCGGGTGACCCTGCGAAACTGAGCGTAATAGTGTCAGCGCGTCATGGGAATACTTATAAGGCAGACGAGTCAAAGCTGGATTCCCGCATGGTTAAAATCTCGCACGCAAGCGGCTTGGAGCAATTCACACGTGCTGCGGAGATCTCCGGTGAGAAGCTCGAAGCACGGTGTTTTCGTGACAATAGCGATCGCATTGTCCAACCCGTATTGTCGATGAGCCAGTGGATTGAGTGTATTGATGAGCAGGCGTACCGTAGCGTCCGCTGAACTCATGCGCTTTAGTATCGGAGATTGGGCTTCACCGATGAAGCGCAGAAAAACAATCATTGAAAGCATTAGCGGCTCGGCTACCGGGTCGTCGGGAAAAAGCGAGGTCGGGACATGAATCGTACGTCCGGTAATAACAGCATCTCGCGGCACCGGATAGCCATTGGGCGGTGCTTTTTTTAGGCAGAGAGCCCGCGGAAATGGGAGCACCCGAAACGTCGTAGGGTCGATTGGTGCAATCTCATCGCTCAGGTACTGAAAACCGTGATGTAAAAGTGCCCAAGCCGTCGTTGATTTGCCGAAGCCCGATGGCGCTACCAGAGCGATCGCATGATCGCAAAAAGCGAGCACCGCTGCATGGACAAAATAAAGATCGGGCCTGAGTTTTTGCGTCTCGATGATAAGATCTTTGTCGAACTTGCAAATGAAATCTCCGGGGCCTCTCGCAAACTCAGGACAATCTCCGTAACGCCTTATGAACAGGCCGTCGGACGACCCAGCAGTTATATCGTAACTGACCTGCGCTTGTCTAATCGGTTGCTTAAAAGAACGGTAGACATTTTCTAACAAAGCGTGAGCATCCTGATCGGCACACTCGATTTGCACGCCGCAATCAAGAACCTCCAACTGAAAAGCAGCCATTTAACAAAACATCGAGCGAATATAGCCGGCTCCCGGCTATTTGGTTCTTGTCTTGTTCGTTAGATCTACAAAACTGTTTTTATAGTCTTTTTTGTCTTTATTACCTTGATTGTTCTTGTCTTTCTCCGTCGTACCGATGTAGTAATCTCCGGATCCCGCTGAGGCAAAGGAAAAAGTGGCAGGAATAGTGAAAATAATCGGTGCGATATACGCGGCTTTCTTGATTATATCTCTTCTTGTAATGAGCTCTTCAGACATCACGACTCTCCATTTTTAGTAGATTTATCTCATCAGCAGGCTCAGCGACTCAAATTTTAAAAGCGTTTCAGTTACATCTTTCTGGCCAGTCATTAAGTCGACGTCATACGCACTCGCCAACCGAGCAACAATATCATCCACCCGTAAACTGCCATCGCAGCAGCCCCAAATGAAACTAGCGGTCGGATTGAGCCGGTGAAGCACTCCAGCTTCACGGTTCAGTATTACCGCTTCGCCGTCGATAATTCTGCACAAGAGATCCGAACGATGTTGAGGACGCCTTTCTCGGAGTTTTTGACTGAGTTCTGGATCGTGATCTCTTGTAGGGCTCGGATTCGCCATGCTTAAACCTGACATCCGTGTTCCCGAGCAATCTGCATACCGATCGACGAGAGATTGGATCCGTGTGAAACACACATAATTTTCAAATGTTTCCAATACCGTAATGGTTCCAAACAGCATCACGTTTGCCACAATCGGCATAAAACTGTCACGCGCCGCTTTTGCTCGTGTCAATGTGGAATGTCGCTCGTAGAATAACGGAGATCTCCAGTAAATTATGCCGAAGGCGCTTCCCGCTCTCGATTGTTCGATAATCATCAACAGAGTCGAACTATAGAGCAGTCAAATTGGTGTTTGTTGTAAGAACTTGGCAATCATTGACTGTAACGGTAATATTAGCCAACGAAATAACATCTTTCGGCAGCCAAATCACCTCTGCTCTCGCTCTTCTACACAATCTGTGTACCCGCTGCTTGTTATTGCCTCCAATCGAATTGCATTCTTTGGCCTACATTTTTCCCGCACAGGGAACCCGAAATAACTTTCCTAAAATTATTTTCAAATTGTTGAATCGTCCATGCGATTGAAGAGATTAGTTTTTTCTTGACGCAAGTCACATCAAAGGCATTGCAGCTACTCAAATGGTACACACATTGCAGCCGTTGCGGAGAAATTTACAAACGCGGTTGGAATATTCATGAAAAGCATTCAGTGCTTGCTGTGTATCTTTGCGTTCTGTGCGGTCTTGATAGCAACGCCAAACTCGTCAGCGCAAGTGCAGTCTTCTGCAACTTTGCAGTGGCAAGACAATTCCGGGAACGAGCAAGGTTTTGGAATAGAAATGCTGTCGCCGACCGATGCAGATTTTACCGAGGTGGGGACGGTCGATGCCAATACAACACAATTTAGTCTGAGCCTGACTGGAAATTACGGTGATGTGTTTTGTTTTCGTGTCTACGCCTTCAATGCCGCAGGCGACTCCCTCGATAGCAACGTCGCCTGTAAGACTCTTCTCGAAGCGCCTTCACTGCCACCAGTGAGTCCACCCACCACTCCCACCGGTCTGCACGCAACTGTCACTTCCGCAGGGATCATCCGCCTTGCGTGGGATGATGTTCAGGACGAAAGCCAGTATCTTTTTGAACGTCGGCTCGACAACACAACCGAGATGCAGATCATACTAGCGAAAGATCAAACGAGTTTTACAGATCACGACGTGGAAAAAAATAAGACCTATTGTTATCGCCTTGCTGCTATCAATCGTATTGACTCGTCGCCGTTTACTGAATACGTCTGCATCGATACACTGCCGCAAGATAATCTGTGATCGAAACGTAAACGGCAGGCTCACGTGCGCTCGCAATTTGCTTTCCGCGTGTGCCTGGATTTCAGAATGGTGCGTGCTGTCAGCGAAGCGCATTGGTGAATACTGGTATTGATTGGCGAGGCACGATACTGGTATTGATTGGCGAGGCACTTTCTAGAATCGAATGGTCATCAGTTATTTGACCCGTACAAAATTGTAAGGCCGAGAGTAGCGATCCTTAATGCTGCGGTCAAAAATTTCTAAAACGTCCGAAATTTCAAAGGCATCTCTCTTGCTCTCCGTCCGGGCTGGCTCGAAAAGGGGTAAACCGATCGAAAGGTCGGGACACAAAGCCACTGGCCTAACGCCTCACAAACGAGGCTACGGCAGCAGGGTTGCGAACCGAGCACAGTGCCTTCCTAACGCTGTGACTTCTCGCAGCCAACGGGGGGCACATGAAGTCCAATTCACATCTGATCCGCATCCTTTTTTTGGTTTGCACAGCTCTAGGCATAAGCTGGCAGAGCACAGCAATTGCCGCCCCGCTTCAGTTAAATTGGGTCGATAATTCGAGTGACGAGAGCGGTTTCAATATCGAACGGAAGACCGGAACTACAGGGACCTATGCGCAAATCGCTTCTGTCGGAGCGAATGTTACTTCATACACGGATTCGACTTTGATGAATTCCACTTCTTACTGCTATCGAGTGAATGCATTCAATGCTAATGGTGCGTCGCCCTATAGCCCCGAAGCTTGTGCAACGACGCCGGCAGCGATACAAACGTTCTCTCTTACAGTCACAAAAGCGGGGACCGGAAGTGGTACGGTAACGAGCTCCCCGGCTGGAATCAATTGCGGCAGTACCTGCTCCGCTTCTTACAACAGCGGCACGCTGGTTACTCTGACAGCAACGCCTGCGTCAAGCTCTATTTTCGCCGGCTGGAGCGGTACGGGTTGCGCGACGGGTGTCGTGACGTTGAATGCGAATACCAGCTGTACGGCAACATTTCAGCCACAGAGCTATATGCTGTCGATCGCAAAATCGGGGACAGGTACCGGAACCATCGCCAGCAGTCCGGCAGGAATCAACTGCGGAAGCACGTGCTCGGCAAGTTACGGCAGTGGCACCACAGTCACGCTAAGCGCCGCACCTGCATCTGGGTCGACTTTTGCCGGTTGGAGCGGCACTGGTTGCAGCTCCGGTACGGTTCTCATGACTGCTAATGTAAATTGCACGGCGACTTTTAACACTGCTCTTCAACAGTTCACGCTCAGTGTCGCAGTTGTGAAGACGGTAATGACGTACGGAACTGGCAGCGGAACGGTCACCAGCAGTCCCACAGGAATCAACAATTGCAGTACGACCTGCTCGGCATACTATAAGAGCGGCACCGCCGTCACCTTGACCGCCACTCCTGCAAACGGCTCGACGTTTGGTGGCTGGACAGGGTGCGCCAACGGGGTCGTAACATTGACGGCCAATACCGCTTGCACGGCGACCTTCAATCCAGTCACGCCCCAGACCTACACCCTTTCAATCCTAAAAGCCGGAACAGGTAGCGGAATCGTGACGAGCAGTCCTGCTGGAATTAACTGCGGCAGCGCTTGCTCGGCGAGTTACAACACAGGAATGGCAGTCATTTTAACCGCCACGGCGGCCGCGGGCTCGACCCTCGCTGGTTGGAGCGGCACGGGTTGCACCGGTGGAAACGTGACAATCAGCGCAAATACGACCTGCACTGCAACTTTCCAATCTTCAGTGAATCAGCTCCAAAGCAGGATCGGTGTTTTTCGGCCCAGCACGGGAGAATGGTTCTTGGACGATAATGGCAACGGCCAATGGGACACTGGAGATATTCATATCAGCTCATTCGGTAAAAGCGGAGATCTTCCGGTCGTAGGAAACTGGAGCGGAAGCGGACTCAGTAATATCGGTACTTTTACCCCGCCTACCGGAATGTGGCAATTAGACACGAACGGAGACGGGGTCTTAGATTGCGCCGTAGATGCTTGTGCTGGTCCGTTCGGCCAGTCCGGAGACTTTCCTGTGACCCGAGAGATGGGCGGCGCAACCGGGACCATTATCGGGACCTATACTCCCGAAACCACAGTTAAGATAAACGGCAGGAATAGGGTCAAGCGCGGTCATTGGAAATTTGACAACAACGACAACAGCACGTTTGACGGCTGTTCAATCGATCAATGCGACACGTTTAGCGTCGTCGGTGAGATCCCCGTGGTAGGGGACTGGAACGGAGCAGGCATCGAACAGATCGCACTTTTTACTTCAAAAGATGGCACTTGGTATCTCGATCGCAATGGCAACGAAAAATGGGACGGCTGTACCAAAGACAAGTGCCTGGGGCAGTTCGGAACCAAAGGCGATCTGCCTATTGCGGGCGACTGGGACGGTACCGGGAAAGTACGAATCGGCGTCTTCCGCCCGAGTACCTCGATGTGGTATCTGGATCTCAACGGAAACGGTAAATTGGATGCCTGCGACGTAGACGCGTGCATCGGCCCCTTCGGCCAGCCGGGAGACTTGCCGGTCGTCGGAAAGTGGTGATTCAACTGTACAATAGGTTTGGGAGGCAACTATGATTCGCAAAAACAGAGACCGGTTCTCATGCGCGATTGGCTACCTATTGTTCCTCTCAGCTCTTGCGTTATTGCCGATCCGAATCGAGGCGCAAACTCCCAGTACCGCCCCACTTATACAGGCGAATAATTTAACCTATCTTGGTTCGTTTACCGTCCCCTCAGGAAATCTAGGAAGTACATGGGGGTTCAGCGCTGCGGGGACCTGGGGTCTTGGAACATACGGTATCACGTACAATCCCGCAAACAAATCGCTTTTCATCGGCGGTCATCCCTATGAACAACGAATCGCTGAAATAGCGATCCCCGCGTCGCTCGCTGGAACACCAACAGCAACAGCTCTGCAGAACCTGATAGATCCACTTGAAGGAGCACTAGATTCGATCAATCCAACGCAACCGACCAGTAAAGCCATAGGTTCAGCCTTTATCTATAATAATCAGCTATACTTAGGCGCTTTTTCAACTTATGATGCAGCCGGAACTCAGACAAAATCTCAATTCGTGCGACCAACCAACTTGTCCACGCGCGGGCAGGTGCAGGGTCCTTTCACGATTGGCAGCACATATTCAGGATGGGTCGACAAGTACGCAGCAATTATTCCGCCGGAATGGCAATCTTCGTTCGGCGGACCTGTCTTAGTCGGCGGTTCCGGTGGATCCATTGACTCACTACAATCGTGGGGACCTTCTAGTTCAGTCATTACGCCGTCAGATGTTGGTAGCCAAAATCCCGTACCGGCGACTCGCGTACTTGGCTATCCAATTGATCATCCCCTTGCAAGTTATTATGTTGGAAATCAATACTGGAGTGCTAACACAATTATTACTGGAATGGTATTTCCACAAGGAACACGGAGCGTTTTGTACTTCGGAAAACATGGACTGGGCGATTACTGCTACGGTGGTGGTGATCAATGTAAGGACCCAGATGACTCTTCAAAAGGAAGCCACTCATATCCGTACGAAGCCCATGTCTGGGCTTATGACGCAAACGATTTACTCGCCGTTAAAAATGGCCAGAAGCAATCATGGGAAGTACAGCCGTATGCGGTTTGGACACTGAGTTCTAACTGGCACGACGTCCAAGGCGTTGGCTACGATCCTGCGACCCAAAGGCTTTATGTGTCAGCAGCATGTCAAATCGGAGATTGCTTGCCAGTTATTCTTGTGTACCAGCTGAATAATGTATCCGGTTCCAGCCAAACTCTCGCTCCGAGCGTTGCAATTTCGGCGAACCCTGCTTCCATAAGTTCCGGCGGAGCCTCAACTTTAACTTGGAGCTCTAGCAATGCAAGTTCGTGCAGCGCTTCTGGAGCTTGGTCCGGAACAAAATCAACCTCTGGTACACAAAGCACCGGAGTCCTAAGTGCCACATCCACATACTCGCTCAGTTGCACGGGCACCGGCGGTTCGGCATCACAGTCAACCACTGTTACGGTCACATCCGCGCCTTCGTCGCCATCTTCCGGTAACATCAACGTTTCCAATGTCTCCGGACTCCAAACGGCAATTGCGGGACTCGCATCGAATCAGACGATATTATTGGCAGACGGCACGTACAACTTGTCATCTACGTTATACCTACCCCAGAATATTTCGAATGTCACAATCAAAGGTGCCTCGGGGAACCGCGAAGCGGTCATTATAAAAGGTCCGGGAATGGGCAATTCGACGGTCCCATTTGGCTTTTGGCTAGACAACGTGACTGGCGTCATGTTCCAAAACATGACGATCCGCGATTTCAATCAGCACGCGATCATTGCAAACGGTGGCGTCGATAGCCCAGTCTACCGGAACTTACATATAATCGACATCGGTGATCAATTCCTTAAAAATAATCCGACAGCTGATGGTTTGAACGGAATTGACAATGGTATTTTGGACAATTCCTTGCTCGAATACTCTTCTCTCGCGCCCGATACTTATACTAATGGTTTGGATGTACACCGTGGTAAGAACTGGACTGTTCGTAACAATACATTCAAAAACTTTTGGAGCAGTAGCGGTTTAGCGGGACCCGCTGTTTTAATCTGGAACGGAAGCAGCGACAGCACCGTGGTGCGCAACACGTTTATTAACAATCAACGGGATATCGCGCTAGGGTTCGACCCCACAAAACCGGTTGATGGAATCACTGATCATGCGAGAGGTATCATTGCGAATAATTTCTTTTATAAGACAAGCAACATTTCACCTGATGTTCCGATCGCGGTTTTCGATTCTCCCCAAACAAAGGTTTATTACAACACCGTAGTGCTCAATGGCGGCTACTCAAATGCCATCGAGTACCGTTTCCCACGCACGACCGGTGTCGATATCAAGAACAATTTGGCAGATGCCGCTATTGTTTCACGCGACGGGGCCTCAGGTTCCATAGCTAATAATATAATAAACGCCACATCGGGAATGTTTGCCAATGCGTCTACAGCGGATCTGCACCTTGTAGCAACCGCCACTGCAGCGATCGATAAGGGCCTTGCGGTTTCCATAATCGACGATTTCGACGGGCAAGCGCGGCCGCAAGGAGCCGCTTCCGATATCGGTGCCGATGAGTATACCACTAATCTGACGGCTCCTGCTGCTCCGAGTAATCTAGTTCTGCAATAAGAATTGTGGGGTGTCCCGTCCAAGGCGGGGGAGCCCACATTGTAAACGGTAGCTACGCTACCGTGCGAGGCTGTCTGTATATTCTTCCATCAATTCTGCATATTCTTGGATCGTGGCACCGATTTGAAACTGTTCGACGACTTTTTGTCGAGCAGCTATGCCTAGTTTCCTTCGCTTCGAGGCACAAAGAAGCGATTTCAATGTCTCAACAAAGTTGTCAACAGATCCATCAAGATCTCTGATAAACCCTTCAATGCCGTCATCGACGATGTGTCGCAGCTCTCCGACATTAGTCGAAACAACGGGCAAACCGACCGACATTGCTTCGAGGATTGTTACCGGCATCTGCTCACATAAAGATGTTAACAGAAATACGTCCATTGCCCGTAAGTAAGGCAGAACATCTGTTTGCTGACCGACAAACTTGACATACCGTAACAACCCCTCAAGCTCGCAACGAGCTTCGAAACGCGGTCGTTCTGGACCATCACCTATGATGAGGAGTCGAAAACCCATCTTATGAGGATTGCTACATCGGAAGATCTCGAAAAGCAAATCAAGATTCTTAACCGGATCTAGCCGTCCCGAAAATCCGATAACGCATTCAGTGTCGGAAAAGCCTAGATACTTGCGTACGCGTTGTCGCTCTTTTTCATCGGGAAAATAATAGTTAACATCAATACCATTCGGGATTCGCCGAATTCTCTTTTGTCTGACTAAGAAACGCTCGCTTAATAGTTCCTGAAGCTCATGAGACACGACAATGATTTCCGAGGAAAGCCGATAAACAAAGAAGCGGATCCAATCTCTTACCCAAAGCGTTTTCCTTGCTTCTTCAGCACTAAAGCCATGCTCATTATGGATAATTTTTCGTATGCCAGCTAAACGGCCCAGCCAAATTCCGTCGGTCGCTCCCCAGTTATATGTGAATAGAACGTCAGCCTGACTACGTCGTAATGCAGAATATAATGATACAAAGAACAGCGATCGGGATGCTGGTCGGGTGAGTTTTATAATTTGAATGCTGCTGTTTCGAATCCAAGCAGCCGCGTGCGTACGATCATCAAGCACAAGCACCACGTGATCATGTGTTTTAGCAGTACTGTTTAGTACTGCGCAGATGATTTTCTCCATCCCACCAAGACCAAAGGACGGCACGACATGAACGATACGCATATTCAAGCCGCAATGGATTGGTTGCTTTGCCGCTGGGCCTCTTCCTGAGTAACTAACGATGTCGTGGCAATGCGCCTCAATGCGATCGTTAGCCCGAAGATGTGCCACAAATTTTCAGCATATTGGGACGGAAGAAAAGCGCCTCCTATTATAAAAGCAATCATGGCTGCTGCGAGTGCTATGGCCGATTTTCCAAGCTCGGTTGGCAAGCGCCCGGTCGAAGCCCAACGCCTTACCCGCACGCAAGCTACAAGAGACAGAAATAGGATAGCTATAAAAATCACAAGACCGGGATAACCTAATTCGGCCAATACACCGAAGTAGCTGCTGTGCACCGACCGCTGCCGGCCGTATGCGCCGTTCAAAAAGTCAAAGTCGTCGTAGGCTTTATTAAACCCGTTGAATCCCACTCCCGCAATTGGATTGGCCGCAGCCATCGTGCGGGCGACCTCCCAGAAATGGAGTCGACCCAAAGCGGATGCGTCTTTCGTCTCGTTATAAGTTTGAATCGTATCTATTCGGTCCCAGAAGCCCGCAGGAAGCGCAGGTACTATGGTGACTAATATTAATCCAATGACAATGCCGATTCTCAATTTCCTAAATGATAATAGCCACCATGCTACTCCCATACCTATTGCTGCAATAAAGCCTCCACGTGAGTACGTCGACAAAGCCCTATAAAGACAACCAACAAACAGAATTCCCCAAAGTGTTTTTCCCCATTTCCAGTGAGATGTTTGATATAGCAAACCAACCAGTGGAACAAGCATAAGCATACCTAGGGCGACACCGTTATTATCTCCTAGAAACGGAACCGGATTAATATTTGGGCCACCGGGCTTCGTTATGAGATAAAACCAACCTTGTTTACCCTGCTCCAGGCCGAGCGCTAGAACTATGACGATACTAACAAGGCGGAATCTGGCGAAATCGGTGGTGAGAACAACGATCAGGTAAGAGATCACTGCTACTTTCACGAACTCCAAAAGGTATGGCCAGCAATACTCCGCGTACGGTGAGAACACCACAGACAAAATAGCCTGTACGAGAAACAGCAAACAAAAGGTGATCAGGCCGTTCCAGGCTAAGTGTTTTTTGCATAACAACGTTACGAATACGAGATACAAACCAATACTGAACGAAAGATTAAGCGAGCGAATAATATCATCAGAGACCCAATCCTCGGGTCTAAAATAGGCATTGCCCAGATAAAAGAGAAGCGCATAAAAAGGGGCCTGCAGCGAATAATACGTCCCTAACGCTATAAGAAACGATACTAGCAGTACCCGTAACATGTTACTTGTCGCTAATTAGTTCTCACTGAAAAAGTCGCAATTTTCTTAAGCCTAAACCGCTGAATGGTGTCAAAGAAGAAGCATGCGTAGAGCCATATCGTATCAAATGAGGTTTTGGTGACGACGACGAACTCAAGCAGGTTGCAGTTCGTAAAGCGAAGCATCAATGAAACCCACCCCGATGATGTCGGTATTATTCACCAGGCGGTAAGGACGCTTACCCACTTGGTTGGTGATCTTTTGCCCCAAAGAGGCTGCCAGCTGAAGGGGAGGTTTTCTGAGCAAATTGAACCGGATCGTGAAACGAAACGATCCGCTCCGCTATCGAGTTCTTTCCCTGAAGTTTCTGCTCAGTCTGAGTCACAAGGGTCAGCGTTTCTTTGCGAATGGGCCGCGCTTCAGGGCCTGGTTCAGACAACTGCAACGGTTTCGCTGTGGAATCGAGGCGTCGATCAAGATCGTTGCCATTCAGTAACTTAATTCGGATCCCTTGTATTACGATAAGGCGTTCCCAATGCTCACTTTTTCAGCGTGGGCACTACGGCTAATTAGTTCACAATTACTCTTATGCGTAAACTACGAATCGGCCTGTAGAGAGCCTGAAATCCTTTGTCACCGCACGCCACTCGTATTTATCAACTCAAGAGTCTTGAACCCGTCTCGGACAAACTCGCAGGGATGTTCATTTACGGCTTTAATGTATGGTCCCGCGTAAAAAGTCAAATACGGCAAAATACCGGGATCTGCCCAACGGTAGGGTAGCAGATCAAAAACAAACCCAGGTACCCAGTCCCAACGTACTTTGTTTTTCGGTCCATATCCATGCATGAAGTGCTGCATTCGCCATTTTTGCCGTAGTCTCGCCGCATTTCTAACGAATCCGAAATGATGGCACGTAGCCACTGGTTCGCCGATCGGTGCTTTCCTGTGGGTATATCCCACATTGGAGCCATCACCCCACACCGCGATGTCGGGAAGATTACGATGCAACACGGCCTTCTTCGCCGGCCATTTCAACACTTCTGGTTGCTTATGATATAATTTGTAGTTGGCGTAAAAATTTATAAAGGAGAGCGATGCAACCGTTTCTTCAGTACCAGTGATAAAGCTTCTTATTTTAGCGAACTCCCACTCAGGTACAAATTCATCGCTATCGAGAAGGAGACACCAATCACCGCTACAGAGTTTTCGGGCGTCGTTCTTAAATTTTGAATGCCACGTTTTTGGATCAGATGTATCCCAGTAGTTACGATATATCTTGATCTTTGTGTGGAGTCCCTTAATTGCATCATATGTTCCATCAGTCGAGTAACCTTCATTCACTATTATCTCGTCCGCTAAAGGAAGATGGTGCTTGAGCATGTCCACAATATGAAAATCAAACCTAATACCGTTTCGTATGGAAGTGTAGATAGAAAGTTTCATGTCGTTTTCAAATCTTTCTATGAGAGGTAACACTAACTGCCAACGAACTCCGAAATCCCTTGGTCATTGAGTGAGCACGTGCTATTCCGTAGACTAGATATAAAACAAAAAGTTGCGGAATAACTTTCAGCTGTTCTGTCTTAGTGGCCGTGCGAATCGCTAACGTAATAGCAGGGGTAATTAAAATAAATATACTCGCCCCTAAAAGTTCGAAGGTGCGATTCTGGAACGCGAAAACACAGCTAATCAGGACAAAAAATAAACCAAAGGTAACGTATATTGGGTATCCCACACTAGGTAATTCGGTAACACGAAGGCCATGGGAAATAATTCCCTTCAGCGTACCCATACCGCGCCACACCTCTTTGCGCCAAAATGTCTTCAGATCCGGAGCTTCACCCCAGTGGATAGCCTCCATATCGGGATTCCTCACGATCTTTCCTTGTCCGTTGAGCCGATAGCACAAATCTACGTCCTCCGCAGTCACCAGGACGTCGTTAAAACCACCAATTGCATCAAACGCCGTCCTGCGAACAATCAAATTCATCGACGGCAGCCAAGTTACTCCTCGATCTGACGCGTAGTTTTGCGTACCGCACTGATGAATCCCCCAAGCCTCCTGGACCCATGTGGATGGTGATGGCGGCCGTGGAAAGCAACCACTCGAAATGACTGATTTATCATGAAAACAAAGTAACCCTTTTTCCAACCAATGAGGCGCGATTTCGACATCCGAGTCCACAAACGCAAGGTAATTACCCCGCGCAATTCGCGCTCCAGTATTACGCAGCGCACCCACAGTAACCCCGGGCACAACATGGACGAAAACACCGAGGTTACGTACAATTTGCTGAGTTCGGTCCGTAGAACCG
>Ga0070679_100002266_pt1 | contig 17375 bp, 7 predicted proteins | sample KBSC63BmetaG_FD_65652 | JGI IMG/M metagenome (GOLD analysis project Ga0070679, IMG submission 65652) | Corn rhizosphere microbial communities from Kellogg Biological Station, Michigan, USA - KBS C6-3B metaG | ecosystem: Host-associated > Plants > Roots > Rhizosphere | place: USA: Michigan... | reverse complement strand
AACTTCCTCAAGAGCTATCCCGGCACCCTGATCGTGATCAGCCACGAGCGCGACCTGCTCAACAACGTGGTCGACTCGATCCTCCACCTCCAGGGCGGCAAGCTCACTCTCTATGCCGGCGGATACGACGCGTTCGAGACCCAGCGCGCCGAGCGCGCGGCCCAGCTGGCCGCGGCCAAGGCCTCGCAGGATGCCCAGCGCGCGAGGCTGCAGGACTATGTCGCCCGCAACAGCGCGCGCGCCTCGACCGCCAAGCAGGCCCAGTCGCGCGCCAAGATGCTGGCCAAGATGCAGCCGATCGCCGCGCTGATGGAAGACCCGAGCCTGAGCTTCGACTTCCCGAGCGCCGACCCCATGCGTCCGCCGCTGATCACGCTCGACTTCGCGGCGGTGGGTTATGGCGGGGAGCCGATCCTTCGCCGGCTCAACTTGCGCATCGACCCCGACGACCGCATCGCCTTGCTGGGCCGCAACGGCAACGGCAAGACGACGCTGGCGCGCCTGCTCGCCGCGCAGCTCAGCCCGGTCGAGGGAGAGATGCAGGCCTCCGGCCGCATGCGGGTGGGCTACTTCACGCAGTACCAGGTCGAAGAGCTCGCTGCGGACGATACCCCGCTCGAACACATGACCCGGGCGATGAAAGGCGCCGCGCCGCACGCGGTGCGCGCCCAGCTCGGCCGGTTCGGCTTTTCGGGCAATCGCGCCTCGACCAGGGTCGGGCAGCTTTCCGGCGGGGAGCGCGCCCGGCTGGCGCTCGCGCTGATCACCCGTGAAGCGCCGCATCTGCTGATCCTCGACGAGCCGACCAACCACCTCGACGTCGATTCCCGCGAGGCGCTGGTCCAGGCGCTCAACCAGTACGAAGGCGCGGTGATCCTCATCAGCCACGATCGCCACATGGTCGAACTGACCGCGGACAAGCTGGTGCTCGTCGATGAGGGCACCGCGGTCGATTATCAGGGCAGCATGGAAGACTATATCGACTTCGTGCTCGGCCGGAACCAGCCCAAGGCGGATCAAGGTTCCAGGCCGCGGAAGAAGGACAGGCGCGCGGACGCCCGCTCGCGGGAGGAGGCGCGGACGACCCGCAACGCGATCCTCGAGGCGGAGAAGCTGATCGCCGGATTGCAGGCGCGGATTGCCGCGATCGACCTGGCGATGACCGATCCCGCTTCCCCTCCCCCGGAGCTGGCCGGCGTGGCGCCGAGCGAACTCGCGCGACGCAGGGCGAACCTCGTGCCGGAACTCGAAGCCGCCGAAGCCCAATGGCTCGCCGCGAGCGAGAACCTCGAACGGCAGGTGGCCTAGCCCCCATGCGCACGCGGCTGAGCGCCTGTGCGAGGAAAGCGCGTTACGGCACGGCGGAGAGCGCGATGGACGCCGCCCGGAGAATCCCCGGAGAGCTGAGGCACTACCGCTGCGACCGGTGCGGGCAGTTCCATCTGACCAGCCGGACGAAGGGCAAGCGGATACCGCGGCCCCTCCATCGGGGCGAGTAAGCCGCGTTGGCCCGCCTGATCCTCTTCAACAAGCCGTTCGGCGTGCTGTCGCAGTTCACCGAGGAGCGCAGCGGAGCGCCCCGCCCTACCCTGGCCGACTTCATCGATCTGACTGGGGTCTATCCGGCTGGGCGGCTCGATTTCGACAGCGAGGGCCTGATGGTCCTGTGCGATGACGGGCGCCTGCAGGCGCGGATTGCCGATCCGCGTTTCAAGCTGGCCAAGTCGTACCTGGTGCAAGTCGAAGGGGAGCCGGATGAGGCAGCCCTGGGGCAACTGCGGGCGGGCGTGCGCCTGAAGGACGGGCTGACCCGGCGGGCCGAAGCCCGGGCCATAGCCGCCCCTTCGCTCTGGCCGCGCGATCCGCCGATCCGCGTGCGCAAGTCCATTCCGGATAGCTGGATCGAGCTGACGATCGAAGAAGGTCGAAACCGCCAGGTGCGCAGGATGACCGCTGCGGTCGGGCACCCGACCTTGCGGCTGGTGCGCTGGGCGATCGGCGCCTGGTCGCTGGACGGCTTAGCTCCGGGAGAGTGGCGGGAAGTCCCGGCCGTGCTGCCGCCGGGCTGAGCCGCGAAGTCAGTCTCCGGGTTCGAAGGCGACACTGCCCTGGTTGGCCAATTCCAACAGCAAGGCGAGGCCTTCCTCGGACCCCAGAGCGTCCTGGCCAAATTCGACGCGGGGCCTGGCGCAAAGACGTTCCGCCAGAGGCGCAGCCGAACCGGAGCAGGGATAGGTCCGGCCGTCGACGAACAGGTCGAGCGATCCCGCTCCGAGCCGGACGAACGCAAAACGGCTGGCCGGATTGCGCAGCAGGGCCATGCCCGCCGCGATGTTCGAGCGCACCTCCGCTAGCGTGACGGGCGGTTCGGGCCGCCAATCGATGTCGTGGCTCTTGGGTGCGGTACTGTATTCGCCGAACCAGCGCGCGAAGCCGCCCGGGTCGAGCACGCGCTCGGCGACCATTTCCCGCAGGCGGTCGAGCGCCGGGTGCGAGATCTCGCCGGGATTTTCCTGCGCCGGCAGCGCGGGGTCGGCATAGCGATCGTCGTCTTCGAGTTCGCCCGCCAGGTATTGCGCCCAGCCAGCGATCAACTCGCTGCGCGAAGGCGCCCGAAAGCCGATCGAATACGTCATGCAGTCGTCACCCACCGCAATGCCGTTGTGCGCCACGCCCGGCGGTACATAGAGGATATCGCCGGGATCGAGGACCCATTCGCCGGTCGGCTCGAAGCTCGCCAGCAGGCGCAAGTCGTCGTGCGGCAGCAATTGCGTCGTGGAGTCGCATCGAGCGCCGACTTGCCAGCGCCGCCGCCCCAGGCCCTGGACCAGGAATACGTCGTAATTGTCGAAATGCGCGCCGACGCCGCCGCCATCGACCGCGTAGCTGACCATGACATCGTCCACCCGCCAGTTCGGGATGAAGCGAAAGTGTTCGAGCAGCGCGGCAACCTCGGGAACATGGTGATCGACCGCCTGGACCAGCAGCGTCCAAGGCGCTTTATCCATCCTCGCGAACCGGTCTTCGGAGAGCGGGCCGTGTTCGAGCCGCCATTGCTCGCGCGACTGGGTGATCAGCCGGGATTCGACCCCGGGTTCGCAGGCCAGCCCGGCCAGCTCATCGGGGTCGAGCGGATTGCTCCACGGCTCGAACGCCTGCCTGATCAGCAGCGGCTTCTTTTGCCAGGTATCCCGCAGGAACGCATCGACATCGAAATTCGCCGGTTGCAGCGGCACATCGGGCATCGATGGCTCCAGCCGGTCCGTGCGGCGGCCAGCCTAGCGCTTGCGCGCCTTGCGAGCGGCGTAACGGGCGTCGCGCGCGGCCTTGAGCTCGGCCTGGGTGGGCACTCTCGGCTGGGCCGCCTTCGCCGCCTCGGCCGCAGCCTGGGCAGCAGCGGCAGCCGCTTCCTTTTCCGCCAGCGCGGCGGCTTCCTTCTCGGCCTTCGCCTGCTCGCGCGCGGCCGCGGCCTTGGTTTCACGCGCCAGGTAGCGTTCCTTCGCGGCGGCGATCTCCTCGGGCGTGCGCTTCGGCGCGGCCTTGTGCCTTTCGAGCAAAGCGCGTTTTGCCTCGGCGGACGCGTTCGCGCGGTCGCTGAACGTCGGGTTCTTGAATCCTTTAGCCACTCTAACCTTCCTGCTTACATCACCCCGACCAATGCCGCAGCGCGGCGACAATCGCCTTCGCCGGGCAAGGCAGGGTATGCAAGCGCCGTCGCACAAGCGACCGGCCGAGGGCAAGGAATACTCAAGCGGCTTGCGCTCCCGCTTTCGATCCAGACCGCGGGCGAAGTTGGGCCGGCAGAGCGCGGTCCCTCGCTGCGTATACACGAGTGCCAGAGTGGGACGCGACCCGAGCGGCGCGGATTGACAGCGCGATGGTTGCGGTCTTTGTTCCGGCCCACGTGATTCTACGGTTAACAAAACCTGCGAGTCGCTGTGGGGCCGGCAGTGCATTGCCGAAGCAGATTTTCAGGGGGCCGTATGACCGACTACGCTTTCTCGCGCGTGGACCGCACTTCGTCGCGTCGCCAGCGCCTCCGCCGCTACGCTTCCGTCAGCGCCCTCGCCTCAGGCCTGCTCGCGGTCGGGCTGGCGAGCCCCGCTTCGGCCCAGGACCGGGTCTACACCGGACCGGGCACCGTCTGGAATACCGGCGCCAACTGGAACGGCAGCGACGCGCCCGACACGACGGGTGAGACCGCCGTCTTCCAGAACAACGGCGCGCCGAGCAGCGTTTCCGTGACCGCCGATGTCGGGATCGACGGGATGCGGTTCGAGGCGGCCGCCCCTTCCAGGACCGTCAACGTCGGCGCCCTGTTGGGGATCTATGGCGCCGGGATCAGCAACCAGTCGGGCAATCTCCAGACAATCAATATAGACGGCGCCAACATCGGCACGACCTCGCTGCAGATGGCCGGATCGAGCGATTTCACCGACGGCCGGACCGACGTGGTGGTCGGCAACGGCTTCTTCCAGATCGCCCAGACCGCGAACGCCACTTTCGGCAATGCCCTCATGAACGGCGGAATCCTGTCACTCGAAACCACGGACGGTACCGCCACGCTCGGCGGCCTCAGCGGAACGGGGACGGTGCGCGGCGCCATCCAGAACGGCGCTGTCGCCAATCAGCAGCTGACGGTCGGCGGGCTCAACCTGTCGTCTACCTTCGGCGGCGACTTCCAGGATGCCTTCGGCGCCACGTTGAGCGTCGTCAAGGCGGGCACCGGCACGCTGACCTTGACCGGCGCCAGCAGCAATGCCGGAACGACCACGATCAGCGCCGGCACGCTGCAGCTCGGCAACGGCGGCACGACCGGCTCGCTCGGCAGCGGCAATGTCGTCGATAACGCTGTCCTCGCGTTCAACCGGAGCAACAGCCCGACCTTCAGCAATGCGATCAGCGGCACGGGTTCGGTAAGCCAGAGCGGCAGCGGCACCCTGATCCTGTCAGGCGCCAACACCTACTCCGGCGGCACCACGATCAACTCCGGCACGCTGCTGCTCGGCAGCGCCACCGGCGTTGGCGGCGGCACTGTAAAGTTCGCGGGCGACGGGACTTTGGGCACCGCGACCGGCATCTCCGGCACGGCCAACGGCATCACGGTGAATGCCGGCATCAACGCGACGATCGGCGCGGCCGCGGGGCAGACGCTGGCTCTGACCGGCTCATTCAATCAAAACACGGCGCCGAACACCACGGTTCACTTCGGCAGCGCTTCGCTGACCGGAACCGTCGATTTCGGCTTCAACTCGATGCTCCTGAGCCAGGCCGGGGGAGCCTTCATCGACGGCGGCACCCTGCGCCTGAACACGTCCATCGCGAGCATCTATTTCCTCAACAACGGGGGCCTGACGATCGCCTCGGGCGCGACGCTCGACCTCAACAGCCTGTTCGGCGCCGGCGTCAACCTCAGCGGCGGCGGCACGATCACCAACAACGGCGGCCTGGCCGCGCAATTCCAGGCGCAGCAGACCGGAACGTCCACTTTCGGCGGCACGATCCAGGACGGCACGTCGCCGACCTCGCTGCAGGTGCGCGGCGGCGGCACGCTGATCCTCACCGGTGCGAACACCTACAGCGGCGCGACGACGTTCTCCGGCGGATCGACCCTGCAGCTCGGCAACGGCGGCACCACCGGCTCGATCAGCGGCGGCAGCAGCATCGACCTGACCAACGGCCATCTGGCCATCGATCGTTCCGATGCCTTCACTCTCGCGAACGTCTTGAGCGGTAGTGGCAGCCTGATCCAGTCGGGCGTCGGCACGACCACGGTGACGGGCGCCAATACCTACAGCGGCGGCACCACGATCAAGGGCGGCACGCTGCTGCTCGGCAGCGCGGGTGCGCTTGGCACGGGGCCGGTTATTTTCGCGGCCGACGGCATTCTCGGCACCGCGACCGGCATCTCCGGCACGGCCAACGGCATCACGGTGAACGCCGGCATCAACGCGACGATGGGTGCGGCGGCGGGGCAGACGCTGGCGCTGACCGGCTCGTTCAATCAAAACACGGCGCCCAACACCACGGTTCACTTCGGCAGCGCTTCGCTGACCGGAATCGTCGATTTCGGCTTCAACTCGATGCTCTTGAGCCAGGCCGGCGGAGCCTTCATCGATGGCGGCACGCTGCGCCTGAACACCTCCATCGCGAGCATCTACTTCCTCAACAACGGCGGCCTGACGATCGCCTCGGGCGCGACGCTCGATATCAACGGCCAGTACGGCGCGGGCGTCAACCTCAGCGGCGGCGGCACGATCACCAACAACGGCGGCGTGGCGGCGCAATTCCAGGCCCAGCAGACCGGCACGGCCACTTTCGGCGGCACGATCCAGGACGGCACGTCGCAGACGTCGCTGCTGGTGCGCGGCGGCGGCACGCTGATCCTCACCGGCGCGAACACCTATAGCGGCGCGACGACGTTCTCCGGCGGCTCGACCCTGCAACTCGGCAACGGCGGCGCGACCGGCTCGATCGGCGGCGGCGACATCGACCTGACCAACGGCCACTTGGTGGTAGATCGGGCGGGCGCAATCAGCCTCACGGGTACGATCAGCGGAACGGGCGATCTGACCCAGGCGGGCCCAGGGGTGACGACCGTCACCGGCGCCAACACCTACAGCGGGGCGACCAACCTCAACTTGGGGACGCTCGAGGTCGGCAACACCAACGCGCTCGGCACCGGAACCCTGACTTTCGCCGGGGCCGGTGCGGCGACGACGCTGCGGGGCATCGCCACCGCCTCGCTGGCCAACGACCTGCACTTCAACAACGGCGCCAACGCGTCCATCACGGCCGCGGCAGGCACCACGCTGACTCTCAACGGCAGTTCGATGTATATCGACTCGAGCGCCGCGGGAACGGCGCTGCACTTCGGCAACGCCGGCGACACCGGTACGGTCGTCTTCAATCCGGCCTTCGGCGTCGTCGCCGGCGGGGCCGGCTACGACATATTCGTCGATGGCGGCACGTTGCAGGCAGGATCGTCCAACACGCTTCCGTTCCTCACCGGCCTGAACAACGTCAACACCACCGTCGCGGCCGGCGCCACGCTGGACTATACGCCGTTTCTGTCGGGCTCGATCTACAACCTCCTCGGCGCCGGCACGGTGCTCGACGATGGCGGCACCACCAGCGTTCGCAGCGGTCTGTTCAGCGGCGACATCGCCGGCACGCAGAACCTCCACGTCTATTTAGGCGGCACACTGATCCTGACCGGGGCCAACACCTACAGCGGGACGACGACGTTCGCCGGCAATGGAACGCTCCAGCTCGGCGACGGTGGGACGAGCGGGTCGATCGGCGGCGGCGACATCGATCTCAGCGACGGGCACCTCGCGGTGAACCAGGCGGGATCGGTCACCCTGGCCAATACCATCACCGGCACCGGCGACCTGACCCAGGCCGGCACGGGCGTAACCACCCTCACCGCCACCAACACCTACACCGGCGCGACCAACCTCCAGCAAGGCACGCTCCAGGCCGGCAGCACCAACGCCTTCGGCACCGGCAACCTGATCTTCGCCGGCGGCGGCGTGGCGACCACCGTGCGCGGCCTCACCACGGCATCGCTGGGCAACAGCCTGTCGTTCAGCAACGGCGCCGACGCGACGATCGCCGCCGCGGCGGGCACGACGCTGACGCTGAACGGCACCGCCTTCAACATCAACGCCGTCGTCCCGGGCACCCAGATCCACTTCGGCAGCGCGAGCGACACCGGCACGGTGGTGTTCAATCCGTCGTTCGGCGTGGTGGCCGGGGCGAGCGGCTACGACATCTTGGTCGACGGCGGCACCTTGCGCGCCGGATCGGCCAATACGCTGACCTTCATGACCGGCCTTTCGAGCGTCAACACCACGGTCGCGGCCGGGGCGACACTGGATTACACCCCGTTCGGCTCGGGCAGGATCAACAACCTGCTCGGCGCGGGCACGATCCTCGACGACGGCGGCACGACCTCGATCGTGAACGGCGTGTTCTCCGGCACCCTGGCCGGCACGCAGAACGTGACCGTGGTGGCGGGCGGGAACCTCAGCCTCACCGGCGCGAATACTTATTCCGGCACGACGACCGTGTCGGCCGGTTCCAGCCTGCAAGTAGGCACCGGGGGCACAACCGGTTCGCTGGGCACGGGCGCCGTCATCGACAATGGCTCGCTCGGATTCAATCGGTCCGACAGTCTCACGGTCGGCAATACGATCACGGGGTCTGGCTCGATCGTGAAGACCGGGGCCGGCGCCCTCAATCTCACCGGCAGCAACACCGCCGGAAACGACTTCACCGGTGTGGTAACGGTCGACGCGGGCAAGCTCCTCGTCAACGGGAACTTCGGGGACGCGACCGGCAATACCGCGACGCTGACCGTCAATGTGGACGGAACCTTGGGCGGCAGCGGGACTTTCCTCGGCTCGGCCACGGTCAACGGCGCCATCAATCCCGGCAATAGCCCGGGAACGCTGACTATCGCCGGGAACCTGACGCTCGGTGCCGGCACGATCCTCAATTACGAGCTCGGCGAGCCCGGCACCGTCGGCGGCGCGAACAACGACCTGGTCGTCGTCGGCGGCAACCTCACGCTCGACGGGACGCTGAACACGCTGGCGTCCGGCGCCGGCTATGGCGCGGGCTACTACCGGCTGTTCGACTATGGCGGGACGCTGACCGACAACGGCCTGAACGTCGGGTCGATCGCCGGCGGCTACACCGCCACTGTCCTCACCAACATCGGCGGCCAGGTGAATCTCCGGCTCGGCAGCAGCGCGGTCCAGCAAGTGCAGTACTGGGACGGCGCGGACACGACCGGCGCTTCGGCCGCAGTCGGCGGCGACGGAGGCACCGGCACATGGAACGCGAGCAACACCAACTGGACCAATCCCACCGGCTACGCGGTCAACAGCGCCTGGGGAGGCCAGGTCGGCGTGTTCGCCGGATCGGCCGGCACCGTGACGATTTCGGGCACCCAGTCGTTCGAAGAACTGCGTTTCCAAACCGACGGCTATACCTTGAACGGCGCCACGCCTGCCGACGGGCTGGCGACGACCGGCGGGTTCTCGGTCATCGACGTGTCCAGCGGCCTGCTGGACACCATCAACGCCGGCATTTCCGGCAGCGGTGGGCTGACCAAGACCGGTTCCGGCCGGCTAGTGCTCGGTGGCGCCAACACTTACACCGGCACGACCACCGTCGCGGCCGGCCGCCTCGACATTATTGCCGGCGCGTCCCTCGCCGGCGATGTCGTCAACAACGCGACCTTCACCACCAACGGCACCGGTACGGTGAACGGCAACGTCACCAATGCCAGCACCGGACTGCTGTCGTCATTCGGCGTGATCAACGGCAACCTGACCAACAGCGGCACGGCTTCGGTCATCAATCAGCTGAACGGCAATGTCGCCAACCTCGCCGGAACGCTGTCACTGTCGAGCGTCACCGGCGTGGGCGCGGTGACTCAGTCCGCCGGAGCGACGCTGAGCATTTTGGGACCGGTCACCATCGGCAGCCTCGCCGGCGCCGGAACAGTGCAGCTCGCCCTGGCCGGTTCCAACCTGAGCACCAACGCCGACAACAGCTCGACCACGTTCAGCGGCACGATCTCGGGCAGCGGAACGCTGACCAAGGTCGGCACCGGCGCCTTGACCCTGACCGGCACCGGAAGCGAGGTCCTCACCGATGTCTTTGGCGGCACCCTCAGCCTCGGCGGCACGGGAACGCTCACAGGCGATGTCAGGAACTTCGCGACTCTCAGCAACGCCGGGACGATCGGCGGGTTCGTGTTCAACGCCGGCTCGCTCGTCTCGACGGGTGTGCTCAACGGGAATCTGTCGAACACCGTAACCGGCACCGCGAGCCTGTCCGGCCAACTGAACAACGCCCTGTTCAACAGCGGCACCGTCACGTTGACCGGGACGACGACCGGCATCACCGGCGTCACGCTAACGGGCACGACGGCCGTGTTCGACCTCAACGGTTTCGACACCACCGTCGGCAACATCTCCGGCGCGGGGTCGGTCCAGCTCGGCAGCGCCACGCTGACCACCAACGGGGACAACAGCTCCACTACCCTCGCAGCCGTGATTTCCGGCAGCGGCGGGTTGACCAAGCTCGGCACCGGCACCCTGACCCTCAGCGGCGTCAACACTTTCACCGGCGCGACGACCGTCTCGGACGGAACGCTCGTTGTCGACACCGGCGCGGCTCTGGCCGGCGCGGTGAACAACAACGCGAGCTTCACCAATGCCGGCACGGTCGCCGGCCTGGTGACGAATACCGGCACGCTCGCCTCCACCGGGGTGCTCAACGGCGGGTTGGCCAACAGCGGCACGTCCAGCCTGTCGGGCCAGCTCAACGGCGCGCTGACGAATAGCGGCACCGTGACCCTCACCGGGGTCACCACCGGGATCGGCGCGGTGACCCAGTCCACGGGCGCGACACTCGACCTCGCCGGGTTCGACACTACCGTCGGCAGCCTTGCCGGCGCTGGCGCCGTGCAGCTCGGCAGCGCCACTTTGACCGCAGGCGGCGATGGCACTTCAACCGCGTTTGCCGGGACTGTTGCAGGAACCGGCGGCCTGACCAAGGCGGGCGCGGGAACGCTGACACTCACGGGCGCCAACAGCTACACCGGCTTGACGACCGTCTCCGGCGGCACCCTGGCACTGGGCGCAGGCGGCACCACCGGCAGCATCGGCGCGGGCGCCATCGTCGACAACGGGATCGTCGCGATCAATCGCAGCGACACCGTGACCCTGGCCAATGCCATCTCCGGCACCGGATCCCTGCAGCAGAACGGCGCGGGCACCACGACGCTGACCGGCGCGAACACGTATTCCGGCGGGACCACGGTCAACGCGGGCCGGCTCGTCGGCAACACCGGCTCCCTGCAGGGCGATATCGCCGACAACGCCGCGGTGGAATTCGCTCAGGCGACCGCGGGCACCTACAGCGGCAGCCTCTCGGGCGCGGGAATGCTGAACAAGACCGGCGCCGGGCGTCTCGCTCTCACCGGCAACAGCGCGGGCTTCACCGGCGCCACGCGGGTGCTGGCGGGTGAACTGGCGGTCAACGGTTCGCTGGCCGGCTCCGCGGTGACCGTGGGGACGGGTGCGACGCTGTCCGGAACCGGGCCGATCGGCGGTCTCGTGGTCCAGAGCGGCGGAACGGTCGCGCCGGGCAACGGGGTCGGCACGCTGACGGTCGGCGGAAACGTCGCGCTCCAGGCAGCCTCCACATTCGCGGCCGAGATCGCCGCGGCCGGGGCCGACCGCATCCAGGCGGGAGGCACCGCTCAGCTTGCCGGCAACCTCGCCTTGACCAACCTCGGCCGCACTTACACGATGGGCGCGAGCTACGTCCTGCTGGACGCCACCGGCGGCCGCAGCGGAACGTTCGCCACCGCCACCGGGCTCAACAGCTTCGGCAACCAGTTCCGCGCCAAGCTGGTCTATACGCCGACGCAAGTCGACCTGGTGCTGGCGCCCAACATCCTCGCGCCCCTGGCCGGGTCGGCACTCACGCCCAATCAGAGCAACTTCATCAACGCGTTCGACGCTGCCGTGCTCGGCGGGCTCAACACGCAGCCGTTCGATGCGCTCTTTGCTTTGTCTGGCTCCACGCTGGCCAGCGCGACCGACCAGCTGTCCGGCGGGATCTACCCGACCATGACCCGCACCACGCTGGAGGACGAGCGTCTGGTGCGCGAAGCGGTGCTCGATCGGGCTGCCTCGAGCGTGGAACGGCACGACACGGGCTATGGCCTCTGGGCCAGCGGCTTCGGTTCGTGGGGCGACGGTGACAGCGATGGCAACGCCGCGGCCTTCGATCGCAACACCAAGGGCGTGGCGATCGGCGCGGACGGCGGCGGGCAATTCGGCACCAACGGCGAATACCGCGTCGGTGTGTTCGCCCACTACCTCGAGACCCATCTGAGGGTCGACGCGCTCAACAGCCGCGCCACGATCAAGCGGACGGGCGGCGGCGGCTACTTCGGCGTGAGCTTCGGGCCGCTCAACGCCAGCATGGGTCTGTCGTTGAGCAACCTGAACACCGACGTGACCCGCTCGATCGCCTTCGCCGGCTTTGCCGGTTCCGCGGAGAGCCATCCGACCGGCCATTCGTCGCAAGCGTTCGGCGAAGTCGGCTATCGCCTGCCGGTGGGGGCCACCACCTTCGTCGAGCCCTTCGCCGCCGCGAGCATCGCCAACGTGCGCCTGCACTACGCGCCGGAGACCGGCTCGAGCCAGCGGCTGGACGTCGCCAACCACAAGAACGACCTCGGAACGCTCGACTTCGGTCTCCGCGCCGATACCGCGATCGGTGGGTTCCGGCTCGGCGGCCGCGCGGCGGCGCGTCACTGGTTCGGCGACCGGACCATCGCGACCAGCGCCGTGCTCGATCTCGCGCCGCAGGAGCCGTTCCTGGTCAGCGCCGCCCCGGTCGACAAATGGGGCTTCGTCGGCAAGGTCGACGCCTCGTTCCAGACCGGCCCGGTCACCGCCTCGATCGGGTACTCGGGCGTCTTCACGAGCTCGGCGAAGGACCAGGGAGTCACCGGGACCGTGTCGGTCAGGTTCTAGGCTCGCGCGCCGCGTCTGGCGGCGTTCGGCGTAATCGGTCGGCTGGCGCGGAGGCGCGCTCGCCGGCCGTACCTGTCGCCGCGCGAACCTCGGACGGTGCCGGCGCCGCCTTCGCAGTATAGTTTAACCTATGTTTTAAAACGCTTTTTCTTTCCATCCCTGACGGTGGAACAGAGGAACTCGCCCCCGTTGCCGGTGTTTGTTGTCAAGCCACTCAAGGTGAAGGCCCATGCAACAGACTCTCACCATCGATCCGAAAATCTCCGTTAGTCCTCATGTACTTTCGCTCCGCGAGGAGCTCGCCGATCGCTCGATGAAGCGCATTGCCCGTTTCAAAGTGGGCGATCTCGACGCCGAAGTGTGCCGAGGACGAGACGCCGTCTGGTGCATCGTCCGGCGCGACGGGCGCGGCGGCCTGGCCCTGCGCGCCGCGCATATCGACGGTGCGGAATATACGGTGACCAGGAAGGAGCCCGAGCCGGGCGAAGTCCTGCGGCTCGAGGTCGATAGCGTGCTCGGCCGCCACGACCTTTGCTTCACCACGACCGGGCCGGACTTGCACCGCGTACGCGTGACGACGCGGCTCACTCCCGCCGCGGCGATGCGCATTCCGTATCTTCCGCGTGATCTTTACGCGCTCGATGCCAATGACGATCCGACGCGGGCCCAGGGTAATATCGAAGCCGCGCAGCGAGGGACGACAAGCGGCCTGGTTTACTTCCGCTTCGCCGAGCCGGCCTTCGGCAGCGTCCTCTATTTTCAGAACCTGACCGCGTTGAACCCCTACTTCCTCGCCACCGGCACCAAGCCCGATGGCGTTGTCGGCGGCGAATGGCCGGAGATGGGTTTCCGCTTGCCGACGCCCGAGAACCAGGAGGTTCAGGAGCCCGGCATGCTGGAGGCCGGCGAAGAATACGTCCTGTCCGATGCGATCATCGTGCTGCGCGACTGGGCGGCGGACAACGAGCAGGAGATGGCGCGCCAGTTCCTGCAGATGCTCGGGACCGCCTACAAGGCGCTCGACCTGCCGAAAGTCGAATATCGCGAGTGGGCCGGCCGGGCCGAGCGCACGCTGCACGATCTCGAGACCGCCAAGCAGGCACGCACGACGGAATACGGCGACCTCTATGTCATGCCCTATCCCGACGGCGAGTATCCGGATGCGATGGTGCAGATGTCGGTCATCCAGGCGCTCCATGAGTACGGGATGTGGCTGGGCAAGCCGGTGCCGCTCGAAGCGCGGCTGATGAAAGGCGTCAGCCGGTTCTACGATCCCAAGGTCAAGACCCTGCGACGGTATCTGCCGAACGTCGGCGAGAAGCAGGGCAAGGATCCGGATTCGGTCGATTCCTGGTACCTCTACCACCCGATGCTCAACCTCGGCCGGCTGGCGCTACGCGGCAACGAGGAGGCGAAGGAGCTGCTGCTGAAATCGATCGACTACGGCATCAAGGCCGCGCAGCATTTCGATTACGCCTGGCCAATCGCGTACAAGATCGACGACTTCTCGGTCATCACCGAGGCGCGTGGCGACCAACGCTTCGGCCAGACCGACGTCGGCGGCATCTATGCCTACGTGATGCTGCAATGCTTCGAACTGACGGGCGAGGATCGCTACGTGCAGGAAGCGCGCAAGGCGATCGACAAGGCGAAGGACTTGCGCTTCGACCTGCTGTACCAGGCCAATCTCACCACTTGGGGCGCGGTCGCCTGCCTGCGCTTGTGGCGGATCACCGACGACGCCTCGTACTTGGCGCAAAGCTACGCCTATCTGGCAGGGTTCTTCCACAACGCGATCATCTGGCAGTCCGAGATCGGCACCGCGAAAGACTTCGACCACTTCCTCGGCGTGATCTGCCTGCACGACGCGCCGTACATGGCTATGTACGAGTGCTTCGAAAGCTTCTGCGGCTTCGAGGAATATCTCGCCCAGGCGGGCCCCGAGCTCGACGCGGAAGTCCGCATGCTGGTCAGCGAATACTGCCGCTACACGCTTCACCGCGCGGTTTACTACTTCCCCGACATGCTGCCGAAGGAGGACATCCAGCAAGGCAACCACCAGAGCGGCGTGGTCAACACCAAGCTGTGCTTCCCGCTGGAGGATCTCTATCCCGACGGCCAACTGGCCGGCCAGGTCGGCCAGGAAATCTACGGCGCCGGCAGCGCCTTCGCTTTCGCCTCCCGCTCGCACCACCTGGTGGAGGGCGCCCCGTTCATGATCTATTGCGACCACTTCATCCGCGCGCACGAGCGCACCGGCGAGCGCGCGCTGAGCATCTCCCTCGACGGCGGCGAAGTATGCATCGCCAACCTCAGCCTGGTGCGCCTCAAGCGCAAGAAGTTGCCCAAGGCCTCGGTCATGACGGCCGGGGGCGACGTCATCCGCGCGCATCAAGTCGGCGACGACCGCATCGACTTCCATGTGCCGGCATACGGCCGCGTGATCCTGACCTGGGACTAGCGATTTTACCCGCGACCGCTCGGCATCCGGTCAATTACTCCGACAAACCTATAGGCTTCGGCCGACCGGTTTGCTATTCGAGGCCTGTGGGGAAAACAACTTTCGCAATCTGCGCGATCGCGCTGCTGGCAGCCGCTGCGTCGGCCGCGGCGGAATCGCCGCGGATCGAGACGCGTGACGGGCGGCATGCCCTGATTGTCGATGGCCAGCCGTTCCTGATGCTGGGGGCGCAAGCCAACAATTCGAGCAACTATCCGGCCCTGCTCGACACGGTCTTTCCGGTGATCGACGCGATCGATGCGAATACGTTGGAAATGCCGGTCGCCTGGGAGCAGATCGAGCCTGCCGAAGGCCACTTCGACTTCGCGTTCGTCGACACCCTGCTGCAAGCGGCGCGCGCCCACCACAAGCGCCTGGTCCTGCTGTGGTTCGGGACGTGGAAGAACACCACGCCGAGCTACACGCCCGAATGGGTGAAAACGAACACCCCGCGCTTCCCGCGGATGCGCTCGAAGGCCGGCACGGCGCACTCGGTTCTCTCGCCCCATTCGCGCGCCACGATGGAAGCCGACAAGCGCGCGTTCGTGGCGCTGATGGCGCACCTCAAGGCCGCCGACCCGGAGCACACCGTGATCATGGTCCAGGTCGAGAACGAGGCCGGGACTTACGATCAGCCGCGCGATTTCGGGCCCGAGGCGCAGAAGCTGTTCGCCGGGCCGGTGCCGGCCGCCCTCAAGCGGAAGGGAACGTGGCAGGAGGCTTTCGGCGATGCGGCCGACCGGGCCTTCAACGCCTGGTACACCGCGCGCTATGTCGACGAGATCGCCGCCGCGGGAAAGGCAGTGCTGGACTTGCCGATGTACTGCAACGCCGCGCTGTCCGATCCGGTCGCCGACCCGAAAGCCTGGGGCGGCGCCAGCGGCGGGCCGGACTGGCCGATGATCGACGTGTGGAAGGCCGCCGCGCCGCACATCGATCTCGTCGCGCCGGACATCTACACCCGCGATCCGAAGTTCGCCCTGGCCTACCTCGACCGCTACGCCCGCCCCGACAATCCGCTGTTCGTACCCGAAACCGGCAACGCGCCCGAGTTCGCGCGCTACTTCTGGCCTGCCCTGGGCCACGGGGCGATCGGCTTTTCTCCGTTCGGAATGGATCGTTCGGGCTACTCGAATTACCCCCTCGGTGGCAAAGTGCTCGACGATGCGACGATGGACTCGTTCGCCGGAAAATATCGCCTGTTCGCCCCGATCGCGGCCGACTGGGCGCGGATCGCGTTCGGCCATCCCACCTGGGGCTTCGCCAAGGCGGACGACGGGGCTGAGCAGTCCCATGTGATAGGACGCTGGAGAGTGACCGCGCAGTTCGGCCTGCACCAGTTCGGTGAGCCGAGCTGGAAGTGGCTCAAGGGCGACCCGCCGCCGTGGGCCGCGCAGCCGGTCGGCGGCGGAGTGGTGGCCCAACTGGGGCCGGACGAGTTTCTCATTGCCGGCGATCACGTGCGCCTGCGCTTCGCCCTCGCCGCCCCGGCCACGGGTGAACCGGCCCAGATCGTCAGCGCCGAGGAAGGCACCTTCGACCACGGCCAGTGGGTGATGCGCCGCCGCTGGAACGGCGACGAAACCGATTACGGCTTCAACTTCACCGAGGAACCCGTGCTGCTCAAAGTGCGCCTCGGCACTTACCGCTGACGCGAGCGAAGCTGCCAAAAACGCTGAGAGGAATGCTCAGACCGGGAGGCCGACGTAATTCTCCGCGATGGCGGTCTGCGCGGCGCGGCTCGACGCGATGTAGTCGAGCTCGGCGAGCTGCATCGCCCGTTCGAACGGGCCGTCTTCGGGGAAGCGGTGCATCAGCCGGGTCAGCGACCAGCTGAAGCGCTCCGACTTCCACACACGCCTCAGCGCCTTGGCGGAGTATCCGGCGATGGCATCGGCGTCGCCGTTGCGAAAGAACGCGGTCAGCGCCGCGGCGGCGTAATGCACGTCGCTCGCGGCAAGGTTGAGCCCCTTGGCCCCGGTCGGCGGCACGATGTGCGCGGCATCGCCGCACAGCAGCAACGAGCCGTGGCGCATCGGGGCGTAGACGTAGCTGCGTAACGGCGCGATCGATTTCTCCAGCGCCGGCCCGCGCACGATCTGCGCCGCGGCCTCCGGCGGCAGCCGCCGCTGTAATTCGTCCCAGATCCGCTCGTCCGGCCAGTCCTCGATCCGCTCGGTGAGGGGCACATCGACATAATACCGGCTGCGCGTCTCGCTGCGCATCGAGGCGAGCGCGAACCCCCGCTCGTGGTGCGAGTAGATCAGTTCGTGATTGCACGGCGGAACGTCGGCGAGAATGCC
>Ga0070679_100002265_pt1 | contig 17376 bp, 11 predicted proteins | sample KBSC63BmetaG_FD_65652 | JGI IMG/M metagenome (GOLD analysis project Ga0070679, IMG submission 65652) | Corn rhizosphere microbial communities from Kellogg Biological Station, Michigan, USA - KBS C6-3B metaG | ecosystem: Host-associated > Plants > Roots > Rhizosphere | place: USA: Michigan... | reverse complement strand
GCGCTGCTTCCAGGCGGGGAGGCGCTGTTCGGGGACGGCGGGGGCGGGCGCCGGCGCGGGCGCCGGTTCGGGCACCTGGATCGGCTTCCCCTTCGGTTTGACGGCGGGGGCTGGCAAGGGCGAAGGCGGTGGCGGCATTTCCACCGGCCGGGGCGGCGCGGCCGCAGGAGCTTCGGGCTCCGGCGGCGTCGTGGGCGTGCCGCCCGCGCCACTGAACTCCAAGCGCGCCCGGTGAGAGCAGACGCCCGAGGCGCAGTCGAAGCCCGGCGGACAGTCGAGGTCGTCGCGGCACGCACCGGAGGGTCGCTTTCCGCAGCCCAGCGCGACGAACGCGATCGCCAGCGCCAGAGCGTGCGCTGTCACGGCTGTCATCCGCCGATACAGACCAGCACCCCCTCTCCGCCCTCCTGGCGCGCCCCACGCGAGCACAGGTAGCCCGGCCCGAAGCCGTTGCAGTCGTTCGCGACGTGGCAGGTCACCATGCAGACGCCCGCCCCCTCGACGCCAATGCAGGCGGCGCCTCCCGGGCAGTCTCTCGCCGTCGTGCAGGTCTGCGAGCAATACCCGTCGGGAAACTCGCCGCCTGTCAGGCAGCGCTTCGCGCAGTCCTTGTCGGCGGTGCAGCGCGCCCCCACCACGTGCCCGGAGGGGCCCACGTCATCGGAGCCGCACGCTCCCATCAGCAGCGACACCGTCAGGAGGAGGGCCGGTCCGAGGAGCCGCATCCCCCAATTTTAAACGGGCTCAGTGAATTCCGCGAAAGCAGCTCTCGATCAGGACGTGGCAATACGTGTAGACGAGCCCCACGAACATCCCCAGCCCGATGACCCGGCCGGTCAGCCCCGCCAGGTCCCGCATCTTCATCTGCTTCAAGACCGATACCATCGCGCTCATGTTCGACGCCCCCTTCTGGTGGGTCCGGCCCGGCCGCCTTGCCCCACGAGCGCCATCCTAGTGAGCCCATGTAAAGGGCGTGTTTCCACTTCGCCCTTTGCTGGTTAATTCGTTGACAATGCGCGCCCGGGCGCCGTGATACGGTGGTGGCGCGCTAGTCGCGCACGTTGCCGATGACCCTGCGAACCGAGCTGTCCCTGGTGCTTTCCTCGCTGCTGATCGGCTCGATCGGCATCGCCGGGGCGACGACGATCTACCAGACGAACCGCACCCTTCGTCAGGAGCTGTCGACGGAGTACCAGCTGTTCGCCGAGAACCGCGCCTTCGCGTTGCGCGACAACCTGCAGATCCTGGAGGACGAGCTGGCCCGGCTGGCGCTGCTGCCGCCCATCGGCGCGGGGCGGGGCTCGCTGAAGGCGGCCTCGCAGGTCCTGGCGGGCGCGCACCAGAACTCGGTCCTGTACAACACTGCGGTCATGTTGCTGTCGGTCGACGGCCAGTGCGTCGAGGCCGAGCCCGACATCCCCGAGTTCGAAGGGCAGCGCTTCGGCGATCGTCCCTGGTTCGTGGCCGCCGCGCGCGGACCGGCGAAGGGGCCGCTGCTGCGCGCCACCGACGAGCCGAACCTGGGCCGCACCATCAAGCTGATCCAGCCCATCCTGCGCCACGGCGTCTTCGCGGGGGCGCTGGTCGGCATCATCGCGCTCGGCGACGCGAACATCATCACGCCGGTGCTGCGCGATCACCTGCCCCCGGGAACGGACGGCATCCTGATCGACGCCCAGGGGGCCGTGGTGTATCCCGCCGAGCGGATCGCGGCGGCCGCGGGCACGGATTGGGGGCGCGCCATCGAGCAGGCGCGCCACCAGGCCCCGGGCACGTTGTTCGGGCGCGTGGATGGCCAGGAAGCGCTGTTCGCCTGGGCGCCGGTGCAGGCGGGCAGCGGGTACTCGATCGTGTTCGCCTGGCCCTGGCGCATGCTGAACGTGAACCTGCAGCGGCAGCTGGCGGCGCTGTTCGGGGTGCTGGTGTTCGGGTTCGTGGTGGCGTCGGTGGCGGGGCTGGTCCTGTCGACCTACCTGACCCGGCCGCTGGTGGCGCTGGCGGCCAGCGCGTCGCGCATCGCGCGCGGCGAGCCGCTGCCCGACGTCGCCCTGCCCAAACCCTCGCGCGCGGCCGAGGTGGGCGCGCTGATCGCGGCGTTCGAGAAGATGGAGACGGCCATCGAGAAGCGCGACCAGGAGCTGCGGGAAGGGGCGGCCTCGCTGGAGCGGCGGGTGAAGGAGCGCACCCAGGAGCTGGTCGAGACGCAAAAGGCGCTGGTCGACGCCGAGCGGTTCGCGGCGATGGGAAAGACGTCGGCGGCCATCGCGCACGAGATCAAGAACGCGCTGAACGGGCTGGGGATGGCGGTCGAGCTGATCCTGCAGGACCCCGCGAACGCGCCCCGGGTGACGCGCCTGCAGGCGCAGGTGGTGGGCGAGATCGCGCGCCTGCGCGACGTCATCGATTCGCTGCTGTCGTTCTCGCGCTCGCCCCGCCTGGACCGCCGCCCGGCGGATCTGGTTCCCATCATCCAGCGCGCGGTGGCCACGCTGGCCGACGTGCTGGGGGATCGGGGCGCCGAGGTCGTGGTCGAAGCGCCGCCCGACTTGCCGCTGGAATGCGACGTTCATAAGGTGGAGGGCGTCCTGGTGAACCTGATCAAGAATGCGGCCGAGGCGGGGAAGAAGGTGAGGGTGCGCGCGACCGCCACCGGCGCCGACGCGATCATCGACGTGTCGGATGACGGTCCGGGCTTGTCAGCGGAGGCGCGGCAGCACCTGTTCGAGCCCTTCTTCACCACCAAGCCGAACGGCACGGGGCTGGGGTTGCCCACGTCGCTGCGCTACGTGGAGGCGCACGGCGGCGCGCTGGAGGCGCTGGCGCAGGCGGGAGGCGGGGCGCTGTTCCGGGTTCGCCTGCCCAGGCGCGTCCCCCGGGAGGCCCGGACATGAAGCCGACCGTCCTGATCGTGGACGACGAGAAGACGTTCCGCATCGTCGTCGAGGAGGCGCTGACGCCCGAGGGGGTGCAGGTGCTGACGGCGGCCAGCGCGCGGGCCGGCCTGGAGGTCTGGCAGCGCGAGTCGCCCGATCTGGTGATCCTGGACCGCAACCTGCCCGACATGGACGGCATGCAGGTGCTGGAGCGGATGACGCGCGAGGGGCGCGAGCGCGGGGCCGAGCCGCTGGTGGTGATGGCCACCGCCTATGCCGACGTCGCCAGCGCCGTGGCGGCGCTGAAGGCGGGGGCGTTCGACTACCTGGCCAAGCCCCTGCAACTGCCCGAACTGGTCGCCACCGTGCGCAAGGCGCTGGAGACGTCGCGCCTGCGGGCGCAGGTGCGGGCCCTGGCCGACCGAGCGTCCGCCGCCGTGGGGCAGTTCGTGCCCGGCGATTCCCCCGCCATGCGCCAGGTGCTGGACATGGTCGAGAAGGTGGCGCAGGCACGCGACACGACGGTGCTGATCCAGGGCGAGTCCGGCACCGGCAAAGAGCTGATCGCCGAGCTGATTCACCGCAAGACGCCGGGGCGCAGCGAACAGTCCTTCGTGGCGTTCAACTGTGCCTCGGTCCCCGAGGGGCTGGTGGAGAGCGAGCTGTTCGGCCACGACCGCGGCGCGTTCACCGACGCGCGCGCGCTGAAGCACGGGCGCTTCGAGGAGGCCGACGGCGGCACGTTGTTCTTGGACGAGGTGGCGGAGTTGCAGCCCGGGACGCAGGCGAAGCTGCTGCGCGTGCTGGAGGAGACGACGTTCCGCCGCCTGGGAGGCACGCGCGACCTGAACGTCAGCGTGCGCCTGATCGCCGCCACGAACAAGGATCTGGCGGGTGAGGTGGAGCGGGGCGTCTTCCGGCTGGACCTGTACCATCGCCTGGACGTCTTCCATCTGCGCCTGCCCGCCCTGCGCGATCGGCGCGAGGACGTGGTGCCGCTGGCGCGCCACTTCCTGGGCATCATGACGGCGCGCATGGGCCGCGGGGCTCTGCGCTTCACGCCCGCCGCGGAAGCGATCCTGCGCGGCTACGACTATCCGGGGAACGCCCGCGAGCTGCGGAACATCGTCGAGCGGGCCGTGATCTTGTCGGCGGGGGACGCCATCGACAGCGACGCCATCATGCTGACGGCGCAGAGCCGGCCGCGCGAGTCAGCCACGTTCTTCTCCGTCGAGCGCGGCGCCAGCGGCGCGCCGCCGTCGCTGGCGGAGCTGGAGAAGGCCTACATCGCGAAGCTGCTGGAGTTCACGGGCGGGAACCGCACCCAGGTGGCGCGGATCCTGGGCGTTTCGTACCCGACGATCGCGAAGAAGATCCTCGACTACGGGCTATGACCCCCGGACCGTCCGGCGGCCGCCGCGCTTCCCACGACGGACGTCCGGATGGTACTTTCCGGGGTCCGGGGGGCCAGTTTTGCGAGGACTGTTCAGATTGTCGTTGTTGGTGTCCATCTGCCTGCTGTCGCTGTGCACGTTCATCGGTCCGGCCGTCTTCGCGAGCGACGCTGACGAGCTGCTGAAGAAGGGGACCGAGCTCCGCCGGCAGGGGCGGGACATGGAGGCGTTGGCCGAGTTCCAGCAGGCGCTGCGGTTGCAGGACTCGGGACGGGCGCTGGCGCAGGTGGCGCTTGCCGAGCAGGCGCTGGGGTTGTGGGTCGACGCCAACCTGCATCTGAGCCAGGCGTTGCAGCGCGAGGCCGACCCCTGGATCAAGAAGAACCGCGCCACCCTGGAGTCCGCGCGCACCACCATTCGCGGCCACATCTGCCACGTCGACTTCTGGGGCACTCCGGCCGGCGCCGAGGTCGCCGTCGAGGGCAAGAGCGCGGGGCGCCTGCCCGAGGTCGACACCTGGGTGGCTCCCGGAGAGATCTCTTACGAGGTCAAGGCCAATGGCTTCCAGCCCCTGCAGCGGACGCTGAAGACGCCCGAGGGGGCCCGGGTCCGCGAGCACGTCGAGCTACGCGCCCGGCCGGTCGCCGTCGAGACCGCGCCGCCGGTCGTCCCGGCTGAGCCGCGCGCCCAGCTGCCGGCCGCGCCAGCACCGGCCGCGCAGGCCGCCTCGTTGCTGGACACGGAGCCCGCGCCCGGCGCCCGGCCGAACGATGCCGCGGGGGCGAGTCGCTGGTGGCTGTGGACGCTGCTCGGGGCCGTGGTGGTCGCGGGCGGCGTCACGGCCGCCGTGCTGCTGACGCGCGGGTCGGGCACCTCGTGTGATCGCGCGCCGTGCTCGACCTGGAATTGAAGACGATGAGAAGAGACTCCGCCGTCCTGGTTTGCGCCGGCTCGCTGCTGGCGCTGGTGGCCACCTCCCCGGGGTGCAAGAAGTCGGCGCCATCCACGCGCTTCGACGTCTCGGTGGTCGTCGATCCGGCGCTGCCGCTCGACGCCGTTCACCTGGTGGCGGTCGCCGCCGGCAAGGCTCCGCTGGAGAAAGACTTCGCGCCCGCGGCGAACTTGCAATGGACGGTGTTGATCCCCGACCCGGGTCCCCAGTTCACGGCGTCGTTCGTGGCGACGGGACTGTCGGGCGCGGCGACCCTGGTGACCTACGCCGCCAGCGCCACCGTGGCCCCCTCGAAGACCGTCGCCGTCGTGCTGCGCCTGGATGCCGCCTGCGCCAGCGTCACCTGCGGCGATCCCGGCCAGACCTGCGCTCAGGGGATGTGCGTGATGCAACCTGCGTTCGGGACCTCCGTGGACGGCGGAGCGCCGACGGGGGGCTCCGGGCCCGGCGGCGTCGCCGGGCCGGGCGGTGGCGGCGGGACGGCGGGACAGCCAGGCACCGGGGGCGCCGGCGGGACGCCGGCCGACGCCGGCGTGCCCGATGGCTCCGTCGACGTGGCGATCCCGGCGGCCTGCTTGCCAGGCACGCACATGTGTCCGGGCGGCTGCGTGGCCGACGACGATGTCCGCACCTGCGGCACCTCATGCACCCCGTGTCAGGCGCCGAACGATGGCACCGCCACCTGCGACGGCATGTCCTGCGGGGGCGTTTGCCCCAGCGGCAAGAAGCTGTGTCTGGGGGCCTGCGTGGACGAGGCGGCCAGCTGCGGCGGCACCTGCCCGGCGCAGCAGCACGCCTGCAACGGTCTTTGCCCGGCGGTGACTGACGTGAAGGCGTGCGGGACGTCGTGTCTGCCCTGTCCGGTTCCCACCGGCGCGACACAGGCCATCTGCGACGGCACCAGCTGTGACTTCCAGTGCATGACCGGCACGCACAAGTGCGGGAACCGGTGCGCGCCGGACAGCGATGTCTCGGCCTGCGGGGCGTCGTGCTCGCTGTGCGGTACCGATCCCAATGGCACGCCTCAGTGTGTGGGTGGGGTGTGCGGCATCGCCTGCGCCCCCGGCTTCCACATCTGCGGCGGCCGCTGCGTCAGCAACAGCGCGGTGACCAGCTGTGGCACCACGTCCTGCACCGAGTGCGTGGCGCCCACCGGCGGCGGTGTCACCTGTGATGGCACCATGTGCGTCCCGAGCTGTCCGTCCGGCAAGAAGCTGTGCGCAGGCGCCTGCATCGACGGCGCGGCGGCGTGCAACGACACCTGCCCGGCCGGCACGCACAACTGCGGCGGGCTATGCGCCAGCAACGCCAGCATCGATTCGTGCGGGACCACGGCGTGCACTTCCTGTCGCAAGCCGGCGGGGGCCGACACGACCACCTGCAGCGGCACGACGTGCGACTTCACATGCGCTTCGGGTTACCACCGGTGCGGCGCCGCTTGCGCAGCCGACAGCGACGCGACTGCCTGCGGTGCCAGTTGCACCAGCTGCCCCACCGATCCGAACGGCGTGCCGGCGTGCGTGCTGGGGGTGTGCGGCCTGATGTGCAACAGCGGCTTCCACGTCTGCAACGGCAAGTGCGTCGACAACAAGGCGGTCGCCACTTGCGGCCCGACCGACAACACGTCCTGCACCGCCTGTCAGGCGCCGAGCGGCGGCGGTACGGTCAGCTGTGACGGGCTGGCCTGCGTGCCCGCCTGTCCCGGGGCCAAGCTGTGCAACGGCACCTGCATCGCCAGCACGACGGCGTGCAACGGCATGTGTCCCTCCGGAACGCACAACTGCTCGGGCGTGTGCCAGCCCGACGACAGCACCAGCTACTGCGGGACGGCTTGCAACCCCTGCACGGCCCCGCCGTCGAACGGGACCGCGGTCTGTGGCGGTTCGCCCGCCACCTGCGGCGTGAAGTGCGCCAGCGGCTACAAGAACTGCCCCGGCACCACCCTGTGCGTGCCCACGGGAGGATGCTGTGCCGACAGCGAGTGCACCTCGCCTCCGGGGCCGAACATGACGGGCGCCTGCCTCAGCGCCATTTGCAGCTACTCGTGCGGCGCGAACTACCGGCAGTGCGGGTCGGTGTGCATCCCCAAGACCGGAAGCTGCTGCTCGAACGCCGAGTGCACGGCACCGCAGACCTGCAACGCCAGCAACGTCTGTAGCTGCGCCAGCCAGGACACCGGCATCACCTGCTCCGGCAAGTGCGGTACCGTGGCCGACAACTGCGGGGTCAACGTCACCTGCTCCGGCTGCGGCACCGGCCAGCTGTGCGGCGCCGACAACAGGTGTGCCAGCTGCGGCGCGATCGGGCAGGCGTGCTGCACCGGCTCGATGTGCACCGGGACCAACAACGTCTGCACGGGGGGGACCTGTCAGTGCCAGACCGGCTCTCACATGTGCAACGGCGCCTGCTCCAGCAACACCAGCGTCAAGTCATGTGGCACGACGTCCTGCGCATCCTGCCCCACCGTCGCGAACGGCACCTCCACCTGCGGCGGCAGCGGGCCCAGTTGCGGGATCACCTGCAACGCGGGGTACATGTCGTGCACCTCCTCTGGCGCGTGCATCCTCGATCACTGGGACTTCGAGGACGGCGCGAACCATGGCTTCGTGGGGCCGGGCACCAATGCGCTGATCCACCTGAACGGAACGGTCGTTCACGGCGGTTCGTTCTCGCTGGAACTGGACGCGAACCCGGGGCCCATCACCAGCGGCGGCGGCTTCTTCGGACAGAGCTATCCGATAACCGCCCTGGGCGAATGCCCGTCGGCTGGCGACAACGTCAACCGGGAAGGAAAGACCCTGTCCGGCTGGATCAGGCTGGTGCCCGCGCCCGCCTCGAGCACGGTGACGATCTACGCCCACAACAACGCCATCGGCAGCGTCGCGGTGACGACGGTCCCGGTGGTCGACGGCTGGTTTTCGTTCAGTCACGCGACCACGAACGTCGGCAACGTCGACAGCTTCTACGCGACGCTGACGATGCCGGCCGGGGTCACCTATTCGGGGCCTATCTACATCGACGATCTGGCCTGGCGGTAGTCGGCTCAGGCGGGCACCGTCCGGCCGCGCAAGGGCGGAGGCCCGTCAGCAGAACGCGGTCGCCAGCTCGCCCAGGGTGGCGCGGGGGTTCTCGACCCGGCGGCGCTGCTCGGGCGACAGCGCGTTCATGGCGCTGTCGATGGCGGTGGGAACCGTCGTCCGCAAGGGCCAGAAGCGCGAGGCGCGGTGGCGTGGGTTGGCCAGCAGGCACAGCGCGCCGGGGCTGGCATAGCCGAGCGTGATCAGCAGGCGCCCGGCCGGCCCCTCGGTCCAGACCAGCGAGGGGACGGCGTCCCGCCAGCGCAGGCGGCGGAGCGCGATCTCGAGCCAGAAGGCGCGCACGGCCGCGGTCGGGGCGGGCGCGTCGACCGTCACCACCACGCCGCTGCGGCCGCCGGGCCCCGTCTTCTGCGCCTGATCGCAGGCCGAGGTGAACGTGCGCAGCGCGTAGCCCAGGCCCGCCGGCGAGCCGACGGCTTCCAGCAGCGCCTGGGCCTGTTCGTCGGCCATGGGCGCCTCGGGGCGGGGGCCGTCGGCGCCCCGTCCGGCCGCCAGCGCCTGCAATCGCGCCACCAGATCGGCGCCGGCCAGGTCGCCGCCCATGAAGGCCAGCAGGCCCGCGTCGCCCAGGAACGGCGCGTACGCCGACGTCGCCGCCGGGAAGCTGTCCAACAGCTCGCGCAGGGCCACTGAACGGAACACCGCCAGCGGAAACGAGCGTCCGGCGGCGTCGGCGCTGGGCGCGAACCCTCCCAGAAACGCGAGAGGGAGCTTGGCCGTCATCAGCAGGAAGCTGGTGGCCGCCTCGGGCAGCTGCGTCCCTTCGCCGCGCAGGGCCTCCATCGCCTCCTGGAACCACTGGTCCAGACCGGCCTGTGAAAACTCGCCCGCGTTTGCCCGCAGGAAGTCGGGCTGGGTGCGAACCTTGCCGTACAGGCCGACCATGCCACCGCTCGCCGGATCGCTGCTGCCACTACCGAACATCGTGCTTGCCTCCCCGTGCGCTCATTTCCCGCAACCGCCGGAGCCCGCCACGATGCTGCGAGGGATCTCCAGCCCGCGGAACGCCCGCACCAATCCGGCGGGCTTGAAGTCGGCCCGGATCACGCCATCGCCCGCGATGGGCGGCATCCACGTGCCGGCCAGGTAGTCCTCTCCCTCGCTGGCGGGCGAAAGCTTGCCGCTCTCCAGCAGGCGGAACAGCGCCCACTCCCCGTCGGGGAAGCCGATGTCTCCCTCGCCGGACTTTTGATAGAAGTGAAACAGCGCGCCGCGGCCGGGCCAGGTCAGGTCCTCCCAGCGCTCCTTGGTGTTGAAGTAGGTGGCCTTCTTGCCTCCCATTTCGAACACGATCTTCGTGTAGGGCGCGGACGACCGCAGGCGAACCGAGACGTTGACGCCCAGCTTCCCCGGGTCCTTCGCGTAGAGCACGTCGGTCAGCTCCTGGGCGTGCTTCAGGAACACGGGCAGGGTGCCCTTGTAGTTCACGCGGGCGCCGTCCTTCACGTGGAACACGGTGGTGCCGGCCGGGTGCTCGAAGTCGTTCTGCAGCGTGTCCGCGTAGTACTGCCACAGCGTCCCCGACTTCGGCTGGAAGAACTTCTCGACGTCGGTGATGCGGGCGTCGCGCTGGTTCTTGGCGCTGGTGAACGGGTACTTGCCGGCCAGCAGCTGGTCGTAGACGACGACGATGCTGTCGCACCACTTGCGGTTCGCCGAGTCGCCGGTGGCGCCGCTGACCGCCACCTCCGAGCCGCGCAGCGGCGGCATCAGCAGCTTCTCCAGCAGGCCCGCCTCCCAGCCGTTGTCGTTGTAGCGGCTGATCAGATCCGACAGGCGCACGCGCTGGGTCTTCACCGCGGCCGCGAAGGCGCCGGGCTCGGGCGTCCCCGATTCGCCGACCACGCCCGACAGCTCGCCCAGGATCCGGTTGTACTCCTCCAGGCCGGTCGGCTTCTTCAGGCCGAAGTTCAGGAAGGATTCGAACTCGCAGCCGACGTCCTCGGGACGGTTCGGGTCCTCGGGGCACTTGCCGGCGCGGCTGCTGTCATCGTCGTCGCGGTCGTGATGGCCGACCTTCTGCTTGACCGCCGCGACCTTGGAGTTCGCCGCCTTCTTCAACGTGCCGATGGCGTCGTCGACCAGCGAGTCGTCCTTGAAGATCAGATCCTTGCTGGCGTTGCGCCAGATGGACTCGAGGGGCTTGTCCATCATGAACGCCTTCAGCAGGCGGCGGACGTCCTCGATGTTGTTCGGCTCCTTGACCGACAGCGCCAGCAGGAAGGTCTTCCACACGTCGATGTAGCGGCGGAAGTAGGCCAGCCGCAGGGCCGTCGGATCGACCCCGTTCGCCTTGCGCGCCGCCCCCAGCACCCACGAGTTCTCGTCGTGCTCCCGCGCGGCGGCCAGGCGCTCGATGCGGGCCTTGGCCACGTCCCAGCCCGCCGGCGTGAAGGCGCCGGGCACCGAGGGCTGGCTCTTCTTGTCGGCGGGTGTCTGGAACACGGTGATGGCGCCGGACGCGATGTCGATCAGCCGCACGTCGCGCGGCATGTTCGGGTCGCGCATCAGGTCGACCAGGGGATCCCCCTCGTTCGTGCCCAGCAGCGACGTGCGCACGCGCGACACCACGTTCGCCTTGCGCTCGATCAGCTCGCTGCTGGCGTCGATGCCCAGCAGGTAGAAATGAACGCTGCTCTCCAGCGTGTGCCGGGCGTGGCTGGAGGCGGTGTCGCCGGCCATGGCGGCCCAGCGATCACCCGCCTTCTGCACCGCCACCGGCACCCACTTGTCGCGCCAGTTGTCGTTCTCGGGCGCCGGCTCGTCGGCGGCCTTGGCCTGCGTCAGCAGCAGGTGCAGCACCAGCCCCGCGGTGGCGCCGTTGGCGTCGATGTCGCCCTGGCCGCGCGCGAACGCCATCAGCCGGTCGGCGTCGAAGTCCAGCAGCGGGCGGATGACCAGCCGCTCGACCGCCGCGTGCAGCGGCACCATCAGCCGGTCACCGGGGTACAACGCCGCGAACTGCAGCGCCACGTCTGGCCCCTTCGCCGCCACGTCGGCCAGCTTGGCCGCGGTCGGCTCCGCCTGCTCGAACACCCGCGCCGAGAAGGGACCGCCGGTGCCGTGCTCCTCGCGGGCGTGCACCAGCCGATCGACGAACAGCTCACACTCGCCGATGAAGCGCTTGTTGGCGAGGAATGACGAGACCGGCAGGATCAGCAGCGCCGCCGCCACCACGGTGGCGGCCCCCGCGATGGCGAAGCGGACCAGCCGCTCCCGCTTCAGCACGCCGGCGCTGCGCACGGCCACGTCGCGGTCCGGGAACACGACCTTCTGGAACACGTCCCGCACGAAGTAGCTCTTCGGCTTGGTGGGCGGCGCGACGGCCATGCGCGGGCGCACCCCCAGCGCGCTGGCCATCTTCTCCATGATGCGGTCGACGGGGCGCCCTTCCTGCGTGCCGCTGCTGAAGTACAGGCCCCGCATGATGGGGCCGTCCTGGTAGCGGTTCGTCTCGAACAGGTTCGCCACCAGATCGATCAGCCCCTGGCGCAGGGTATCGAACTGCTGGGGGAAGGCGTAGATGGCGTCCCGGGCCTCGACCCGGCGCTCCTCGCCCATGCGCACCACGGCGTTGCGCTCCAGGACGTCGGTCAGCTGATCGAAGTGCTCGGCGAAGATCTCGATGGGATCGGCGTGATCGTTGATGAGGGGCAGGGTGAAGCCCCAGATCTGGCCGCGCTCGCGATCCTTCAGGTCGCCGAACGTCTCGACGAAGCCCGACACCAGGTCGCACTTCGTGATCATGACGTAGACGGGGACGACCACCTGCAGGCGGCCGATCACCTCGTCGATGCGCTCGCGCAGCGTGCGCGCCAGCTCGCCGATCTCGTCCTCGGACTTCTGCAGGTCCGACACGGGGATGGCCAGCAGGATGCCGTTGATGGGCTTCTTGGGGCGGGTGACCTTCAGCAAGTCGAGGAAGGCCAGCCACTCCTCGCGGTCGTCCTCCTCGGTGCTCCACCGGCCGGCGGTGTCCAGCAGGATGGCGTCGTTCGTCATCCACCAGTCGCAGTTGCGCGTACCGCCCACGCCGCGCACCTTGCCGGTCTTGCCGTAGGGGAGCTTCAGGCCCGAGCTGCGGATGGCGGTCGTCTTGCCCGACGCCGACGGGCCGATCATCACGTACCAGGGCAGCAGGCCCAGCGCGTCGCGGCCGTTGCGTCCCAGCTTCGAGCCCTTCAGCGCCGAGACGGCCTTCTGGAACTCGGCCTGCATGGCCTCGATCTCGGCCTGCAGATCGGGGCGCATCCCTTCGCCGCCGCCGGCCGCGTCCTTCAGCCCCTTCTCGATGGCCGACGCCGCCTTCTGCGAGGCGAACATCTTGATCAGCACGTAGGCGGCGATGCCGAGCACGATCACCGCCGTGACCACGATGGCGGGCCAGATGGGCAGCACGTTCCGGAACACCAGGACGGCGGCCCAGCTGAGGGCGATGAAGATCCCGCCGAAGATGTACTTCAACACGTCGTCACGTCGTCCTTCCGTTGCCCCTCGGTTGCGCCCCTCACCTGTGCCCTCACTTTGTGAGCCTCACTTGTCGAGCTGTTCGACCCGGTCCTGCAGTTGCCCGACCTGATGATCGATCGAGATGCGCAGGCTGATGAACACGGCGATGGCCACCGCGAAGACGCCCAGCGCCACCCACAAGAAAGGGTTGCGCTGGCTCGAGCGGACCAGGGGCTCGTCCGGCGCCTCCCCGGCGGGCGCCAGGCTGTCGGGGACCTCGATGTGGCGGTTCACTTCGGGGCGAATCGAGTCGACGATGCGCAAGAGCTCGATCTCCCCCCCGCGCATGGCGTACTTGCCCTGGAAGCCCAGCAACAGGCACTGGTAATAGACCCGCAGCACGTCCAGGCGCCGGGTGTCGCGGCGGATCTCCTCCAGCCGGTTGAAGAAGCCGTCGCCGGCCAGGTTCTCGGAGAAGAAGTGCAGCTGCAGGGGCCGGGACATCCAGTAGCCGCGCATCGGCTCTGGTTTGCCCATGGCGATCTCGTCACAAAGCGCCACGATGGCGTAGGCCATGTCGTCCGCGTCGCGCTGGCTGATGCCGATGTCGCGCGCCTTCTCGCGCATGGCGTCCACGAAGCCGATCAGCCGGTTGTGGATCATGTCCGGCGAACCGATGGGCCCGTCCAGCTCGCGCAGCTGCGTGAGCGCGTTGAAACACTCCGAGGTCGCCTGATTGACGGTGTCCATGATGACCTAGCTGCTCGCGCGGGGGATGGCCAGCAGCTCCAGCTTCACCTGCTCGGGGCCGAAGGGCGGCGGCAGATAGATCGACACCAGCCGATCCTGCAGGATGCTCTTCCAGTAGTCGTTCCGCATGTCCAGCATGAAGTAGGTGAGGCCGGCGCGGACCGGGATCTCGGCGGGCGGGCGGTGCGTGACCTGGATGGGCACGCCCGGCGTGGCCGCTGACCGGATGACCATGGGAAGCTGCTGCCGCGAGGCGATCTTGCACAGGCCGGGCAGGCGTTGCGCCAGCTGCGCCTCGGGGATCTCCGAGCGCACGGTCAGCACGTAGATGGGGGCCGCCAGCAGGCGATCGTCGTCCAGCTTGCCCAGGTGCACGCCGTCAACGACGTCCATGGGCACGGTCATGTACGCCTCGCGCACGGTGGTCTGCAGCAGCTGCTTCACGCGCGCGAACAGCTCCTCGAACGTGGCGCGCAGATCCGTGTACTGATACAGCGGCAGCTTGGAAGGGTCGACCTCGGTCGAGAAGGTGGCCAGCTGTCCCGCCACCTGCACCAGCAGCAGGTACAGCTGGTGCGGCGTGATCTCGCCGTTCGACGTGGCGTACGTCAGCACGGGGATGGCGGCGTTGATGGTGGACAGCTGCAGGAAGCGGGTGATGTCGCCCGCGTTGAACTCGATGCTGGCGCCGTCGCGCTGCCGCCGATCGCCCGACAGCTGCCGCTGCTTCGTCACCATCAGCGACAGCACCTGGCGCACGCCCGCCATCAGGAAGGGGGCGCTGTCGATGCGCATGGTGGGCGGGATGTAGGTCTCGTTGATCAGCAGGGCGCCCCGGCCATCGCGCACGATCTCGGCGATCTTGACGGCGTCGAAGTCCTCGCGCGATTCGTCGCCGAACAACACCACGGTGTTGCGGTGGGCGAAGGCCAGCTGCAGCTCCGCCGCGGTGCCCGTCATATCGGCGGTGCCCCTGCTTATCGATCGATAACGGGCGCGCGCGGCCGCGGTGCTGGTGTTGCGCTGGCCGCCGGTGGCGGCGCCTTGCTCCGGCGTCACGCTCGGCACCCCCTCACGTTCCTTGGGCAGCGCCAGGTACACCTCGCAGGAGGGCTGCGTGGGCGGGAAGTGCGCCGAGACGGGGCGGGCCGGCGGGCACTCGGGATCTCCCGCCTCGATGCCGACGTACGTGCCGTCGGGCAGCACGCCCACGAAGCGGGTCACGCGCAGCTGATCCGCGCCCAGCGCGCCGGGATCGATGTCGGCCGAAACGACGCCCCAGCGGTAGGGGGCCAGCGCGGCGACGCGTTCGTCCAGCAGGCGCTCGTGATACAGATCCTGCTGCTGCATATGCTGCGGGGAGACCAGCATACCCTCCGACCAAACGACTCTCTGTGGCGGTTTCATCGCGTCCTCGTCAGCGGAGCTCGATGCGGTTTTCGTCCAGGAACAGCCGCACCGTACTGTCGTTTGCTGCTTGTGTGCCCTTGGCGGGCGGGGGCGTGTTGCAGAAGTCGGGATCGGGCGGGTTCAGGCGCTTGGTGACCTTCCAGGTCGTGCCGGTCGGCTGGCGGAACAGCGCCACCGCCAGCACGTAGCGCGCGTCGGCGTTACGCACGATGGGCGGCTCCAGACGATCGCCGGGGTTGATGGTGAGCTCTTGCATGGCCACGAAGTCGTCGGCCAGCGTGTCCTTGTCGTGATCCAGCAGATCGTCGAACGACACGCCCATCATCTTGCCGATGCCCTTCAGCTGATAGATGCGCACCACCGTCGCCAGCGCCTCGCCCTTCTCGCCGGGGTTCAGGCGCTGCGAGGCCGTGACGGTGAGGCGCAGCGGCTCGGGCGCCGCGCACGGCTTGGCCGCGGGCGCCGTCGCCGATCCGGCGGGCGCCGGCGTGGCCGCCGGTGGCGGCGCCTTGTGCGAACACCCGAACATGGCGAGTCCCACGCCCAACCCCACCATCGCCGCCGTCGTTGCCAATCCCCTGAGTCGCGTGGCCTTTGCGCGCATGTTTCGCGCGCGGAGCTTGCCAGCAAATGGACGGACAGCGCAAGCGAAAGGACACCTCGCAACCGCGCGGCCACCGAGGGTGCGCGCTCGTGATCATCTCGACCGCTCTCTCGCCATCGGCCGTCGGCCCCGCCGCCCCCTTCGCCACACGTGCCGCTCCGCTCACTCGATGATGGGCGCGCCGTTCGATGACACGCCGGTGTCACCGTGCGCGGCGCCACCACCATTGCTCCTGCCGCCGCCGCCATGCTCGCCGGGCGGGCGGGGCTTCTTGTGGTGATGGCCTCCGCCGCTCACCCGGTCGTTGTCGGCCCGGGTCGACTCCGCCTTGGGGTGCGGGCGCTCGCGGGGCGTCTCGTCGTTCTCCGCCGCGCGCGGCGCCGTGCTGTCCCCCCCGGTGGAGCCGTTGCTGACGGTCGCCAGCTCCAGCGCCAGCAGGTGTGGCGGCGGCCGATCGGTGAACCGCACGGTCATGTCGCGGTAGCCGGGCGCGCGCGCCACGATCACGTGCTCGACCCCGTCGCTGGGCAGCCGCTGATCCAGCGCCCCCGTGCCGGTCCGCTGTCCGTCCATCTCGATGGTGGCCGCGCGCGGCTCGGTCTCGATCTCCACCCGGAACGTCGGGCGCTCCGGCGGCGGAGGCGGCGTCACGTGGTGCGGTTCGATGGCGACGTCGTGCGTGCCGTTGGAAGAGGTTCCCATGAACCGCATCACGCCGTAGGCTCCCGCCGCCACCGCCACGATCACCAGGCCGATCAGCAGCGGCGCGCGCGACGGGCGGCGCAGGTTCGGCACCGAGCCGAACGCGTTCATCTCGCCGGTGGCGTGGCGCATGGTGGACAGGGCGCCGCCTTCGAGGGCTCCCCGGGGCGGCGGCGTCAACTTGCGGCGCACCGACTGCGCCGAGGACTCCGCCAGCAAGATCGTCCCGCCTGGGTGTCCCACCGGCGCGCCCAGGTTTTCCCCGTCCTGCGGCCCGCCGAAGAACGACGACCACATCACGCGCGCCTGCGGCCGCGCGAACTCGAGCAGGGCCGCGCCCATCTGCTTCACCGAGTCGAAGCGCTGCGCCGGCTCCAGGCTCATCGAGCGCCGGATCAGCGCGTCCATGGAGGGGGGCAGATCGGGGCGCCGTGACAGCGGGGAAGGGTAGTTGCCTTCGGCGATGTCCTTCAACACGCCATAAAGGTTGTCGCGCTCGAAGGCGCGGCGGCCCGTCACGCACTCGTAGACGATGGTGCCGAGCGCATATTGATCGCTCCTCGCGTCGGCCTGGCGGGCCCCCTGCAACTGTTCCGGGGGTAAATAGAACGTCGTCCCGAAGGTGGCACCGGTGCCGGTCAGCACCATGGTGCCGCGATCGCCCGTCACCTTCGAGATGCCGAAGTCCAGCACCTTCGGCTGCAGCCCACCCACCGCCGAGCGCGCCAGCAAGATGTTCGCCGGCTTGAGATCGCGGTGAATGACGCCCTGGTCGTGCGCCGTGGAGATGGCGGCCGCGACCGGCAGCATGAAGTCGACCGTCTGCTCGACCGACAGCGCGCCCTGGCGGCCAATCAGCGATGCCAGATCCTCGCCCTCCAGGTACTCCATGACCAGGAAGCTGGTCAGCCCCTCGACGCCCACGTCGGTCACGTCGACCACGTTGGGGTGGCGGATGCGCGAGGCCGCCTCGCCCTCGCGCAAGAAGCGGATGCGCGCCTCGTCGCTGGCCGCCAGCGACGGCAGCAGCGTCTTGATGGCGACGCGCTTCTTCAGATCGCGATGGACCGCCTCGTAGACGCAGCCCATGCCGCCGCGCCCGATCAGGCGACGGATCTCGTACCGCCCCAGCGTCGTCCCGGGG
>Ga0070679_100002264_pt1 | contig 17385 bp, 17 predicted proteins | sample KBSC63BmetaG_FD_65652 | JGI IMG/M metagenome (GOLD analysis project Ga0070679, IMG submission 65652) | Corn rhizosphere microbial communities from Kellogg Biological Station, Michigan, USA - KBS C6-3B metaG | ecosystem: Host-associated > Plants > Roots > Rhizosphere | place: USA: Michigan... | reverse complement strand
GCTGAATACTGGGACCACCCCAACGTCTTCCGCCCTGAGCGCTTCACCGACGAAGCCAAATCCAACCGCCCCCGCTTCATCTACTTCCCCTTCGGCGGAGGCCGCCGCCAGTGCATCGGCGAAGGCTTCGCCTGGATGGAAGGGGTCCTGGCGCTCGCTACCATAACCCAGAAATGGCGGTTGGAATTTGTGCCTGCATTCCCTATTGAGGCACAGGCGAAGATCACACTAAGACCGAAGTTCCCGATGATGATGCGAGCCCAATTGCGTTCTGCGTCTTAGCGTTCCATTTTTGATTGCAGCTCAGCTAATAAGCCCTTCTGGAAAACAGGATCGAGCTCTGATGAATGGAGTGCCGCAGAGTACTCGGTCTGCGCCGCTGTCTTGTCCCCTGACGCCGCCAAAGCGTCGCCCAGAATCGCGTGCGCCTCTGGATTGTTCGGGTCGAGCTTCTCTGCCATACGCGCTTCGCGCATAACTCCAGCGGTGTCGTGCTGTGCTGCAAAGTCCTGGGCCGCATGGAGATGTTCGAGAGCCGCCGCCGGTGCGAGATCGAACTGCCCGTTATACACATAGACCCCCCGGTCAATCACGGCCGCCGGTCGCACCGAGGCGAATGCGGCATAAGGATTGCCGCGCCCCGGAATGTCTGCACCGGCAACGACTCCATCGCTTATCAAAAGCGTGCCGGACACATTTCGGTCATCCCCGAAGCGCATCGTATCGAGTCCCGTCCAAAAGGCCGAACCGGACGGCAATACATGGCAGTTGATGCCATAGTCCCTGAAATCGACAGGGCCCTGCGCAAAATATGCGAAGAAGCACGGCTGGGATGGATGCGTTTCCAGATAACGCCGCACGGCGTTCAGTTGCTGGCCCCAATCGACATTCGAGTCGGACAGGTAAAGATGCGTCTTCGATGGACCTCCCCACGCCTCATTCGCGTAGGCCACGAGCCCGGGCCTCGCTGCCAGCGTCGTCAGCACCTGCCACAGCAGCAGGGCCGCAAATCCATACGCGAGCTTCGGCTTCCTGGAAACCACGTAGGCCGCACAGCCGGCGACCAGGACGTACAACATCGGAAACATAGGCAACAGGTGCCTGTACCCGATGCCAAGATCCGAAGACGACGACAACACAAAAAGAAAGGCCGGGGGGATCGCCAAAAAGACAATCTCGCGGTGCTTGCACCATTCGCCACGAAGCCCAACGACGATGGTTATGCCAAGCATAATCAGAAACGGAAGCGTGCTCTTGATGAGGAAGGCAGCCGGAAAGTACCAGTGAGACGCTCCTGGGTAGGTTCGCCCGAAGAGATAGCTGGGGAGTCCACCCGCTGCGATCTTTGTATCTGCCAGCCCGTAGACGTAGGCTTCGGGCAGGAGGTGAAACCTGCTCAATGTGGTCACCACAAAACGAGTTAAAGGCGAGGTGAGCTTCTGGAGATACTCCGCGCTGGTTGGATTGAGCTGTAGCGGAGTCGGTCGAGCGGCATACCGAAAGTGATAGATCGTCCAGATCCATCCCACGCCGATCAGCGAAGCTACGGCAATGGCTATAACCACTTGTCGGGCCGACGCGGACTCGGGCCTCCGGTTCGCGCCCTTCGCTTGCCACACATCGATCATCGCAATCAGGCCTAGCAACGGAATGATGAAGACTCCGGTGAATTTCGCCGTCATGGTCAGACCGACCACGATCGCAACGGCGACCATCCTGGGAATAGACGGCCGTTTCACGTATCGATAGAACGCGTATATTGCGGCAAGCATCGTGAGTGAGGCGCCGATATCTGTTGTGACGAATGCCCCGTGAGCGAGGATGTTTGGATCGAAGCAGAACAGGAGCAGGGCGAAGAGGGCCGCGTTGCTCCCAAACATCTCCTTCGCGCAGAGGAAGAGCGTCGCGGCGAGCAGAACGGTGAGCAGCGACGCCATGATGCGTGCGGGGACCAGTGTTTGTTCAATGCCGTTGACCGCCAGAAAGCGTTGCCCGAGAACGAAGCCTTCCTTCTTGAAGGGGTCGCCCGTATACGCCGGTGCCTTGATGTCCCTATGCAAAAGGGGGATAGCGTCCCACATCTTTATCAGCGGCGGGACTTCCGGGTTATAACCAAAATCTCCACGCTCCCAGGACAGCCAGCCCGAATAGAGATGTTGTGATTCATCCCAACTCACCGAATCACTCTTCGCGGTGTGTACGCACACAGCGAAGAGGACAACCATGGCCGCAGCTGCGAAAAGAGTAGTGATCCATCCCGCTGGGGATCGAGATGCGTTCCGATTCGCCGGGGTGATTTCCATGGGCTCCGCAGACCTGGTTTTGGCTACGCGACTTATGACGAGGCCGCTGCCCGAACTTCCGCATAGTAGCAAGGCTGTTTCAGCATCGCAAGGCTAAAGAACCGTTAGGAAGAGTCTTCACAAATCTTACGGATGTCATGTCTGCCCGATTTTGCAGTTGTCATCTCGACCGAAGCAGTTTTGCAACTGTCCTTCCTATATAAAGCCTTTTCGAGCATCATTCTCCATGCCAGGAGCATTATTGGAACTTCTTCGAAATAACCAGCGAGGTTATGTACTGCATTGCCTCACCATCCGAGCTGGCACAAGCTTCCGACCACCCCCCTTTGATGATCTTCAATAAGAGCGCGCAAAAGTCGACAGTGATACTTCGAACCATTTTAGATGCGACACAAGTATGTACCCCAGCACCGAAAGATAGCGAAGAGCGTTCTCGCCTGCCTAGCCTGAATTCATTGGGCGATTCATAGACTGATGGGTCCCGATTCGCAGCTGAAGACACGAGAATCACAAGTTCGCCCGCTTTACATCTGCCGAAAGGATAGTCGCCTGATGCCGCCTGCCTGAAGAGCATTTTCGCTGGACTAGCGAGGCGCATGCATTCATCTACAAACAGAGGGATCTTTGTTTCGTCTCGAAGAAGAATTTCTTGCTGCTGACGGTTTCCCAGCAATAAATGCCATGAGTTTGCGATGAGCGCGGGAACAGACGTAGCAAGGGCAATGTAAGCCTGAAGCGAAATATCTCCGTAGGGTGAAAGTTTCTGCCGAAGCAGGCCATAGGCCGCCTGTGCATCGTCGTAGTAACCTCTGTCAAAAGGGAAAGCAGAACTTCGAAAATAGATTCCGGCGGCAGAGATCAGGCTTCCATTATCCAATGCAGGAAACAAACCTTCTAATAATCTCCGAATGTTGGGGCGGATTACGGAAGTCACAACGTCTACACTATCCGTCGCCATTGAGCTGTCTAATTCACCTAGGGTGAAATGCAATGAACCCATGTTGGCGGCTAGATCCTCAAACGCGATCATCATATGTTTATGTCGCTGCGTCGAATCATCATTGGAATCCGTGACCCCACCGCTTGATAAGGAAAGTAACGGAATTGCCGGCCCCAATCCGCTTGATTTCAGACCAGCTAAAACATCGACGTATGTTGAAAGGATCCATGCCCCGGCCTCTTTACTGTAGTAGCCTGGCGCGGGCTTTTCGACATCAATCGTCGTTAGGGATCTTGAGTGCATCGATAAGTGGCGCTCCTATATTAGTTTATCGGGCGATGCTTGCAGGAGGGCCGATGGATGCCCAAGTCTGCACCGAAACCAGGAAACGCTGCACCAATTCATGTCGTGTTGGGAGGTCCGTGTGCACCGTATCTCGATTTTGAGATGTGGGCATCGCCCTGAGCGTAGTCGAACGGGTCGACCGCTCTCCTCCGTGATCTCAGATCAATCCCACTCTTCAAATACCCGCATACCACGAGTACCCGCCCTCAGGCGATGCCGACCCCAACCCCTTCCCAAATCCCTTCATAGAATCCGTAACAGTCAGCCGCGTAATGTACTTCACGCTCTTGTACCCTAACTGCCGCGGCACCCTTAGCCGCAGCGGCCCGCCGAACCCCACCGGCAGATCACCATCGTTCATTCCCATGGTCAGCAGTGTCTGCGGATGCAGCGCGTCAGCCATATCGACACTGTCCCACCAGTCATTCTCAATGGAAAAGTAAGCCACATACCGAGCCTGCGGCAAAACACCAGCCGCATGAAGCACCTCCACCAGCGGCGTCCCGATCCACTCGGCGATATACGACCAGCCCTCCTCGCAAGCCACCTCGGTGATTTGACTGCGCACCGGAAACGTCTTCAGGTCAGATAGCGAAAGCGACATCGGCCGCGCCACCATCCCATCGATCGCCAGTCGCCAGTCACGAAAGCCGTTCGCCTGATGCCCTTTGAACAACGCATTCGCTGGCGCCGTCGCATTCGCAAAGGGAGCCGCCGAAATCATGTGCCGTGGAAACTCCCGCGCCATCGAGTGCGCCGTCAAAACGCGCTGCGCCGCATACGTTAGCGTCTCTCCCGGCCCATACAGCCCGCGATGGTCCGGCGGAATCAACCCATACCGCTCCGCCAACTTCGCAGCCACCCCCAGACCCGCCACTCCAGCAGCGGCGGCAACTCCAGTCGTCACCAGCTTGCGTCGAGACATCGGTTTCATAAGCGCTCCTCAGGTACTTCACCGCCGCCGGTCACCATCGCCCGCATCCGGCTTCTGAACCCCGAAACAACCACCATCGCCACATGGACCACCACAAACAGCAACAACGCCCCGGAAACAAAAAAGTGAATTGTCCTTGCAGACTGCCGTCCCCCCAGCGCGCTCGCAGCCCAGGGCGCCGCCGAAGTAAACGCCGGAGACATCGCCAGCCCAGTCCAGATCACCAGCGGAAACAAAATAAAAATCACGCTCACATAAGCAATTCGTTGCACCACGTTGTACGAGCGACCATCCGCACCCTCCGCCGGCACGCGGTGAACATACCTCGCAATCACATTTCGGACCGCCCGCACCGTCCGTTCGCCGCGTGCGGGAACAAGGTCTCTGCGAAAATGCCCGTTCAAAAAACTCGATACGCCATAGACCAACCCAACCAGCACCGCCACCCATGCTGCCTGAAAGTGAAGATACCGGCTCCATCCATTCTGGTCCGGCATCACAAAGTGATACCCCGTAGGGACCGTATCGCGAGACGCGGGAATCGGCAGTGTGAACAGCGGCCGTGTCATCACATTCCCCACCTCACCCCAATAAAATCGTGGGTGTGAAATCACAATCTCAGCACCAGTCACCAGCAGCGCAACGAAGCACACCACGGTAAGCCAGTGCGTCACGCGCACAAGCACGCTGTGCCGCGCCGTCGCCGGATTGGAAATTGATCCCAGGACCATACCTCCGTAACTGCAACAACGCCAACGCGAGAATTATTCCACAGGCGAGCCCATGCACAGTGGCCGTGTTCTTCTAGAGCGCGACCATTGTCATTTCCGCCGGATTTTATAATCGCCTCAAAGCGAGGTCGAACCAGTATGCCACCACCAACCGAAGACAATCTCCTCTCCGCCATCCTCGATTCCTGGGACCGCAACAACCGCATCATGATCAACCTGCTACGCGCCCTGCCGCCGAACGGTCTCCATGCCCGCGCTATGCCGACGAGCCCTTCGGTCACCGAAATGTTCACCCACATCATTTACGTCCGTCTCGTCTTCGTCGAAGAAGACGCGCCGGAACATGCTGTCCCGGTGCCGGCAGACGAGTGGGCCAGCGAAGCCGATGCCGACCGCATCGCCGCCGCACTCGAAAGCAGCGCCCGCGTGGTGCGCGATACGGTCGAGGACCACCTCCGCTCGGGCGTGCCTATGCAGCTTCACTACGATCATCCGCTGCTCTTTCTGCAGCACATGATGTGGCACGAGGGCTATCACCACGGTCAGATGAAGCTCGCCCTGAAGGTAGTCGGCCTTCCCTTCGACGACGAACCGATCGGCATTCAAACCTGGGGTGTATGGATCGATAAGACCGGCGCTTCATGAACAGCCTCAGGCGTTCGTTCCACCATCCACGGTCAAGTTCGCTCCGGTAATATACGAAGCCTCCGGCCCGGCCACAAATGCCACCAGCGCCGCGACCTCGTCGACATGTCCATACCGCCCCAGTGCGGTGTTGGCGATTTGCGGCGTGGCCCAATCACCGGCCGCAGGGTTCAGGTCCGTATCGATCGGCCCCGGCTGAACGTTGTTCACCGTAATCCCGCGGCTTCCAATCTCGCGCGCCAGGCCCTGGGTAAACATCTTGATCGCGCCCTTGGTCGCGGCATACGCCACCAATCCCGGCGTCATCATGCGCTCGCCCACGCACGAACCGATCATGATAATCCGCCCGCCCGTCTTCACATGCTTCAGCGCCGCCTGCGTTGCAACCATCGTCGCGCGAAAGTTTAGATTGATCATCAGGTCCATCTCATCCAGAGAAGTTTCCTCAAACGCTTTCGGAACAGCCGTGCCCGCGTTGTTCACCAGCACATCCAGTTGACCGAGCTCCGCAACCGTCTTCTCCACGGCGCTTTTGATCGCCTCGCTATCGATCGAGTCAGCCTGGATCTTAATCGCCTTGCCTCCACCGGCTTCAATCGCTGCAACAACCGCCGCAGCCGCTTCCGCGCCCTTCGAGTAAGTAATGGCCACAATGGCCCCATCCGCCGCCAGCCGTTTCGCAATCGCCGCGCCGATGCCGCGCGATCCTCCGGTGATCAATGCAACTTTCCCCTTCAATTGCTGAGCCATCTTTTTCCACCTTTCTTTGAATCTGCTGTCACTCAACATAACCGCGAACGGTCGTTGATAACATTGCTTTCTAAGCTGAAGCATTATGCTTTTCAGGCAGAGGTGGCAGATTGGAACTCAGACACCTTCGATACTTCGTGGCTGTAGCCGAATCGGGAAGCCTTAAACTCGCGGCCGAAGAAAAGCTGCACACCACGCAGCCTTCGCTCAGCCGCCAGATCCGCGACCTGGAGCACGAAGTCGGCGCAGCACTCTTCATCAGAAATCCTCGCGGGGTTGAACTTACCTCCGCGGGCCGGGTGTTTCTGGACCACGCCCGCGTCATGCTCTCCCAGGCTGAAGCAGCGGTACAGTCCGTGCGCCGGACAGTCAGCCCTACAAAACCATCTTTTGCGCTGGGTTTTATGATCGGCCACGATTCCACGTGGATCCCGCAAGCTCTCCACCTCCTGCGTGACGAATTGCCCAACATCCACGTCGTCATCTCCACACAAAATTCACCTCAACTCGCAACGGCACTCTCCGACGGACGAATCGACCTCGCCTTTCTGCGCCGGGAAGACGGCAGTCCAGACCTGAACTTCACCCTGCTTGTCGAAGAAACCATCGAAGCGTATCTCCCCAAAGATCATCCTCTCGCCGCGCAAACCTCGATAGGAGTGCAGCAGATCGTCGGCGAAACATTTCTCAGCATCTCGGGATCGGCCCTCAGTGTGTCGGGCAAACAGCCGGCGCTGCGACGGACCATCGACCGCTACATGAAACAGAGCGGCGTCGACATCAAGCCGAGCCACGAAGTGGACAATCTCGGCGCCATTATGTCCCTTATCCCTTCGACCGGAGGCATTGCCCTTCTGCCCGCCTACGTCAAGACATTTCTTCCCGGCTCTGTAGTTACCCGTCCACTTTGCGGTCCCAGGCCGACGATCGATCTCTCCCTGGGCTATCGCGCCACCAACACCTCTCCGATCCTGAAGCGATTTCTTGCAAAGGCGGGAGAGCTTACCGATCGTCCGCAAGCTGCGCTTTGACATTCGCAGATCATCCAAGCAAACGGAGCACGGCATGAATTTCCTCACCGCCTACTTCGGACACTTCTGGCTCGTCCGCCTTCTCCTGCAGCGAGGCATGGCCGTCATCTACCTTGTGGCTTTCCTCTCTGTCGCACGGCAGTTCAAGCCGCTGCTCGGCGAGCATGGGCTGCTTCCCGTCCCCGCATTCCTGCAACGCACAACGTTCCGCGAAGCGCCGAGCATCTTCCACTGGCGCTACTCCGACCGCCTGCTCGACCTTGTCGCGTGGACCGGCATCCTCATTTCCGCCTGCGCTCTCTGCGGACTCACTGAAGCCGGCCCGCTCTGGTTGTCGGTCGTCGCCTGGCTTGTCCTGTGGGCGCTCTATCTTTCGATCATGAATGTCGGTCAGACCTTCTTCAGCTTCGGCTGGGAGTCCATGCTGCTTGAGGCCGGCTTCTTTACGGCTTTCCTCGGGCCGTCGCACATGCAGCCGTCGCTCATCCCAGTCCTCGCGCTGCGCTGGATGCTCTTCCGCACCGAACTCGGCGCCGGCCTCATCAAACTCCGCCACGACTCCTGCTGGCGCGACCTCACCTGCCTCTATTTCCATTACGAAACCCAGCCGCTCCCCAACCCCCTCAGTTGGTACTTTCACCGCCTGCCCAGGGCCTCACACCGCTTCGGCGTTCGTTTCAGCCACTTTGTGCAGCTCGTTGTGCCCTTTGCACTCTTCGCCCCGCAGCCGATCGCTTCCATCGCCGCTGCCCTCTGCATCGCACAACAGCTCTGGCTTATTGTGAGCGGCAACTATTCGTGGCTGAACTGGATCACCGCCGTGCTTGGCATCGCCGGCTTCAGCGACAGCATCTTGTCCCACGCCCTGCCGACCAGCGTGCCATCGCTACGCCCGAACCCGGTCGCCTTTGATCTGATCCTCTACCTCCTCGGCGCAGCGACGGTGTGGCTCAGCATCAAGCCTGTCCAAAACCTTTTCTCCAGACACCAGCTCATGAACTTCAGTTATAACCGGTTCCACCTGGTCAATACCTACGGTGCATTTGGAAGTGTCAGCCGGAAGCGTTATGAAGTTGTCATCGAGGGCACAAACGACAGTATTCCCACACCCGCAACGCAGTGGCTGGAGTACGGCTTCAAAGGCAGGCCCGGCGACCCAAAACGAATGCCACCCCAGGTGGCGCCGTATCACCTGCGGCTGGACTGGTCCATCTGGTTCCTTCCTTTTACCGTGGAAGTTACTTCCCGGGGCATTCGACCGCGCGGGTATGACCGCTGGTTCCTCAACTTCGTTGGCAAGCTGCTCACCTCTGACCCTGCGATCCTTCGCCTGATGGGCCACAACCCTTTCCCAGACCAGCCTCCAGCCCTCATCCGCGCCCTGTTCTACCACTATCGCTACACCGACCCCAAGACAAAAGCCGAAACGGGATCCTGGTGGGAGCGCGAGTTATTGGGGGTCTATCTGCAACCGATATCGCTTGAAGAAATTCGGAGAATCTAAACACCTGTCTGAAACTTTCTGAGGAGCGCAGTTATTTATTGCTTTTCTTGTTTGCCGTCTTCGCAGAGGATCTGCTGTTGTGGTTGCGGTTGCCGTTGTCGCTGCTCCTGAGCTAAGGCAGGAGCAACGGCAACGGCGAGAAAGCAGATCCCCTTCGGGGATGACAACAAGAAGGACAACGGCAACAGCAACAGCAACAGCGAGAATCGCACTCTGCATCTCCCTGACACCTTCGACAGCCGCATCTGCGCTAACCTTGAAACAGATGCCTCTTCCCTCCACCTTCGCGGACTTCCTCGGCAACACCGCCACCATCGACAACCTCCGCGCGTCGATTGCTACCGGTCGCCTGCCGCATTCGCTGATCATCGCCGGCCCTCGCGGCGCGGGCAAATACACCCTCGCCCTCATGCTGACGATGGCTCTGGAGTGCGAGCGCCACCCCCGCGAACTCGTCGACGGGCGCGATCTAGCCTCATTCTGCGGCGAGTGTCGCAACTGCACGCGCATTGCGGAGTCTGCGGAGCTGCAGGCGAAAATCGACGAAGCCGTCACCGCCCGCGAAGAGATGCGCGAGACCGACAAAAAGGACACCCGCGTCCTCGTACAGACGCATCCCGACGTCCTCATCATCCCGCCCGACCCGCCGCAGCTCCTCATCAAGCTCGGACAGGTCCGCACCGTGATCCAGCGCGCCCAGCGCCGCCCGGCCGAGTCGCCCGGCCTGGTCTTCATCGTCACTTCGGCCTCGTTCATGAAGGAGGCCGCCAACTCGCTCCTCAAACTGCTCGAAGAGCCGCCCGACTACGCCCACCTCATCCTTCTCGCCGAAAACACGGGCGAACTCCTGCCCACCATCCGCTCCCGCTGTGGTGTAGTCCGTCTCGGAGCATTGCCTGCCGAAGAGATCGAAACCCTACTCGCCCGCGCCCGCCCCGACTGGACGAAGCCTCAGCGTGCCCTGATCGCCCGCCTCTCCGAAGGCGCCGCCGGCCGCGCGCTCGGCTTCGACCTCGCTGAATCACTTGCTTCCCGCACCGACGCCCTCGTCCTGCTGCGCAGCGCCGCACAAGCCGGAGACCACAGCGCCCTCTTCAAGATGACCGAAACCTATCGCGCCGGCGCCGACGGCCAGGTGAAAACCACTGCCCTGCTGCGCGCCATGGGCAGCCTGCTCGAAGACCTGCTGCTGCTCCAGGGCGGGGCCGCCGACCGCGTCCGCAACGTCGACATCCTCCCCGAACTCAATACTCTCGCCGACAGTTTCGACTTTGCCTCGATCGAGCGCGCCGTCCGCGGCCTCGATCAGGTACAGACCGGTATGCGCCGTAACCTCCTGCGTGGCCTATCTTTGGACGCATTCGCCTCGGGCCTTGCATCCAGTCGCTAGCTTGCCGCGTTTCTTATGCAGAACAACATTTTCCCTGCTGTGGAAACCTCCGATACCCCGTTACTCGTATCTGCATCTAAACGGAAAACCCAGCCCGCAAGACATCAGGCAAACTTAGTTGTCTGAGTAAGGAGATGGTTTGGCAGAATTAACGCAAAAGGATCGCCAGGAAGCCGCCGCATTCAACGGCACCCGCAAGCTGATCCGCCCGCATCTTCCCCCGCAGGACCGCCGCCGCGGCACCGACCCTCTGCACGCCGACGACCCGCTGACGCACGCCCTCGCCGAGCCGCACTCTATCACCGAAAGCTCCCACGCCGAGGCCTTCTACTTCCAGAAGCAAATCCAGATGCAGACCGAAATGATGGTCGTGCTCGACGACGGCGACGAGCTTCGCGGCATTATCGAGTGGTACGACAAATGCGTCGTCAAGCTCCGCGTCGGCCGCCAGCGCGTACTGGTTTACAAGTCCGGCATCAAGTATCTCTTCAAAGCCAGTGAAGCGCAGCAGCACAGCAGCGTGATGAAGTAGGCGTGAGAATGAATCCACTTTTTTAGTGGTCATTCCGCGTTTTTTTGGTGGTCATTCCTTTCCTTTTTGGTTGTCATTCCGCAGCACAGCGAAGGAATCTGCTGTCCCCCGGGGCGGCGACAACTGCCAGTCCGCAGCCACGTCTTTCGCGATGCTGAAGATGGAACCCACAGACATGACCTCGTGGCAAGGCGCGAGAGTTTTTGCCCACACAAACGACAGCAGAGTCCTTCGCTGCGCTACGGAATGACAACAATATAGAGCGTATCTACTTTTGCAATCAGCGAAAACTAACCGCCATATGCCACCGTGTCCCACGCTCCGCCGTCTTGCGCAGGACGACCTCGTACTCCCGCAACTCCTCCAGCACCAATACGCCTTCGGACCCCAGAACCTGCGGCTCGTCCTGTAAGGCCTCGATCAGCGCTCGCACCGTGGCGAGGCCATCTTCCCCGCGAAACCATTGCGGCGGGGGCAGTTGTTTCAGTAGAGACGCATCGCCGGCGCCGCCTTCCACCAGCAGCGCCATCAGGTTTGCTCCTGCACGGTTTTCCAACTTCCTCAAACATGTTTCGCAACCTCATTCCGCGTCTTGCGAAATCGTTCCGAGTAATCGCCCCTGACTACCCCGGTTACGGCTTCAGCGGAATGCCCGATCGCAAAGACTTCAAGTACACGTTTGAGAATCAAACCAACATCGTTGAAGGTCTCACCGAGCATCTCGAACTCGGAAGCTATGCTCTGTACGTGATGGACTACGGCGCTCCGATAGGCTACCGCCTCGCCCTGCGTCATCCCGAAAAAATTACCGGAATCGTTGTGCAAAACGGGAACGCATACGAGGAAGGTTTGTTGAAGTTCTGGGATCCAATCAAGAAGTACTGGCACAACGCGACGCAGGAGAACCGCGCGGCACTGGCATTTCTGGTCGCAGCAGAAGCCACGAAGTGGCAGTATCAGAACGGTGTGAGCGACGTCAGCCTGCTCGACCCAACCACGTGGACACTTGACCAGGCGTTGATGGACCGGCCGGGTAACGGTGACATTCAGTTGGACATGCTGTTCGACTACGCGTCGAACGTCCCTCTCTATCCCGACTTCCAGGCATTTTTTCGGAAATACCAACCGCCGATGCTGATCGTCTGGGGCAAGAACGACTTCATCTTTCCCCCGGAGGGCGCAGCTCCGTACAAGCGCGACCTCCCGAACGTGGAGACGCACCTGCTCGATACGGGCCATTTCGCTTTGGAAACTCACGGTGAGGAAATCGCCAGCCGCATCGAGAAGTTTCTAGCACCTCGCGTGTAGCAAACCTCCGGCGGCCTGGTGGTCGGACCAGGCCGCCATTCCAGGCAATCATTCGCGCGCAAGCGCCCAATGTAACCGCACCGCACCTGGCTCAAAACCATCTGGAGGAATTATGAATAAGAAGCTTGAAGGAAAGATCGCACTAATCACTGGCGGCAGCACAGGTATAGGTCTTGCAACTGCCCAGCGCTTCGTAGCTGAAGGCGCTTACGTCTTTATCACGGGGCGTCGCCACCTTGAGCTCGACGCGGCCGTAAAGAAGATTGGATCGAATGCTACCGGCGTGCAGGGCGACGCGGGGAGCCTGTCCGATCTGGACGACCTTTTCGACAGGATCAAACGACAACACGGTCGCCTGGACATCATCTTCGCCAACGCCGGAGGTGGCGCATTCGCTCCACTTGGTTCGATCACCGAAGAGCAGTACGCGTCGACATTCGACCGCAATGTGAAGGGGCTGATTTTCACTGTGCAGAAGGCCCTGCCGCTGATGCCTGACGGCTCATCCATCATCCTGAACGCTTCCACAACGACCGTGAAGGGAGTGCCGGCATTCAGCGTCTATTCCGCCAGCAAGGCAGCCGTTCGATCGTTCGCACGTACCTGGACGATGGATCTGAAAGAGCGCAGGATTCGAGTGAATGCGATCAGCCCCGGAGCAACCGAGACACCCGGCTGGCTCGGCCTGGCTGCAGACGAGGACCAGAAGCAGGCGATGTTTGCGGAGGTGGCAGCGACAGTACCGCTTGGACGGATCGCGCAGCCAGACGATATCGCAAAGGCTGTTCTATTCCTCGCGTCCGACGACGCAAGCTTTATCAGCGGCATTGAACTCTTTGTCGATGGCGGAGCCGCGCAGGTATAAGCGTAAAAATATGCGTGCAAAATCTTCTGAAGCTCCAAACGCATAGCTCAGCGGATCTGAGCACTGTTACGGCTGAAACAGCGGCCCTTTGTGATCGCGCTCGTAGTCATACGGCACGAAAGGCCGGTGTAAGCCTTGTTGTACGCCAGCGCGACGCTCGATAGCGACGCGCCGTCCATTCGGGCCGGAACCACGATCGGATCGCGCTCGCAATGAGTTCCTTCCCAGTGCCGGTTTCTCCGTGAATGAGCACTGTGGATTGGTCGTCGCCACGGTCCTCACCTCATCCAGCACTCGACGCAGGACTGGACTGGAGTCGGTGATACCGCGTGTGGCAGGCAGTCCCCTTCTTTATAAGCGTCCTGGTGCGGCTTTCCCGGGCTAACGACTCGCTCGTACGATGGCCGGACCATGCCTGGTTCGAAGACGACACAACCGTTCGAATAGGAAGAGGGTTCCGGGAATGCATTTGTAAAAGAGGCCGTGAAAGAACCCGCGTCGCGGTCTGTCTTCGTTGCTTCTTGGGCCTATTGTTGGCTGCTTGTTGACTTCGAACAGGGACCAGGTGCGACGTTGCGATGGGCCGATCCAGTTCTCGAGCAGACTCGCAGTGGCAACATCGCCCGCATCGTCGCAAAGGGTGTGCACGGCTCTCATGTAGGGCACCAGTGCCTTTTCATCCTCACGAAGTTGGCCCCAGCATGGCGGCCGGCGTCACATATTCAACGTCGTTGGCGAGAATCCTCTGCAAACGGTCGATCTCTCCGATCGACCGAATGGTTGTCCCGTCAATTTTTCGGACTCGTTCCGCGACCTCATGTGCCACCCCGAAGATGTGCTCGCCGTGGTCGTCGAGGAGGAGATGATAGTCGCGGAAATGTGGTCCGTTCATATGCCAGTGGAAGTTCCTGGTCTTGAGGTAGACAGCGAATAAATCGGCGAGAAGAGCGTTGAGAGCACCCGAAATATCCCGGACCGACTAGCGGTCGATGTCTGACGAAGTTGTCAGCCGGGCTTTCTGGCGCGTAATAGGGTCAGTCATCATTGTCATTTTAATTTCATGGGGTTTCTCTCCTGCGAGAGACGGTTGCCGTCGTCAACTGTTAAGGAACGCGAGCAAGTCGAGGTTAACCTGGTCTGCCATGGTTGCCGTCATGCCATGGGGCGCACCGGGGTATATCTTCAAGGTCGCATTCTTGACGATCTTCGAGCTCAAGAGCGCGGACGCCCCAATCGGCACGATCTGGTCTTGATCTCCATGAAGTATCAGAGTCGGCACGTCGATCTTCTTCAAGTCCTCGGTCAGGTCCGTCTCCGAGAATGCCTTGATGCATTCATACGTCCCAATGACGGAGGCATCCATCGCCTGGCTCCAGAAGAAGTCTCGAACGCCTTCAGAGATCTTCGCGCCGGGCTTGTTGTATCCATAGAAGGGCATACTGAGGTCCTTCATGAACTGTGAACGATCGGCAACTACACCGGCGCGCAGGCCGTCGAAGGCGGAGATCGGCAGTCCGCCGGGATTTTCAGGCGTCTTCAGCATCAGCGGCGGGATCGCGCCGATCAGCACGAGCTTCGAGAGCCGCTTGTTGCCGTGCCGGCCGACGTAACGCGTGACTTCGCCGCCGCCGGTGGAATGACCGACCAACGTAACATCCTTGAGATCCAGTGCGTCCATGAGTTCTGCAAGGTCATCGGCGTACGTGTCCAGATCATTGCCGCCCCAGGACTGCCCCGACCGCCCATGCCCACGCCGATCATGCGCGATGACACGATAGCCGTGCTGTCCCAGGAACAGCATCTGAGGGTCCCACGCGTCAGCGGTCAATGGCCAGCCGTGGGAAAAGACGACAGTTTTCCCCGCGCCCCAATCCTTGAAATAAATCGACGTTCCGTCCTTGGTTGTAATCGTGCTCATTTGTTTTCTCCTGGTTATATATTGGTAAGTCAAAGCCTTGAAGTCAGGACATAAGAACGGACAAGGATCTCCACTGGAAGAGTTCCTATCTCCACCCGATTCTCATAAAACCGAAGCTGCCCGCTGCGTGTCGCCTAACAGTTCCCGAGAGTAGCGGAGGCCCGTTCGCACGTCCATCATGACTTCCTATTAGGGACCTGTAATCAGCGCTGAAGACGCGACTTATAGATACATTCCAGTGCGAAAATACGCAGCCATGGCAATTCTTTGTTCTTGTCCAGATAGGCGGCTTTGGCTGGTATTGTCAGTCGACTTTCCTAACCTTAGGGCAGTTACTTTTGTAGGCTACGAAAGGACAGTTGCCGAACCCTCCTTTCGAGGTTGCCCTGCCTTCCGGCGCCGAATACCCTTCACCTGTGCAAAGACTGTTCTCCATGTTCCCCGCCGGAACGGCAGGCGCTGCGCTCTTGATTTTGCGGTCTACAGTCGCTGCGACGCTCGTCGTGGATGGAACCGCACACTGGGCACTGGTGACTTCGCTCTGGATACTCCTGGGATTCGCTGTCATCGCGATATTCCTCTGCCTCGGTCTTCTAACTCCTTACTGCGCTGTCGCTACTTGCCTTCTGGAGTTGGGCGTTCTCCTCACGGCGGGAGGCTGCGACCAATTCCACGTGGTCATCTCCATCCTTGACGGTGCAACTCTGGCGGTTCTCGGTCCGGGCGCATATTCGATCGACGCCCGCATCTTCGGCAGACGGCTCCTCACCCTGCCTCCCCGGAGATAGCGGTCAGTCTACCTGGATTCTCTGCGACGAGGTTCCTTACTGGATTTGATAGCGGCTACCCGTTGTTGATGTGAAGCTCACGCAAATCCTGAACGCACATCGGAACGAACCTTGAGAGCAACTATCAGCTTTGGAAGACATCCAATGACTTGTTATGCGACGTACAACGCTCCGCGATAGTAGATGGAGCAAAGGTGATGGGGTTCCTGAAAGAAGAGTTTGCGATGAAAAAGACAGCATTGATCGTTGGCATTTCGGGTATCGTGGGAGGCAATTTGGCTGACCTTTTGCTCGCCGGGGGAGGCTGGAAGGTGTACGGAGTTGCACGACGTCCTGGCAAGCGCGAAGGAGTCATCCCGGTCGCGGTCGATCTGCAGGATGCGGATGCAGCGAGAGCGGCGTTGCAAGATGTGAGGCCAACCCACGTCTTTCTGACGACGTGGCTTCGTCAACCGACCGAAGCAGAAAACATCCGGGTGAACTCCGGCATGATTCGTAACGTCCTCGAAGCAGTTTCGGACGCGGGGACCGTTAGGCATGTCGCCCTTGTGACAGGACTCAAACACTATCTTGGACCGTTCGAGGCCTACGGCAAGGGAGTGTTGCCTGCAACCCCATTTCGCGAGGAGCAGCCGCGACTGGATGTCGAGAACTTCTATTATGCGCAGGAAGACGAAGTCTTTTCCGCAGCAGCGCGTGACGGCTACAGTTGGAGCGTTCATCGGCCCCATACCATCATCGGCTATGCAGTGGGTAACGCCATGAATATGGGCACGACCCTGGCGGCTTACGCAAGTATTTGCAAAGAACTGGGAAAGCCGATGCGGTTCCCGGGCTCTTCCGTTCAATGGAACAGCCTCACGGACATGACCGACGCGCGGCTTCTGGCGAAACAAGTCCTCTGGGCCGCAACGACCCCGGCCGCTCAGAACCAGGCATTCAATGTGGTGAACGGCGACGTGTTCCGTTGGAGTTGGATGTGGAAGCGGATTGCCGCCTGGTTCGGCGTTGAAACGGAAGAGCTGCAAGGCGAAGGCACTCCGCTTGAGGAACAGCTTCAGGGCGCTGAACATGTTTGGAAGCAAATCGCTGAAAAATACGGCCTCGTCGAGGCCGACCTGAACATACTTTCCTCAGCTTGGCATACCGATGCGGACCTTCGCCGTCCAGTCGAAGTCGTGACAGACATGTCGAAGAGCCGCAAGCTGGGCTTTGCCGTATACCAACCCACAGATGAGAGCTTCTTTGATCTCTTTGAGAGGTTGAGGGCGGACCGCTTGATTCCCTAGAGCCTGTAATTAACTTTATTCCTGTTGGCTCAAAAGTTTAGCGCCAGGGTTGCCGATCTTTGAAGCTGTAGACATGGGTAATAAGGGTGGAATCGGGTATCCGAGCGATGTG